>Ga0078972_1003520_pt1 | contig 46554 bp, 32 predicted proteins | sample YelNatPaOPGAMG01_FD_67568 | JGI IMG/M metagenome (GOLD analysis project Ga0078972, IMG submission 67568) | Hot spring thermophilic microbial communities from Obsidian Pool, Yellowstone National Park, USA - OP-RAMG-01 (SPADES assembly) (version 2) | ecosystem: Environmental > Aquatic > Thermal... | reverse complement strand
TTGCGTTCCATCTTGATACCGGTGAACTAGGGAAGAAAGCGGAAAGGCGTCGAAGGTGACACTCCGAATATACTACCGAGAACTCCAGAATTAGATGTAAATCTGTAAGCACTTTCTGTAGCACTTCGAACGCCGAGTTGGTCAATGTCAAAAGTTCCAGAAAAAGGATCGAATGGCAAGATGAAAGCGAGCAGTTCACTGTTCCATTTCATTCTGACAAGGATTTGGGGCTGTTGGAGAAATATTCGCGAGTGCCACATCAACGGATAGGCATCGGGGTTCACCGCGTGGGAAACGTTTTCCTGGGACTCCCGAGCGTATACGTGCGGACAGAGCTAGTTTAAGCGTTCTGCTCGGCTGCTCAGTTAGTATGGTTTAACATGAACAAGCACGAGCCTGCATTATTGTGAGGTTCGACCGTGCAGGGTTACGCTGCCGCACTTGGCCCAAACCCCTCCATATTAAAGTGGCACTCAAACAGCACATGAAGTTACTGTGAGAGTCCTCAATCTTACGATTCAGAATCCAAAATGACTTGGCAGTAACCAGTAGAACGCTGGCGAGGGATTTAGCAGCTTCAAAGAAACTTAGTCGTCGAGACGAGGTGCAGCATCACGGAGCCTGCGAACGGAGCTTTGAAGGATCACACAATATCTATGTTCGCGGGATCCTTAATTTTGCAGCGTAGGTTCTTGACGTGCTAGACGGAGCATCTGAGGGATATGCCCTCAGATACGAAACAGAGTGCGTTTACCGAGCGACGGCTCTGCCGCTTGAGCAGTGCGACCGGTCCACGAAGCACCCGGGCTTTATGATTGTAACAGGTATAATACGTTTACCAGAAGCGCATCTTTTTGTCTGCACTATTCAGAGACTTTACTTGTGCTGCCAACACTATTCTTGCAGTGCCGGGCACGAAAGGTTAGTACAATGAAGCGTGCTGTGGAACGCAGCACAGTAGTGCGCAGTAAAAGAGCATATCTTACCGCAACGCACATGTGCGTGTGTAGCGCCGTCAGGTCCATCATTAACAAAAACTACTCACTAACTACCAACTAGATACCGAATTCGTTCCCCATCTACTGTAAGCGTTGAGAGGGGGAAAGCTTTCCGTATTTTCGAAAGTTTACCTTCCAGGCGGAGGGTCACGCGAGATGGACGAGTCTTCTGGGCTTGTGTTTCAAGCTCCTCCCAATGCTAGGTGATGTGGCGCGACTTGAGTGGCTCGTCCACAACGCAGTTTATTCTAGGACTAGGAGCGGGTATCCTGTGTCTGGACTTCGCCCTAGTCGCGGCGGTCTCCATGTGTATCACTTTGCACTGCCGCAGGCAGTAGGTCTCTCTGTACAGCTTGCGGGCTTCCAGAATGGTAATGAATCCCGATTCCGTTTCGAGTGGACCACGCCTCGAGCCGATGCCCTTAACGGTATGGCAAAGCAGTTCTGTTTCTATGTTGCATCCGCACCTGCGCTATAGCCGCTAAGGCGGGTGCTCACGGCATGCTCTGCGCACGATAGAACAACGAAACGACCAGTACATGCGAGAGGAATTATGGGTAATGGAACTTGAAGGTAAGGTGCATCATGGTGGACGCTTTCCCGAAAGCCAACATGGATCCCGCAATAAGCGATCCATGATCAATGTAAACCTTTTGTAAAACAAAAACTGAATGGAGCGTGAAAGAGAGCGCTTCGAACGTTTGGCCTTTACAAATCGGTTCATTGTCGGGTAGACTCTGCTGATGCCGAATGCGGACGAACTTTGGTTGATAATCCGAACTAGTTATTTCGCCTGAAAGAAGTCTATTGCGAGAGTGCATATTCACGAGATCCTCTCGCTCAGAGTCTGTGAACACACAAGCAATCAGTTCCGAGGGAATAGTAACTTCACGTGAAACTCGAGCCCAGCCGATGGCCTTTTCGATTTGCGCGCAAGAGAGTGGAATCCCATACACTGATGCTAGCGACAAGCTTTTGACCGATACCACTGCCTTGTTTACGAGTAAGCGGCTGTGAACAATGCATAGCATCGATATTTGAATCCTATTGCAAGCTGATTTCGAAGACGCTTGGCGGCAACGCGGTTCCTGTGGATCCCGCAACGCGCTATGCCCTGCGGTCGGTAATCAATCATGCGCTACGCTTAGGCAGGTGGGAGAATTTTCAGATTCTAGTGGGGGTTTTCGCTTTCATTATTCCTTTTCAAGCGACTAATTGGGAAATCGCATGCTTCAGCACCTGAATTTGCACCAACTCTGCCCTTGGGCCTCGTTCCACAAGGACGTCCCGCATCGTAACTGGTGATTTGTTGACCTTTCATCGCGGAGCAAGCGCGAGCTTCCGTTGATCCTCTCGGACGCAATACTCCAAAGGAATCGATTTTCCCACATAAATCCATACAGGCTACAAATGGAAGAGGCAGCAGCGGCTAGCGTCGCGAAACGCCTGGCCGCAAATGGGATCCTCTCTGTGCGACCCGGAGCAACTGCAGTGCCTGGCCTACATATCGCTATGTATCTGACCGACTTGGACGATTGCGTGTCTTCATCGTCGACCCCGAACATAATCCTCAACAAAAAGGATCCACGGCACCGCTTCAAGAACGCTTCTCATGCCTTTAAGTTTGCACGCTTTCTGGATCCGACACGAGGCAGCATCTCGTTTCGAGCGCAGTGTGTGCATGCAACTACGGGAACTTGTCCATATTGCACGAAGTGTACAGTGGACAGATGCAACACGCTCTGGCACTAGAGCTGCCGCATCTAAAACGGCGCTGCGCCATTTATGCAGAATTTACGAAAGCGTAGCATCTCTGTTCGAGATGCATTCTCGAGCCCTTTCGTCCTTCTGATTTTTAACAGGGTATTGGTGTGTAAACATGTGAGGGTTGCATATTCTTGACCATGCCATCAAATGAGTCTTCTCGGGTCTCCGTGTTGTTAAAGCAACAGAGGAAGCGACGCTGCTGCAGCGCTCCCATCCTCACGGGTGGCTGCAGTGGGGCCCAGACATGAAATGATCTGTAGCAATATCCATGATTCTTGATGGCTTCCAAGATATAACCACGCTGGATACCTATTCTTTGATTATGCGCTCCATGCCGGTACAGAAGCTCTGCTTTGCTTCTGCACTCACAGGCTTACTGCCGAGGAAAATATCATCAATCGCATAACATAGCGCTGGACACGATTCAACATAACCAACGAGTACGGAGTTCATTTCGATCATTAACGTATTACCTTCATCCAGGATCGCGAAGCGAATCTGCGAGTTTTCCGGAATCTGCCTGATGCCAAGCAAGTAGTTTTTCAGCTGAGCAAGCTTGGCGCGATCATCAGGCATCTGCAGCTTATTTTTGGCGTACCGCAGCCTTTTGGTCAATCCGCGCTCAAGACCTTGGACAACGTGCTTCGCATCAACGCTTCGTATGACATGCATGACGACCGAGTGTCGGAAAGAACGGAATGCATCCCAGAATGCAGTATCAGCGCATATCATCTGGGCATCCTTGCCGTAGTAGTCCGAAAGCAGAACATTCCTTGCGCCAACTGGATCGACATAGAGGCCCACATAGTAGACCCGGACTAGTCCGAGCATCAGGCGCACTCCAGAGCCAACGAAAACCTCTTGCGAGGGTATCAGCGTACGCTTAAACAAATCCATCCCATGCGATGTCGACGGCGCCTCGCTTTGTTCATTATTTTTAATTCCCCCCAGCTGCGTTTCGAGGGAGATACCCAGCACAGGGGAAGCAGCCGTTGCATCGGGAGCATCCTGGCGCTCGCAGTGCGCACTCGCAGTCAACAATGTGGCGAGTGTGGCTGAAACCCCCATAAGAGCCAACCAGGGTGCGCCTTGACGCCAAGTCCATACAGCGAATCCATAGGCCGTTGTACTCGTAGCATCGGCGAAACGGCTCCAGCTGGGTTGAGGCGCTCTTGCTCGCAAAGCTGTAGCTAGGTCTGGAGCCCCCTCTCTCAGTGCGTGCCAGAACCTGTGGTCATTTTCTTTTTCGCAACCTCGTTGAACAGAGTTTGATCTTACTGTCCAAGGTGCTCCGACAGTTCCCGACAAGCCTGCATTTCTCCGGCGAACGTAGTCACGGAGGGGAGTCCATAAAGCCTTAGAGTTTTTGTTTAGCATAGCGCGGAGCGATCAAGCTTCCACGAAAGAGAGGCTCACAGCACAAAGACTGCCGCTACCAAGGAATCAATCCTTTGTGCCTCCTCCGGCGATAATACGCGATCCAGTGCAGGCCAGACAGCTCTGGGACCAAAACGAATACGACACAAAACTAAACGAGGGGAACGCTTCCTCTGCAGTGTCCAGCAAAGTTCACTGAAACGAAAATGTCTCACGACTGTAGAGTAATTTAGTACCGACGCGCAGGCGGCCCCTAGCCATCTAGAACAGGCCTCCTGCTAATGGCTCCATTTTCTCCTTGCACACTTCGAGCCTGAGATGCTGCCCCACTAATTTCGATTGCGTCAGCTTCTCGGGCCTCGTCTTCAGCGCCGTACGTGTCCTTATATCGATAGCAGCGCTGAAGTCTCGATTCACGAACTCTACACAAGCTCTGCTGCAGGTAGCACTTACTTGGGCAAGGCGTCCTGGAACTCTTGCCGTCTGAGTGATTTGCTGGTCTGTCAGCTCACCGTGCCTTTCTATCACCGACGCGTTCCGCTGGCGCCTCTCCATCTCGAGGTTCTGAAGTGTGTACCCCAGGTAAGCTCTTGGGCTTTTTATTTCTTCAAAGTGAACGCACTTGTATATGACCTAAGACAAGTTCTTACCGGAGCGACAAGAACTTCTGGAAGAAAGTGGAAGTGTGCGCTTGTGTCACCGTGTGCTGCAAGCTTCAGCGATTTGCTCAATGGAGCGATCATTACGTTTTACGATACTAAACCCTCGTTAGATACTGTTGAACCTCGAAAAGTGTGGAGGAATGAAAATCAGCTCTATCCCGATAGATTTCGCTAAAGCTCAAACGCAAAGGGAATGTTGAAGTACCACCATATCCAATACAAGGACGACGCCGACATCAAGGAAAATCCTTCAATGATTAGACAAAGTGGGTGCTGTTGTTAGAGCCTTCTCTAAGAGCGAAACTGATGCTGCCAAACGAATCCAGCGCAGATGGAGCATGCGATGATATCTTCATTCTGTACGAGTTCAATCGTTCATACAGAGGGCTCGCTCTCCGCGAATACCCATAAACGTTCCGACCGTTTCGTCTGAAGAAAGTCTCATCGACTGCGAAAAACAAACCGACGTCCGTGGATGTCATGCGGATGGCTGAGTTCCAGCAACGCGGTCGTTGCGATTTCGTTGGAAGATAACCGTACGTGAACTACGATTTTTTGCAATTGTATCCCAGTGTTTTCAGGACCACACGAACTAGCTGTTGAGAAAGAGAGATGTCAATTGTTGCTACGATTGTTGCTGTTGCCTTCTGTAAAACGTGATCAACGACTCGTTTCCCACCGTTGACCACAAACACGCTTTGAAAAGATCGGATCTTGGCGGGGGCACATGTTCTTGTTTCTTTCCGTAATACCCGACCATCTGCTTTCTGTGGTACGACTGACCTGTAAGAGGAATGCAGTCCCCCTTGCTCTGTTCAGCAAAGAATCTGTCCTTTAAGCAACTCGTCCGCGATCTACAAGGTACATTGCATAGTGATTTCGAACTTCTTCTCTTTACTGCGAAATCGCATTCCGTCACACTCAGCGGGAGTGGAAAAAAGGAGTTGAAAGACCAATGTGCGGATGCGGATACGATTCGTCGTACATCTTGTGTCAGCCAGTAGAGCTTTCTTGAGGCTACGTTTTGAAACTGGGACTCCCCCAACGTCTGAGCAACCAGGCTAACTGAGCATAAGTCTGGCAAGAGCCGCTTTGCAGCTTTTAGGGGCGGCTAACCTATGAAGCTCTGTTCAGGATGAAGGCTACATGCGTTCGGAAAGCGCGAGCTTCCAGGGCGGAGCGAAACCCGGGCGCGGTGCCCAGCGCGGGGATGGCACGAAACTGCTCGGGAAAGAAGGGAAGTCTGCAATACTGCCTGTCTAGGCTGGCCATGGTGTTGTTGATTGCAACTATTGTCTTCGCACTGCTGTCACTGCGCCGCCGTACTGATTCGCGTCAAAAAGCGCTCGTGCCAGAAGAAGAGTTTCTGGACTTGCGGCATAAGATTGATCAGATCATGAATAAGCGCTTCGACAAGAGAGCAGCGATCAATAGGCTTGGAAGAATATTGAGCTTCAAGACAGTATCAAGGAGAGAGAATCCCGATCACCTGGAGAACCGTTCCAGTGTCGATAGTCTGCTTCAGTTTCTTCGTTCAGAGGATGGCTTCCCGCTGGGCTCGCGGAGGCTAAAATGGGAGCTTTTCAGCAGTAACCTCTCACTATTGCTCACTTGGGAGGGAAGCAATCAGAAATTGGATCCAATTTTACTCATATCGCACTTGGACGTCGTACCCGTCGCCACAAAAGAAAGATCCTCATGGGATTACGATCCGTTTGGCGGAATTTACGACAACGCTTCCGGATATCTTTATGGAAGAGGGGCTCTCGACACGAAATCGACTGCCGCTGGCCCGTTAGAAGCCATTGAATTGCTTTTGCGTGTTTTCGGGACAAATTATCGACCAATGCGCACGATCATTCTGGCGTTTGGGCACGACGAGGAAGTCGGGGGCAGCCTCGGCGCCGCAAAACTTGCGCAAACCCTGAAGGCGCGAAACATCAACCCCAAATTCTGCTTGGACGAAGGCGGCTCCGTGACGCGGGGTATCCTGCCAGGGCTGAAACAGCCAGTTGCACTCATCGGAGTGTCGGAAAAAGGATGGTGCGCCCTGAACATTACAGTATCGAGCCATGGAGGCCATTCCTCCGTTCCATCCAAGTACGGGACGGTTGTGGATCACGCTTCGCGACTCATTTTGGCTATAAGAAAGGCTAAGCTTCCGCAAAACATTGACCCTCCGGTCTCCGATCTACTAGAATACCTGGCTCCACACCTTCCACAGCCAGTGCGTTTCCTGTTCTCGAACAAGAGAATATTTTCGGGTTTATTGCAACTTCTTGCTCGACAAAGGGATGAACTCGCAGCCCAGATAGGGCCAACTTTTGCGACTACAATGATCCATGGTGGCGTCGCACAGAATGTGATTCCCGATTCTGTAGCTTTCATCCAGAGCTGGAGGACGAATAAGAACCTTAAGAACGCGACCCATTTTGTGGAAAGAGTGATTCAGCGGACGCCAAGCCTGCTGAATAAACTTTTTCGGATCGACGTGCGAGATATGGGCGAGGGATGCACGCCGCCATCGCCCATTTCTAGGCTTGATGCTTATTTTCGCAAAGTTCAGCGTTATATCAGCGTGGCATACGGCACAGAAACGTTGAGTGCGCCATTCGAATGGCTTGGGGGCACGGACTCGAAGTGGTATATACATTACGGCGTCGGGGAACGGCACTATCGCTTCGGACCAATATTTCTCGATGGCAATGCGGACTTTCAACGCATCCATTCAACAAATGAGCGCCTTCATATCGATACGTATGAGAAGATGGTGCGTTTCTATCTGGCACTGATGGTGGATAGCGAATAGAAAGGCCTGACGAAGCTACAGCCTGCTGCTTCTCGAATCTCAAGACGTTTGCTTCTGCGGAGTTTGGCTATTTTTACAAGGTAAGCTTCATCTTCTGGTTGTGACCAGTGCAATTGATGAGATCCTTGCTGTGGATGCTAAGTGCTGAATGTGCATGCCCGGTGATACCGGTTGAGAAGCTCTGCCTGAAGTTCGGTGAAATGCGGATATGCTTACGGGATCTCGCCACGTTGGAGTAGCGGATGATGAACTTTGTGTGCTGGATAAAGAGCTTCTAAATATGAATTGTTACATGCTTTGATTTTCGGAGCTCTTTAAATTCGTCCCCCAACGCTTCTTCGTTGTTTGCGACCGCTCCGTACCTTTAAGCAACCTTGATGAAGCGCTCCGGAGCCTGGGAACGATTCTGCGCTTTTACTCGCCTCGCAAACCGCTGCGACCGATCAGTACACCCGCGTAGATCAAAATGGAGCGTTGAAATGATCACTGTGCTCTTGTCCATCAATTCTTCTTCCGAACTTATTTTCAGATGTACAGCTTCGAAATTCGATGTGTCGCATTATGGGCTTATGGATTCATGCGATGATTTAAGGTTCTCGGTCAGTATTGCTGAGAGTCGCACTCGACGCTTTTCATATTGAATTCGTTACGTCACCGTCATCATGAACCAGCAGCGCGTACGTCGCTAAAGTGCAGAAACTGCGCAAGGAAAAATGGGCGGTACAAGCTTCCGTCCCAAGAACAGGACGCAGCCGATGCTCAAATTGTCAGAGGCCTGGGCAGAACAAGTTTCCGACTCCAACTACGTCACTACGGCTACCAGGTTCATGCACGGTCTGCCGAGGGCGCTCACGCATAAAATCGTCACCGACATTCCAGCTTAGATCCAGCATATTGCCAGCGAGTGCTCTGCGTCGCTTCCCGCTAAAGCTCAGCGGTTTGAAGCGGTGACAATATCCACAGCCCCAACGCTTTTGTGTCTGCGTACGGACGTATGACTGGGTGTCACTGTAGTGGCCACATTACCTTCAGTCTTGCTGACTCTCATGTCAGCGTGCGAACTCGGTGATCGCGTTTTACACGTAGGGCGCACTGCACTGTTCCTTTCGACACTCAAAATGTCGTAGCCGGTGTTCATCTGCCGACCACAGACGTGGGTGTTGTTTTCGATCAGGAGTTTATAGAGGGAAGCGACCTGCTGGGAAGATATCTAGATTGTACGGGTAAGACATTTGATGCAGCGACTACGCGCCTGAACCTCTCGTGCATAAGAAGCGAATATCGCTCAAGTCGACCTGCAAAGAGCGCACATAAAGTGCTCTCAGCCAGTCAGCTTGACGCCCCATTGCAAATAATGACGCGAGCGCCACACTGGTGGCGCAGACATTCAATGAAGAGTCACGAATGCGTCAAAGTTCTTGTCCGAGCTTTGGAGCGCGCTGCCGAATTGTTACCTGGGACGTCGCGTGCTGCGGTGATCAGCACCAACGACAGCCACTGAAAATGTCGATGAGTAGCACGACGGATACAACGAGCCGTCATGCTGGTCGGTTCGAGGTCGTCGGCAGCAGCGAGCACCACGAACTGCGAATGCCGCCCCATGGCGACGGTCGGCGAGCCACTGACGCTGGACGCTTCCGAGCTCAACCGCAAGGACCTCCTGGCAGGTAGGACGCGCATCGCGCAGCACCTTTGGGGCATACGCACTGGCTAGGTTTTCCTGAGAGCAACAGAACGCATTCGACAGCGACGCCAATTAGCCACCAACTGCATGTTCGCGTTGTCAGTTAGACCGCTCCGTCGCCACATTGTACGGAAGTAGTCCCGGAGATGTCCGTGTGTCTGCCGCAGCTCTTGCGGGACGAAGCACAGGTCATGCCACCGCCGCCCCCCACGTATAGACATGACTGATATCGTGTCAACTCCTGCGTCTTCCGGTTGTCGTTACTACGTGCTGGCCGAGAATGTCGCAACTCTCCAAATGACAAGAGGTCCGGCATGAACTTCACCAAGATTTTGCGCATCTTCTTATCCGCGGACAAACTTAATCGCCACTCACGGTCGCTTGTCGTCCACGATCAGCTCACCAACTGAGCTGCCGTTGCGCTCTCATACTTCCATGTCGGTGGCAGAGCCCCCGTTCGGCGATAATACCGCGCTAGACGATGAATCCTCGACTCCACCAAAATCAACCGAAACTTGGCGTCCTTGTCCTGGCGGTTGCGCTCGAGATGCTTCCGAATATTCACGGCCTTCTTCACGAGAAAGTACATATCCTCGGGGATTTCAGGCGCAAGGCCGTGTGCACGTAGGACACGTACGATCGTGTTCCCCGTAATAGGTTTACTCAGCGGTACGCCGTGCTGGTCACGCAATTGCACACCAATCTGGGAGGGCGTCATACCCTTTCGTGCAAGTCGCACGATCAAGTCCACGCATTCCTTCCGCGAGGTTTTGCACCAGGACGGTGCCGCTCGTCGATACGGGATCGCAGAGCTTGAGATTCCTTTACCCTTTGAGTGCAAGCGACCCATGACTAGGGAGAGCACGGACCGTGAAGTTTCCCGGGAACCTCTAACGCAGCCAGCGCTGAAACAACGTTCGACGTCGACCTATACGTCACAAGCAGTGTTCATGTGTTCAATTGTGCACCGCGGCGGAGGCGACGACTACGCCCGCTCCCATTGTACCAAAGTGTCCCTTAGATCTAATATAGTACATAAATATTAAGGCTCAGATTCGGATGCATGCGTCGATCGCTGCGGAGCGATCAAACCGGTCGATATTTCTTATCGATCGGACAGTTTACATTGGCAGGGGATCCCGCCTGCTGCATTGAGGTCGGCAACTAAGATAGCGTCCATTTTTCCACGCCGTGCCTACAAGTTGCCTCAGCCAATGTACATATATCACCTGTGTGATACTGGTCATTTGCGCGCATCACCGTGCGACATGCCAGCCGTAAATGCCCCTCAAACCGCCTGTTGCGCGGGCAGAGATACCGCACGGCTACAGTACGGATTTGCTCTACGTTTGAGGGCGCCATCATGAGGCGCGGTTCATCTGACGCGGGCACAGGTTTGCCGTGGTGCCGGGATCCATGAGGCCGCTCGGGAAGGCCTACAGAAGGCGTTAGCGTGAATCGACACACTGGTTGACCACGGCTTCCATAGCGGCACCGAGACATAGGCCGCACACTTCGACTTCCGGATAAAGTATGTTGCGGAACAGCCGGTCAGGCCTCGCCAAAGCACCTACCACTGGGCCAGAGGAGGCGCACGGTTTACGAGCTCCCTGTGGACTCGTCCTGTTCTTGGGAACTTCCGTTGACAACATAAAGTTGCGATCATACGGAAAACGTTCTCATCTTTGAACTCTTGACGTGGACGAGGAAGCCGTTATCATGTTGCTGGTTAGAGATCATTTAAAGTTCTTTGGGAAATTTTCAACTAGTTAATGGTATGTTTGCGCACCGATGACGATGCATACTGCCACGCCATCGGGCTCGAGACAATGCAATGTGAATCCTGGCTGCGTTGCGACCCTCCCGTTCCTGCCGTTTTCCCTCTCGCACCTTTCTTTTGACTCCTTCGCATACCGTTCCTGCAGCTTTTTACGAGTGCTTTCGAATCTTCAGGCGGAAATTGCGTAGTTCGCTAAATGAGCTCCAATTCAGCGATCAAGACCACTTCTTCGAGGCTCATGTCCTGTAGGCGCTTCTGTCCCGCCTTCGTACTGGTGCACCCTCCAAAACAGAAAAAAGCACGAACGGAAGCGCCGGTACATGAGAGCGAGATACGCGATCTCAGAAGACGAAAGATTCTTCCCTCTAGAGAATCTCTGGAGCCGCGCTCTGTAAGCAAGGCTACCGTCGCTTTCGTGGGCGAGTTACTCGCTGATGGTAGGTCCACCTTTTCCTCGGCGTTCTCATCTTTGAGGAATATTCAGTGAACGTTCATCCCGCTTTGTCTCCTCCGAGCCCACAAGCTTCAAAAAGCGCGCAGTATGAAGCGCTCCTTCATGCCGCGCATGCTGGTATCCTAGTCGTCGCTGTTTCATCATCACGTCATCGAATCCAGAACGCGCTGGTGGAGCTAAACGCTGACATGGTTCATGGTCGCCGCGGGTAGTTTTCCGCCCACGTACTTCTTTATACTATCCAGACCACTTTTACCCACCATGCGAGTGATGCCCTCGTCTTCCGAGAATTCGTTCACTGGGGAACTGATGAGCGCACTGCCTCGATCAAAGCAAGGACCAGATGAGGATTCTTCGATTTGTATTCGAGAAGAGTGAGGATATGGTGCGCCGTCCCTGCCAACAACGCCTCTAACAATTTCCTCCCTTGTGTAAGGTCACCAACGCACTGGATTTACGGTGTCTTGAGCATAAGGTACGCGCATCGCTGAAGCTTTCTCCAAAGAAGTGCGTATTTCCAGACGTGGACTACAATTTCTGGTAAGAGCATATGTGTTTTGAGACATCTCCTAAGACAGTAGAGTAGAGTGGCGATAAGTGCAGATGCGTATCCAGAAGGGTTCCCGGGAAATGAGCTTTCTGGTGGAAGGCGCTACGTCCATTAGTGGCGAATTTCTTGGGTCGCAATACACACCTCTTTTCCAAACACTTCGAGATATCCTTTTTGCCCTTTCAGCGTTGTTTCGCTGTCATACATGGAGTGTTTTGGCTGTGCACTTCCTCTGAAAACGAAATATATGTATTTTTATAATTTTCGTATTCTCTTTTTTTGATGCCCCTTTGAGAAGGCGCGATCAGCAAACTTCTATAGACTCGGCAAAATAATCTCCAGCGAGCTGGGCGGCTGTAATCACTGCGGGAAGAGCAAGGAGCGCCAGTTCGTTTAGTAGAAGATCCGAGGCACAGAAACGTCCATTTGCTTCCCTGAAGATGTTCTTCAGCGCCTGAGGATATTCTTAATCCCGTTGATCCATGGAGAATAAATCGAAGTGTGTAAGATGAACAATGCTCTCTTCTGGGGGTTTTCCGACCAGGAGAGGATTTATCTAACGCGTGGCTGTGTATGATGGAACAAGTTCCTACAGAAACATCTCGGCTGGAGAGCAGCTCGAGAAAATTCGGTCCGTCTTCGCTGCCCTCCTGCGTAGCGGCGACGCACTCTCCGTGGGAATCGATAGCTGCAATGCCTGAAGTCGGAGTCCAAGATCATTATCCATGGATACAGAGACGACGCGAGCCTCTGCATCCATGTTCTGTTCGAGGGATCATGCTGCCATCGATTACCTCTTCGTCAATGGCCGCAAGGAGAGGAAATTTTGCCTCCCGAGAGAAAAAGAGATCATCTGAAGTGACGTTTTCAGTGAACTTCCGACATAGGATTGTGAAGAAGGCCTTTGGGGCTATTGTCGAGCATGATTCCTCTTCAATCCAGCGGCGCACGCTGCGGCGCCCGGGAGTCGCCTTGGAACAGAAAGATCGAAAACTTGAAGACCGCATGATTCGCGCATGCCACAAGTGAGGAAAACAGAATCGTGGATGCTTGAAAGTACAAATCGGGTAACTGTATCGGAAGCTTTACGAGCCATTAGTCGAAGGTGCTACGAATCACCTTGATTCCTGTGACATACCGAAATCCAGAGGCAGAGCGCCGATGGAGCGCCTCCGAGCCTACGACCAAGAATCCTACGAATACGTATGAATCCGTGCCCCCTCATTGCTGGCCGTCGAATGTCGGGGCTATTCACTTACCAAAATTTTGGAAAAACGATCAAAAGGCAGGTGCAGTGCGAGTAGTATTGTGTTCCACAGTGATATGAAACAGGTGTGGTGGAATTACGAACCATTGTTCCTGGTTCCGATGCGCACAGCTGCTGAATCAATCCGTTCGATCTCTGAGGGCGTGTTGTGAAAGTCCGGACACCGCTTTATTCTGTTGCGCTGGTCTGCCATTCATCGTACACTGCTGAGAAGCGGCGTACTTGCGCCCACAAGCTGATACAGCGGACTGACCAATGATTACCTCATGAAAGTTTACGCGCCCTCGAGCTACCGATTTCTTCATTACATCGTAGGTCGTGTCGGAGGATCGACTGGGAGGCGATTCTGTAACTGGGAATGGAAAGCGTTGTTGACGCCTGGTTCCGCGGTTCAGACCCCAGTGCTGGGCCGGAAATCTTTGCCTTCCTGCGTGGCGTTGCTCAGTACTTACCGTGGACTGATCAGAAGTGTAGCATGCAGCGAGCACTTGCAACAAAATGCTGGAATTCTGTCTGGAATGCTCGGGTATCGGGGCTTCGGTCGCTTTGAGCGAGGGGCTACTCCGAGTCGCAACGCACCAGAGGAAGATATTCATCCCGGCAAGCAGTCCACAAAGAGCTCGTCCTCTAGTTCAGGAAGCACCTCAGATTCAAAATCCCAAACTAATGCTCAAGGTGAAAACTGGAAGGGTAGAAAGCCAGAGTCAAACGGCGGCGAGCCACAGCAACCTTTCGATATCGGTTGGCTGTTCCAGTTGCTGCTCGCGGGTGGAATCTTTTACGCACTCAACTCGGGCGAGGGAAACGATTCGTCAGGCAGCGGCACAGGTATGCGACGTGAGATTAACTTTCAGCAGTTTGTGCGAGATTTGTTAGAGCCTGGTCTTGTCGATCACTTGGAAATCGTGAATCGCCAGACAGCATACGTTTACGTGAAACAAACTTATCAAGGCGAGCCGTCGAAGCGTAGTGCCGGAAGTCGACAAACAGCTGAAGATGTTGTGCTTGATACCGGGGTAGATCAACCCCAGCGAGACGCCCTATGGGAGACAAGCGCGCAACCACAGCTCACTGGCGAGGATTACTCTGGCTCAGAATCACCACCAGCTGCCATCCGCCGGCCACGAGGAGATGGAGTTAGCGACTCCAAGAGACTCAACAGGCCAACTGTCATGTATTACTTCACGTTAGGTTCTGTGGAATCGTTTGAAAGAAAGTTGGAACAGGCGGAGAAATCCCTAGGAATCGATCCAATACCAGTCGTGTATCGGTCCGAAAATGCGGGCATGTTCGGAGAGCTACTGAGATTACTACCAACGCTGATCATTCTGGGACTTGGATATGCGCTGTTTCGCAACTCTTTCTCAGCGTTATCGGGACCCGGAGGTGCTGCAAGAAACATCTTCCAAGTAGGGAAAGCGAATCCCACGGTGATCAAAAAAGGTGCCAAAGGCAGCGAGCGTGTAACCTTTGCAGAAGTTGCTGGCCTTGATGAGGCTAAGATGGAGGTCATGGAGCTTGTCGATTTTCTGCGGGATCCCAAGAAGTACAAGGATCTGGGAGCAAAGATTCCGAAAGGTGCGCTTCTGGTGGGCCCACCTGGAACAGGTAAGACGCTTTTAGCAAAGGCGGTTGCCGGTGAGGCAGATGTACCGTTCTTCTCTATGTCCGGTTCAGATTTCATTGAGATGTTTGTCGGCATAGGGCCGTCGCGTGTGCGTGATTTGTTTGCGCAGGCTCGACAGAACGCACCCTGCATCGTCTTTATAGACGAGATAGACGCAGTGGGAAGAGCGCGCGGTCGCGGTGGTTTCGGTGGTGGCAATGATGAACGGGAGAACACGTTAAATGCGCTTCTAGTCGAGATGGACGGCTTTTCTTCGCAGGAGGGCATCGTCGTTCTCGCGGGGACAAATCGGGTCGATATCCTCGACAAAGCACTGCTGCGCCCGGGGCGCTTCGATCGTCGTATCAATATAGACAAACCCGACATCAAAGGTCGCTTCGAAATTTACAAGGTACACCTGCGGAAGATCCGCATCGCATCCAGTGCTGGCGGTGTCGAAAACGTTGCTAAGAGACTCGCAGCCTTGACACCTGGCTTCTCCGGTGCAGATATTGCGAATTCGTGCAATGAGGCTGCATTAATCGCCGCTAGAGCGAACAAAGACAGTGTGGAACTTGCTGACTTTGAGTCCGCTATCGACCGAGTCATTGGCGGTCTCGAGAAGAAAAATTTAGTAGTTCTTCCTGAGGAGCGAGAGATAGTTGCTCACCACGAGGCGGGACACGCAGTCGCATCTTGGTTCACGAAGCACGCTGATCCATTGTTGAAGGTGTCGATTGTGCCCAGAGGATCCGCAGCGCTGGGTTTTGCGCAATATCTTCCAAGGGATCGGTTTCTGCAAACCCGTGAAGAGCTTGAAGATTTTCTGGTTGTCGCCCTCGGCGGGAGAGCGGCGGAAAAATTGGTCTTTGGCCGAATTACGACTGGCGCTCAAGATGATCTTGAAAGGGTCACGCGGCTGGTCTACGCTGCCATTACTCGCTTCGGTATGTCCAAAAGAGTGGGCACGATATCGTTCAACACAGAGATGGATAGCGATGCACAGTTTCAGAAACCCTTCTCTGAAGAAACGGCAGAAATCATCGATACAGAAGCCCGAACGATGGTGGACAAGGCCTATTCGCGCTGTGAAGAACTTCTTCAAGCACATTTGAATGAGTTGAAGGCGTTGGCAAGGCTGCTTCTTGAGAAAGAAGTTGTCCGTGAGGATGATCTGATCCAAATCTTGGGGTCAAAGCCGTTTAGAAAGGCAGTGGATTACGATTCTATCGTTTCTGCGTTTGAGAAAGCTCGAGCACAGCGAGCTCCGACAGGAACAGATCATAACAGGAGTCCGTCGGTCAGTAATGACAGCAGAGACGGATCTGGCCCTACCTCCCATGGTTCAACGAACCCTGACAGGGAAGATCACCCAGACAATTCTGATGGGATTCCGCCCGGACTTATGCCAGAGCTTGCATGAGAGTCACAATTCTTGTGTGAGATTGCCTTGCCGAGACCAATAAAATGACTCTGATAAGACTGTCGACTGAACGCCAGAGCGTCAGATCCTGGTGAAATCCTGGTTATGAACAGGTCAATGCCGAATTGATGTGGCACTCAAAATAACAGAAGCAGGGGCATGCGCATGATGAATATGAGCCCACCGAGTCTGCAGCCCATACTGGTGATCGTGTAAGCTGGAACAATTGTATTCCACGCTCAATGGAGCGAGAAAGTTTCGCGACCGATGGGTAATTATATATCTACCCGCAGACGCCTCCCAGTCTTTTTTGACTGGCCCCCTGTTATCGGTTTCAGCTTCTTCTTGTACACCTCGAGCGTCAAAGGCTGCCCCACGAAGCAGGATTGCGTCAGCTCCTCGTGTCTCGTCTTCAACAACACACACCATCTGATATTGACGACGGCGTCGAAATCTTGCTTCACAAACTCCTTGCGTTTGTTGCCTCTGATTGGACTCATCAATGCAAGGATTGCTAGAACTCGTGCCTCTGTGCCACTACAGTCACGTCATTGTCCCCTAGACTAGACACCCTCTCTCGCCCATATCCCTTCTTCTTCGTCAATCGCTCTTCTCCGCTCTATGGTCGGCGAGAAGAGGATATTTTCGTTGTTTCTCCGACAGCTGGCCACGACGGTCCTCCGGGATCGTCGAATTCCATTTCCATACCTTTGCCTTGGATATTTTATTTCTTCAAAATGATCGCACTTCTTCATGCCCTCAAGTGAAAACCATTTCTCAGGGAAGAGCACTTGCTCAAGGAAGGCATAATGTGCCCCGGTACAACCGTGTGCTGCAAGCTTCAGCGATTCCCCGAGTGGAGCGATCTCCACGTTTCACGATAGGAAACACATTCCTACGATGGGCTTGAACCACGGAGCGTATGGAGGAATGAAAAGCAGGTCTGCCCCTATAGCATCCGCAAAAGCCCAAACGCAAGGAGAATGGAAAAATACCACAATTTCCAGTAAAAAAGATATCGCCAGACGTTGGGAAAAGCCTTCAATGGCTCATTGAATTGGGTGCTGTTGTATGAGTCTTCTATAGGTGCGAAACTGAGACCGCCAAACGAATCCACTGCAGCTGGAACAGATGATGTCGTCGTTCTCTTCGAGTTCGATCATACGTACATCGGGCGCCGTGCTCTGCGAATACTCACACACGCTTCGATAGTTTCGCCCAAAGAAAGTCTCATCGACTACAACAAACGAACCGACGTGCGTGGACGTCATAATGATCGCTTATTTCCTGCAAAGCTTTCATTGTGATTTCGGTGGAAAATCGCCGCACTTGAACTAGGACCTTTTTTCAATTGTATTCCAATGTTCACAGGAGCTCACGAGCTAGCTGTCGAGAAAGAGAGATGCCCATTCTGGCTACTATCATAGCTTTTGCGTTCCGTAAGCTGATAAACGTACCGTTTTTGTACTATAGACCGAGATCAGTTTTTAGAAATATCTGCTATTGGCGCGGAGCGCATCTACTTGTTTCTTTCAGTGTTCCTCAACTATCTGCGTACTGCGGTATACCTGACCAGTAAGACGAGTACAGCCCGCCTTGCACCGTTCAGTACAGTATGTATACCCTACACGCAATTCGTTTACGAAATTTACGGCCTACTGGATACTGATTTCTGTTTCTTTCTCTTTTCTGTCAAATAGCATTCTGTTACACTCAGCTCGGGTGGAACAAAATTAAGCTAATACCTATGAAGAAACATACTCCGCGGACTCAACTCTTTTCTGTGTTGTTTACGTGGAAAAGTCTATTGGATGCAGACTTGAGTCATCCGGGGGATATCGTTAAGTGGTGAGCGGGTCAGCGTTTTGCACGAAGGGAGCGTTGACGGATCGCGATTTCTCGTATTGATATCTTACCTGGGGGTTCCATACAGTACTTTATCGCATTCCACAAATATTCTATCGAATGCAACAACGAGCACTTGCACTTGTGGCGAACAGAGTGCTCTCCGAAGCGGTCGATGAAAAGAAACATGGTCTTAAGATACGTCGCCAGGCGCGAATACGGAGGAATGCACAAGTGGGACCTTCCTGTACATGTTGAGAGTATGTTTTGAGCAATGAAGTTCACGTTCACGAATTGAGGTATGAGACGCAGAGGAGTAAGTGTGGGGTTTGTAAGGCACCATAGCATCACGGCTACGTGTCACAGCAATGAAAAGTGCATCTCTGGTATATGCGCAGAAGATGAATAACGCGAAGCACTCGTTGGTCGCATGGCCTGCATGAGCATGAATTCCCTGGCGAATAGTCGGAAGCAGCGAAATCAGGAGTTTAACGCTGCCATCAACGTTCTCAGACAGCTGACAAGAGAGCTGGAGGTACAATAGAGACCGGCGTATTCGAAACAAGAAATAAGAGAGAAGAAAAGGAAGCGGTCGCACGAAGTACCCGTCAGGCCACTGTGTATAACAGTGAGAAGGAAGCCAAACCAAAGAGGTAACACCTACGGTAGGGAACCTGTCCGATTTTTATCTGACATGATGTAAACTACGCCCCAGTTCCAACAAATTTTTAGTATCTCTGCTCGGCTTTAGGATACGGGTTTTCGAAAAGTTTTTAGAAAACCTTTACTTTTAGTGTCTTTAAACCTACCAGCGTTTCTCATGGTTGATTTTCACTTGCTGCTCTCGCGACTTTGGGAAAAGCTCGTGCTGACAGGACCGGTCACACTCTGCGTAGGTTTGCAGCTGCTGACAACTTTTCGCTCATTTCGGCAGAGTGAAGGTGACCTACTGCTTCGAATTCTTCGCCTGGCCACATATGAGCTGCCTTTCTTTATGAATCTCGTCTTTTGGACTTGTACCGCGCTTGCTGCCACGTTGAGCTCCTCGAGCTACACAGATCGCGGCAACTTTCACAGATCCTCCGTCGCGAGCTTCTCTCTTGGTCTTTTCGTTTTCGTGGATTCTACAAGGTTCATTTTCGAGCACTTGGAAGGGAGTATTTTTCAGAAACGACGCCTAGCGAGGCCCGTTCAACCCGCGAATGACCCGCACGCTGTTTATATTCACCTAGCATGTATAGCTGTATGTTTAGTATACATCTTCACTTCATTCTGGAAGAAATGGGGAGTTTTATCGAGTGATGTTACTTTTGTGAACTTTTTCACAGCGCTGATTGTTATCTATGTCAATCGCATCTCATTGGAATTGGCTTGCACTGCGCAACAAGCAAACAGTGTCGAGTTTTTCGCCGGATGCGAACTAGCAACAAAACGAGTCCTATTACATGGAATGATATCAGCGATTCTCGGTTTTGCTGTCATGTGGTTTAATATGCTGCCGATTCTCATGGTAGTCCCTTCAAAACGAACCACGAGACTTGAAATAGCGATCAAGCGTGTCGCAGCACTTCCGGGGTGCCGTAGAATCATTAGCGCGCTCCTCTGGCGTAACTTAGAGGGGCACTGGGAGGCAGCTGTTTCCATGGCAGTTTGTGATGAACTCAGTCAGCACTTGGTAGCATCATTGGCAAGGGGTTGCATGAAATCATGCGCAGACGATGTGACATCCATGGCGGTTCTAGAAAGAGAGAACGCTGTGCCCGTCCGTGAAAGTCGCCAAACTTGTGAGCGCTCTTTCGGTACAGAGCACTTTTTAGATATTGAGCAAGCAAAATCAATTCCGACCGCCTCAACGTGTCTCATGCATAATCATGCGGAGTAGAGAACGAATCTTGCTGCCAGCTCATCGATTTCGTGTCCGGGTCTAAAAGAACACAATTATTTGCGCGATCCAAAAGTCTAATACACGGTACGAATTAAATTGTGCGCGCTGCGAGAAAACTAGGCGAGTTTTTCGATTTTTACAGTTACCATCCGGGTGATTTCCATGTATTGAACAGAGTCGCTGGCTATCGAATATATAGGGAATCATGCAAGTAACAAGTGAACATTAGACAGAATGCCTATCCCTTAAATGGTTTACCAAATGTCGCGATGGCGCTTCTCAAATCTTCTGTGATCTTTGGAGTGGAAAGCAAACAGGTCTTTTTTACTTTTGCGAAAGGTTTTCCATGTTTCGCAGCTGCTTGTTTAGCGCATTTACTCGTATTTTGTGGATTTTTAAGTTTTCTCTTCTCTGAAGCCTTTTGAGGACCCTGTTTACGGATTGCACGAGTTCTAGCAGTTCGATTATTCGTGCAAGATTTGCTTGGACATCGTGCTTCGTATATTCCTTTCTTGGTGCCCAAAAACTCAGCTGACCTCTATACTGTTTAGAATTTTTCCGCGATGGCTTGAATCCTCAAAATCCAGAGAGGGCGCTACTGGTTTGTGAATTTCGTTCCTAAATTTACGGCGGTTATTTGTTGTTCTGAAGCCGTGAGGCCTCTCCTATATACTTTCGGACGCACCAAGTTTCTGCACTTTCGAACTTTCTGTCGAGACTCCGTTGGGGTTGGAATTGCAAAGCCTTCGAACTGTAGCGAAGCATACTTGAATACCGTGGGTGAGTCGGCGGAGATGTTTACTAACTTACTCGTATCTTCAAGAGTTTTTGTCAAAGGTCACGCACAGATCGAGCGCGGGAGGCCGGAAAAGCTGCTGCTTAGACGCCCATACGGGACGAAAGCACCTCATAAAGGTTCTCTCTTGTTTCTATTGAGTGAAGTTGCAGATGAGAAACCCAACCGAGATAGTGAGGAAAAATTCTCTTTTGGTTACCTTCGCTCGTCGGAGGAGGACCCGAAGCCAGAGAGTCAATTGGCGGAAATCCGAGACTTTCTGCCACCAACGCTACGGGAATATGTCGATTTCACAAACTCAGAAGCGAAACGAAACCTAGACTTAACAGAAAAGAATCTTGATATGAAAGCTATTTTGAAACCCAAGTCTCGACCGCCTGACACGAGGCAATTTGACATTTCGTTGTATTCCATCGCAGAACTCGCGGAGGACTATCATGTGCCACCCGAGTGGCTGATCGAAGTCCTTGTGGATATTGGTCTTGATCTTCCAATACGGCTCTCTGATACTCTTACTGACTTGGGCGCCTCAGACGACGATATCCAAGAGCTTATCAATCGATTGCATGGAGTGAGCCGCGAAGATGTTCTTGACTGGTATACAGATGAGACTCTTGAGGAGTATGCCACAGAGTACGGAGTCGATCTCGACGAAATGCTTGCAGCAGCAGCCGAGGTGGGAATTTTATTATCGATGGGCCCTTTGACGAGAATTCGGCGTGAGCAGCGGACACAGCTTTTTAAACGACTTGGCATATTCACATGACCAAAAAAGATAGAGACTGCAAAATCACCAGGCAATTCTCTGGACGGTTCCATCTGCTCCTCCTGTTAGAAGGGACCCATTCTTTTCTAACGGAGAACATCTAAGGACTGGTTTCCCTGCATGAGCATCGGGCTTTTCCCAAAGCATAGCCGCAGCACGATTCTGAAACTGGGACTCTGTTGGTATGCACCGCAGGTCCCATGCCCGAACTGCGCCATCGTAACCAACCGAAAAAATCGCCTCCGTTCCCTGGTAATGCCCAGACTCTGGAATCCGGGTAAGCAAAGCAACATCTGAAATGAATGTTTTCCCGTGAGCTGCTCTAAGAGTCGCGCCCTTCGTTTTTCCCACAGGGGCTTCTCTTGGATCCAGCAAACGTATGCTTCCGTCTACGCAACCAACGATAAGCAAGTTATCGTGAGAGTTTTCAGCATTTGCGGCTTTCCATGATACGAAACAATTTGGCCTAGTTCCAGCAAGGAGCATCTCGTGTACGCAAGCGCACTGCTCTACGTCCCAGATACGAACGGAACCATCCCAGGAGGCGCTGCAGACTAAAGCAGCGCTCCCCTGGCTCGACGATAACCAGCGTACACAACGTATAGGGCTGCCAGACCCATGGCCTTGTAAGCCGACGATCGATGTAACGGTTGCTTTCGCACCTCGGCTCTCAAAACCGTTGGCAGGGCCTTTTGCCAGAATTATCGTCTCAGCGGCGTCGGTTGACGCAGTGATATCCCAGCGGAATGCAGCGACGCTGCCTCTAGAATCTCCATAGGTGACCCAGCTACCTGCAGTCTCCACATCAATGGATTCGATTGAGGCTCTCTGACGCACTAGAGCGGAGGTGCTCGAATCCCGAAGGAGAGTTTGCGAAAAGGCTAGAGGCGTGCACTGTGCCGCCTCTTGCTCGAACGAAAAGATTACGATATTTCCTGACAGGGTCCCTGCTGCGAGATATTCCGAACCTGTTAGAAATGAGCCTTTCTGTTGTAGCCTTGGATAGTCGGAAGAAACGAGACCCGCTGGCTGCTTCAAGCGCCCACCAGTCGCGTGTGTCATCCGTTCGGAAAAACCGATTGTCCGTGAATCCTTGCTCGCGAGCCCTGCCCTTTCGTCAGCTTCGCCTCTGGAAGGACTCGTTCGTTTCGATTCATCTTTGTCAACGGGTTTCATGGATGCCACAGTCAAATGCCTTGACATGTTTCGCTGTTTCGGATCCGGCTTTGCTTCCGGATCCTCCCAAGCAAAGGCCACCTCGGGTCGGGTGAACCATGCGAGCGCTCGAACCTGTTCTTGCAAGTGCGACTCGTCAAGCGTCAGTCGCCGCATGACCTCAACTGAGGGGCCGAAGAGCTCCAGGAGGCCACCTTTTCCACCGAGGCCGTAGTAGGCGACGATTTCAACGTCATCCGAGCGGGAACCCTGTCTTTTCAAGCATGACAAGCTCCAAACCCAGTTATTATTGCCGTCTATTTCGGCTAAAGTTTCTTCTTGTCGGGGTTCCGCGTGGCAGAGAAAGTATTCTACGTGTAGCGTTGTCTCAAGCGGGATACCTCTGCGTTCGCAAAACTTCCCCAACGGGGCCCTTAGTAGGCTCCCTGTCAGCCTGGAGCTCAAGCTAGACTCCCTCTGTACACGCTGTCGTACTGGTGGCTCCCCGTAAACAACGAAATCGAAAAGGAGCCTGTCATCGCCGCTCTCTAACACCGGAATACCAAAAAGCTCTCTAAGAATGTTCTCTAAACCCTTGCGTCCGAAAGAGACAGGGACTCTTATCTCCAGCCCATCAGCATAAGCATACTTTGCCACCCCGGATCCGTCATAGAAACGAAGTTGAACACTATCTGGGACCATAGCGTTCGAGGACACCGACTGCTATCGGGACGCCAAACGGCGCCATCAAATTTCAGACTGAGACTGCATTTACAGATCACTGGTGGAGCGAAATAGTTTCTGTTCTTTCTAGGATAGACTAATATCCACCCGCGGACGCCTCCCGCCCTTTTTTGGTCGCTCCCCTACTACCGATTCCAGCTTCTCCTTGCACATGTAAACCCTAAGAGGCTATCCCACGTGGTTTGGTCGCTTCAGCTCCTTGGGTCTCGTCTTCAGCACCGCACATCGTCTGATGCTGCTAGCGGCATTGGAGTCCCTGCTCACGAACTCCAAGCTTGCTCTACCTCTGATGGAAGTCATTCACTGAAGGATTCTTCGAACTCGCGCCGTCAGTGCTACTTCCTGCTCTGTCAGCTCTCCGTGCTTTTCTATCGCCGAAGCGCTCCGCTGGGTTCTCTCCATCTCGACCTTCTGAAGCGTACACCACAGAGCATCCCCTCGATTTTTAAAACGAACACAGTTGTTTCTGACCTTATAAACGGACATTTCCGGAGGGAGAAGCACTTGCACAAGGAAGACGGGAATTGCCACGGTGTCATCGTGTGCTGAACGCCTCAGTGATTTGCCCGGTGGAGCGATCATTACGTTACGCGACCGAAAATCTTTCTCCGATAGGCTTGAACCATAGAGCGTACGTAGGACTCAACCAGCTCTTCTCCCCGATAGCATCGGCAAAAGACAAAACGCAAGGTGAATGGTGAAATGCCATGTTTCCAGTAGAAAGACATCGCCAGACGTCAGGGGAAAGTCTTGAATGATTCAAGGAATTGGGCGCTTTCGTATGAGCTTTCTCTACGAGCGAAGCTGATAGCGCCAAATGAATCCACTGCAGCTAGAACAGTTGGTAAGCTCGTTCTCTACGAGCTCGCTCGTACACCGAACGGACTCCATCTCCGCGAATAACCAAAAACGCTCTCACCGTTCCGTCTGAAGAAGCCTTATCGACTGGAAAAACAAACCATCGTCCCTCTGCTTCATATCGATCGCCGAGTTCCGAGAAAGCTGTCGTTGCGATTTTGATGGAAGATGGCCGTGCGTTGACTAGGACTTTTGTTGCGACTGCATTCCAGTGTTTCCACGGCCACACAAATAAGCTGGTGAGAAACAGTGACGCCCCTCGGAGCCTTCCATCGTCGCTTTTGCTCTCCATCAGGTGGTCAGCGGGTCGTTTTCTACCATCGACCGCAAGCACGCTTTGAGGGTATCTGTTTTTGGAGAGCAGCGCATCTATTTCTTTCTTTCAGTGTTCCTCAATAATCTGAATACTGTGCCATGACTGGCCCGAAGGAGGATTGCAGTGCTCTGTGCACTGTACAGTCAAGATATATATCCTACAGGCAATTCTTCTACGAGATATGCGGTACACTGCATCAATAGTTCGATCTCCAGTTATCCACCGCTGTAGCGGTGGTACAAAATGGATTTAAAAGACTACAAGTGCAAGCTGCGCGCCATTTACCCGCTCGGTAATCCCTTTAGCATTTGTTCTGACATCGCTGAACGATGGCAGGTTTGCGCGAAAACCGACTCGTGTCGAGTACATTCCGCGGCGCACATCTAGTCAATGTGGCTTTCTATTCGCTTGCTTAATTCTGAGGAGCGTGTTGCGGAATCCGCATAGAATCCCTCCCAAGAGAAACCCGATGCTTCACATACCGTTGAAGCAGACAGGGACCTCGTACTGCCTTGCTTACTCGATACCACCGAAGGAAAGCCCTCTTTGCAGACAGTTAATGATCGTCATATCTGTTGCCAATGAGTTGTTCTGCTTGCATGTATAGAACAGTGTCCGCAAATAGTTGTTTGATCGTGACAGGTACGGAGTCGTTGATTGTAATGTGACGCTTTACTTCGGCCCCAAACTTCCGCTTCAATAGCCCCTTTGAGATGTTTCAACTCTAAAGGTGCACAGCTTAGAGGGGCTGCCTGCTTCCATTTTTCCATAGGGTACACTTTCTTCGCCGTACTATTGCCGGAGAATCTTCCGCGCTCGCCGCAACTCGTCGACTTGATTGCAACCAACACAGCAGCACCCCCAGCACTTTCAGCACTCCCAGCACAGAAGGTTCAGCGCGACGTCTTGCTATTAATGGAAATCGGATAAATGTCACCAGATGCCTATTTTGTTTAGAGAGACATTTTTATGAACGATGGAAAAATTTTGCGTCCGCGGAGTTATTAGCCCTTAATGACAGCCACAGGTCGCAATTTCACACATTTGCAGCTTATTCCCGCTGCATGGCACGTATTGACAACTTCTGTGACGTCCTTGTAACTCTCCGGCGCCTCTTCTGAAACGAGCTTTGGTGAAGCAACTCGAATGCTGATGCCTTTCCGCTCCAGGTTTTCAAGCACTTGGTGATAGTCGAGTTTTCGACGGCTCTCGTTCCTCGATCGTGCGCGCCCTGCACCGTGACAGGTGGAACCGAACGTCTCAGCCATCGCTCGCTCCGTTCCCGTGAGTACGTAACTGCAAGTGCCCATCGTTCCACCCACTAACACGGGTTGTCCAGTTTCCTGGTAGGAGATCGGCATCAACGGGTGATATGGAGGAAAGGCACGCGTTGCTCCCTTGCGGTGAACAAGCAGCTCCACTGGGCGTCCATCAACTAGATGCTCCTCAAATTTCGCGATGTTGTGAGAAACGTCATATACAACATGCATATCCAGATCATCAGGAGATGAGTTAAACGTTTTTGCGAAGGCTTGGCGAGCAAGGAACGTCATTGAGGATCGATTCACCCACGCAAAGTTCGCTGCTGCCGCCATAGCAGCGATATAATCCTGACCTTCTCTTGAATTAATTCGAGCGCAAGCCAGTTGCCGGTCATTCACCTGTATCCGATCACGATTCATCGCTCGTTCCATTTCAACTAGAGCATCAGTTGCCACCTGGTGGCCAAGCCCGCGGCTCCCCGAATGTATCATTACCACAACCTGACAAAGCTCTTCAATTCCCATTTTTTTCGCAGCAGCCTGATCAAAAATTTCATCAACAATCTGTATTTCTGCATAGTGATTTCCTGCTCCAAGAGTGCCGAGTTGGGGCAAGCCTCTCTTTTTCGCCCGAGCGCTTACCTTTTCCGGATTTGCCCGAAGCATACGCCCATACTCCTCGCAATGCTCTTTGTCTTCCGCCCATGAATAGCCTTCGCGTAGTGACCAATCCATGCCGCTGGCCAGCGCCTCCTCGAGGTCTCGAGACGTTGTTGGAATAATACCACGAGAGCCGACACCCACTGGAAGGTGATCGAAAAGTGCCTGAGCTACTTGCTCTCGCACAGGTTGTAGATCGTTCTCGAAGAGATTCGTGCGCAGAAGCCTCACTCCGCAGTTGATATCGAACCCGACGCCGCCGGGAGAAACGACTGCCTCAGGATCATCAGTGCGAAACGCAGCGACGTTGCCAATGGCGAATCCATAGCCACTGTGCAAGTCCGGCATCGCAAGGGAGTAGCCAACTATTCCGGGGAGGCTAGCTACGTTAGCGACTTGTTTAACGGCCGGAAGGAAACTGCCCGCACTGCCTCTTCCGCACGCAACCCGGAGCTCCTCGAAAACGAGTTCTTCTAAACTTTCATTCACGTAAAACGCCCCGTCGACTCTCATGTTCGGCACAAAACCCTTTTCGATTTCGTACCGTGTCTCTGAAACTTTTCGAATGTACTTCTTTTCTTCCTCATAATCGCGGAAACGCATTCTATGGAGGATCTTTGCGTTGTACGAGTCTAGACAGGAATGTAGTACAACTCGTGTATCGAATATCGCCATTTCATTCCGGTTGTCGGCTGCTGCAAATGTCCTGTGCAACCTAATCAGCTCGGCATGCCCCCGGAAGTCGTACATGGCTGGCACGTTTTCGCTCCTCGACAAGGTGATTTTGTTGTTCGGGAAAACGCATCTCAGTGAGAGTGGCTGAACTGGTGTTTTTGGAGCACGAAACAGACGCAGCCTGGAAAGGTCTTGCTGCTGGTAGGCTTGGGCTGCCCCGTGTTCAGGCGCCGGCAACAGTTCGTTGCGGTCCAAGCGGCAGACTCATCAGTTGTGCTTGACTGCCGGACTTTAGCAGCTCTGGCCACTATGGCCGGACTCACAAAGGGTGGATCTGATCAAAGATCATAGTCAAGGCGAACGCTTTTGCGAGCCAACCTGTTAACAGTTCCAAGGCCTGAACAGAGCGGCGCTCTGCACGGAGTTCGTCTGCAGATGCGGGCATTCGACTCACTGCGCTTACTTAGGTCTTGTTTAAAACTATTGAACGTGAGGAGAACATGAAATGCGAGACTCGCTTGGCAAGAGAGGATGCAGAAGCGTACTACTGCCCGATACCACGCACAGGAGCCATCGAGGAAACGAACATGGTCCTAGCAACCGCTGCAAGCACTTACATTCATATCGGAGTCAAATGAAAACGGCCTGCTTTGCTGACCTGGGCGTCAAGTTAGAGTCATTTCCAACTGTCACCGAAACCTGGCTATGTGAACGTTTTGGGACGCAGCCCTTTTCATCTCTATTAATTCTGGTTTAAGATACGCTAGTCTCCCCCGTCCCTCCCGCTTTGTTATAAGCGGTCGAAATTTGAGGTTGGCAGTATTCAAGTCTCGATTTCGCAGTTTCCCGCTTCTGTCGACGCATTGATGCACATGCGAAAGTTGCGATCTACGCATCTCTTGCTAATTGCATCTTCTTTGTATACAGTCTCGCTGCGTTTTCGCAGCCGTGACATTTGATTGCGATCAGATGGTCCGATGTGCTACTCACATTTCCTTCATCGAGTGCCGCAGCATGGCGCGAGAAGGCTTCCTTCATCGCTCAGTACATGGCTTTGACGAGCGCAGAAGTATTCCCGCGTTGCACTCCTCCGATTCCGCGGCCGGTACGGTATCCTTCGATCACGGTTTCTTCTGAGCTATCCTTTCAGTGATAAACCTGTCCGCTGCACACGCAAGCGCACGCTGGTCAGTTCGATCGGGGATTTATCTAACGCGTGGCTGTGTATGATGGAACAAGTTCCTACAGAAACATCTCGGCTGGAGAGCAGCTCGAGAAAATTCGGTCCGTCTTCGCTGCCCTCCTGCGTAGCGGCGACGCACTCTCCGTGGGAATCGATAGCTGCAATGCCTGAAGTCGGAGTCCAAGATCATTATCCATGGATACAGAGACGACGCGAGCCTCTGCATCCATGTTCTGTTCGAGGGATCATGCTGCCATCGATTACCTCTTCGTCAATGGCCGCAAGGAGAGGAAATTTTGCCTCCCGAGAGAAAAAGAGATCATCTGAAGTGACGTTTTCAGTGAACTTCCGACATAGGATTGTGAAGAAGGCCTTTGGGGCTATTGTCGAGCATGATTCCTCTTCAATCCAGCGGCGCACGCTGCGGCGCCCGGGAGTCGCCTTGGAACAGAAAGATCGAAAACTTGAAGACCGCATGATTCGCGCATGCCACAAGTGAGGAAAACAGAATCGTGGATGCTTGAAAGTACAAATCGGGTAACTGTATCGGAAGCTTTACGAGCCATTAGTCGAAGGTGCTACGAATCACCTTGATTCCTGTGACATACCGAAATCCAGAGGCAGAGCGCCGATGGAGCGCCTCCGAGCCTACGACCAAGAATCCTACGAATACATATGAATCCGTACCCCCTCATTGCTGGCCGTCGAATGTCGGGGCTATTCACTTACCAAAATTTTGGAAAAACGATCAAAAGGCAGGTGCAGTGCGAGTAGTATTGTGTTCCACAGTGATATGAAACCGGTTCGGAATGAGGAGCACGTGCTCGCGCAGTCTGGATCCCCGGATCGAAAGACGGCTTGATGCAGGTGATGACGCCTTTCGCCTCAATCGTGTTCCACAATCAGATGCGTGTAACCACATGGGTTTTCGCGTTGTATGGCAGATGGGTTAGAAGTGCGTTCATTTTCGAAAACAAAAAAAATCCAAGGGAAAGGTATGGACGTGAAATTCGGAGGTCCTGAACCGCCGTCATCGCCAGGTTCGAAGACGAAACGAAACAATCCTCTTCTCGTCGACCATGAACCGAACAAGAGCAAGTAGTGACCACGATGAAGACGAGAGGATATAAGCGAGAAAAAAGTTTTGCCCAACGGGACGACGACGAGACTGTAACGACACAGAGGGCGCGGGTTCGAGGAATCCTCGCACTTATGAGATCAACCAGAAGCAATAAACACATGGCGTTCGTGAACCGAGACTTCGACGCCGCCATCAATATTGAACGATGTGTTGCGCTGAGGAAAAGACCCGAGGAGCTCGCGCAATCTATCATTGTGGGACAGCCTTTCAGGCTCGAAGTGTGAAGGAGAAGTTGAAGCCCATAGCAGTCGGTCGGTCAAAAAAGGCTGGACAGCGTCTGCGCATGGGTATTAATTTACCCTGCATGGTCGTCGGACATTTTTTGTTCCGCTGATCTTGCGTATGCTCTAAATCGGGTACAGCGCCTAAGCGTGTCGGATCGTGATCCCCTACAGACATCGCGCGCGAAGGTACCCCGAATGCAATTACCGCGTCATCGATTGGGATTCTCCATTCTGATACGGATTGTTCAGCGAATCAGAACAGCATGGTCGTGAAAAAAAACATACGGGCTCTCGGTGCAGAGCTGCGCATGCAAATTTCCCCTGGTCGGAAGTCGCACTCGCATGCGGAATGATACAAGATGCCTGAAAACGGAGTTCTTTGGTGTACCACGCATAGCGGACATCTCGTCCGAGAGCGTCCATGCATACTTACATTCCATTCTTGTCGTATATCGTGGAGATGATGCAGGCGATACAATTTCCGGCCCTGGAAGACGTTGACAAATTGACTTGGAGCTTGCCTGGGAGGGCTTCAAGCAGAGCTTGTCTGTTCCGCGGGCGATAGCAGCCTCGTACGATCTTCTTGAGGACCGCTTCATACAGTGGTGCCTTCCGCTATATCGAAACGGAAATCGGCACTGAGCTTGCTTCCGTTTGTTGAGAAATGAACGAGAAAATAAACGAAACTATAAAGCAGGTAGAAGAACAAGAGCGCGAAGCAGCCCAGTTTCACTTGGCTTTGCCTCCTCGCCAGCGGAAGCACATTGAACGCACTCGTGCTTTCGAAAACGTGTCGATGCTGCATCCAACGTTTGACGTTAAGGTACACCAGAGGGGCTAGCGTTAAACCTACGATCCAGTGGCCGCCAACCAGCAAGACCGCGCACAGTAGTCCCTCTGCAGAATATTCAGGGACAACGAGCTTGTTCAAGTTTTCTGTAAACTCTATCGGATTTACATAGTCTTGTTCCAAATCTTTGCAAAGAATCAAAAACATAATATTTATGAATAAAATCCCAACCGTAAGCGTGAAACTTATGAGCCAAAACAATATCTGAAAAGCTATAGACATTGCTTCGCTTCAACAAGCGGAATTCAATCCATTACATTTGGTTGCGCTGTGTACCAAGTAGTCGAAATCAATATGCGATCCATCCTCTGGATCGAAGGCGAATTGCCTGTAGGATATATGTTTTAATGAAAAGTGCAAGGATAACTGTATTCCTCCTTCAGGTCAGCGATACCACAGTACCTAGATGGTTGAGGAACACTGAAAGAAACAAGTAGATGCGCTCGACGCTAAAAATCGATATTCACAAAGCGTACTTAAAGTCAATTTTAGAACAAGACCAGTTGGTAACCTTATGGGACGCAAACGCGACGATAGCAGCCTCAATGGGCGTCTCTTTTTCTCAACCGCTTATTCGTGTGCGCCTGATAACACTGAGATTCGCTCGCCAAGAAGAGTCCTAGTTCAACCAAAGCTATCTTCCACTGGAATCGCAACGACAGCGTTCCTGGAACGTCGCTATCGGTGGGAAGCGCAGGGACATCGGTTTGGTTCACTCGATGTAACTTTGATCTGACCAGATGTTCGGACCGTATATAGGTATTCGCCGAGCAGGACTCCCATTGTATGCACGATCGAACACGAAGAGAACGACAACATCATCTGTTCTAGCTGTCTTGGACACATTTGGCGGCCTCAGTTTCGCTCGTCGCGAAGGCTCATACAACAGCACCTACCACTTTGTCGAATCGTTGAAGGCCTTTTCGTTTGCATCCGAGCTTTTGCCAAGTCTATCGGGGAGAACTACCGTTCATTCCTGCGTACACTCCGTGGTTCAACCTCACAGAAAGAAGTGATTTCTATCGTGAAAAGTAATGAGCGCTCCACTGGGTGAATCGCTGAAGTCTTCAGCGCGGTGACACACAGGGACATATTTCGTCTCTCACTGGCAAATCCGAGTCGCTCAGAGAAGGTCCTGACCTAAGGGCATTAACAATTGCGTTCATTTGAAGAAAGAAAAAGTCCAAGGGAAAGGTGTGGACATTGAAGTCGAGGATCCTGGAGCCCGGTCATCGCCAGCTGCCGGGAGAAGAAAAATCTCTTCGCGCGGACCATCGAGCGAAGAAGATCAAGCGACGAAGAAGAGGAAGGAGATAGGCGAGAAAAGGTTACGCCTGACGGGACGATGACGAGACTGTGGTGGTACAGAAGGCACGATTTCTAGGATTCCTACGAGTCCTGCATCCCAACAACGACAATGCACACAGTGAGCTCATAGGCCGAGACGTCAACGCCGTCATCAATATCAGACGATGTGCGGTGCTGGACATGAGATTCGGCGAGCTGACGCAATCCAACTTTGTGGGGCAGTTTCTCAGGCTCGAAGTGTAAGGAGAAGCTGAAGCCGATAGAAGAGAGCCGTTCGAAACAGACTGGGAGGCGTCTGCAGGTGGATATTAATTTACGCTGGACTGCAAGAACCAAATCTAACCGCTTATTAGCAACTCCATAACAATGCCGTTCGACCTGTATGTTAAGAGTTGAAAGGGGGAAAAAGTTTCCATATTTTCGAAAGTTTGCCCTCCAGGCACATGGCCCCGCAAGCCCGACGAGTATGCCGGCGAATGCTTCAAGCTCTCCCTGGTGGCAGGTGCTTTAATGAGATCTAACCAGCTAGTCCGATACGCAGTTTATTTTGGGACTAGGAGAGGATATGATATGTCTGAGCGGCGGCCTGGCCGCAGTGGACTCCTAGTATATCGCTTTCCGCTGCCGCAGACAGTACGTCTGTCTGCACAGCTCTCAGACTCCCAGAATGAATACGCACTTCGAGTTCGTGTCAGATGCACCACGCCTCGAGCCGACGCCCTTAACGGTATGGCAATGCTGTTCTGCCTCTATGTTGCATCCGCACCCGCGCTATAGCCGCTAAGGCGGGTGCTCATGGCATGCTCGGCGCACGATAGAACAACGAAACGACCAGTACATCCGAGAGTTAGTACGGGGAATGGAACTTGAAGGTAAGGTGCATCATGATGGACGCTTTCCCCGAAGCGAATATCCATCCCGCAATCTGGGATCCATTGTCAATCTAAAGGTTTTGTCAAAAACAATTGCTGCGCGGATCGGCCGTGAACATACACGCGTGCCATAGAGCTTATCTATGGATTATCACAGGAGGAAAGTCGTTTGTTTTGTCCAGACACTTGCAGGGACCAGAAGAACTTACAGGTCAGGACTAGCAGTATCAGAGCGAACGAGAACAGCGATCAAACACTTTGTGTTGTTTCCACAAAAGTTTAATCGAGTGGAAAGCAGGTTGCACGAGATTTCAGCTGTTGCAGGTGTCCTTATGACTTCGCACAAAGTAAACGCCAATAAAAACGAACCTGGAACACAAAAAAAGTTTTGTATCTTAACCGTCTGCCTGGGAAACCTTTGCCGTTCGCCTGCAGCAGAGGCCATTCTAAAAAAGAAGATCGCGGAACAGGGGCTCGAAAACTTGTTCTATGTGGACTCCTGTGGCACGGGCGGCGGGAACCCCGACTGGTACATAGAGAACGGCTGGAGCTATCACGAAGGTGACCGAGCTGATCCGCGAATGGTTCGAATCGCTTCAGAAAGAAATATCAAGGTTGATTCGATATCCCGGCCCATGAAACCGGATGATCTAGAAAAATTCGACCTTATCGTTGTCATGGATGCTGAAAACGAGAGGGAGGTCCGCAAAGCTGCTGCGTACTGGGGGGAGAAATATGTCGAACTTGCAAAAAGCAAAGTGGAACAAATTACCAAGTACTGCCGGCACAGGAAAGATATCCGGGAGGTTCCCGACCCCTGGTATCATGGAGGTGACAGCATGCGCCTCGTGCTCGATATTCTTGAAGATGCATGTGAGGGGCTGCTTCAGTCCGTCACAAAGCAGCTTAATCTGGAGGAGCAGAGGAAGTGAAGAGTTCCAAGGATGTTTGAATCTAAGCGGGGCATCAAACGAGTGAGATGTGCATCCGCTGTTGTATAACTGGCGATTCTTGGAGACGGTTTCCTCCGCGCACACGTTGAGAGGCCACCACGAGTAAAGGATTCGGATGTGGGCGCTTCTTGGTAGAGCAGCTATATTGTCCACTGAAGAAAAACAAAGAAAATTCGCCTTCCATCAAAGCCTTAGTATACTAGTGCTTCACACGACGGGGGCGTTTCAGAATGGGCCCAGCCCTATTGGCAGCAACCTTCGCTAGGATCGCCCTGGGCGCCTTATTCGAAACCGGTATTCCGAAGACTCGCAGCGACTGATCCTAGAATACGTCATCTTCTCTCGGTAACCTGAGCCCCTCGCCTCAATTCCAATATCGACCTTAACAGTGCTGAAATGGTGAAGTCCGCAGACCAGATATGTGCTGAACCAAACGTCCTCTTTGCTGCCCGTGCGCGACCATCCGCCATTACATTAGTGAATTCGGCGCTAAACGTGTGTCCTCACTCGAATGCATGCAAATTTCATGCTGAGCTGCCTCTTGGGACTAAATAATTATCAGCCATTGCTGAACAGAGCGCGCTTTTGCCGTTTGCTGCTCTCCGTAGCCGACTCCAACTGCGTCCATGAGTACATCGCTTCGGATATGGAGGTGTTTCACTGCTTCGTTTCATTTTTGTCTCTAGCCGGCTCAATCTGCACAAAATCTGGCTCCATGTCATCTTCATTGGCATCTTCATGGTCTAGAGAGTCTTCTTCATCCTCCAAGTCGATTATTGCATCCGCTAATAGGTCGATGTCGCGCTGAAACAGCTGAACCTCTTCCGTTCGATCGCTACCTGCAGCGGTGGCGGGGTCCTGCTTCTTGCTCAGCACTCGCATCGATCGACGGGTTGCGGCTTCCACAAATGTGTCTGGAGCATTCGTTAGTCGGCGACCACTGCGTACACTTGCCCCGAAATCGGTGGCCTGCGAGTTTCGCGCGTGCGAGTGCCGGAATCCGTAGAAAATATAAATGCATAAGCCGATAAGGGTCCAAAACAAGAGTAGCAACAGCCCAGTACGACTGAGCTGAAACAGAAGCACAATCGAAAAGAATGCACCTAATGCCGGCGTCCATGGCATAAGTGGGCAAAGAAAACGTGGAGGGTCCGATTCGCTGGCCAAAGGTACTCGGGCGAGCAGCAAAAGCGGGACTCCCGCAATGAAGCCGCCACCGAGCATCGATGCCGCGCTTTCGTTTCCCACTCTCCAGATCAATGCGCACAAAACGAAGCTCACAGATAAAAGAGTTAGGAGGCCACCAGAGTCGCGGCCGTGACCACTGACGATAAGTCGAGTGCGAATCAACGCAAGGCAGACCGCCGCATAGGCAACAAGGGTACCGGCGCTGATCATATCGGATAGGCTGTGAAGCGGGAATAGCAGCGCAATAATCGCCAATCCTACTCCACACAGAATCGTGGCCGCTCGTGGTGTATTCCCGGATCCACTGAGTTCTCCAAAAATTTCCGGAAGAAGTCCATCTCTGGACATTGCCATGAAGAGTCGTGGTTGAGCTAACAGGGCAATCATCGCTGTATTTTGAAGACCAATAACTGTCCCAATTGCGACGATTTTCGCGAAGAATGTGCTCCCAGCGTACTCAAAAGCGCCTGCAAACGGCGCAGTATCGGATAATTGTGAATACGGTTGTATTCCGGTCACAATGATTGAGGCGATTATACAAACACTAGCCACGATGCCAAGACTAGCCAACATGGCGAACGGTACATTGCGAGTGGGAGCGTGCGATTCTTCCGCCACAGTAGCTACCTCGTCAAAGCCCACATATGCGAAAAACAAGGATGCTGATCCGGTTAAAACCGAACGCCACCCGTAAGGCAGAAATGGAGCCCAATTCCGCGGACGGATAAGGTGCAATCCGAAGAAGAAGACTGCGAGCAGCACTCCACCGAAAACCAGCGTTGAGAACCCAACGATGTAGCGCCCCTCGCGAAGACCAGAGGCAAGCAAAAGGGTAAGCACAAGTATCAAAAGCGGAGCCAGCAATGATATGTTGTGCTCACCAACTTCTATCGATGCTGTTTGCGAGAACCCGTGCCTTACATAGGCAGCCCATGAGCGCGCTATCGCAGCACTAGCCACGCCATACTCCAGAGAGAGGCACCAGCCTACGAGAAACGCTGCCAGCTCCCCCAAGGTTGCATAGGCAAAAGAGTAAGCGCCACCGCACGATGGTATACGTGAAGACATCTCCGCATACGATAACCCTACAAGCGCGCAGACTCCTGCAGCAAGAAGGAAGGAGATGCTCACTCCTGGCCCAACAGCAGTGCGCGCAGCCCTTCCAAGAAGAAAAAAAAGGCCAGCACCCAATGTACCGGAAACGCCGACAACAACGAGGTCAGCTAGCGTAAGCACACGTGCGCTTTCAGGGTGACAGCGACTCGTCTCCGCATTAAGCTGGTCTATAGGTTTTATCCGAAAGGATGATTGATAGAACTCTTTGCTTAACCTCTTGAAGCCGCCAAAACGATCGGAACTCGAGCTCTCAACGGGCTCCATCCTAGTCAAGTAGGCGAAAACGGCTCTCGAGAGACCTTTCTCGGTGCCTTGCGCTGCCTGCCGGCAAGTAGTGTCTGGGCGCCGCGCCAACGCAACCGGCCATCATGCGGCTACTGTTCGTATTCCCGCTTCTGCGGATAGCGAGTCTGCGGGGAAATCGAGAGATAAGAGGGGGTTGAAGTACGCAGGACCATTTTTTGAGGAACTAAAGTCTCGTTCCTGGTCACCGGCAGCACTCGCAGGCTGCGGTGAAACTGAACAAATTCGCCGATCGTACTCTTCCAGAGCGATCGGGGTGGTCCTCCGACCTGCCGCACAACTTATGAACGGCTTTGGGCTGAGGCGCGCTCCAACAGTTCCAGAGGCGGACGGTATTGCAGCATACTCTCTTGCAACTCGAAGCCTCAACAACCCAGATCAGACTGTTTTCGTCTCTGGCTTTGTTGCAGCCGACGAGTCGCTTAATAGCGGAGAAGGTGCTGCTGTCACGGATTCACCCGAACGGCTTCTAGCAGAACTTTTTACTCAGTTTGCGCCAGTGCGTCGAGTGTCGATTCCCAGAGATCGCATTACAGGCAAAATTCTAGGAAACTATGCCTTTGTCGAGTTTTTTTCAACGGAGGATGCGAGCTATGCAGCAAAGGTGGTGGACGGCGTGAGGTTCAACGGTCGCCGTTTGCTTGCGAGAGGGCCGTCAGTGCAGCAGCTCTCAGAGAAGTGAAACCGCTGCGAGTCGCGAGAGCACCAATGTTGGCCCCTTCTTTCCATGGAGACCGGCAGGATGCAGTGCTGGTTGCGGGCGCGGTTTGTAGCCAGATGACGTGCTGTTCGGGCAATACAGTCTTTGGAGTTGCAAAAAGCAGTCCGCTGTACTCTTGCAGGTGACTTTTAATGCTGTATTAAGATGCACGGGAAGTGGACCCATCTTAAATGCCTCATCCCTGCTGCGAAGAACAAAGAACGGCATCGTGTGCACTCGTTGAGGCGATGCAGCTTCGCAGATTCTAGCGAGAATATGATTGTTCTTGAGACGATCGCGAGCTCCTCATAGAGCCCTTCAGAGCTCGAGTTTCTCTTGAGACTTGCTGTATTCTAATATATCGCTGTGACGCCTATTGCGAGCTGAGATGTGGAAGCGAGCGAGTATATACTTAATAATATTGACTAATGGAACTCCAATCTTGTTTTTCAATTGCCAAGAATAATCATCCGCAGTGTGTATATACGATGCGTGAATCTTGCTGTGTCGATGAGCATTAGCGTAAAAATGCCTTGCCCCAGGTGAGTATCCAATACTCTCTCTTCTGCATACTGATGTTTTTACCGGAATTCTTCTGCGTATCAGCACGATGCTCGCTCTGAGTACGAAACGATTACGTCGAAACCTCGTCCGCCACAAAAGCCGCTGAAACCTCCCGAAGCACGTGCCATTTCCGGTAAACGACCGTGGCGTTAATGCCGCGGGGCATAAAGAGCTCGCGTGCATTTTTGCTCGAGGAAAGACTCCATCGCGAGCCTACCCGCCTCGATATCCCCGCCATCTGATGCTCGGTCAGCTTCCCGTACACCATCTCGAGCGCCCGGCTCTGTTTCACGCTTTACTTCTCTACCAGTATCAGCGTGCACCCGTGCTCGCCATGCACGTGTGTCGCCCTGAGCGCATCGGTAGGACTCGCACAGAATCCATTCCTGTACTCGTTCTACGCGCTCATCGAAGGCGCAGGTGTGCAGTCTTTCCATGCATAGCATGTCCAGCGCTATCGGCTTGCGCCCAGCAACTCTACCTATGGTTCATTTCCTTGACCATTTCGATGAAGAGTTTCTCGAAAGCGCGATTATTCCTTCTGTAGACACGAAAATGTTGGTGATCCCGACACGGTCTCATGTAAACCTGCGAAAGCTCTTTCGCATGAGCCATTTTATGGATGAGTAATATCTGGATGCAGCGCACAAAGCATCCGCCTCTATTCGAGGCTGCCACCACTGCGTCTATGTGGGTCTTGGCGCCATTCTTGTACTTAATCGCGTCTCCTGGTGACCTTCATACCTGACTCCAGATAATATCGAGCCTTGAGGAAGCTTAGCAGGGGCGCTTGTGTTCCTTTTGAGGTCTTTGGTTGCCTCCTCTTGAATTGGAGAAACGGCTATGGCCATGACACCCTTCAAACAGGGAACAAAGCTTACCACGAAGTCTTTCTCATCATTTGTCTTGAACGGTTGAGAATGGGGCAACTTGGTCAGTTCCGGCAAAGGTATCTTGAAGTACATGCAAGCGAATATTCAGGGAGTCTCCATTGTCACAGTAAACTTGCGTACATTTTCCCTGTAGACGAGAAACCTTGAACGAGCTCGGCCAGCGCTCTTCTCGAAGTCATTTGAATGCTTCTTGCTTACAGAGACCAGCAGCAACTAACTACTCGGGCCATACAATTTAGTAAATAAGTGTCCACCGTGGTATACTCGGTCTTTACGTGACGTGCGTGGACCCCATCCAGTAGGCGCTGTATCTCACTTTTAAGAACAGTCTCCCCGATAATGTGTTCCAGTAGGTAGCCCATGAAAACGGTCCCAGCATTACCTTTCCGCTCCGCGAGTACCTCATTCCTGTCCTTCGTCGTCCTCTTTTCGGAAGTATCTTTCTCATATTGGTCCGGGAGATTCTTCTTCTTCCCTTTTCCTTTGGGTTGCTTCAAGGATTTTGTAACTGTACCCCATATCCGTTTTCATCTCGAGACTAGATCATACTCGGTGGACGCTCGGACTGCATCTCGCCTGTTCTACACATGTGCATAATATTTCTCATGCACCTGTTCGTCGTGATCTCGGTTAAGAGCACGCGCATGGACCGAAGCACGCTTTTCCGGTCTCTGTTGCGCGCGGATAGAGAAGCAACACATCAGTCCACGGCTGGCAAACGTTAAGAGCAACCGGTCGACGAAAGATTTGTGGAAAACGTTTGGTGAAAAGGGTGCAAACGACTCGTCTTTTGATCCGTGAGCGTGAAACTGGCTTTAGACAACGGAGGCGAATCCTTCGCCTGGATGGAGCTGCGTAAGAGAGGCTGGCACGAAGAGCAGCCCCTTGCGCATCCCACCTGCGCACTTGATGAGCGCTTGAGTGCTGTTGGAGCTTGCGTTGACTGGGAGCAGAAAAGAGGAATTTTAAAAGAAAAGCCACGAATTTCTTCGAAGAAGAATTTGGTATAGAACAATGCTGTCTGTTTGGCGAGCAGTAGGCGAACGTATGATTGAATCGCCGCCATGGCTGCATTCGTCGCAAAGCTCGCTTGTCTTGTTATACCGAACAGCGATTTGCTCTTCTTTGACCATCCATATATTGCCCAACAACTTCTCCAACACAAATTCCCATCAACTGAAACGCACAATTGTGCCTCAAGTAACATGCGTTCACGTTTCAGTACGAAATTGATTATACGTGTTGTTCAGTGCGTGACGGTCTCCCATTGAAGTCTGCCATTTCTCCTCTGTCCGTGGCTCTTCATCACTATTCGTATCAACGGTAAGGAAATTTCGCATCCAGTGGCTCCTTTGATAGCACTTCTCAGAGAACGTATAGAAAGGAATGGAGTGACGAGGAGACTGCTGCGAACACAGAGTTCAATAATTTCTGTTTTGGGAGCACCATGTTGAGGATTCTTACTGCGAGAAGGGTGGTTCTTCAACCTGCTGACCGAAGAATCACTGAACTGCACATGTGAATCCGTTTCTTTCAAGCTTGCATTGAGTGTATAAAGCCCTTCCGTAACCGTTCCCCTATCTGCAGGATGTACACCTTATGCCGAATGCCTGAAAAAACAAAAACCAAACGGGTGCGTGTTGGTGCATGTGTTCTAGAATTCTCTGTTCTGTATCTAACGCCGCACATATACCAAAACGTTCAAGCGGAGACTCAGTGCGGCACGCGGAATGCAGAGAGGCTCTGAAAATGAAGCGCATCTTCAATTTAACTCCAATCCTGGATTCGAATTTCTGAATGAAATTACTCAGGCGCTTGGCCACCATCGTTGGCCATCTTTTCCGAGATCGTGAAGAACTGTTCCGGCCGGAGCCGGAGGTCCCAGAGGGTTCGGTGCCGTTGATGGATCAATAGGAAGCAGCGAACACTGGGCAATCTGTTGAAGCAAGTGATCAACAAGAACGAGTGCGACCATGGCTTCTACCATCGGAACAGCACGAGGCAACACACAGGGATCGTGTCTGCCCTTCGCGCGAAGGACTACTTGCTCACCGGCACGCGTCACTGTATTCTGTTCGCGTGATATCGTAGAGGTCGGTTTGAAGGCGACGCGACATACAATGTTCTCTCCGTTCGAGATGCCTCCTTGAATACCTCCGGAACGGTTCTCCCTCGCTCGCGTCCTACCATTGCTATCTATATAGAAGGGATCGTTGTGCTCTACACCCGTTAGCAAAGTGCCCCCGAAACCCGAGCCTACTTCAAAGCCTTTCGATGCTGGAAGCGACATGAGGGCTTTTGCGAGTTCAGCTTCGAGCTTGTCAAACACCGGTGATCCTAGCCCGGCAGGGACGTTCCTTGCAACGCATTCAACAACACCGCCGACACTGTTACCTGTTCGGCGAATTTCATCGATAAGCTGGATCATTTGAGATGCTGCCTCTGAATCAGGGCAGCGAACGATGTTCGATTCGATTTGCTCGTACGAAACCACGTTGGGATCAATATTCGCTGCCTCGATATGCTTCACGCTTTTCACGTAGGCAAGAATTTGTGTTCCCGCATATGTCCGAAGGATCTTTTTGGCAATGGCGCCTGCAGCAACACGTCCTATTGTTTCCCGAGCTGATGAACGTCCACCGCCAGCGACGGCGCGTATGCCGTACTTTGCATCATAGGTTGCATCCGCGTGCGATGGTCGATAGCTTACCTTCATTGCCTCATAATCCTGAGACCTTTGGTCTGTGTTTCGAACAACGATAGCTATAGGTGTACCCATAGTGACACCGTCGACGACGCCAGAGAGGATCTCCGCTTCATCTGCTTCGTTCCGTGGTGTCGTGAGCCTAGACTGTCCCGGTCTACGCCTGTTTAACTCAATCTGAACGTCCTCTATAGTAAGTGGCAGCCGTGGCGGGCAACCGTCAATGACAACTCCGACTCCACCACCGTGGGATTCACCAAAAGTCGTTATTCGAAATATCCTCCCAAAAGAGTTGCCGAGACCCATGAACAACTCACGAGCGCAAACCAGCTTCCCCGGAAGCGATCTTCCATTTCTGTGGACAGGAACTCGGTAGTCTGTTGCTGTCGCCCCTGCTGCATGCCGCCCAGGGCAGGCAAGAGGGGAAAGAACGAACATGGAAGCAGCGGGGCGTAGGTACTGTCTACTAGAATGCCTCAACTCGGGAGACGCCTTCCTCCCACCACGAGCGACTTCTTGGACCAGTCAACGACTTTGGCCTATGCGTGGCACAGATTGCTTGTCTGAAAATCCTCTCACGAATACCCTGACACACGAAACTTCGCTTTGGAAAGAGTGGTATGACCAAACACATTGCGAGAAACATTTTATGTCCGTCCGCAGATCGGCGGCGATGACTACACCCATATCAGATTAAAATATGACGGGTCCCCGCGCGCAGGCGTGTCTGCTGAAGCTTCAGTTTGTTATGCGCGTCACAAACAGCTGCATTCGACGGCTTTTTCTGTGCCTGATGCCTTTTACCCGTCACCTCAGCGGCTTTAAATATGCCAGACTCCTTTCAGATCCGTTGTCAGCAAGCGAAGGAGTTGATGGCAGCGTGAAAGTCTCGATTTCGCTGCTTCCGGCTGTTGTCGACGCATCTCATGTATAGCTAGTGTTTGCGATCCACGCTTCGCTTATGATGCTCATGTACTTTGTATACAACCTCGTTGCGTTCGTCGTAGTAGAGGCACTTGGTTGTGGTTGTCTAATCCCCTAGGTATACCACATCTCGTTCTCTGAGGTCCGTCGTGTGACGCATGCACGCATGCTGCATCGCTCGACATATGCCTGTCACCGGTGCATCGGAAGGCTGGCCACGACATCATCCTTCGTTCCCGTGACAGGCACCGTACTCTAGAACCATGTTCTTCTTCTCGGACACGCCTTGGCGAGTACTCCGCCCACCGCAAACTCGAGTGCACGCTTTCCCATTCGATCAAAGGCTCGGTCAACGGGATTTTGCAGGCGATGAATCAAACACCGCAAGGAAAATCTAGCTTGGAGATCAAGTCGTGAACTCTGGATCCATCGACTCGCACATCGTGGAAAGCTGTGGCGTTCTTTGCAATGGAATCGATCCCTGCGATGACTTAGTCCCGACTCCAAGGCTCTTTTCTGTATAAACAGAAGCATCGGGAGCCTCTGGAAGCATACTGCGTTGCAGCAATCACGATGCTGCTGTCGAATCTTATTTTATGGATAACCAGGAAGAGGGAAGAACTTATCTTTCGAACGTCAACGGTACTTGATTGACGTGAAAATTTCTGTTAGCTTCCGGTATGCGCTTGTGAAGAATTTGCCAGGGGAAGATTTCGAGTAGTTTTGTTCATCGATCCAACGAAGCGAGGTGCCGCGTACAGGCGTTGCCAAGAAGCACGAAGATCGTGAACATGAAGAATGCGTGATTTGAGCATGGTACACGTAAAGAACGGAGACTAATAGATGCTTGTACTTACTTATGGAACGGATACTGTTATCGGTTAGTTTCCAAAACTATTTTTTACGGCATGAAAAAATCATCTGGGTTCCGGGCATGTTACGATTTGCACCCGCTGGGAGTCGAAAGAGCCATTTTGAGAAGACGACCCAGAATCCTAAAAGTACTTATGAATGCGTAAGCCGTTTTGATGCACTTATAATATAGAGGTATTACAAGAAAGTTCCGACAAAGAAAAGAAACGCAGGAACCAGGTAATCAGTTCAGTGATCCATTTTAAACTGACACGAGTGTACGGACCCTCTCGGTGCAGTACTTACTGCTTGCGCTTGCTGCGAAGCATTATACGCCAAACACATCGGTTTCCCTATAGATACAGAAAGAACTTGTCATAAACGTTCTGCATTCGGTTCGAATGTGGTTTTACTGAGACGGAGCCGGGTCTCATCGTCATCATGGAATTCGGCAGGCTGCTTGCATGGCAGCTTTGCCATAAGCGGTGTGGAACCTTGAAGGCGCACGTAGTGCTGCATCTTTTTATCGAGTAGTCGTGCTCACGGGAGCAAGCCTTGCTTGTAACCCATGCCTACGAGCGTTTCTGTTCAGAACTCCTTGGTAACTGCGGGTGAACTTAGACCTACGCTACCCGCTCTTGAAGCTTGGAGAACTGTTCCGCTCGAGACACTAGTTCGAGCTGCGAGCGATCGGCTGTGCCTCTGGGACTACCAGAGGCATGCCCCGGCGCTTACTTTCTTCCAAGTCTGGCAAACAAGACTCTTACTGCAGAATGTTTACATGAATCGGGACCCCTACGTTTTGCCTCTTCGCGGAGCTGCGGTTCTTAGTCTTAGGCGGCTCTGGGGACAGAACAGCTCGGATACGCCACGACTGCGACTTTCTGCGCGCCTGCGGCTGCATCCCACCGAAGGTGCCTGCGATGGCGAGGCTGCGGATCAGGACAGTGGCAACGACTTTGGTTGGAGTGGAAGCAAACAGACTTGGAGACAAAGATGGCTGCCGCCTTTTCTCAACTGGCACCGTGCAGGCGAACGTAGGTCTGTAGGAGGAGACTGGGACAGCAACCGCAAGAGCTCCTTAGTAAACACGGAGCAATTTAGGCTGCCTGGGCGGCTGTATTTGAAGCTAGGAACAACGATTGACCTGCCGGGTCTCATGCTTTGGGAAAGTGCTGCAGAGCGAAATCGGCGGCGTTTGTATTCCACAGCTCTACGAGAACGTTCATCGACCTGGTGGGGCTTCGAATGGGACTTCATGCGATGTCTTGGAGCGTTCCAAGGATGCGCTGCTAGTGCAAATCGAAAATGGATGAACTCTAACGCCCAGCTCTCGCATTGGTTCCTACACGCTTCTTGGATTCCTACGAATTCGGATGCACCGTGGCACCTTGTTGCTGGTGTACAGCACAGATTTCGCGTTGCGAAACCGAGAAAATCGCATCGTAGGAGTCGCCGATCGTATTCCGCCCCAACGAAGGAGACTGGTTTCTTTCAACTCACACTCAGGCTAGGATTTGACCTAATGCGCAGTGAAATATACCTGACTCCGGTCGCTGATGGCACGTACTTCTAGACGGAGCAAACTGCTTCAAATATCGGCTCAGATTCTGGGACTTTTCCAGCACATCGGGAATCTATTTCTAAGGGAAGCTCTGTTCCCTCTTTGCGATGTGGTATACTTGTTTTGCACATCCAAGGAGCAGCGTCGCTTCATACGCGCAAGACCGCATTATGGAGCCGTGATGTCATGTTGCCCGGCAGCGTCCACGTCTCATACCGTCGCTGAATGGAAACGCGCCGTCGAAGGCCAATGTAAAGCGCTTCTTGTAACTGTGCGGAGGAGTATTGCCTTTTCTTTGATAGGATCGAATCGCTGAATGCACCCTTTCTCCGTCGAATGCGCAGATGCTGTTGAGATCAGAGTGTGGTATAGTACCCGTAGCCTGGCGCCGCGCTCCGGGCAACGATGCTGCAAAACCACCGCTGACTCCATTTTTGCAGAGCTCCGCGAGTGTTGGTGACGAGCTTTCATGCAACTATGATAGGTGCTTGTTGCATTGGGACTGCGAACTAATCAGCCGTAGCCAGGGCAGGTTGCGTATGCTCTGGCGGCTGCCGTGCATACTAACCAAGGCTTCAGCAACGGGATCATGGTGCGCTTTCTGGCAAATATGGAGAGTTTTCGGTGGTTTGCCTGGGAAACCCGATTCGACCAGACAGCAGCGAAGAGAAGTCTAGTGAGCATGCGCGGAAGTGACCCGCTTGTGTTATGCACCAAGGCTACCATTTCTTCGCTGCGAGATAAAGTTCGCTTTCTTTTATGGTTCTGATAAGCTCTCGAAATGCGGGGAAGCCAAAGAGAAGAACGAAAGCTGCCCATCCCGCTGCTCGGAGTCCCGCGCCACTATCCCAACGACAACGTCGACGAATGTAGGAAAAAGCAGCTATACTCTCGATGAAGTGCGCAATGAGGGCGCCCCAAAAAACCGTCCCAACCAGAACAGGTGATCTGAGAGTCCGTATACAGATGAAGGAAGCTAGGCGTTTCAGTGTCCGAAAACGTCCAGCTGCGACTGAGCCGGGCTGTGGAGCTGACAAACTATAATAGCCTACCGTGAGCAGGAGCAAGCCCGCAACAAGCAACCATGGCAACACGCCTCTTGGAGGGTGCGGTCGAGGCACAGTTGGTTGGGCCATATTTGCTAGAAGCGAAAACGTCGCTAAACAAGAAGAAAGCTATCGCAAGTGCGCAGATGATTGAATCGCAAGAAGTAACGACTCTTGACGATCTTTTCCACCAGCTGAGCTTCTTTTCCTCAAGAAATAGAGCCTAGCTTGCTCAAGGTAGTGGAGGCGTTGTCTAGGGCGCTTTCTGCTTGCGCCAGACGCACCGCTCAGTTGGGATTATTGCCGCCGCAGGTACACCTCCGTTCCTTTTCCGAGGATATGCAAAATGCCACTACGGTTTGTAGTCGTCCACGAACCGGTTGCATGGAAGCGCTAGGCTTTTGCGCAGTACGCACAGAAGACGGTAGTGTTGTCCGCTCTGACTGGCTCAGTCTCAGCGAATCATAGGCATATGGCGCGCAGGAGAGAGCATTACCACTTGTAAGTTGCTATAGTCATTCAAATCAATTGTTTTCACCCGAGCTGCGATGTATAGCAGGAGATCGTAATCATGATGCAGTGTACAGTACAGACTATAGACGAGCTGCCTGGTGGATCTGTTCTTCACTGAAAAGTGCATGGAGGTCTGCATTCCTCCTTCAGGTCAGTTATGCAACAGGACTCAGATGGCTGAGGAACTCTGAAACAACCAAGAATACGCGCTCCGCGCCAAAAGCCGATATTCTCGAAGACTGGATGCGGTCAATGGTAGAAAACCACCCGTTGATCACCTGTTCTGGAAGGAAATAGCGACGACAGTAGCCACCATG
>Ga0078972_1001933_pt1 | contig 46556 bp, 40 predicted proteins | sample YelNatPaOPGAMG01_FD_67568 | JGI IMG/M metagenome (GOLD analysis project Ga0078972, IMG submission 67568) | Hot spring thermophilic microbial communities from Obsidian Pool, Yellowstone National Park, USA - OP-RAMG-01 (SPADES assembly) (version 2) | ecosystem: Environmental > Aquatic > Thermal... | reverse complement strand
GAAAGCGGGCCGGCGGAGCGGTCCAGGCTGAGGTAGCCGAGACCCACCGTATCGAGGAATTCCAGGCGGCTGCGGATCTCCTCCGCCAGCCGCCCGGCGATCTGCTGCTCGCGGCCGGAAAACTCCCAGCTCCGCACCGTCCGCAGGGCTTCTTCGACCGGCAAGGCCGTGAACTCGCCGATCGAGATGCCTTTCACGCGCACGGCCAGGCTGGACTGCCGCAACCGCTTGCCCTTGCAGGTGGGACACAAGGCCGGAGACATGTAGTCCAGCATCCACTCCCGGGCGGCGGGAGAAGCGTCCAGGAACTCCTCTTCCAGGATGCGCAGAGCTCCGCGGAAGGCCCCGTTGCCGGCGAGCAGGAACGATTGTGCCTTCTCCGGCAGCTCCTCGAAAGGCTTCGAGAGGTCGATGCGGGCCGCGCGTGCGGCCTGAGCAATCTCGTTCGCCGCGTGAAAGGGGAGAGTGATCGCCATCGCCCCGTCCAGAAGCGGCTTGGTCTCGTCGGCAATCACCTTGGCCGGATCGAAGCTCCAGATGCGGCCCAAGCCCGCGCACGTCTCGCAAGCGCCGTAAGGGCTGTTGAACGAAAACGACCTGGGCTCAAGCTGCGGCACGCTGATGCCGCAATCCGGACAGGCCATCTTCTGCGAGTAGAGCTGCTCCGGACCGTTGACCACCGCCACCAGCACCAGCCCGTCGGTCAACCGGGCTGCGGTTTCGATGGAAGCCCTCAGCCGCTCGCGCACCCCGGATTTGACCAGCAGGCGGTCCACGACGATCTCGATCGTGTGGTTGCGGCGCTTGTCCAGCTTGACGGGCTCATCGAGCGGCCGCAGCTCGCCGTCGATGCGGGCGCGCAGAAAGCCCTGCCGCGCGTACTTTTCCAGTTCCTTGCGGAACTCGCCCTTGCGCCCGCGCACGATCGGCGCCAAAATCATCACCCGCTCGTTTTCGCCCAGGCTCAGAACCTGTTCCAGGATGCGCTCTGCGCTCTGGCTGCGGATCTCATGGCCGCAATTGGGGCAGTGCGGAATGCCGATCGACGAGTACAGCACGCGCAGGTAGTCGTAGATCTCGGTGATGGTTCCTACGGTCGAACGCGGGCTGCGGCTGGTGGTCTTCTGCTCGATGGAGATCGCCGGCGACAGCCCGTCGATGGAGTCGACGTCGGGGCGCTCCATCTGGTCCAGGAACTGGCGCGCGTAGGGGGACAGAGTCTCGACGTAGCGGCGCTGGCCTTCGGCGTAAATGGTGTCAAACGCCAGAGAGGACTTGCCGGATCCGCTCAGGCCGGTGATGACCGTGAAGGTGTTGCGCGGGATCTCGACGCTGATGCCCTTGAGGTTGTGAACCCGCGCCCCGTGTACGCTGATGCGGTCCAGCATAGTGAGCTTCGAAGGAGGGAAGCCAATTTTTTATTCTCTCAAGCCGCGGAGGGGGCTCACAACTCCGCGATCGGCCCCGGGTGCGCACCCATCAATCTTCCAAGCCCGCTCCAGCCGGCCGGGCGCTATCCGCCACCTCGGCGATCTCGTCCAGCACTGCGATCACCTCGTCTTCGATCAAGTGGTCCGGAATGTGCGGCACGAGCCGGTAGTAGTCTGCCTTTCGCAGGTCAGGCTTTAATCCGAGACCCCGGAAAAACTCGGGCAAGACCAGGTCCAGGAGTTCATCGCTGGCCTTCACGGTCCGCCAGTAAGGATCTTGCGGATTTCTCAACGCCGCCCGGGGCACACGGTCCTCGATGGCGCGTCTCATGCTCTCCACGGCTCTGGCGATGCTATCCTGCTCGAACAGAGGCCCGCCTGCCAGCGAGGCGCCCACTTCCCTGGCGAAGGACTCCAGCGTTTCGGGCTGGCAAATGTAATTCTCGATTTCCCGCCGCTGCCACTTTCTTTCCCTCAGCTGTTCTCGCTGTTGCAGCTCTGGCGCATCTTGGTCGACCAGCAGATAGCCGCGGAGGTCCGGCTTGGCCTCCAACAACGCATTGAAATGCTCGCGGCCTCTGTTGGGCTGGTTCCCCACGGGCGCCAGGAACGGGGAGCGCAGATGGGTCTGCGCCCGGTGGCCAAGCCGTCTGGCGAACGCTTGCAGGATCAGCAAATCGGTCCGGTCCTCCAAATAAAGCACCCAGCCCGTTTGCTCCGCGAGGTAGTATTGGTCGAAGCGGATTGTATCCAGCGACCGGCGGAGGGAGGTAGCGCGGCTGGGCGGGATTACATGTGGTTGCCCCAGAAAGGCCACAACGCCGCCTTCTCTCGTCCCAGCCGCCTGGTTCAGTACCTCTTCGGAATGGGTGGCAAGGATGAGCTGGCTCCCGCTTGAGCGGGCCGCCTCCGTGAGCAACTGGTAAATGTCGCGCTGCCGGAGAAGCTCCAGGTGAGCATCCGGCTCGTCAATCAACAACACCGAACCAGGATTCAAAGACAGATAGGCGAGCAGAAGCAACGTTTGTTGGAGCCCTCTGCCGGCGCAACAAAGATCTAAACGCGTGCCATCAGCGTCCCGGTAGGACATCTGTATTTCGCCGCGCTCCGGAATATAGACCGGCTCATCGAGCGTGACTTGAAAGAGGTCCCGGATTTGTGCGGTAACCCAGGGCCAGGCGTCCGGCTTGTCTTCGGCCGTCAAAAGCTGATAACAAAGGTTCCGCAAAACCTCGGCGGTGCGGCCCTCCCCCAGGCGCACGTTGATTGCGCCCACATCCAGCCGTGTCTCGTTGGACAGCAGGCCCGACATGGGTGGAAGGAATCTGACCTGAACCCCGTAGGCTTCCTCCGGAATCTCCATCCTCGGTGGGTCCCTCTTGTCCTCCAGGCGCAGGGGCCGGCACACGAAGGATTCGTTGTTCACGAAATCGAATTCGAGCCCGCAGCTCCAATCCTTCCCCGACGTATTGCCTTCCACCAGAACATCGATCCGGATATTCTGCGTCTCCTGTCTGGCGCCGGCTCTCTGCACACTGCGCACGTGCAGCCCCCTCCACAAGGAATTAGCGGAAGGAACGGGAACCGCCAGGAGATCCTTTCGGTTGATGGCCACACCCGGGCGCTTTTCTGGCGCGCCACGCTCGGCCCTCTTCTCTTTCCACCGCCGCAATCCGAGCTCCCACAGCGCCAGTGCCTGGAGCGCCGTGGTCTTTCCCGAGTTATTCGGGCCCACGAAGACGACGGGGTTCGCCAGAGGAATTTCTACTCGTTTGAACCGCTTAAAGTTTCGGAAGCTCAGTTTCGTAAGCATGAGATTCGGGCGCCCACGCAAGCCCAAAGGAAAAGCACCCACAATTATATGGCAGCGCCCCTGTCCCCTATCCAGCGCATGGTGGCGCGGCCCGGCTGCGGGTGTTTGGCCTTGACTTCTGGAGAAGCTGGAGAGGCAGCACCACGCCAGAGGGGCGGGGTCTGGGCGACGCCGAAGCGTAGCGCAGGCAGAAGCGTCAAGCCGGTTGGCTGCCGCCCAGAATGCACCCTGACTTCCGGCAGGGTCATGTTTCGGCTTGGCGGGCGAGAATGAGTACTGAGAGTGGCAGCTCCCGGCGCGCTACCCTTGACAATATGCGGCCGTCCGCCGCGGCCGGAAGGAGCAACACTGTGAATCGACTGAACCGCTATCTTGCTATCGGATTCGGACTTATGGCGCTGGCCCCGTGCTGGGCCTTCGCCCAGCGCCAAGTGCTCGACTTCAACCGGGACTGGCGCTTCATCAAAGGCGAGCAGCCTGAGGCTGCTCGTCATATCGACTTTGACGACTCCTCCTGGCAGGCCGTCCGCCTTCCGCATGACTGGGCCATCGCAGGCCCCTTCAACCCCAGCGCTCCAGGCAGCACCGGCAAGCTTCCCTGGCAAGGCGTCGGCTGGTACCGCAAAACGTTCACCGTGAACGGCTCCCCAGGCCGACGCGTGTACTTCGACTTCGACGGCGTCATGGCCTTCCCCAAGGTCTACGTCAACGGCCAATTGGCCGGCCAGTGGGACTACGGCTACGTGCCGTTTCGCGTGGACGCCACGCCTTATATCCGCTTCGGCCAAAAGAACGTCATCGCGGTCGAAGTGGACACGCGGCGTCACCAGTCACGCTGGTATCCCGGGGCAGGCATCTATCGCAAGGTCACCATGACGGTGACCAACCCGGTGCACATCGCCCACTGGGGCACATTCGTGACCACCCCCGCCGTCGCCGACGCGCGGGCGACGGTGCGCCTCCAGACCTGGATCGAAAACCACCAGCTCGCCGATCAGGAGGTCTCGGTCGACGTGGCCGTCTTTGACCCCAGCGGCGCTCAGGTCGCAGAGAGCTCCAAAAGAGGCGTCGCGCCCGCCAATGGCAGCGGCCTCGTCGACCAGCAATTCTTCGTCATGAAGCCCCAGCGCTGGGATCTGGACAAACCCAACCTCTACAAACTGGTCGCCACCCTCCGCAGCGGCGATAAGGAGCTGGACTCCGAAACGGTTCGCTTCGGCATCCGAACCTTCCAGTTCACCGCCAACGACGGCTTCCATCTCAACGGAAGGCGCGTGCAGCTCAAGGGCGTCAACCTGCACCACGACCTCGGCGCGCTGGGCTCGGCCTTCAATTTGCGCGCGATGGAGCGGCAACTGGAAATCATGAAGGACATGGGCGTGAACGCGCTCCGGACCAGCCACAATCCCCCCGCCGCGGAGGTCCTGGACTTGTGCGACCGCATGGGAATCTTCGTCTGGAACGAGGCTTTCGACAAGTGGAACGCCACGGCCGACAACCTCAACGGACCAGCGGGCGTACTGCCCCATGCCGAGCGGCAGCTCACCAACTTCGTGAAGCGGGACCGCAATCACCCTAGCGTCTTCGTTTGGTCCGTAGGCAATGAAATCGGCACATCGGCCGACGAGAAGGGCGACGGAATGTCGTTCGGCCGTCTGGCCGCCATGCGCGAGATGGTGTTGAAGCACGACCCCACCCGCCCGGTCGCCATCGCCTGCCACACGCCGAACACGGTCTCCCTTCCTGTCTACGATCCGCTCGATCTCACCGGCTGGAACTACATGCGCCGCTACGAGCGCTACCGGGAGATGTACCCGGACCGGCCCATCCTCTACAGCGAGTCGGCCTCTACGGTCAGCACCCGCGGCTTCTATGCGTTTCCTCTGGCAAGCTCCAAGACCGACTACCCGGGCGGCACGCGCTACGTCAGCTCCTATGACTTGAGCGCGGCCTCCTGGTCGGACATCCCCGACGCCGAGTTTGCGCTGATGGAGAAAGACAAGTTCGTGGCCGGCGAGTTCGTTTGGACCGGCTTCGACTACCTCGGCGAACCCACCCCGAACATGCAGGAAGCGCGAAGCTCCTACTTCGGCATCGTCGACCTGGCGGGAATCCCAAAAGACCGCTTCTATCTGTACCGCAGCTACTGGCGCCCCGAGGTGACCACCATCCACATCCTGCCGCACTGGAACTGGCCGGACCGCGTAGGCAAGAACGTTCCTGTCTTCGTCTACACCAACGGCGACTCCGCGGAGCTGTTCCTCAATGGCAAATCCCTGGGCAGGCGGACCAAGGGCGTCGTTCCTCCTAAGCCGCAGAATCTCGCACGGGGCAAAGCCGCAACCGCCAGCTCCGGAGCTAACCCGCGCCTTGCGAACGACGGCGACGCGGCCACCGAGTGGCGCGCCGAAACCGCCGGCGGCAATCCCTGGTTCCAGGTCGATCTGGGAGCGGCGCAAACCGTGAAACATATCCAACTCGCTCTCGGGAGCAGCGCCGCCGGAGCGGGTTACGAGGTGAGACTGTCCCGGGACGGCTCATCCTGGACCACCATAGGAACCGTCGCCGCGAGGACGCCCGGCGCAGGCAGAGGAGGCGCCGGCTTCTTCGGCGGTGCGGCGGCGGGCGCCCCTCCCTCTAACTTCGAAACCGACGCCCAGGCGCGTTACGTGCGCGTGGAGTTCACAAAGTTGGCGGAGAACGCAACTGCCGCCATCCGCGAGCTCAGCGTCTACCCTGCGCGCTATGAGTCCGAATACTACGACGTGACCTACAAGTACCGCCTGCGTTGGAACGACGTGGTTTACGAACCCGGCGAGCTGCGAGTGGTGGCCTACCAGGGCGGCGCAAAGATTGGTGAGAAGACTATCCGCACCGCCGGCCCGCCCGCCTCCCTCCGCCTCACTCCAGACCGGACTCGCCTGGCCGCCACCGGCGAGGACCTCTCCTTCATCCTCGTGGAAGCCCTCGACGCTCAGGGCAACCCCGCCCCCCTGGCCGACAACTTGATCCATTTCGACGTCCAAGGCGCCGGCGAGATTGCCGGCATCGACAACGGCGATCAGCTTTCGCTCGAGCCCTTCCAGGACAATCAGCACAAGCTTTTCTTCGGCAAAGCGATGCTGATCGTCCGCGCCAAGGAAGGCCGGGCGGGTGCGATTCAAATCCGGGCTGAGTCCCCGGGCTTGCAACCGGCCACCGCGTCGCTCACCGTGACCGCGCCGTAGTCTCATCCAACCGTGGCCCGGCTGAACTGGTTCGGGCGCCGGCCAGGGGGCCTATGCGGCTGCGGCCGGACAGCGCGGCGCGCCTGTCCGTCAAACCCAGTGCACTGCGGCGAGGAGTTTATACCGCAGGCGCTCCGCGTGCGTCCTGGGCCACGGCCTGGAACCGAAATGGCAAGCCCGCTACCGCAGGCTCGCGCTGGGCGCTTGAGCCAGGCGCTTGGGCCCCGCCTCGAGGATCTCCTTCGGGCAGCCGTCGGCAAACAGCTTGAAGTTCTCGATGAACCGGGCGGCCAGCGCGTCGTACTTGCGGAAGTACTCGTCGCGGTCCCCCCACGTGTTGGCCGGATCCAGAATGTCGGAGGGCACGCCCTCGCATTCGAGCGGCACGTCGAAGCCGAACACTGGGTCCTTGCGGAATCGAACCTTCTTGAGTTTGCCTTCCAGCGCGTCGTTGAGCAGGGTCCGCGTGTGGTGGATGCTGATCCGCTTGCCCACGCCGAAAGGACCGCCGGTCCAACCGGTGTTGACCAGCCAGCAGTCGACATTGTGGCGGAGGATCTTGGACTTGAGCAGCTCGGCGTAGTCGTGCGGATGATGCACCATGAACGGCGCGCCGAAACAGGTGCTGAAGGTGATCTCCGGCTCGATGCCCAGGCCGATTTCGGTCCCCGCCAGCTTGCTGGTGTAGCCCGAGATGAAGTGGTAAAGAGCCTGCCCGGGGGTCAGCTTGGCGATCGGCGGCATCACTCCGGAAGCGTCGCAAGTCAGGAAAATGATGTTCTTTGGGTGACCGCCCATCTTCTCGGGGACCGCGTTCTCGATGTAGTTCAGCGGGTAAGCGGCGCGGGTATTCTCGGCGATCCGGTCGTCGTTCAAATCCAGCCGCCGGGTCAGCGGATCCATGATCACGTTCTCGAGGATGGTCCCGAAGCGGCGCGTGCAAGCGTAGATCTGCGGCTCAGCGGTGGGCGAAAGGCGGATCACCTTGGCGTAGCAGCCGTCTTCAAAATTGAAAATGCCGTTGTCGCTCCAGCCGTGTTCATCATCGCCGATCAGGCGCCGCTTGGGATCGGCCGAAAGCGTCGTCTTCCCCGTTCCGGAAAGACCGAAGAACAGCGCTGTATCGCCCTTCGGACCGATGTTGGCCGAACAATGCATCGGCATGACGCCGTCCAAGGGCAGCAGGAAGTTCATCACCGTGAAGACGGTCTTCTTCATCTCCCCGCCGTAGGCGCTGCCGCCGATGAGCGCCAGCCGCGCCGAGAAGTTCACCAGGATGAAGGTCTCCGAGCGGGTCTGATCCACCAGAGGGTTGGCCCGGAACGAAGGCAGGCAGAGGATCGTGAACTGAGGCACAAACCGCTTGAGAGCCTCCATGGTCCGCGGCTTGATGAACATATTGCGGATGAAGAGGCTGTGCCAGGCCTTCTCGGTGATCACCCGGATGGCCAGCCGGTGTTCCGGATCGGCGCCCGCGTACACGTCCTGCACGAAGACGTCGCGGCCCTGCAAATACGACTGCATCCGGGCCAGCAGCGAGTTGAAGTGCTCCTGGTTGTAAGGGCGGTTGTACTCGCCCCACCAGACGTGCTCCTCGGTCTCCTGCTCGCGGATGATGTATTTGTCGGCGGCCGAGCGCCCGGTGTGTTTGCCGGTCAGCACCACCAGCGGACCGAGGTGAGCCACGCGGCCCTCGCCGCGGAACACGGCTTCCTCGTACAGAGCGGCAGTCGGCAGGTTCCAATAGACCTTGCGCGGGTTGAGGATGCCGTGGTTGGCCAACCCGTAGTCGCTGGCCAGTTGGCCGGCTTCCTTCCAGGCCGGGGATTCAATGTCGTAGTAGATGTTCATGCCCAATCCCTCACCAGTTTCCTGCCGCCGATATAGAGCTCATTGGGAGAATTCGGATCCAGTGCCCACTGGATCCGCTCGACGCCTTCTTTGATCTCCCCCAGGCTCCCGCAAAAGCTGATGCGCAGATGTCCTTCGCGGCCGAACTCCTTGCCCGGGACCGTGACCACGCGCACCTTGTCCAACAGGAATTGCGCCAGCTTCTGCGAATCCTTATTGTAGGCGCTGAAATCAGGGAAGCAATAGAACGTCCCGCCCGGCTTGGTCACCTTGACGCCGGGAATGGCTTGCAGCCGGTTGACCAGAACGTTGCGGTTGTTCTCCAGCGTCATCCGCAGGCTGTCAATCGAAGACTGGATCCCATTGAGCGCGCCCACCGCCGCCCACTGCGAGGGCGTGGCCGGGCCCGAGGTCTCCTGCGACTGGATGTTGGTCATCACGCGCACAAGCTCCTTGTTGGCGATCGCCCAGCCGATGCGAAATCCCGTCATGGCATACATCTTGGAGACGCAATTGATAACGACCAGCTTGGAGCTTTCGGTGAGGTTCTTGGCGTACTCGTAACAGTTGGTCGGGCTCTGGCCGTCGAAGATCAGGCGGTTGTAGGTGTCGTCCATGATCAGATATAGATTGCGCCGTTCGCAAAAGTCCACGACTTCGGCGATGAACTGCTTGGAGTACACCTGGCCGCTCGGATTGTTGGGGCTGTTGATGATGATGGCCTTGGTGTAGGAACCGACCACGTTCTCGATGTCCTGGATCGTCGGGTGGAAGCTGCCGTCTTCGGGATGCGCCGCCACCGGCACGCCCCCGGCCAGCTTCACCATCTCGGGATAGCTCACCCAGTAGGGCGAAGGGAAAACCACCTCGTCTTTGGGATCCAGGATGGTATGCAGCAACACCATGAGGGACTGCTTGGCGCCGCTCGAGACAATCACGTTGTCGGGAGAAACGATCCGCTTGTAATGCTCCTCGGTGTACCGGATGATGGCCTTCTTGAGCGCCGGGATGCCGTCGGCGGGCGCATAGCGGATCTCGCCTGTGTTGAGCGCCGCCGTGCAGCTCAACACCGCGTCCATGGGCGTCTTGCTTTTCGGCTCGCCGCCTCCCAAATGAATCACGGGCTCGCCCTTTTCACGGAGCAGAGCCGCGGTCTCGTTCAGTTTCAGCGTAGGCGATTCCTGGATCGACCGGGCTAGCTGACTTATACTCATAGATCCATTCCTTCCATAAATGCTTTTTCCAGGGACGCCGCAGCAGGCTTAGGGCTATCGATTGGACGGGGCCGTAGTTGTGCCGGTGCTCTCGCAGGAGCCGGAATGTGAGCCGGCAGGTGCGCGCCCGCGTGACGCATCGGTACAAATCGACATCGGCGTCTCCTTCTCTGGATTTCCCTTATTATAGACCACCCCGCCCGGGTCGCAAGAGCGCTGCCGCTCGGACCTCTAGGCGGGCTCGCCGTCCACATGCGGGCGCAGCGATGCGCCTTCGGGAGCGCGCTTGTAACGCTCCACCTTCACGCCCACCGGGCCTTTGGCCGTGCGGGCCAGAATGGCGTCGATCTCTTGCTGGGAGAGCTTCCGGAACGCCTTCACGGTGGCGACATTCTCCTCCAGTTGTTCCACCGTCTGGACCCCGGAAACCACCACGTCCACGTCGTGGCTCAAGGTGAACCGCAAGCACTCCGCCACCGTGGCGATGCCCTGCTGGGCGATCGGCCCCATGGCGTTGGACTTCATGGCAATCAGACCCAGGCCGCGCTTGCGGACCTCGGGCAGCACATTGCGAATGAAGCTGAGGTAATGCGGATCGACCAGGTTCACCGGGTGCTGAACCGTTTCCCAACCGTCGTAGGCCGCCAACAGGCGCAGATGAACGGCCGGGTCCGCGTGCCCGGTGAAGCCGATATGCCGCGCTTTGCCTTGTTTCTTGGCTTGCACGAACGCCTCTAACGCCCCGCCCGGCGCAAGAATCTGATCCACCTCCTCCATCGTGGTCACCTGATGGCATTGCCACAGGTCCAAGTAGTCCGTCCGCATGCGCCGCAAAGTCTCTTCCAGTTGTTCCATCGCGCCCTTGCGGTCCCGCCGCTCGGCTTTGGACATCAGCACGACCCGCTGGCGCAGCCCGCCTTCCAATGCCTTGCCGTAGATCTCATCGCTCAAGCCCTTGTTGTACAGGTGAGCGCTGTCCAAGAACGTCACTCCCAGATCGATCGCCCGGCGCACGATCCGGATCCCGTTCTCCTCCCCGCCCATGGCCATGTGGGCCCCGCCCAGACAAAAGCGGGATACCCGCAAACCAGTCTTGCCCAGAGTGGTCATCGGCATAGGAGCATCTTGCGCGGCGCGGGTGAGACCGGCGCCGAAAACCAGTGGTGGCACTTGCAGGAAAGTTCTTCGCAACATCCCCAATTTCCCTCCTTGGTCTATTATCAAACACCAGCCCGGCTCATTTGGCATCCCGCCAGTTGTCGCCCACCCCGATGTCGGCCACTAGCGGAACCTCGAGCCGGCACACGCTCTCCATCTCACGCTTGACCATCCGCCCCACCTCCTCAACCTCCTCGGCCGGGAGTTCAAACAACAGTTCGTCGTGCACCTGGAGCAGCATGGCGGCCTGCGCTCCCATCGACTGTAGCCGCCGGTCGATGGCGATCATGGCCAGCTTGATCAAATCCGCAGCCGATCCCTGAAGCGGCGTATTGACCGCGGTGCGTTCGGCGAAACCGCGCGCCGCCGGGTTGGAGCTGTGGATGTCGGGGATCGGGCGGCGGCGGCCGAACAGCGTCCGCGTTTCGCCGGTGCGCCGGACTTCCGCGATCTGCTCCTCAAGAAAACGTTTCACCCCCGCATACCTCTCGAAATAGCCCTGGATATACTTCTGCGCTTCACTCTGAGCAATGCCGAGCTGGGCGGCCAGGCCGAAGGCGCTGAGGCCATACACGATGCCGAAGTTGACGGCCTTGGCGCTGCGCCGCAACTCGGGGGTCACCATCAGCGGCGGCACGCCGAAGACCTCCGCGGCCGTGCGGGTGTGAATGTCCTCGCCGTTGCGGAACGCCTCCACCAGCAGCGGATCTTTGGAATAGTGGGCCAGCAGGCGCAGCTCGATCTGCGAGTAATCGGCCACGAGCAGCTTCCAGCCCTCGCGCGGCAGGAACGCGGCCCGGATCTCGCGGCCGAGTTCGGTGCGGATGGGAATGTTCTGCAAGTTCGGGTTGGACGAAGAGAGGCGGCCGGTGGCCGCCCCGGCGGGATTGAAGCTGGTGTGCAGGCGGCCGGTGGCCGGATCGATCAGGGCCGGCAGAGCGTCGACGTAGGTGCCCTTGAGCTTGGCGAGCTGCCGGTACTCGAGCACCTTGGCGGCGATGGGATGCTCGGGAGCCAGCGCCTCCAAAACGTCGGCGGCCGTGGATGTTTTCTTGCTCTTGCTGTTGACCGGCAAGCGGAGCTCTTCAAACAACACCTTGGCAAGCTGCTGGGGAGAGTTGATGTTGAAAGGATGCCCGGCCAGCTGGTGGATCTCCGCGGTGAGCCGCTCGATGTCGGCCTCCATCCGGGCCGACAGCGCAGCCAGCGCCTGCGGGTCGATGCGGATCCCGCGCTGCTCCATGCGCGCCAGCACCGGGATCAGAGGCAAATCGATCTTCTCGTACACCTCCCGCAAGCCAAGCTTCTCCAGCTCGGGGCGGAGCAGTCCGGCCAGCTGGTAGATGCAGGCGGCTTGCTCTTCGCAGGAGGCCGCAGGCTTGCGGTTCAGCCGGCGCGCCACCAGACTGTCCAGAGCGCAGGCGGCAGGCTCCGCCTCCAGCAAGAAGTCATAGAGCATGACGTCTTCGCGGAACCCCTGCGCCTGGATCCCCTCGCGGGCCAGATGCAACAACAGAGACTTCAGGTCATGCGTGATCTTCGGCCGGGCAGCGTCTTCCAGCAAGGGTCGCAGCGCCTTGCGATGGCGGAACGAAACCGACACGCCTTCGTCCGGCTTGCAGGCCAAACCGACCGCGCCCTCGACCAGCTCTCCTCCGGCGGGGCAAACAGCGACCGCAACCGGCGCTCCGGCGGAAAGGGATTCCAGCCAGCCGGCAACCTCCTCCGGCGAATCCAGGCGCAGCAGTCGCAACTCCGCCGGCGCTCCCCCGGGCATCTCTTTGAGGAAACTGGTGAATTCCAGTTCCCGGTAGATCTCCCGGAGCGCCGCCAGGTCGGGCGCCTGCGCAGCGAAGGATTCCAGGCTGCATTCGATCGGCGCTGAGGTATCGATCGTGGCAAGCTGCTTGCTGAGCAGGATCCGCTCGCGGTTGTTTTGAAGGCTCTCCCGGTAGGTCTTGCGTTCCACGGCGGCCGCCTGCTCCAGAGCCGCTTCGACGGACCCGAACCGCAGGATCAGATCGCGGGCGCCTTTGTCGCCGATGCCGGGCGCGCCGGGAATGTTGTCGCTGGCGTCCCCTTTCAGTGCCAGCAGATCGGGAACCTGCGCCGGATCCACGCCCAAAAACTCACGCACCTTAGCCGCGTCGTACCACTCGTCTTTCATCGGGTTGTACACCCGGATGCCGTTGGAGACCAGTTGCAGAAGGTCTTTGTCGCTGGAGACGATGACCACTTCCCAGCCGGAATCCGCCGCTTGCCGGGCCACGGTCCCGATGAGGTCGTCGGCTTCGTAGCCGGGCACGCTCAGCACGGGGATCCGCATGGCCTCCAGAAGCTTGCGCACCCAGGGGATCTGCTCGGTCAGGTCGGGCGGCGCCTCCGGGCGGTTCGCCTTGTATTGCTCGAAGGCTTGCTCGCGCAGCGTGGGCCCTTCGCCTTCGAAAACCGCCGCGATGTGGGACGGTTTGTGTTCCGCCAGCAGGCGCCGGAGCATGTTGTGGAAGATGTACACCGCCTCGGTGGGAATGCCAGTGCGGGTCCGCATCGGCGGAGCGCCGGAGCGGGCCCGGGCATGGTAGGCGCGGAAGATGTAGCCGAAAGCATCAATCAGAAACAGCTTGGGCTTTTCCATGCTTGTTCAATGATACTCCCGGCCGGGCGGAGTGCGGCGTCCCAGCCACGGCCTAAACCCGATGTGTTGCAAATCCGCAACAGTTAGCAATTTTGAAATCGTTGATAATGAATGAATTCGTGCTTGGAAGTTAGGTTGCATGCGAGCCCAAAGTAGTCCGCAAGGAGGTGCGGGGTGCGATTTGAAACGACGATCCAGAAGCCGGTCGAAGCCAGCGGCGTGGGGCTGCACAGCGGAGCGCCGGTGTCCATTCGAATCCTGCCTGCGCCTCCGGCTACGGGCATCGTATTCCTAAGAACGGACCTGGACCGATTCCCCGTCCCGGCCAGTTGGCGTCACGTCGCCCGCGTCAGCTACGCCACCAGCCTCATGCGCCAGGGCGTTCTGATCTCCACCACCGAACATCTGATGAGCGTGTTCTACAGCATGGGCCTCGACAACGCCTACGTCGAGATCAACAACCTGGAGGTGCCCATCCTGGACGGCAGCGGGCTGCCGTTCGTGGAGATGCTGGCCGAGGCCGGACTGCGCGCCTACCGGCGCCGGCGGCGGTACTTGCGCGTGCGGCATCCCATCACCGTCGAGGACAAAGGCAAGCGGGTCACCGTTCTGCCCGAGGACCGGTTCGTGCTGAGCTGCGATGTCTTCTTCGACCACCCGCTGGTGGGCCGTCAAACCCTGGAGATGGAGGTGACGCCCCAGCGCTACGCCACTGAGATCGCTCCCGCGCGCACGTTCGGCTTTGAACGTGAGCTCGCCAAAATGCAGGATATGGGCCTGATCCGAGGCGCGTCACTCGACAATGCGGTCTGCTACAGCCTGGATGGCGTAATGAATCCGGGCGGACTGCGCTTCCCCGACGAGTGCGTGCGCCATAAGGCCTTGGACCTGATCGGCGATCTGGCGCTCATCGGCCGTCCGCTGTTGGGCCACGTCATCGCCGAGCGGGCCGGCCACGCCATGCATGTCGCTCTGGTGGCGCGCATCATGTCCGACCCCTCCTGTTACGAGATTCTGACCTTCGACGAGCTGGCCAGCCGCGTAGCCCACTCGCTGGTATCCTGAGGATTCAGCGGCGGACGGCCCGCGCGGATCCCTCAGACTGGGAAACGCGCGGCAGGCGCCGCATCCATCGGGATGCCGCCCCATGAAACAGCTTCTCACCCTCCCTAATCTGCTGACGCTGCTGCGGCTGCTGATGACGCCGCCGCTCGTCGTCAGTCTCGCGCGGCGGCACTACGCTCCGGCTTTCGTCTGGTTGGTGGCGGCAGGCATCACCGATGTCCTGGACGGTTGGCTGGCGCGCCGCTTCCGATGGATCTCGCCTTTTGGGGCCATCCTGGACCCGGTGGCGGACAAGGCCCTTTTGGTGGGCGCTTATCTTGCCCTGGCCATGGCGGGCGCAACTCCGCTGTGGCTTACGGCGTTGGTTCTCGGCCGCGATGCGGCCATCCTGCTGTTCGCGGCCGTGATGCTCGCCCTCGGCAAGCGGCGAAGTTTTCCGCCCTCCGTGTGGGGCAAGCTGAGCACCCTGTGCCAGGTGACTACCGCCTCCTTTGTGATCGGCGCGCGCGCCTTCGCCGTCGCGGCCGTCGAGCCCTGGCTGCCGGCGCTGTTCGCTCTTACGGCCGCAGCCACGGCCTGGAGCGGGCTGCACTACGCCTGGCAAGCCGCGCGTTGGCGCGAGCCGCGCAACCCGGTGGCCTGACGGGTTCAACCATCAGAAATCCAGCGAGGTGTGCGAGACGAGCGAAAGGAATTCGTCGCGGGTCTCCTTGTGGGTGCGGAATGCCCCGAGCATGGCGCTCGTGACCGCGCCCGAGTGCTGCTTCTCCACGCCCCGCATCATCATGCAAAAATGGCGGGCTTCGCAGATGACGCCCACGCCGAGCGGATCGATCGCCGATTGGATGGTCTGCGCGATCTGCTGCGTCATCCGCTCCTGCAATTGGAGGCGGCGGGCGAACATGTCCACAATGCGGGGAATCTTGCTCAAGCCGACGACCTTCTCGCGCGGGATGTAGGCAACGTGCACCTTCCCAAAGAACGGCAGCAGGTGGTGCTCGCAAAGGCTGAAAAACTCAATGTCCTTGACGATCACCATCTCGTCGTACTTGACCGTGAACAACGCCCCGTTGAGGACCTTCTTCAGATCCTGCCGGTAGCCGCTGGTCAGAAAACGCAGCGCATCGGCGGCGCGCTGGGGGGTCTTCAATAAGCCTTCCCGGGAGGGATCCTCGCCCAGAAGGCGGATGGCTTGCTCCAGACTCCGGGCCAGTTCGTCCTTCGAGCTGGGCCGGTTTTGGGCGCGCTTCTTGACAGCCGGTTTCATATTGAACAAAAAGCCTCAAAAATGTTTTTTCGGGTCTCGTGCAGGCGGACGCGGTCGAGCCGGGGATGTCCGGCGGGAAAGGCCTCCTGCCACCGCTCTTGCAGCATCCGGATCACCGCTGCGGCCAGCAGCTCGGTGGTCGGGGGAAGCCCCTCCAACTCCGGGACTTCCGTGTTGAGGTCGCGGTGCCGCAGCCGGTTCAAAACCTGCCTCTCCACCAGCCGGTCCAGCGCCTCCACGCGCGCCACCAGGCCGGTCGCCGGATCCAGAGGGCCGGTCACGCTGACTTCCAGAAGATAGTCGTGCCCGTGACCGTGCGGGTGATTGCACTTGCCGTAGACCGCCGCGTTCTCCTCTCCACTGAGGCCCCCGGAATGCAGCCGGTGAGCGGCGGAGAAGCGGTAGCAGCGCGTCAGGCGAATCATTGCGGCTCCCCCAAAACTTCCACAGAGGTCTGGCCCGAATCCGAGACTCGCACGCGGTAGAGCCGGACGCCCGCGGCGGTCAAATCCGGCTGGAGGCGCCGCCAGATCTCCACGGCGATGTTCTCCAGCGTGGGCACCACGTGATCGAACGGCGGCACGTCCAGGTTCAGGAAACGGTGATCGAAGGGCTCCACGACTCGCTCGTGCAGGATCTGTTTCAAACGCTTGAGGTCATAGACCATCCCGGTGACGGGGTCGGGCTCGCCCTCCAAAGTCACCTCTACGCTGAAATTGTGGCCGTGACCGCGGGGATGCGCTTCAGGCCCGTACAAAGCTTCATTCTCGGCATCCGGTAAGCCTGGCAGCCGGCAAACGTGGGATGCGGAAAATTCCACCTTGCGCGTGATCAGCATACAATTTTGTGATGCCGGAGCCTGGGTCCAGGATACTCTAGAATTATAAGTAACAGGGCATGCCATCCAACAAGACCGACCGGATTTTGGGAATCGCCATTGGCGTACTGATGCTGCTGCTGGTGGGCACGATCGCCAGCACGCTCCGCGAGAAGGTGGTGCGCGTGGGCGACAAAGCGCCGGATTTCGAGCTCGTCACCGACAGCGGGCAGCGCGTCACCCGCTCCAATTTCGGCGGCCGCTTGCTGGTGCTGAACTTTTGGGCCACCTGGTGCCCGCCTTGCATCGAGGAACTGCCGTCGCTGAACGAGTTGCAGCAGCGGCTGGGCGGCCAGGGGCTCGTGGTCCTGGGCGTGAGCGTCGACAAGGACGGGCGGGCGTATCGGGAATTCCTCTCCAAGATGCAGGTGCGTTTCTTGACGGCCCGCGATCCGGAGGCGAAGATCAGCTCCGCCTACGGGACCTTCAAATTCCCGGAGACTTACGTCATCGACTCGCGCGGCCGGGTCGTGCAGAAGCACATCGGGGCGCGCGTCTGGAGCGACGAGCGGATCCTCGCCCAATTCCGCTCGCTGCTGTAAGCTCCGCTGGAAGGCGCCGCCGCCCCTGACGGGGAAAAGAACAATTCGGAGTTTGTGCTCTCGAGGACACCCCCGCCGGCTGCGGGTGTATACTTGAAACCTGCCGGCGGGCACGGGCGATAGCAAAACCTGCCGGAACTGCGGGAGGGAGACCCAAATCACTATGACCAGAAGAGAAGCAATCAAGATGGCGGCGGCCATCCCGGCCGCGGCGGCAAGCGTCTCGCGGGCGGCGGCTGCGACCCCCAACCGCCTGCGCATGGGCGGTACGGCTACGGCTTTCTCGATCCGGGCCCGGGCCGAAAAGATGGCAGGCCGGGTCTTCGATCAACTGGAACACTGCCGGAGCCTGGGCATGGGCGGCGCCGAGACCAACCTGCCCTCGCTCGAGCCGGAGGCGGTGGCTGCTTACCGGAAAAAACTCGAAACTTACGACATGTATTTGGTGGCGAACGCCATCCCCCTGCCCAAAGACAAAGCGGACCTGGACCGCTTTGAGAGGATGGTGAAAGCCTACAGCGAGGCGGGGGCCAAGACCAGCCGGTTGCCGTTGACCGGCCGCCGCTACGAGGTCTTCTCGAGCTTCGACGAGTTCAAAGCGCACACCGAGCGGAGCATGCGATCGGTGGAGCTGGCCGAACCGATCGCCCGCAAGTATAAGCTGAAGCTCGGCATCGAAAACCACAAGGACTGGCGCACCCCCGATTTTGTGGACTGGATGAAGAAGCTGAGCAGCGAATGGGTCGGGGTTTGCTGGGATCTCGGCAACAACATCGCACTGTGCGAAGATCCCATGGAGATGCTGCCTGCCCTCGCTCCCTATTGCGTCAACGTGCACATCAAGGACATGGCGGTCGATGAGTACGAGGACGGTTTCCTGCTGTCGGAGGTGATCTTCGGCGACGGTTTCCTCGACCTGAAGAAAATCGTGCAGACCCTGCGCTCCATGCACCCCGACATCCCTTTCGGCCTGGAGCATATTACGCGCGATCCGCTCCAGGTTCCGGTCTACACCGAGAAGTACTGGGCGACCTTCTCCAACCCGAGCCTGAGCCCGATCTACGGCCGGGATCTGGCGCACACCCTGGCCATGGTCAAGAAGTACAAGACCAAGAAGCCGCTGCCGCGGGTGAGCCATCTGAGTCCGGCCGAGCAGTTGAAGGCGGAAGACGAAAACATTCTGGCCTGCGTAAAATACGCCCGCGAGAATCTTGGGCTGTAACCGGCCCCGCGGTCAACGGGGGCGAAGAGCATTCGGCGCGCCGGCGCGAAGTTCCAGCAGCCGGGCGAAGAGCCACAGCACGTCCGACAGCCGGTTGAGATAGCGCAACACCTCTGTGTCGGCCAGGCATCCGGCTTCGGCGAGACGGACGGCCGAACGCTCGGCGCGGCGGCAGACGGCGCGGGCCACATCGATCGCCGCCGCGGCGGCATGCCCGCCAGGCAGCGCCCAGTCGCGCAGGATGCCGTCGATGGCTTCGATGCGCCGGACGTGGGCATCCAGCTCCGGCAACAGCTCGCGGCTCAGCGTGGCAGGCTGCGAGCCTTCCTTGGGAACCGCCGCGAGCGCCGCGCCCACCTGGAACAACTTCTCTTGAATGGATTTCAGCCACGCGCCGACTTCCGGATCCTGGCACAAGGAGCGCGCAAAACCGATCTGAGAGACCAGCTCGTCCAGGTCGCCGCAGGCCTCCAGTTGCGGGTGAGACTTCGGCACGGACTGTCCGCCGGGAAGCCGCGTGCGCCCACCGTCGCCTTTCTTGGTCGCGATGCTCACGATGAAACCATCATAGCGAGGGAGCGGCTCAGCCAGCAGAGCGTGCTCAAAAGCGCTTTGGCGGTACGCGCCAAGGCCAGTGATCCGCCGCTCTATAGGCTACATTGGAGGGAAGGGTAACGAGATCGTGATCACGGTGACGGTTCTTTCAGCGGCGGTGGGCCTGGTGGCGGTGCTGAGCGCGGCGGCAGGGGTGTGGTTTGTGAACTCGCCGCGCTTGGGCCGGCTGCTGGTCCCATTCGGCGCCGGACTGCTGGGAGGAATGGCCTTGTTCGGAGTTCTTCCGGAGCTTGCGGAGCTGCGGGGCTGGCCCGGAGGCATGGCGTGGCTGGCGGCGGCGTTCCTCTTGTTGGGGCTGTTTCACCGCTACGTGCACCCGCTCTGCCCGGCCTGCTCCGGCACGCACGACCACAGCGCCTGCGCCGTGACACTCCACGGTTTCGCCGCGCCGCTCGTCATCGCCGCCGTGCTGCACAGCTTCATGGACGGGATGGCCGTCGGCGCGGCTTGGGAAGGGGGCCAAGGAGGCTTGGCCTGGGGCGTGCCCCTGGCCATTGCCGTGCACAAGATTCCGGAAGGCTTGGCCTACGGGACCATTCTCAGAGCGGCGCTTAAGTCTCGCCTTTCGGCGCTTGCCTGGAGCGCGGTCGCGCAAGCGCCCACTGTGCTCGGCGCCGTGGCTGAATCGCTCGCTTCGGAGAGCTGGGGCGAGGTTTGGTTGGCGTACCCCTTAGCCCTGGCCGGGGGAAGTTTCCTGTTTCTGGCCTACCATGCCATCCAGGCCGATTGGAAGCGGCGTGGCTTGAAGCCGGCCTTTGGGCCGGCGCTGACCGGGGTCGCAGGCGCCGCTCTGTTGCAGCAGGGCCTGAAATCCTTCTTGCATTAGCCTCGGGCGGCAGCCCTCCCGCGAGACCATCTCCAGCCGCCATATAGGTTTCCGCCCACCGTGACGTTGTGCCAGATTAAGAGGTGATGCTGAAAGCAGAAGACCTGAAGGTTGACAACTTGGGAGAGCGGCGCGTCCGCTCGCCACTGCGGTTTTCGCTGCCCGGAGAAGATCCCGGCCGCCTGTTTACTCCCGACGAGGCGCATCTGTTGTACCGCGCGGATTTCGCCCGCCCCGAAGACGTGCAGCCGGAGCTGGCGTTCGAGAAGGCCGGGCCGCGCGAGTACATCTTCTTCGAGCCGGAACGGACCACGGCGGCGATTGTCACCTGCGGCGGCCTGTGCCCCGGATTGAACAACGTGATCCGGTCGCTGTACATGCAGCTTCACCACAACTACGGCGTCCGGCGGGTGCTCGGGATCCGCTACGGCTACCAAGGGTTGAACCCCGCCGCGGGCTTGCCGCCGGTGGAGTTGACGGCGGAGTTTGTGGAGCCGATTCACAAGCTCGGCGGCACGGTGCTGGGCACGTCGCGGGGGCCCCAGGATCCCAAGGTCATGGTGGACTTCCTGGCGTCGCAGAAAGTCGACATCCTTTTCACCGTGGGCGGAGACGGGACGCAGCGCGGAGCGCACCAGATCGCTCTCGAGGCCAGGCGGCGCGGCTTGCCGCTGGCGGTGGTGGGCATTCCCAAGACCATCGACAACGACATCCCTTACGTCTGGGAGACCTTCGGGTACAAGACGGCGCTGCGCGAGGCCCGCGAGGTGCTCGACTGCGCCCACGTGGAGGCCAAAGGGGTCCGCAACGGCATCAGCCTCGTGAAATTGATGGGCCGCCATTCGGGCTCCATCGCCGCGGGCGCGACGCTGGCCAGCCAGGAAGTGAATTTCACCCTCATCCCCGAGATCCCGTTCGCCCTGGAGGGCGAGGGAGGATTCCTCGACTGTCTGACGCAGAGAATGCGGGCCCGGGGACACGCGCTCATCGTGGTGGCCGAAGGCGCCGGACAGGAGCACATTCCCGGCGAAAGCCCCGGAACCGACGATTCCGGAAATCCCCGGCTCAAAGATATCGGCGCGTTTCTCAAGGACCGCATCGCGGAGCATTTCCGGCGGCTGGGCATCCCGGTGACGCTGCGCTATTTTGATCCGAGCTACATTATCCGCAGCGTTCCAGCGGGCACCGAAGACAGCCTGCTGTGCGACCGCCTGGCGCGCAACGCGGTGCACGCGGCCATGGCGGGCAAGACCAACGTGCTGATCGGGCTCTGGTACAACACCTTCATCCACGTGCCCATTCCTCTGGCCATTTCCGAAAAGAAACGCCTGAGCCCAACCAGCGAAGTCTGGCGTTCCGTCCTGCTCGCCACCGGGCAGCCGGCGCGCTTCGGAAACTGATTCCGCCGGCGAGCCGCCTCAGGCCAGCCCGAGAGCCTCGCGCGCAGCTTTCTCCATCACCGACCGGGGCGCGCTTTGACCGGTCCAGATTTCGAACTGCCGGGCGGCCTGCTCCAGGAACATCTCCAGGCCGGCGATCACCGTCTTGCCCTGCTCTCGGGCCCGGCGCAAAAGCAGCGTCTCCAGCGGGTTGTACACCATATCGAAGACGACTTCAGCGGGGATGCGGTCCTCAAAGAAGCATTCCTCCACGCGGGGCGCCATGCCCAGCGGGGTCGCATGCACCAGGGCGTCGAACGAGCGCGAGGCCAGATCCTTGCTGCTCAGCGCCTCCGCCCCGCAGGCGCGCGCCAGGGCGCGAACCCGGTCGGGGTTCCGTCCCGTAATGGCGATCCGTGCGCCTGCTTCCGCCAGAGCGAAGGCGGCGCTGCGCGCCGCGCCTCCGTTGCCCGCGATCAGGATCGAGGCTTTGGCGATCCTGAGCCGGCGCGCCAGCGGCGCGGTGACGGCTTCGGCATCGGTATTCGTGCCCCGCCATCGGCCGGCTTTGCGCCAAACCGTATTGACGGCGCCGATCCGGCGCGCCAGCGGGTCCACGGAATCGAGGTAACGCAAGATCCGCTGCTTGTGCGGGATGGTGACGCTGAAGCCGGCGATGGGGATTCCGGCGGCCAGCGTCATGAAGTCCCGCAAGTGCAGCGAAGAAACCCGGAACGGCAGGTAGACGGCGTCGATGCGCCGCGCCTGAAAAGCGCGGTTGTGCACGGCGGGCGAGATGGAGTGTCCAACCGGATCGGCGATCACGCCGTAGACCTTGCTTTGGCGGGAGAGTTTCGGAAAACGGTACAGATGGCGGAGCGTGTGCCCGCTGACTTGGCCCGGCGCGGTGCCTTCGGCGCCGGCCGGCGCCGCATAGGTGAACCAGCCGCCGTAGAGCGGCGCAAGGACTCGGGATGGAAAACCGGTCTCGCCCATCGCCAGCACCACCACGGGAGTCCGTCCGAAAGATTTCGGCAGCGCCAGCAGGCGGCCGATGTCGGAAGGCTTGCGGGCCGTGACCGCGATCTTGTAGGCGTCGGCGCTACAGCGCAGCAGGCGGCGCGCCAGCGGGTCCAGGGGAGGCGTGGTCTCAAAGTTATGATAGGAGACCATCAGCCAGGAAGCAGCCCGCAAGGAACTACAGGCCGGCTGGCATGCCTCCGCGCTCTCAATCTCCAGATCCAGCAGAGCCGCCCCCGCATGGGAGGCGGCCTCGAGCACGCGGAGCTGCTCCTCCACGCTTCCGTTGAACCGGCCCTGGTTTTGGCGGCGGCGGCAGGTCGCGAGCACCTGACAGCCGGGCTGTTCGCGCAGGAAATCCGCGATCACAGCCGGGCCGCGCGCCGGATCCCGCAGGTAATCCAAGCGGAATTCCAGAAAGCTTTCTCCCGCCTCGGCCTGAGAACGCGCCTGTTGGAGCAGTTCCTCCGGCTCCTTGCAGCCCAGGGCGATACAGATGCGGGGAAGGGACTTCGGCAGCGCCATGCTCGGGGATAGGTTACCAGCTTAGCACCCTGCCCGAGCGCGTTTCCATCGCTACCGCTTGGTGGCGGGTTTGGCTGCGGAGATCTCCTTGAGCTGGGCCCGGGCCCGCTCGACCAGTTCCCGGTTCCCAGGGAATCGCTTGATGAGGGCGTTGAACTCGTCCCGGGCAGCGGCGTTTTTGCCCAAGCGGCGCAGGGCCAGCGCCTTCATGTAATGAGCGTCCGGAGTCTTTTCGTTGTCCGGGTACTTCTCCAGAACCATATCAAAGGCATCGGCCGCTTTCTGCCACTCGCCGGCGTTGAAATAAATCTCGCCGATGTAGTACTGCGCGGCGCCGGCTCGTTCGGTGGAGCCGAAGGCCGCCAAATAATCCTCAAATTGCCGCAGGGCGAGCTGATCGTTGCCTCCGTTCTTGTCCCGGAGCGCATTCTGGAACAGCGCCTCCGCGGACAACCCCGAAGGAGTGGCTGCGGCGGGCGGCGCCGGCGGCGCCTGCATGGTGGCCAAAGCCGTGCGGATGTCGGTGATTTGCTGCTCCAGGCGCGAGAAGCGGGCATTGACCGCAGCCACCGACTCCTTGAGCGCCTGAAACTCGGCAGCCATCTGGTCCACCTTAAGACCCGTGGTGGCGGCGGTCTTCCGCTGCTCCTCTAGCTGCTGTTTGAGCGAGCCGGACAGATCGCCGATGGCGCTGCCGTAGGACTCCGAGAGCTTCTGGACCATTTGCAGAATGCGTTCCAGCTTCTCATCGGTGGACCGCTGTGCGGTCGTGACTTTGTCTTCCAGGTTCAGCAGCTCCCGGTTGAGCTGGATGAACTCCTTGCTCTGGCCGTAGCCGGCGGCAGACAGGCAGAACAACAGCGGCAGAATCCTAGACCAGTGGCTCATGATGCGCCCCCTCCAAGACAATTCTCGCAGAGGTCCGCGGCCGGCGGCGGCCGCGGACCTCTAAAAACGGGTGACTACTGAGCCGGCGAGAAGTGCACGCGGCGGTTCTTCTGCCAGCACTCCTCGTTGGACTCGGTGCACTGCGGCCGCTCCTTGCCGTAGCTGATCGTGCGCAGCCTTTCGGCAGGGACCCCCAGTTGAACCAGGAAGTCTTTGGCGGAAGCGGCGCGCCGGTCGCCCAATCCGAGGTTGTACTCGGCAGAACCGCGCTCGTCGCAGTGGCCTTCAATCAACACCGTGTCGTTCGGGAAGTCCCGCAGGATCGCCTTGAGCGCATCTGCGTTGCGCGTCAGCGTGACCCGCGCGTCTTCGCGGATGTCGCTCTTGTCAAAGTCGAAGTAGGCGTCCTGGACCTCCCGCGCCAGGCGTTCGCTGAAGGAAATCTTCGCCGGCGGCGGCGGAGGCGGCGGCGGTGGCGGCGGCACGGTGACCGTCACGGTCGCCGTGCGGGACGCGGATCCGCCCGGGCCTTTCGCCGTCAGAGTGTACGTGGTAGTGTTCTGCGGCGTGACTTGCCGGGAACCGGCGGCCTGAACCGAGCCGACGCCCTGATCGATCGTAATCTCCGTCGCGTTGCTGACGCTCCACCGCAAGGTGGAGGACTGCCCGCGCTGGATGGTGGATGGTTCCGCGACGAACTGCGCAATGGAAGGCGCAGGCGGCGGCGGTGGAGGCGGCGCCTCTTCCTTGGGCGGCGGCGGCGGAGGCGGCGGTGCTACTTTTTTCTTACACCCCGTCGCAGCAAGGAACAGCGTAAACCCCAACAGGACGATGCTGATGTTTCGAATGTTCAACGTTCTCATGGTGAACCTCGCTCTCCTCGGTATCTTTAAATGTACTTCATCTTGAAATGCTATTTCCAGACGGGGCGCAAATTCCGGCCCTGACTGGTCAAACGGCGAACTTGCGTTCCATCCGCCAGCATAGTGTAAATCTGAACCCCGCCTTCCCGGGTGGACGAGAAGGCCAGGTGGCGGCCGTCCGGGGCCCAGGTGGGATTCTCATTCTTCCCAGCGCCGTGCGTGAGCTGGGTGATCTCCCTGCTGGCGACATCCATCACGAAGATATTGAAGTTTCCCGGGGCGAACCCCTTGGTCCAGGCAAAGGCGATGTGCTGCCCGTTGGGATGCCAGGCGGGATTGACCGCGTGACCTTCGCCGTCGGTGAGGCGCTGCACGTCCGCCCCGTTGATGTTCATGCGGTAGATCTGGGGCGTGCCGCCGCGGTCGGAGACGAAGACGATCTCATTGCCGGTGCGGGGGTTGACTTTCGGTTCGGTGTTCGTCCGCCCGCCGAAAGTCAGCCGCTGCATGCCGCGGCCGTCGATGCCGGCGATGTAGATCTCCTGATTGCCTTCCCGGGCGGTGTTGCTGGCGAAAACGATCTGCTTGCCGTCCGGCGTGAAATCCGGGGCCCAATTCAACGTGCCGGGAGCGTTGAAAAACGGGAGCCGCCCGCCTGTGAGAAGCGATTGCAGGCGGATCACCCAGCCGTTGCCGGCAAACAGCCCGTAGGCGAGCGTGGAACCGTCGGGGGAGATCGCCGCCCCCATGACTAGGGATTTATGAAAGGTCAATTGCTTTTGATTCGAGCCATCCGGATCCATCGACCAGAGTTCGCGCACGCCGCCGCGCTCGCTTTCGAAGTAAATCTTGCTGCCGATAATGCTCTTGAAGCCAAACTGCTGGAGGATGTCGGCGGCGAAGTCGCGCGCGGTCTGCCGTGCGCCCTCCTCATCCAGAGAACCAAAATACATCTTGCCGAAGATCTGGGCGTTGGCCACATTCGGCTGGGTGACGTTGAACAGCCACGCGCGCACCACCAGCCTTCCTTCGACGGCGGCCGCGTAGCCGAACGCAAGGTAGGTTGCGCTGACCGGAGGCTGGGACCAGTCGGTGAGCCACGGGCCGCGGCGTATGGGCTGGGGCTGCGCGCCGCGGGCGGGAGGCGTGGGAGGCGGCAGCGGCTCGCGGAAGTCGTCCGGCTGTTGGGGGACCTGGAGCGGGTACATCGTCTTGGGAACGATGCGGAACAAGCCGGAGCTTTCCAGTTCGCTGAAGAGGGTGGAGTTGAAGGCCCCCATGACATCTTGCGCTTGGCCGGAACCGCGGAAATCCGGCAGAGCAATGGTTGCTCGCTCCTGCCTCGTAATCTGAATGAAAATGTCGCTTTGCTGGGCCACCGCCAAAACGGCAAGGCCCATCAAGCTGAAAAGGATGGTGCGGCTGGCTTTCATCTTTGTAACTCGAATTGAACTTCGATCCGGGCTTCGTTGCGCTCATAGCCGGCGGGCAGCGGCGGAAAAGGCGCCGCCTCGTAGATGGCGCGCTGGGCCGAGTAGTCCAGGGCGCGATTCCCGCTGGATTGCTCCACGCGCACGTCGGAAATGGAGCCGTCCCGGCGGATGGTGAACGTCACGATGACGGGCGGAGCGGTGCGCAATCGGGGATCCACGTCGTTGGTCCGCCAGCGGCGGCCGATCGCCTGCTCCAGCAGGTCGCGATAGTAGCCGAAACGGTTCCCAAATGCGCCCCCCGCGCCGATGCCCACGCCGCCGGAACCGGTTTGCCCCACCATGGGGGAGGACAGCGCCCGCCCGGTGCTGCTATAAAGCTGTCCCGGCGATTGCGGCGTTTCCAGCTTGGAGCGGGCCGCGGCCTGCGGGCGCGCGGGTTGGCCTTTGGATTTCAGAGCGACGGCATCGGGGGGCGGCTCGGCCGGGCGCTTGGGCAAGGCTTTTGCAACCGGCTTGGGCGCCGGGGGCGCAGGGACGGTGGATTCCGTGTCGTTCGCCAGCGGGTTAACCGGCCCGCCCCGCGAGGGAAGCGGAATCTGACTCACCGGCGTGATCCCCACGCTGCTGCCGCCCAGAGAATTCGGATTTCCCCATAGCTCTCGAGGGCGGCTGCTGACGATTCCCGAAGCCAGGATCGCGGCAGCCACGGCCACGTGCAGGACCGTGGAAATCAACAGGGGTTTCCCCAGCGATTCCCTTTCATCCAGAATGTCGGCTCGCGCCGTCACGGCAATCGCTCGCTCCCCATCTCTATCGTACCCCTGCCGCCCTCCCCGAAGACCCTCATCCTCCGGCGCGCGGCCCGCTGCAACGGCGGGCGGTCCTAGCGCCGGAAACGCGATGGCTGGTCGGCGGCATCGAGCGGCTGGGTCACAGTATTGATCTTCATTTGGGCTTCGCCCAGGGCGCTGATGACCTGGGCCATGACATCCCAAACGATCTCTTTGTCGGCGCGCAGATACACCGCCTGCCCTTTGCCGAAGCGTTTCTCGATCGCCGCGCCCAGCTCGTTAATGTTGACCTCCTGCTCGTTGAGGAACAGCCGCCCGTCGCGGGTCAGCGTGACCACCGGCAGCTCCTGAGCGCTGTCACGCGACTGGCGGACTTTGGGCACCTCGACTTCGAGGCCGAACTCCATCACATGCGCCGTGAGCATGAAGATCACGAGCAACACAAGCACCACGTCGACCAGTGGCACGACGTTGATTTCCGAGAGGGTGCTGGTGGCGCGGAAGCGGCGGCCGCTGAAATTGGCGCCTCCGTTGTAAGAAAAGGCCATGGCTTAACCCTCAAAGCTGCGCTCGGCGGCGTTCATGAACTCCAGGGCGAAATCTTCCATGCGCGCGCCCATCTCGCGGATGACGTGAGAGTAATGGTTGTAGAAGATGGCGGCGGGGATGGCCGCGGCCAACCCCATGGCGGTGGCGATCAGGGCCTCGGCCAGGCCCGGCGCCACCGCCCGCAAACTGGCGCTGCCGGCCATGCGGATGCCTTCGAAAGCCTCGATGATGCCGAGCACCGTCCCAAACAACCCGATGAAAGGACTCACCGAGGCGGTGGTGGCCAGCCAGTTCATGTGGCGTTCCAGCTTGGCGATCTCCTCGCTGATGCCCAACTGGAGCGTGCGTTCCAAGGCGAGTTTATTTTGAAGCGTGCCGCGGGACTTGACTTGACGCTGGACTTCCTCGTAGCCGAAGTCGAAGACCGTCACCATGGGGGCTTGGGGAAACTGCTCGGCGGCGACGGCCACGACTTCCAGCCCGTTGGCTTTGCGAAACGCGCGGAGGAAGCCCGCGTTGGCGGCGCGGGCTTGGCGGAACACGTTCCATTTGGCGAAGATGATGGCCCACGAAAACAGGGAGAAAACCACCAGAATCGCCAGCACCACCAGCGTGACGGGGCTGGCGCGCCGGATCATGTCGAAAAGACTCACTTGGAACCAGAGGGCATACAGCGTGTCTGCGCTCAAATCGCGGATCCTTTCCTCAACCAAGGTAACATAGGCGGCGGACTCCACCCGTTTTACGCGGGAAGCATGCGGTTCAGCGCGGGACGGCCGCAAACCCGCTCAAGGCTGCGCCGTCGCGGCCCCGCCCGCCTGCTGCTGATTCACGCGGTAGTCCCCGTATTCGATCCGCAGGGTGGTGCGGCCGAACACCCGGGCGTCGGTGTCGGAGGAATTCGACGTGGCCAGCCAGAAGGGGCCGAATTTTCCGTACTCATGCACGAAGGTGGACTTGCGGATCAAAAACAAAGGCGGCTTGGCTGGGGATCCTTCGATGCGGGCAATGGCGTAATCTTCAGCGTCCACCCAAATCTTGCCCCGGAACAGATAGCTATTCTTGCCCTTAGGGATGGCCTCCAGCACGTATGCCTGGCGCCCGGCCACGACGCCGGTCCCTAGCAGCCGGAAGGAATAGTTGTCCGGGGTTATTTGGGTCGCCCTGCGCAATTCGCCACGGGAAGCCTCCAGCTCGGATTCCAGAATGCGGTGCAGCACCTTCCGGCGGATGATCAGCGAACCTTGTTCCGACAGAATTTGAAATTCCTTGTCGCCAGGGTACCGGTAATTGGCGCGAACTGTCATCTCCGCGCTCTTGTTAAAGCGCTCATTCTTGAGCAAGTACCGGCGGACGGAGGTGTAGTCCCGCAACATGGGGGTAATCCTCTGGTCCGCCTCCATCATTCTGGCCACGATCTGGTCGCAGCTCAACGCTTGGGGCGGTGGGGTTGCCTCCGGATCCGAACCGGCGCCGGCGGCCCACGCCGCCGTGAAAACATGCGGCAGAAGACACAAGATCGCGGCGAGCCGCCAGGATGCATGACCCGGGTTTGAAGCGAAAGATCGGGCTCTCATCGTCAAATTTCAGGATAGAAAGGGGTTCGGAGAGGGACAAGAGAAAAGCCCGCTTACGGTGTGAATTCGCCGCTGACATTAGTGTCCCTGGACTATGGTGCGCGGATGCGAGCCCCCGTAGCCTGAGGGTAGGACAGATTATGCGAGTCGTACTGGCGGACCTGGCTGCTGCCGAGGGGTTGGTGTCGAAGGATACGGTGGCGGGCGGGTACGGCTCCCGGCTCATGCCGTTTTCCCGGGTGACCCGTGTCTATTGCCACTATAAGAAGCGGCGGCTTGCGCAACCCAGCATCCAACTGGGTTACGTGGCGGCGATCCTCGCCAGGCACGGCCACGAGGTGGTCTTTACCAAAGACGAAGTCCCGGAGGGGGATGCGGCCATTGTCCTTTCCTCGCTGGTGGACTACCGCAGGGAGACCTGTTGGGCGGATGAAGCCCGGCGGCGGGGACTGCGGGTCGGGTTCATCGGGCTGGCTGCCTCCAAGCTGCCGTCGCTGTTCGAGGATCACGCCGACTTCCTGATTCAAGGCGAACCGGAAACCGCAGTCACCAGGCTCGCCCTGGGCCAGCCGTTGACCGGGGCGGTTCCGAGCCCGCCAGTAAATGACCTCGATTCACTGCCCTTCCCCCGTTGGGATCTGTTGACGGCGAGAAAGCGGGGCCTGTGGACGCCGGCATCCCTGAAGATACCGGTCCTTTCCAGCCGGGGGTGCCCCGAATTCTGCACCTATTGCCCGCACCGGATTCTTGCGCCGTTCCGCGCCCGCAGCGTGCGCAATGTGGCCGACGAGTTGGAGTATTTGTGCGAGGAGGTCCGCTTTCCCTTCGTGGTGTTCCGGGATGCTCTCTTCACCGAAAACCGCGAGCGTTGCCTGGCCCTCTGCGACGAGATCCAAGCCCGCGGCTTGCGGCTGCGCTTCGCCTGCGAGACGCGGCTCGACTCGCTGGATCCACCCCTATTGAAGGCGTTGAGGCAGGCCGGGTTGAGCGCGGTCAGTTTTGGGGTGGAGACGGTTTCGCCCGCCACACTGCGCCGCGCCGGGCGGCGGCCCATCCCGGAAGCGCATCAACGGCTGGTGGTGGACACTTGCCACCGGTTGGGCGTCATTACGATCGCCTACTACGTTCTCGGATTCCTTCAGGACACCTGGGACAGCATCGCCGCCACCATCGACTACTCCATCTCGCTGGCGACAACGTTCGCTCAGTTCAAGCTCATGACCCCCTATCCCGGCACCCCCATGTGGCGGCAGTTTGAGCCTCTGGTGATTGAGAAGGACTGGCAGAAATTCGATGGCTACACCGTGACCTTCCGCCACCCCAACTTGACCCCGGACGAGCTGCGGTTCCTTCTCGGGGCCGCCTATGCGCGATTCTACGCGCGGCCGGGATTCTTGGTGAATTACTATAGATTGCGCGACTTCGTCTCCCTGGCGTTGCTGGAGAGGCTGGACCGCCGGGTGCTCGGCTGGCACGCCAGGAAGGAGATGCGCCTGGTATCGCGAGCCGTGGAATGCTGAGAGCGCTGTCCCGGTACGGAGCCCGTGTGCTGCCCAATACGCAGCAGCTAGCGGCGGAGTGCGCCCGCCGGGGGGAGCTGGTTGAGGGCCCGGCCATCGCGGCCTTCGAGGGCGCGTTCTCGCGGTTGCACGAAGGCCGGACAGCCATTGCGGCCTCTTACGGGCGGATGGCGTTCTTTTACATTCTCAAGGCGCTGAATCTGCCCCGCGGCTCGGAAGCGGTGTTTCCCGCTCTCACCTTCTGGGTGATGCCGGAAATGGCCCGCGTGCTGGGGTTGCGTCCGGTCTTCGCGGACGTGGACCCGGCCACATTCCACTTGACGCCCGGGAGCCTGGAGCAGGCCCTGACCAGCCGCACACGCGTAGTTGTGCCAACTCATCTGTATGGCTTGCCGTGCGACATGGACCCCATCCTGGAGATCGCCCGCCGTCGTGGCTTGTTTGTCGTCGAAGATTGCGCCCATGCTCTGGGCGCGCAGTACCAGGGGCGGCCCGTCGGGGTGCTTGGGGACGCCGCGATCTTCAGTTTTCAAACCTTGAAGCCTTTGAATACCTATGGCGGCGGCATGGCCGTGGTAGGCGACCCTGAACTGGGGCGCAAGGTGGCCGAGCTGGCCCGGGCGGAACCCTGGCCCACTGTAGACCAGGTCCGCAAGCGCCTGCTGGTTGGAAGGATTCAACGCATTGCCATCCGCCCCGACGTCTTCCCCTGGACGCTGTTTCCGGTGCTCTGGGCGGCTTCTTTCCTGAAAGCCCGGCCGGATGTGTATCTGTGGGAGAAGATCCGCCCGCTCGATCCGCTGCCGGCCAGCTACCGGCAGCGTTATAGCAACGTGCAAGCCGTCCTGGGGCTGGAGGGGCTGCGCCGGTTGGACCAGTGGACCGGAGCTTCCCGCCGCAATGCTGCGCTCTGGACACAGTGGCTGGGCAGGATGGAAGGAGTGGAACTGCCCGTCATCCCTCCCGGGCGCACTCACGTCTATTATCAGTACTGTGTTTATGTTCCAGACCGGGACCGGCTGGTTCAGCGCTGCATCCGCCGGGGCCTGGATGTGGAAACCCTGCACGTCGATGTTTGCACGCGGCTTCCGCTCTTCCAGCCGTCTGCGGCGGCGCCCGGCGCCGACCGGGCTGCCCAGGCGGTGCAGTTGCCCGTCTATGCCGGGCTGCGGGAGGACCAGTTGCGATGGGCCGCAGGCGTGGTTCAACAAGCTCTCGAGGGCCTGCTTCTGGCGGGGCCGACGCGCCAGTCGGCGTTTGATTGAGGGCCGGCTTGGGTGGCGGAGATGATGGGCATGATCCGGGGCGGCAGAGAACAGCGCACGGTGCACAACCTCGTAGCCGCCGGCTTTGTCCTCATGATGGTATTGCTTCTCACCGACGCCTTCGTGGGAATCCGCAGCCTGTTGTCGATCCGGGAGACGGCCACGCGACTCGTCGAGGAGCAGTACGTTCAGATGTCGCTGATTGATGAGGTTCAGCGCGAACAGGGCGCCCTCAGCGCGGTGTTTTACCAACTCGCGGGCGACCCCGGCTCCCTGGACCGGGCCCGCATTACAGGGGAGGCGGACGCGGTTTCGCGCAACATTCTGGAATTGGTCAGAAAAGCGCCGGCCGACAGTGACCAGCCGGCCTGGAGGAGCCTCGGCGATGCCGCGCGCGCCTTCGATTCCGAAGTGCACCGCTTGTTGTCCCCGGAGAACGCCGGGCCGGTCTATTCGCGGGAACTGCTGCAATATCATGAGGCGGTTGTCAGCGCGGTCGCAGCCCTGATCCGGTCTAGCCACGGCAAGGCCCGGGCGATTCAGGATGCCATCCAGCGCATCACCTCCAGGCAGTTGCGCGAAGACGCCTTGCTGTTGGGGGGCTGCCTTCTGTTAGCCGCGCTGAACGCCTTGCTGGTGCTGCGGGGCGCATCTTCCCTGTACCGCAGGATGCAGGAACAGTCCGAAGAGTTGAGCCGGGTCTCCTGGCAGTTGCTGGACAATCAGGAAAGAACCGCCCGGCGCCTCTCGCACGAACTGCATGACGAGCTGGGCCAGGTGCTGACGGCTTTGAAAACCCACCTGGGCCGCCATGCCAGCGCGGGCTGCGCGGATCAGCAGTGGCTACAGGACTGCTCGGAATTGCTGAAGGACTCCATCCGGAGCGCCCATGAGATTTCCCAACTGCTGCGCCCGACGATTCTGGACGATTTCGGACTAGGGCCGGCCTTGGCCTGGCTGTGCGAGAAATTCGAGGAGCGGAGCGGAATCGAGGTGGATTACTCCTCGGAATTCGGATTGCGGCTCCCGGAAGAAACCGAGACGCATCTTTTCCGCATCGCCCAGGAGGCCCTGACCAATGTGGCGCGGCACTCCAAAGCTTCCAAGGTGCAGGTCCGCTTGCGCGCCGCAGGCTCCCGGGTCGAGCTGAGCATTCGCGACAACGGCGTAGGCTTGCCCCCCGCCTCTCAGATCCGGCCGGAGGCTTTCGGATTGACCGGCATGAGGGCGCGGGCCCGGAGCTCCCGGGGAGAACTCAGTCTCCGGAGCGAACCGGGCAAAGGCGTCGAGGTTGCCGTATGGGTTCCGGCGGAGCCGGTTGCCGATGAAGAAGAAGATCCGCATCTTGTTGGCTGACGATCACACCCTGGTGCGCCAGGGGTTCCGCCTTATCCTCGCTTCGCAGAGCGACATGGAGGTGGTGGGCGAGACCGGCAACGGCAAAGAAGCAGTGGAAATGGCCCGGCGCCTGCTTCCGGACGTGGTCGTGATGGACGTGACCATGCCGGAACTCAACGGGATCGAGGCCACGCGCAGAATCCGGGAGATCTCTTCTCATATCCGGGTGCTGGCTCTCAGCGTGCACCGCGACTCGGTTTACGTGCGTCAGATGATCCGCGCCGGCGCCGAAGGATATCTGCTCAAGGAGTCCGCCGACACGGACCTGCTGGCCGCGGTCCGGGCGGTGGCCCAGGGGCACAGTTACCTCAGCCCGGAGGTGTCGGGCGTCATTCTGAAAGATTACCGGAAGCACGTCACCAACCCGGTGGACCTGCTCAGCGCGCGCGAACGGGAGATCCTGCAACTGCTCGCCGAAGGGCGGACGAATAAGGAGATCGCCTCCCTGTTGAACCTCAGCGTGTACACCGTGGACGGACACCGCTCCCGCATTATGGAAAAGCTCAACCTTCATAGCATTGGCGAGCTGGTGCTGTTCGCGGTCCGCAACGGGCTGGTGGGCTGAACCTGCGGTCCGCCGCCGCGCGCCGGCATTGCCGCGCCGGGAGTTCGTATAATTCGTGGAGTGCTGGCCGAGCTGGCGATCGAAAACTACGCGGTGATTGAGCGCCTCCGGGTGCGCTTTCACCGCGGCCTGAACCTGCTGACCGGCGAGACCGGCAGCGGAAAGTCCATCGTGGTCGACGCCTTCGGGCTGCTGCTGGGCGGCCGGGCTTCCCCCGAGATGATCCGCACCGGGGCGGACCGGGCCCGCGTCTCGGGCATTTTTGAAGCGCCGCCCGCCGCCGTGCGCGCTCTGCTCAAAGAGGCGGGCATCGAGCCCGAGGAGGAAGAGCTGCTGATCGAGCGTGAGATTCTGGCGGGCGGCAAGTCCCGCGCCTGGGTGTCGAACCGCCCGGTGACCGCAACTTTGTTGCGCCAAATCGGCCAGCACCTGGGGGACATTCACGGTCAACACGAGCAGCAGCGCCTCTACGAAGCCGGCGCGCAATTGGAGATGCTCGACGCATTCGCCGGCGCCGGGCCGCTGCTCGACGAAGTGAGAGAGTTGCACCGCCGCTGGCGCGCCTGCCGCCAGGAACTGGAGGAACTGGAGCGCAACGAGCAGGAGAAGGAGCGGCTGGCGGATTTATGGTCTTTTCAATGCAAAGAGATTGAACAGGCGGCGCCGAAGGCGGGGGAAGACGCGGAGCTGGAGGCCGAGCGGCGCCGGTTGCAGAACTTCGCGCGCATCGAGGAAGCGGCCCGGGGCGCCTACGAGGCCCTGTACGAGGCGGAAGACTCGGCTCTGGCGCGCATCCGCGCCTCGCTGCGGCGGCTGGAGGATGCCGGGCGGATCGACCCGCAATTGGCCGGGCTGGCCGAGGGTTTGCGCGGCTCGGAACTCGGCGTGGAAGAGGCCGCGCTGGGGCTGCGGGATTATCTTTCGCGGCTGGAGTTTTCTCCCGAGCGGCTGGAAGAGATCGAGACCCGGCTGGCGGCGCTGGATAAGCTGAAGCGGAAGTACGGTCCGGGCTTGGAACAGGTGCTGGCCTACCTGGAGGAGGTGCGCGGGAAGCTGGAGGCGGTGGAGAATGCCGCGGAGCGGCGCGCGGCGCTGGAGCGCCAGTTGAAAGAGCTGAGCCAATCGTATGAACGAGCCGCGGGACGGCTGAGCGCCCTGCGAAAAGAAGCAGCGCGGCGCTTGAGCCGCAAGGTGGAGGAGGAGCTGGCGGCGCTGGCCATGGAGCGCACGCGGTTCCGCATCCAGTTCGCCGAAGCTCCCTGGTCGGCGGAAGGATTTGACGCGGTGCAATTCCTGGTCTCGCCGAATCCGGGCGAGGAGCCGCGCCCTCTGGAAAAGGTGGCCTCGGGAGGCGAGGTTTCGCGCATCGCGCTGGCGCTGAAGAGCTGCGCCGCCGTGCAGGCCCCGCCGGGCGGCGCCGCGCCGGGCCGGACGCTGGTCTTTGATGAAGTGGATGCGGGCATCGGCGGGCGCGCGGCGGAGGCCGTGGGGCGCCGTCTGAAGCTGCTCTCCAAGTCCCACCAGGTGCTGTGCGTGACGCATTTGCCGCAGATTGCGGGTTTCGCCGATCATCACTTCTTCGTCGAAAAGGCCGAAGTCAAGGGCCGCACCGCGGCGGCGCTGCGGGAACTGGTGGGGGAGGCCCGGACCCGGGAGATCGGGCGGATGCTGAGCGGGGAGAAGCTGACGCCGGAAGCCTTGCGTCACGCCGAAAAGCTCATCGAGATGTGCGCGCGGGCGTGAGCCGGGGCGGGCGCGCCGCAGCGTGGGTTGCAAACAGGCAGTTCAGGGAAAGGAAACCGCAGGGAGGAGGCTGGGAGGCGCATGAGCGTGAACACGGAGACGCGGACGCTGCCGGAGAATGCTTACCGCGTGCTGGCGCCGGGAGAAAAGTACGAGCCGCTGGTCGCGGCTGCGGAGAGGCCGCCGGAAATCACATGGCGGTCGGCAGGCTGGGGCGCGCTGCTGTGCGTTTTGTTCACCGTGGCTTCGGCGTACTCGGGCTTGAAAGTGGGCCAGGTGATGGAAGCGGCCATCCCGATTTCGATTCTGGCGATCGGGCTGGCGCGGGTTTACCGCCGGCGGTCCAGCGTTCTCGAGAACGTCATCATCACCGGAATCGGCGGCGTCTCCGGCGCGGTGGTGGCCGGAGCGATCTTCACTTTGCCGGCGCTCTACATGCTGAAGCTGGATCCGCATCCGGTCCAGACGATATTTGTCTGCCTGGCGGGAGGATGCTTGGGCGTGCTGTTCCTGATCCCGCTGAGGCGGTACTTCGTGCGGGAGATGCACGGAAGATTCCCGTACCCGGAGGCGACGGCGATCACCGAGGTGCTGGTGACCGGCGAGAAGGGCGGCTCTCAGGCCCGCTTGCTGCTCCAGGCGACAGCCGTCGCCGGGGTCTACGACTTCTTGCTCACCACGTTTCAGGTTTGGAAGGAATACGTCGACTTTCGCTTCATCCCGATTGTGCGCGCCCTGGCGGAGCGCTCCAAAGTCGCCTTCAGCTTCGATGCCATCAGCTTCATCCTGGGGCTGGGCTATGTGATGGGACTGCGGAGTTCCCTGATCCTTTGCGCGGGCGGGTTCCTGTCCAACTTCGTGCTCGTGCCGCTGATCTGGATGATCGGCCGGCACGCGCCGGAGGCGGTCTATCCGGGCTCTTCGCTCATTGCCGAAATGAGCGCCTCACAGATCTTCCGCTCCTATGTGCGCTTCATCGGGGTGGGGGCGATCGCCACGGCGGGGATTTTCGGGATCCTCAAATCGCTGCGGATTGTGGCGGGATCGTTCCGGGTGGCGGCCCGGGCGTTCCAGCATGGGGAACCTTCAGGCTTGGACCGGACGGACCGGGACATCCCGGCGGCGAGCATCCTGGCGGGCATCGTGCTCAGCGCGCTGGCGGTGGCCGTCTTCCTGGGCAGCCTGAGCGCATCGCCGGCAGTCGTCGCGCTGGGGCTGGCGCTGGTGCTGGTGTTTTCGTTCTTCTTCACCTCGGTGGCGGCCAATGCGATTGCAACCACGGCGCGCAACCCGGTCTCCGGCATGACGATGCTGACGATCATCGTCTCTTCGGCGGTGCTGCTCCGCTTCGGCCTGAGCGGAACTACCGGGATGTTTTTCGTGATGGGGATTGCGGGCATGGTTTGCACGGCCCTGTCGGTCTCCGGCCAGACGATCACCGACCTGAAGACCGGCTACTGGCTGGGCTCGACGCCGGCGGCGCAGGAGAAGGTAAAGTTCTTGGGCGTGATCGCCGCTTCGGCAGCCGCGGGTCTGACCATCGTCGTCTTGGCGAAGGCGTTCCAGTTCGGCGACGCCGCCGCCGGAGATCCGCGCGCGGTGCTGCCTGCCCCGCAAGCGGCCATCATGCGCGCGCTGGTGGAAGGGTTCATGAGCAACCAGCCGGTGGCGGGCATCCTGTTCGGCGCAGGCGCGGTGACCGCCGTGGTGCTGGAGATGCTGGGCGTCCCGGCGCTGATCTTCGCGCTGGGGATGTACCTGCCGCTCGAGCTCAACACGCCCGCGCTGGCGGGAGGGATACTGGCGCACTTTGTAGGGCGGCGCGCGGAGAGGGCCGGCGGAAAGCGCGGCGCGCGGATCCGGGAGCGGGCGGTGATCGTCGCCTCGGGCTTCATGGCCGGCGGAGCGTTGGGCGGCGTAATCGGAGCGGCCTTCCGGCTCATTCCGGGCTACGAAGAGAGCTGGATCCGGACGCCCTTCTACGAGCAGGATGCGGTTTCGCAATTGATTTCCTCGGCGTGCTTTCTGGGATTCTGCGCTTATCTCTGGTTTGCCGCCCAGCGGAACGTCAAGGAGGAGGCATGAGTTTCCGATACGAAGAGCTGTTGGGCAATGCGGTGCTCGGGATGGACACGCTGTGGGGCGGAGACGTGATGAACCCCTCCGGAACGGGGCGGTTCATCGCGGACTGCTGGTTCTCCGATGAGCCGCTGCCGCCGGCGTACACGCACCCGGCGGCGGCCCGGCTGCGGGAAACGGGCGGGGTGTCGGCGGAGAAACCCGATCGCGAGGCGATCGAGCGTTACCTGGATGCGGTCGACCTCCCGGGGGCCATCGCGGGGCTGGCGTCGGCGGCAAAGCGGATGACTGGATTGCGGGCGCAATATGTGTCCAATTTGGCCGAATGCTTCCAAGTGATGTGGGATCTCGCCATGGAGATCCTGGGCCAGCGGGAGCCGGTTCCTTACGAGCGGTGCGTGATGGCATCAACAGGCGCGCCGCCTTCGCCTTCGGCGCCGGACCAGAAGCGGGAGCAGGTGGCTGAGCTGCTCAGCAAGGCGGGCTATGGCACGCGGACGCCGGACGATCTGCTGCGCTCGGTGGACGAATGGCGCGCGGCGCGGCGGGTCCCGATGGCTTCCGTCCGCTCGCTGGGCGACGCCTACATCGCGCGCTACGACCGTCTGGCGGAGCGGAACCTGTTGCCCTACTTGCCCGAGGAGTTGCACCGCGTACCGAGAGCCAACATCGAGTTCCTCCCCATTCAGGGCGCCTGGTTTTCGGGTTCTATGAACTATCTGGGCCGCAAGCGTAAGCCGGACGGCGCGCCCGAGTACGAGGCCACCTACGAGATCAACGCCTCGCTGGAGATTTCCGTGCCGGAATTTGAGCAACTGATCAGCCATGAGGTTGTCCCCGGTCATGTGACGACCTTCGCCTGGCTGCAAAATCTCTACGTGCGCGGAAAGGTTGGCTTTGAGGCGACGGTGCTGACCATGAACACCAGGGGCGCGGCTCTCTCTGAGGGCATCGCCAACAACGCGGCGCTGATGGCGCACGGCGTGGTGAACGTGGATGAGCTGCCGGACGAGGATCTTAGGGTGGGCCTGCTGCTGGCGCTGTTGCAGGACGACGCCAAGAACCAGGCTTCTTATCTCACCTGGAAAGAAGGGGCGCCCCAGGCGGAGGTGGCGTCTGTGCTGCGCCGGGAGTATCTGGTGACCGCCGAGCGCGCCGAGAAGCTCTCCGGGGCCTGGGGACGGCACCCGCTGCTGGGGCGCATGTACCTGCCGGCTTACCGGGCGGGCACGGAACGAGTGGCGGAGTTGAGGCGGCGGCATCCGCCGCAGAAGGTGCTGCCCGTGATTTACGGGTATCACGGGTTGGTGGACATCACTACAGTGCACAACGCGCTGGAAGCGGCCTGAATCCAGGGGGCGGCGGCGGCATCTATAGAGGCATGAGGATCCTTTATGTATTGACGGTTTTGGGCGTGTTGGGGGCTGGGATGACTCAGGCCGCAAGTCTCCACGATTTCACCATGAATTCCATCGACGGCAAGCCGGTCCCGCTGGCGCAGTTTAAGGGCAAAGTGGCGCTGGTGGTGAACGTGGCCAGCCGCTGCGGCTTCACGCCGCAATACGCCGAGCTGGAGGCGATGTACCGCAAGTACAAGGACCGCGGGCTGGTGGTGCTGGGCTTTCCGGCCAACAACTTCATGAATCAGGAGCCGGGCACGGACGCCGAGATCAAAGAGTTCTGCGAGCGCAAATACAACGTGACGTTTCCGATGTTCTCGAAGATCTCCGTGCGGGGCGAGGATAAGGCGCCTTTATACCAGTTCCTGACCAGCCAGATGGGCGGCGAAATCGAGTGGAACTTCACCAAGTTCGTGGTGGGCAAAAACGGGCAAGTCGTGGCGCGCTTCTCCTCGCGGGTGAAGCCGGATGCGCCGGAGGTGGTGGCGGCGATCGAGAAGGCGCTGGCTCAGTGAAGGGCTGCCGGCGTCAGGTATGATAAAGACAGGCCCGGTTCCTACGATGCGGTGAGGTGCGAGAGTGGTTGAATCGGGCGGTCTCGAAAACCGTTGACCCTTTACGGGGTCCGTGGGTTCGAATCCCACCCTCACCGCCATGAACGTTGACAACCAAAGCCCTATCTTCCATTCCTTCCGCCTTGCCCGCACCTTGTTGAAAAGGCCATGAGCGTGTACCCCGAACTGCCCCTAGAATCAGTCGACTAGCTGCGGCCGTGGGCAATGGGGTGCAAGGCACTGGACCGTTCAGGAATAGTGCTCGGTTTTGAGGCGCCGGGGCTGACCCACCGCCGGCCCCGACGGTGACGCCAGCCCGACCGTCACGCGAGAGTCTTAGACGAACCGACAGCCCACAAGACCGCCGCGCAACCGCAGAAGCATTGCGACGCCTTCCGTGTACTCTGGTATTCTCTTTGCGGCAGGCCGCTGGTGGCGAGTATGGCGGATGCCACAACCCGGACGCCTTGGAGGAATTTCAAGAAAGGGTTGAGGGTTCGCTGGCGCCGGCGCGGGAACCGGTGGCAAATAGGCTCAAGCCGCAGCGGGAAGATCGGATCTTGAGAGAAGGAGGATGAGCGCTTGGTCAGGCCTTCGCTTCCCGACATTCGCACACCGAAAGCGAAGCCCAACCAGAGGCGGAGTCAGGCGCTCCCGCAATGTACAAGATCGTTTTAGACACCAACGTCCTCATAGCGGCCCTGCGGTCCCGGCGCGGCGCATCTTTTGCCGTGCTTCAACGGATTGGAGAGGAATGGGAACCCTTGATCTCGGTGCCGCTACTTCTTGAATACGAGGCAGTCGGAAAGCGTGAAGCTGAGAAGCTGGGGATTCCCCTGTCAACGGTCGACGCGATCGTGAGAGCGTTTTGCTTTGCCGGACGGGAAACCACTGTTCACTTTCGAGTCCGGCCATTCCTCTCTGACCCCGGCGACGAGTTTCTTCTTGAGCTGGCGGTAGCCGGCGCGGCCGATGCCATCGTTACGCACAACGTCCGGCACTTCGCGGGCATCGAGCAGTTTGGGATTCGAGCGCTGACGCCGCGCGAGTTTTTGCGGAAAATAGAGGAGGAGAGGCTATGAGCAAGATCGTCGCCGTACCGGATGACCTTTACAGCAAAGCCGCCGAAGTTGCGGCCAAGGATCACGTGTCGGTCGAGGAGTTCGTCTCCGCGGCCGTCGCGGATCGGCTGGCCAGCCGCGAGTACATCCAGTCCCGGGCGAGGCTCTTCAAGAGAGAGGATTTCGAGAGGGCGCTGAAAGAGATCCCCGACGTGGAACCCGAGGAGCATGATCGGCTATAGTTGCCTTCCGCCGGTGGGGATGGGGCGGAAAGACGCGGCGTAGGGCAGTAGCCCAGGGCCTAAATCCTCCAGTAGTTTGTCCGACTGCCCGGCTGCGGGCGGCAGGCACGGGTTCAGAGCTCCAGCGGCGGACGTTACGCCGCACGATGCGGGCGGATGCGCTCCGCAATTTCTGAACCCCGCTCACTCAGAGCCATCTCCAGGTCGTAATTCGCCTGGAGGTTCATCCAGAATTGCGGCGTGGTTCCAAAGAATCTCGCCAAACGCAGGGCGGAGTCGGCAGTGATCGCCCGCTTTCCGCGGACAATGTCGTGTATCCGGGCTGCGGGAACCCCCAATTCCGCAGCGAGGCGGCTGGCGGTAAGGCCTAACGGCTTCAGAAGGTCCTCCCGCAGTGTCTCCCCAGGATGCACTGGCGGGAATGTCCTGGTTTTTCTCCCCATGCTCCAAGCTCCTCAGTGATCGTCCACAATCTCGACCTCGAGGGCATCCGTCCCGTCCCCACCGGAAGCCTATGCGCCACCGGTCATTCACGCGGATGCTGTACTGGCCCTGGCGATCCCCCACGAGAGCTTCCAAGCGGTTGCCCGGGATGGCCTTCAGATCTGACAGAGCCGCGGCTGCGTTGATGTGATCGAGCTTCCGTTTTGCGATCGGCGCAATACCGTGAGACCTCCGGCTGAACTGGCGGCGGAATATTTTCTCCGTCTCCCAGTCCCGAGAAGACCGGATCACGCACCGATCCTACACCCGTCTTGCGATTCACGCAATATGGCCGATGCCTGGCGGCCTGAATGCCGACGCTCGGCTGCCGCTGCTGAAACCGCGCCAGCGGTCAGGCATGCTGTTGCTGTCCCAGGCGGGTCCGGCTCAGAGCATGGACCAGACTACGGTACACTGGCGCTTTTGGAGGCCGCACCTTGGGAGTCCTGGATCTTTTCCGATTGGATGGCAAGACGGCGCTGGTGACCGGCTGCCGCCGAGGGTTGGGCAAAGCCATGGCCATTGCGCTGGCCGAGGCCGGGGCCGACATCGCCGGCGTCAGCCAGTCGCTGGAGCCGTCGGGGAGCGAGGTCGAGAGGGCGGTGACGGCTGCGGGGCGCAGATTCAAGGCCTATCGCTGCGATTTTTCCGACCGCAAGGCTCTCTATGAATTCATCCACTGCGTCACGGAGGACTTCCCCAGGATCGACATCCTGGTCAACAACGCCGGCGCCATCTTGCGTGCGCCCGCTCATCAGTATCCGGACGAATACTGGGATCCCATTCTTGAAGTGAACCTGACTTCGCAATTCATCCTCGCCCGCGAGATCGGCAAGCGGATGCTGGAGCGGGGCCAGGGCAAGGTGATCTTTGTGGCCTCCATGCTGAGCTTTCAGGGCGGCATCACCGTGCCTGCTTACGCGGCCAGCAAGGGGGGCGTGGCCCAACTCACGCGGGCCCTCGCAAATGAATGGGCAGGCCAGGGCGTCAATGTCAACGCCATCGCGCCGGGCTACTTTCTCACCGACGTGACCGTCGATCTCGAGCGCGATCCCAAGCGCGGGCCCGCGATTCTGGAACGGATCCCCGCGGGGCGCTGGGGCCGTCCGGAAGACCTGGCCGGGACGGTGGTCTACCTGGCTTCCGCCGCTTCCGACTACTTGCACGGAAGCATCGTGGTGGTGGATGGAGGCTGGCTCAGCCGCTGAGCAGCCTCCCGTAATTTCTCGCGGTTTGTCTACACCTTGACTACGCTGCGCAGGACGTTATCCCAGGGGGCGCGGTAGCGCGGGGTGCACATGGCGGCGGCCTCCTTGTCGCCGATCACCTGTTCTTTGTCCGGATCCCAGCGGATCGCCCGGCCGCCCAAGCGCAGCGACATATTGGCCAGGTTGCAAGTGATGGATACCCGGTGCCCGCCCAGCAGATCGCAAAGCGGCTTCTGGCGGGTCCGGATGCTGTTGATGAAGTCGCGGTGATTGAGGTACATGGCGGCCTCGCCGGGGAAGTTCGGCGGCGCGACGCTGCCGGCTCCACGTCCAGCCGCTCCCCGTGCTGCCTGGCCAGGAGCGGCCGCGCCTTCCCCGCCGCCTCTGCCTTCGCTCGCACCTGCTCCACCGCGGCCGGCCGGGGGCGCCGTCAGCGCTCCTTCAATCCATGGGACCGAGGGGGTGTTGGTGTAGACCGGGCCGCCGACCGGATGTCCGAGGAAACGCGGAATCTGGTTCACCGGGTCGCCTCGCATCTCGGTCACCACTTGATTGCTGCCGAACAGAAGGTTCCCTTTGGTACCCATGATGACCCCGCCGGTGGTGTCGCGGTAAGCGTTCGCCTCGCGCATGGTGAAGGCCAGCACCCAGCCGTTGGGCGCGGCGGGGCTCGGCGGATAGAGGAACCAAGCGTCTTGCACGTCGGGCGTTTCGCCATCGTCTTCCAGCACGAACCTCCCGCCGGTGGAAGCCACCAAGACCGGGCCCTTAGCGTTCATCACGTATTGCAACTGGTCGATGCTGTGGGCGCCGAGGTTGGTCATTTGCCCGCCGGAGTAATCCCAGAACCAGCGGAAGTGGTACAGCGCCCGGTGCGCCTGGTAGGGCTTCTTGGGGGCCGGACCGAGCCACATGTCGTAATCCAGCTCGGGGGGTGGATTCTCGACGGGAGTCTTGCCGAAACCGGGATAGATATTGCGGGTGGAGCCCAGCCTGGCCATGTGGATCTTGCCCAGAATTCCGCTCTCCACGGTCTTGCGGGCCTCGAGCACCGCCCGGTTGTGCCGCCTCTGAGTGCCGACGACCACGATCCGGTTGTACTTCTGCTCGGCTTGCAGCATCCACTTGCCTTCGTCGATGGCCAGCGTGAGGGGCTTTTCGACGTAGACATCCTTGCCGGCAGCGCAAGCCAGGATGGTCATCAGCGCATGCCAGTGATCGGGCGTGGCGACCACCACGCCCTGAATGTTCTTGTCCTCAAACATCTTGCGGAAGTCCGCGTAGCCCTTGCAGTTGGGGTTGCCGATGTAGGCCAGCCCCTCCTCCAGGCGCGGCTTGTAGACATCGCTGAGGCCCAAGATCTCGACGTCGTCGTAGGTTTTGAAACCGGCCACATGCTGCTTGCCGATCAACCCAAAGCCGATGAAGCCGATCCCGACGCGGTTGTTCGCTCCGAGGATCCGGTTGTACGAAGCCGCGGAAACGGCGGTCATGGCGGTTAAGAATCCCCGGCGCGTCGCCTGGGCCCCCTCAGGTTGGGTGGACACGTTCGTTGCTCCTTTCATGGAAGGGAGCATATTCCATTGCCGGCCAATTGTCCACTGCCCCCGGCGGAGACAGACAGGAGGGGCGGGGTGAGTGGCGCGTTATTGTATGCTAGGTCCGAGTTTTGGAGGCGCTCATGAGAACTCTGAGGGCACACCTGGTTCACGCCTGCTTGACGCTGGTTTGGTTGCTGTCGGCGGCATCCCAAACTTGCGGACAACCGTTTCCCGTACGCGGCATTCACCTGGCAGCGCCCAATCCGGAGGAGATCGAACTGGCGGAGCGGTTCATCCGGGAGGGGCTCGCTAAGGAGGGCGTCAACGTCCTGGTGCTGGAGGTCAACTATCGCTACCAGTTCACGCGGCGTCCGGAGGTGACGGATCCGCGGGCGCTGTCCCGCGAAGACATGCAGCGCCTGCTGGCCGCATCCCGCGCCGCCGGAATCCGGCTGATCCCGATGATCAATCTTCTCGGGCATCAGTCTTGGGGCAAGACCACGTTCGGCTTGCTGCGCAGCCACCCGGAGTTCGATGAGACGCCGGGTAAGTATCCCGGCAACGAGGGCATTTACTGCCGCAGCTATTGCCCGCTGCACCCGCAGGTTCACGAGGTCGTTTTCGATTTAGTCGGCGAGCTGGCGGAAGCGGCCGAAGCGGATGCGTTTCACGTGGGCATGGACGAGGTGTTTCTCATCGGCGAAGACGATTGCCCCCGCTGCAAAGGGAAGAACAAGGCCGAGCTGTTCGCGGGGGAAGTGCGGGTGCTGCGGGACCACCTGGCGCGCTCGGGCCGCACGTTGTGGATGTGGGGAGACCGCTTCCTGGATGGGGAGACGAGCGGGATCGGCAAGTGGGAGGCGTCGGCCAATGGGACCGCTCCGGCGCTGCAACTGGTTCCGAAGGACATTGTCATTTGCGACTGGCATTACGAGATGGCGCACCCCACGGCGCCTTACTTCGCGCTGCAAGGCTTCAATGTAGTTTCCAGCCCTTGGCGGCGCGCCTCGGTGGCGCTGCGGCAGCTCGACCTGATGCGGCTAGCGCGGCCGAACTCCACTCCGGCGGTGGCGGCGCGCATGCAGGGCATGCTGCAAACGACTTGGGTGGGCTTTGGAGCTTTCGCCCGGGCTTATTTCGGCGAAGAGATCCGGAACGTCAACGCCATGGAAGCGGTGGCGACGTTCCGCGAGCTTTTCCGCGAATTGCGGAAGGACCGTTGACGGGCGTCTGCGCAGATCGGTCAAGGGCGGATGCCGGCGGTGGCTAACGTAGCGGGATTTGGAACGAGCCCGGACCTGGTTGCGCTACCCTGGAACGTAAGCGGCGGTCCCAAAGCGGGTGTGAGAATCCGGACGCCGCTCGGGAGAAGCGATCATGAAGCCTGTTTGTGTTTCCATTGCCCTACTCGCAGTCGTCCTGAGTCCCGCCTGGCCGCAGCCGGCGGGAGCTTTCGCCGGCCGCTGGGATCTGACGATTACCGAGCCGAACGTCACCTACCCGAGCTGGCTTGAGGTGACGGAGAAGGACGGCCAACTGGCGGTGCGCGCCCAGCCGCGCGAAGGGAACGTCCGGCCGGTGAGCGCACGCATCGAGGGATCGACGCTGATCGTCACGGTGGTCCCGGCGGCGCCCGCGCGGCCCGCCGAAGGGGACCGGCCTGCCGCTCCCGCACGCCCGGCGCTGACCTGGGAACTGACCTCCGCCGGACCGCGCTTGATGGGGGTGCAGAAACGCGGCGAGGAGGTCCAAGGCCGTGTCACGGGGTTGCGGGCGCCCGAGTTGAAGAGACCCGCTCCCAAAGAATGGTCCGAGCCGCAGCCGCTGTTTAACGGCAAGGACCTGACGGGCTGGGTCACGATGAACAACACGAGCAACCCGCGCGCCACCCAAAACCACTGGGTGGTCCGCAACGGGGAGCTGATCAACGAAGCCCAGGGCCACAATATTGTGAGCACCCGCAAGTTCGACGACTTTAAGCTGCGCGTGGAGTTTAACCTCGATGCGGGGGCCAACAGCGGCATCTATCTGCGCGGACGCTACGAGGCTCAGATGCCGCCGCCCACGCGCCTTCCCGAGCCGGGGCGTGGTCCGGCCTATGCAATTTACGGCTTCGTGCCGGCTACGGCGGCGGCGCCTTGCAAACCCGGCGAGTGGTGCACGTACGAGATTACGCTGGTGGGCCGTTATGTGACGCTGGTCGTCAATGGCGTAACCATTGTGGACAACCAGGAGATTGCGGGCATCACGGGCGGCGCGCTGGACAGCAACGAAGGCGAACCAGGGCCGATCTACTTCCAGGGTGACCACACGGGCGGCATCCGTTACCGCAACATCACCATCTCGGTCCCTAAGCTCTAACGGCGGCGGATTTTGAGCGCGGAGGGGCGGCGAGCGATTCCGGTGCAGCGCTGAGCGTTACGGAGTGCGGCCGGGTGCTTGCTGGAAGCAAGAGTGACCGAGGAGGGAGTGGAGGCGTGGTGTAGGTGTAAGTGTGGAGATGGGCACCGCTGCTGGGCGGAGTTTGAGTGAGGGTTGGGTTCCGCCTCTGCGGGTTGGTGGGAATTCTTGGCTGTGGTTGCTGGTTGGTTGGTTCTTCTGGGCTGTTTTTGCTGCTTTTTGACTCCTTTTTGGGCTGGTTGCTGGTTTTGGTTGCCTCTTTGTTTTCTTTAAGTTAGGAGGCCTCCTCCCGCCTGCTCACCCCCGGCGGCCGGCTTCAGGGACCGGAGC
>Ga0078972_1003519_pt1 | contig 46557 bp, 44 predicted proteins | sample YelNatPaOPGAMG01_FD_67568 | JGI IMG/M metagenome (GOLD analysis project Ga0078972, IMG submission 67568) | Hot spring thermophilic microbial communities from Obsidian Pool, Yellowstone National Park, USA - OP-RAMG-01 (SPADES assembly) (version 2) | ecosystem: Environmental > Aquatic > Thermal... | reverse complement strand
AAAAGACCTCTAATAGAAGGATGGAGAAAAACGAGATAAAAGTACTTTGACAGGTGGGAGAAGGTGAAAAAAGGTAACTTGGATGCATTTTTCTCTTGACAGCCACTTTCATAGAAGGGGCGAGGGGAGATTTTATTTATGCAAAAAAGGTAAAGCAAAAAAATTTACTTTATATTTTATAAAAACCTGCTATCACTGATGGGATACCTATGAAAAAGTTAAAATTTTTATTAAGAAAAGTAGATGGAAACCTGCAATTTATAAAAAATTTTTTATTTTTTTAAAATCTGTCTTCTTTCTGGTCCAACAGAAACGTATGAAACTTTAACCCCTGTATATTTTTCTATAAATTCAATATATTTTTTTACATAAACCGGCATATCTGCATATTTTTTCACACTACTTAAATCTTTATTCCAACCCGGAAAAATTTTAAAAACTGGTTTACATTTTGCCAATTCATTTGCATCTGCCAAAAACTTTTTTATTTTTTCTCCATTATAATTATAATCAGTTACAACTTTTATTTTATCAAGCCCAGATAAAACATCTATTTTTGTTATAATTAAATCTGTTAAGCCATTTAGTATGCAGGAATACTTTAATGAAACCAGGTCTAACCATCCGCAACGTCTCGGTCTCCCTGTTGTTGCCCCAAACTCGCCACCTTTTTGTCTGATTTCTTCTGCTATTCCACTTTCCATTTCACTTGGAAAAGGTCCATTTCCAACTCTTGTCTGATATGCTTTGCAAATTCCATATACTTTTTTAATGTATTTAAAAGATATACCAGATCCGGTTAAAACACCGCCAACCGTTGGATTGGATGAAGTAACATAAGGATATGTTCCAAAATCAATATCAAGTAAAGCTCCCTGAGCACCTTCAAAAAGTATATTTTTTCCTTTTAATAATAAATTATTTAATTCATAAATTGTATTTTTTACAAATGGCTTTATTCTTTTCCTGTGTTTTATCAATTCGTTAAAAATTTCTTCCTCATTTATTTCTTTTTCACCGTATAAATTTTTTAAAATAAAATTTTTTTCATACAGATTTTCTTTTATTTTTTCAATTAAAACTTTATCATCAAAAATATCTTTTACCTTTATACCAATTCTCGCATACTTATCAACATAGGTTGGTCCTATGCCCCTGCCTGTTGTCCCTATTTTTTTATCATTTTTTCTGCCTTCTTTTGCAGTGTCCAGTATTTTATGGTATTTAGCAACTACACTGGCATTTTCACTTATCATAAGATTGGATGGCGTTATTCTTATCCCTGCTTTTTCAATCAAATCAATTTCTTTTACAAGTTCATCAATGTCAACAACGACTCCATTTGCAATTATATTTATTTTATTTTTATGAAATATGCCTGTTGGCAATAAATGTAAAACAAATTTTTTATCCCCGATAACAACGGTATGTCCCGCATTTGCTCCGCCCTGATATCTAACAACGGCATCGTATTTTTCAGATAAGGTATCAACAATTTTACCCTTTCCTTCATCCCCCCATTGAGCTCCAATTATTATATCTGCTGCCATTTTTTCTCCTTTTTTTTAAATTAAATTTTCTATAATCTCTTTTGCCTTAAATTCAATACTTTCAACTTCTTTATCATCTGGCTTATATTCTGTGAATTTAACCAGATCCAGTTCCTGTAAAAATTCATTTATTGTTTTTATTTTATCATCTTTCAATAATTTCTTTTCTTTTAATTTATATACTATTTCGCGTGTTGTGAGTTCCTTGAACGAGTCCTTTAAAATTGCTTCCATATAAAACCTAACTATTTCATATACTTCATAATAGTAACCTTTTATATCATCTTTTTTTAACAACTCCTTTGCTTTAATTAATTTTTTTATTGCTTCTTTTTTATAATCCACATCTTCAATAACAATATTTTTGGGGCTTGGTTTTCTAAAAATTAAATATACAGCAATTATTAAAATAATTAAAAATAATAAGCCCAGCATTAAAAAAGGAATTATATTTGAAAATCTAAATTCTAATTTTGTTTTAATTTCTCTTATATCCTCTTCTGGAGTTGAAGTGGGCAAAGGTGTTGGTGTTTCCTGATTTAAGAATAATTGCCCTTTTCTTTTTCCTGTTCCCACAATTACTTTTACCGGTTTTGTTTTAATAACCTCCTGGGCTCCAGTTGTTGGATTAATAAATTTTATCTCTGCGGGGTCTATTATTATTTCTCCACTTTTTACTGCAATTAAATCATAAATTAATTCCGCTGTTAAGGTTGCATTTCCATTTATTATACTTATGTTATTCTGGGAATAAGAGCCTGTTACCCTGAAACCATCAAAAGAAGGGGGCGTAACCATTGGCGATTGGGATATTGCACCGCTTCTTTTTATTACAATGCTGTATCTTATAACATCTCCTAAATTAACTTTATCCTTGTCAACAGTCGCAACTGCTTCTATTAATACCTGGGCATTAATTAAACCGGTTAATAAAAAAATAAAAAATAAAACTAAAATTTTTCTCATTTTTTCAGCTCACCTATTTATTAAATAAATTAGATAATAATGTCTTTTTAATATCAATTGCCTTTTCCGGGCAGATTTCATGACATACATAACACCTTATACACTTTTTATAGTCGCATATTATACCCTTTTCTTTTTTATAATTCAATGCTTTTGCAGGACAAATATTTACACAACGCAAACATCCGATACATTTTTCTTTTATAAATACCGGTTTTGGCGTTGCCATATTTTTTACCCAGTCATATAAAAAATCAGGAATTATGGATTTTAAATCTGATGCTGGCGGCTTTAATTTTTTTAAAATATTTTTTAATGGCTCGCCTTGCAAATTTACTTCTATTTCACTTTTTTTAATAATATATTTTTTGTAAATAGAAATAGTTCTTATTTCATCTGGATTAAAGCCGGCAATTTTTGAAGCAATATAATCAACAAGAAATCCATTTACACCAATTAAAATAACCCCTATGTCAACAGGTATCCCGCCTGTGCCAGGACCATTACCCTCAACCCCTTTTATACCATCAACTATGGTTAAATCCGGTTCTCTGGAAAAATACAGGTCAACAAGCATTTTTGCAAAAGTTTCTTTGTCCCTGCCCGCTTTTAAATGATATTCTGGTTTTTTCATACCGGGAATAAGTCCGAACATATTTTTTACACAAAGAGTTAAATAGGTAAGTGTATGAGTTTTAAATTTCGGCAAATTAATTATTTTATCGACTTCTTTTATTAAAGAATCAACTTTAAATTTATTATAAGCAAGTTTGGTTTTGCTTTCTATTTCCATATTTTCTTTGAATTCATAAAGTTCAACATTTTCTTCCTTTATTATATTTAACAACCCATTCCTTTTTGCCGCTGATGAAAAACTACTTGGTGGCGCCGGGCTATCACCAACAAAAATTTTATCGGTCTTTTTCTTAACTATTCTTATAACAGCCCTTAAAAATTCAGGATGTGTGTTTACTGCTGTCTCTGGCGGCGAATCAGAAAGTGAATTTACTTTTAATAAAACCCTTTCTCCTTTATTAATAAATCCATCAATCCCACCGATTAAAGAAAGCCCATCTTCTATTTTTTGCATTATTTCTTTAAAATCATACTTTTCGCACTTTTTTATGACAACCGTATTTTTCATTTTTACTCTTCCTGAAAAGCATCTTTTATGACTTCAATTTTCAGAACTTTATTATTTTCCACAATTACACCTGCCACATCAAATCTGATATGTGAATTAAATAAATTATTTTCCAGTAAAAAAATTTTTACTGCTTTTATTATCTTTTTTTGCTTGTATAAATCAACTGACTCAAAAGGATTCAAATTTGAACTCTTTTCTCTTGCCTTTACCTCTACAAAAACAAGCGTTTCACCATCTCTTGCAATTATATCTATTTCACCATACTTTGTATAATAATTTTTTTTAATTATTTTATATTTATTTTTTTTTAAATATTTAATAACTTCACTTTCGTATAAATTACCGAGCGCTCTTCTATTTTCCATTTTTTTGAACTTGTTTCAATAATTTTTTTATGGGTTTATAGGTCTTTCTATGGATTGGACAAATACCATAATTTTTTAATGCCTCTATATGTTCTCTGGTTCCATAACCCTTATGATTTTTAAAGCCATATTCTGGATAAACTTTGTCAAAATATGACATAAGACGGTCACGATAAACCTTTGCAAGTATGGATGCAGCTGCGATTGACAAACTTTTCGCATCGCCATCTTTTACACATTCAATTCTTATATTTTCAATTTTTGGCTTAAATATTCCATCCACGATTACTAAATCAAATTTTTCTTTTATTTTTAAAATGGCATTTTCCATTGACATCAAGGTCGCATTTAATATATTTATTTCATCTATAATTTCATGGGATATTTCCGCAATTGAATAAGAAATGCAATTATTTGTTATTAAATCAAATAATTTTTCTCTTTTTTTTTCTGTTAATTTTTTTGAATCATTTATTTCTCTGTATAAATCAATTTTATCAAAATCAAGTATAACAGCAGCAGAAACAACGGGTCCTGCCCATGGACCCCTGCCTGCCTCATCAACCCCAACTATTATGTTATTATACTTTTTATCAAAGTTGTAAAGATTATTAAATGCATCTTCCATAATTAATGTTTGTATTTCTGGAAATCTTCCAGAATTTCATTTAGTTCTTCAATTATTTCGTCCTCATCAAATTCAATATATTTATTTTTTGTCATTTTTTCCCTTATATTTTCTCTTTCAATTTTTTCAAAAATAGCCGTTTGAATAAAATCATTTAAATCAATTTTTTCATTCTTGCAGTAATTTTTTAAAACAGACAAAATTTTGTCATTTAATTTAATTTTTATATACATTTTTTCTGCTCCTTTTTATTTGTTTTTTTATTTTAATAAATTTATTTAATTTTTCTTCATTTTCACCCCATAATTTTTCAATTGCATAATAAATGCGCGTTTCCCTGTCAAAGATATGAATAAGCATATCTCCGAGGTCAAGAGCCACCCAGTTTTTAAAATTGCCAAAATCCTTGTAAAATACTTTAAATCCATCTTTTTCCATTGTTTCAGTTAAATAATCAAATAAGGATTTTATATGCGGGGCGGATAAAGCCGTGCATATAACAATATAATCCCACATATCAGAATTTCTTTTAACATTAAAAATTCTTATGTCTGTTGCTTTTTTGTCAATAAGTGTTTGCAAAACAGTTTTAATTTTTTCGTTTTTTATCATTTTTCAGCTCCAAATTTAAAAAATAATATTCCAACATTCTCCCTTTGTTCAAAACCGGATGGTATTGGTTCAAACTGCAAATTACGCGCCTGTGAAATTGCCATATTATCAAGCTCGGGATATCCCGAAGTTCTTAAAAGTTTTACACTTTTTATTATTCCGCTTGGTAAAACAACAATTTCAATTGCAAGTTCTGTTTCTTCTGGCAATTTTTTGGGAAACTTCCAATCAATTCGTTTATATTTTCTTGTTGCAATTTCGCCTGTTATTGTTGGCTGCGAGCCAGCAACAACCTCACCTCCTTCATTTAACTCTTCTGAAATTTCTTCCCCTTTATCCTGTTCCGTCATATTTTTTAAATCATCTTTATTTATTCCAAGATTTAATTTCTTTTTTTCTTTTTCTATTTTTTCCAGTAACTTTTTTGTATCAACAACTTCATTTTTTGCAATTACTTTTTTTGGTTTTACTTCTTTTTTTAATGCATCTGCAAATTCTTTTTGTTTTTCTTCAATCCCAACAGTATCTTTTTCCTGCCCCTTTTGCCCTAGCGTTTCATTAATATCAATTAAAGTAACATCAGTTATTAAAACAACTTTTTTTGGTTCAACTTTAAAAATTCCTGATGCAAGCAAAATAATCAAGGATATATGCAAAACAATGGAACTCATAAAAGATGTTAAATCTATTCTATCCATAACCATTATTTTGTCTTTTCCTCTTTGTTTTCTTCAGGTATTGTGCTTATTGCAAGTTTTTCAGCTCCTGCCATTTTGGCTATTCCCATAATTTTTACAACTGTGCCGTGATATGTTGCTTTATCACCTTCTATGATTACTTTTTTATCCTTTGACGAGGCAATTAAGGTTTTTAATTGTTCAAGCAATAAATTTTCATCCTGAATTTCTTTTCCATTTAAAAAAATTTTTCCCTCAGCAGTAATGCCAATTATTATAAATTTTTCCAAATTTTCATCAGAAGGGGCATTTGCAGATGGAAGATTAATTTTAATATTTCCCTGCATTATAAAAGGGGTTGTAACCATAAAAATTATTAAAAGGACCAACATAACATCTGTCAGCGGGGTTATATTTATATCTGTTATAATTCTTTCTCTTTCTTTCTTTTTTAACATATTTATTTCTCTAAAATATCAATTAATTCAGAAGCTGCATTTATAGCTTCAACTTCTATATTATCAATTGCTCTTACAAAAAAGTTATACGCAATAACGGCTGGCACCGCAACAAATAATCCAACCGCTGTTGCAACAAGTGCTTCTGCTATACCATTTGCAACAACAGAAGGACCCCCGCCTGATGCAATTGCTAAATCATGAAAAGCGCGAATTATACCAAGCACTGTTCCAAATAGTCCTATAAATGGTGAAACATTTCCAATTGATCCCAAAACTCCGAGATATCTCTGCATCCTCTCTGCTTCATAATTTAATGTCCTCTGCATTGCATTTTCTATTTTTTCTTTTTCATCACTTTCACACTGTAAACCAGAGCATATTACAGCACTTACCGGACCAGGGGTTTCCTGACACAAACTTATAGCTCCTTCTCTATCTTTTTTTTGCAATAATTTTTTTATTTTTAACATAAAATCTTTTGTATCAATTCTTAATTTTGAAAATCTAATTGCTCTTTCAATTATTATCCACCATGAGATTATAGAAATAATTAACAGAACAGCAACTGTGATTCCACCTTTTTGTAGCATCTGCCAAAAATTTAAGTCAGCAAACATTTACAGCACCTCCTAAAATGTTAAAATAATGCCTAAACCTAAATTCAGTCCTTTTTCAGGATAATAATATAGCAAATAATATTTATTATTCAATATATTATTTAAATAACCATAAACTGAAATTTTATCTGAAATTTTCTTTTTTATATTAAAATCTAAAATTAAATACGGAGAAATTTTTAATAACTCTGTTGTTCCGTATTGTTCGGTTTCTCCTGTTAAAGATAAATTAAATTCCCAGTCATATTTATTAAAAGCAATATCCGCTGACAGAGAATGTTCAGGGAAATAGGTAATTTTTTCTCCACCTGACTCAATTAAATTTTTATACTCATAATTTATTTCAAATAAAAAATCCTGTAATTTAACAGTTTCTAAATTTATGCCAGCAAAATAATAATCAATATTTTTATTATAAAAAGTAAACAATTTTGTATTATTATCTTCATCAATTATAACATAATTATTAACACTTTTATAGCCATAATATATATCAAAATTCAAATTAATTATGTTTATATTTATTCCTGTTTTTAAATTCACATTATCGGTTGCTGGCTTTAAATTTTCATTTGCAATAATAAATGGATTATTAAGTTTACCTATAAAATCTATTTGTTCCATCTGTGGTTCAAAATAACCAAAAAGCGAAACAAATGATGTTAAATCATATATGACGCCTATATAGGGGCTTGCTCTAAAAAACATCTCTTTCATTTTAAAAAGTTGTAATTTTATTCCGCCATGAAACTGCAATTCATTTAAATAAAAAATGCCCTTTAAAACAGGACTTACATAATAACTATTTACTTTCTGATCATTTATGGAAAAAATATCTGAAATAAAATATGAAGTGTTTAATAAAAGTTTTACCTTGTTTTTATTTTCAAGGATGAAAATTTTTGAAAAATCAATATCATTTGTAAATCTATTTTCCTTATAAATATATTCATCAGAACTATTTTTCTGCCCAAAATAATCATATTTTATTTTAAATGAAAAATCTTCATTTGCAAAATCAGGTATTAAATTTATACTGGCATTTATTTTATCCTGCCTGTATTCACTTTTAAATAAATTTTCGGGAAAAGGATTTGTAAATCGATCAAAGTAAGCATTTATGCCATATACTGTATCTAAAAAATCATATTGCGTTTTATAATAACAGTAAATTTTATTTTTATTTCTGTATGTCTTTCTGTCATTTATTATTTCGTTCGCATAATTTTTATGAAATACTTTTAGAACAATGTTAGAATTTTTTTCAAGTTCTTTACCAAAAAGGGTTTCCACAAAAAAATCCTCATAAGAGCCGGCTGAAACTTTTAATTTCAACGCATATTCTTTATTCAATATTTTTTCTGCTTTTTGCGGCATAATATTTTCTTCTTTTAAATACTGATCCGGCATATATATTTTTTCTTTTTCATATAATATATCTTTAACATTTGAGATATTTTCCATTAAACGCATTTCTTTGTTAAGAATAATTTTTGTATCAATCTGTCCGGTAATAACTATTTCAGGGACTTTAAAATCGAACCCCTGCCCTTTTTTAATATCAAGGGTGTTACCTTCTTTATCTGTAATAAATTGCCCTTTCTCATAATGCTGGCTTTCCGTTATATCCGAAATGTTTTCATCCTCATCTTTTGCAAAAAACGGAAACGCAAATAAATTCAGCACTATAAAAATAAAAATTAATTTTTTCATTAAATTACCTGCCTTAATACCTTTTTATTTTTTTTGCTGGTTCTTTCACTGGATTTAAAATTCTATTCTGTTCTTCCAGTAAGGAAATTTTCTTTTTGGCATAATCAATGTATTTTTGGTCAACTTTTAATGTAAGTATTTTTTTATATGTTGATATTGCTTTTTTTAAGTCATTTTTCTCTTCATATATTTTACCCGCTGAATCAAGTGCGGTAACAACCCATAAATTTTCATTTTTAAAATTCTTGTAAACCTTTAAATATTCTTCTGCCGCTTTTTCTTTTTCACCTTTTGAATAATAACAATCCGCTATCCAGAATTGCGCCTCAACCGCCTTATCCCCATTTTTATTTATAACTTTTTGAAAAAAATTGATTGCATCGTCATATTTTTTATCATCTTGATAAATATATGCTAAATTCATTGTTCCCCGTTCAACAAGTTTTGAGTTTTTTCCTGTTTCAATTAATTTCAAATACCATTTTTTTGCCTCTTCCACATTGCCGAGCCGTTTATTTGACATTGCTATATTAAAATATGCGTCATCAATATATTTTGAATCAGGTAGTTTTTCCACAATGATTTTATAGTAATCTATTGCTGCTCCAAATTCACGTAGCTTATAATAGGCACTTGCAATTTTAAAAACTGCTTTATCATAGAAATCGGATTTTGGGAATTTTTTTATTAAGTCCTTTAATTTATTTATTGATTCATTAAATTGATTTAAATTAAAATAGCATATTCCAGACCAGTACATTGCATTATCCGTCAATTCATTTTCAGGATATTTTTCTATAAATTCTTCAAATTCTCTTATTGCAATATCGTATTTACCATTATTATAATAATGTTCTGCTATTCTGTATTTTATTTCCGGGGCAAAACTGCTATCTTTATATTTTTCAATAAATTGTTTGGAAAGTTCAATTGCTTTATCATACTGACCTAACTGATAATAACTCCACTGAACTCCGTAAAGGGCATCTCCAACACCATAGTGCTGCGGATACTTATCAACTAACTCTTTATATTTTTCAATTGCTTTTTCATACTGACCCATATTGTAATAACAGTCGCCCATTTTTAAAATTGCCTCCTGAACATAATGCGTGTCTCTGTATTTTACTGTTATTTCATTAAATGTATCAAGGGCTTCAGGAAACTTATTCTGTCTGAAAAAAGCCCAGCCAATTCTGTACAATGCTTCTGCTTTTTTTTCTCTGTCTTTTGTTTTGTTTTCAAATTGTCGCCATAAATTTATAGCAGTTAAAAAATCGCCTTTTCTATAATAGCAAAAAGCAGAATAAAAAATTGATTCAAGTTTTATCTTTTCATCTGATTTAGAATCACTGATAATATTCTGATAATAATTTAATGCTTCGTCAAATTTATAATTACTATAAAGAGTATTCGCCATCATAAATTTAGAATTTAATTTCAGATATTGTGAATTTGCTATTTGATTCGCCTTATTGAAATTTAAAAATGCATTTTGAAAGTCCTCTTTTTTATAATAAATCCAGCCAAGGGAATAAAATGCTTCTGCCTGTATATCCGGCAAGTCCTTTGCTTTTTGAATTATTTCATTATAATTTTTTCTTGCCTCATCAAGCATATCGAGTTCATAGTAATTATCCCCTATTTTTAGCTGGCATTTATACTTTAACTCTGTTGTGGAATTTTCATCTTTTAAAATTTCATCGTATATATTAATTGCGGTGGTGTATTCTCCCGCCCTTGAAAGGCACCACGCCTGCAGGTATTTCGCAGTATATTTATCCTCTGGATAAATTTCCTGAATTTTTGCATATATATCTTTTGCAGTTAAATACTTTTGCGTTTCAATATTTATTTCAGCTGACATAAAATACGCAGCCCTTTTTAATTCTTCAACTTCATACTTTTCAATAATTTCATTAAAAAGCTGTAAACTCTCCGCATATTCTTCTTTTTTAAAATAATAATTTGCCAGGGCATATTCAGAATATGCAGCCGGTATTGTATTTTCATTTTCTTTTAAAACTCTTTCATATTGAAGTAGCGCATTTTTTTCATCATTCAATCCTTCATAACATAAACCCTTTTTATATTTAGCCCATATACCGATATTTTCATTTTCATATTTTTCAATTTCGCTGTAAATCTGCAATGCCTTATCGTAATTTTTTACCATATAATAATTCCATGCAAGAAAATATTTTAAAACAAGTTGCAATTTTTCGTCTTTTTCCTTTTTTAATAATTCATTAATAATATTTATCGCCCTTGGGTATTCTTCCATTGCGTAATAAACATTTGCCTCTCTGAAATAAACATAATTTAATATGGAAGTTTCAGGGAACTCTTTTTTTACTTTTTCAAAATAGGAAAGGGATTTATCGGCAATTTCTTTTTTATCTTTTTTTTCTACAGCAAATATCTTTTCATAGTAAATTCTTCCCTGTAAATAATAAACATAGTCCTGATATTTATAATTATTAACCTGCTCTAAAATATTAAGTATATTTAATGCTTCATCAAATTCATTTAATAAAAATAAATCTTCTGCTTTCAGCAAGTAAGCATCATTTAAAAGATGTCCTTTTGGAAACTGTGATAAAAGTAAATTCACATATTTAATACTTTCAGAATAATTTTTAAGATAAAAATAACTCTGGGCTATTTTATAATAGATTTCTTCTCTGTATTTATTCTTTGTTCGCGGATATTGTTCAAGTATGGTTAAATAATTATTTATTGCTTTTTTATATTGTTCATTATTATATTGTATTTCTGAAAAGAAAAAATTGGCATCCCCTTGCTTTATAAAATCCTTTTCATCTGTAATATATTCTCTATAAACTGTTTCTGCAATTTTATTATTATTATTTTTAAAAAGTTCATCTGCGATTTGTAAAATATCGGTTAAATTTTCTTCTTTTGATTTATTTTGAAATTCAAAAGCAAAAGAATTATTTAAAAAAAATAGAGCCCATAAAAAAAATGCCCCTATCTTTAGCATAAAAGACAGGGGCATTATATTACTTTTTTTCAATATTTTATTGGTAATTTTTTGCGTGGTGTTGTATGCGGTTCATAAGGTGGGGTTTCTTTTGCTTTTTGAACAGCGTCTTCCACCTCATCGTTTGAAAAATCTTTTCTAATTTTAAAATTCTGTCTTGGATAAATTAAATCCGGGTCCTCAATTATTGCTTTATTTGCTCTATATATCAATGGCCATTTAAAACTATTTGCATAAATACTTCTTTTACCGGCAATTTTCCATAAACTATCTCCTTTTACAACTTTATATTTACTCGCCGCAGCTTTTGGTGCTGTTTCTCCTTTCTCAACCGGCGGAGGCGGAGCTGTTTCTTCTGAAACTTCTTCTGCTGGTGGTGGCGGCAATTCTGAACTAGCTGCTTCTGCTGGTGGTGGCAATTCTGAACTGGCTTGTTCTGCTGGCGGCGGTGGCAATTCTGAACTGGCTTGTTCTGCTGGCGGCGGTGGCAATTCTGAACTGGCTTGTTCTGCTGGCGGCGGTGGCAATTCTGAATTGGCTTGTTCTGCTGGCGGCGGTGGCAATTCTCCTCCTTCTGCTGGCGGCGCAGCAAATGATTCATCTGCATCTGGCGGTGGCGGTAAAGCAAAATCATCCTGTGCCAGAACTATTAAATTACTTGCTAAAACAAATAAAAAAGCAAAAGAAAACAACATTACAAATTTTTTTAACATTAATACCTCCTTTTTAAAATATTATTTTTTACAATATGGAGCGGGAAACGGGGCTTGAACCCGCGACCTTCTCCTTGGCAAGGAGACGCTCTACCACTGAGCTATTCCCGCAAAATTTAAAAAAACTGCTAAAATTATAATAACTTTATTTTTAAATGTCAAATATAAAATTAAGTATAAATTTTTAATTTTATTTTTTATTTTCTTCTCCACTCATCTTTTGCATTTCACAAGCACCTTCAAATATAACACCCTCAGCAATAATTAATTTTGGTGTTTTTATATCACCGTACAATCTACCTGTATTTAATATCTCTAATTTTGACCGAGCTGTTACATCGCCTGTAATATGCCCTGCAATTATAATATATTCTGCTTCTATATCCCCTTTTACAACTGCATTTTCACCTACAATTATGCCTTCGCCACTTGATACATTGCCTTCAATATGACCATCAATTCTCACAGTACCTTTTGAAAAAATATTTCCTCTGATTTCACATGTCTTTCCAATTAATGTTTCAATACTACCGATACCTTTGCCAAACATTTTTTATCCTTTAATTATACCCTGAATCGCATTACCGATTTTCCGGGTAGAAAAGATATATTATTATTGCTTGATTTAATTATTTTAAAGCAATATCTCTATTCAGATATTTTGCAGGATTAACTGCGACACCATTCAATCTTACTTCATAATGAAGATGCGGAGCAGTTGACCTGCCTGACTCTCCAAGATAACCAATTACCTGTTCTTTTTTTATATGCTGTCCTAATTTAACAACATATTTTAGTAAATGACCGAAACGGGTTGTATAACCATTACCGTGATTAATTGCTACCAAATTGCCATAACCTGGTTCCCAACCAGCAAAACTCACAATACCATCTGCTGTTGCTTTAATCGGTGTTCCTAAATCATTGGCAATGTCAACTCCTTCATGAAACGAAAGAACACCTGTAAAAGGGTCAATCCTTGACCCAAAGCCACATGTAATCCATCCTTTTACAGGCCAACCAGCAGGAACTGCTGTTAGTTTTGCCCTCTGTTCTGTTATATATTCAATAATTTTTTGAAAACTTTTTTCATTTTCAGATGCCTGTTCGTCAACAAATTTTACTGCGAGTTCAAATGCTTTTCTACTTATTATTGCATTTTCATCCTTTACTTCTTTTTCCAACAAATCAGAATCAATTAAAGCAGGTCCCCCAAAACCTGTATATTTAATTATAGCGTTCTTACTTTTTAATTTTAACAAATCCCTTAATTGCTTATCAATTTCAGATACCCTTTTTACTGTTTCTTTTGCTTTCAGTATTTCTTTAGCGAATTCCTTATGTTTTTTTTCTAAAAATTTATTATATTGAAGTGTATATTGATAGTTTATATGCTTTGATATAATATAGAATGATGCAAATAAACCAACCAGCCATAATGAAATCAATGACCAGAAAACAAAACTTCTCATTTTTATATTTAGAACACGGGAATTGTCATCCGGAACAATGAGAAGTGTAATATACTTTTTTCTCTTTAATTTTGCCATAATCTAAAAATGCTCCCTCAAAATTTTATGACTTTTTTTATTCTATTTTTTACCTTCCTGTTCAGCCATAAGTCTTTGTTTTAACTCTGGCGTCATATTTTCAATGTCTTCCATAAAAATTCTTAATTTATCTGCATCAACCTTTGTATTTTTAAGAAATTGCATTTTTGCAGCTTTTAACTTATTTAAAAGCATATCAGAATATTTTCTCGGCGCATAAACATACAAATCTGCTCCATCATCATTTGGATACGCCTCTAACGAAACCCTGCATAAAGCCCCACCATATAATCTTTTTGCCTCTGCTTTTAATCTTTCTGCAATTGCTTCTGCCTGTGTTACACCCATTCTAATTCCTCCTTGATTAATAAAAATTTAGTCTATAAAACTTTGTTTTATTATACACAATAATATATAGTTTTGTCAAGTTTTTTTGTAATTTTAAAATAAATTTATGAATATTTATACGAATAAAAAATTTTTTTTAAAAAATTAATATAACTTTAAAATTCTCATTTTTTCACCAATATCATAACTAATAAAGGCGCAATAATAATTATTATTAATATACATAAATTGATTATATGTGGTATTATCGGATGCAACAGAATTTAATCCCATAAAATTAGACCAATTACTACCATTATAAAATTTCACTACAAAAGCTCCTGTCCCTGATGACTGGTCTCTATAACTTAAATATATGGTATTCGCATCTTTTACTTTTAGTGTAAGAAACTCTGCAACCCCATTATAAGGCGCTGGTAATTGTGTCCAAGTTCCGCCTGTTGATTTAGAAACACGCGGATAATCACCCAGTGTTCCATCAGCGTATGAAACATAAACTTCATTTTTTCCTATTGCTTCAATATCAAGCCATCTACTCGCACTTGAAGAAATTGCTCCTGAACCAAAATTATACCAATTTGTTCCATCATCTGTATATATAACTTTTACTGTCTGGTTTACTGTTTCATCCACATATGCTAAAAATAACCTCAAAGAAGTATCTCTAAAACCAGTCAATGCAATTACAGGATAACTGGCAGCTGCAAAAACTTTATTAGTAATTGATGTTCCATAATTTTCCCAAGAAGAACCATTATAATATTTTATTGAAACAGTACTATTTGAATTCATATCAACAAATGCAATGTAAGGAGCGGTGCCGTCCATATATATTGTGCTATGCCAGCTTTTTCCAAAAGGACCACCAGCAATTGAAGCCCAGTTATTGCTTGAACGAACATAAACCTCATAATTTGTATCAACATAGGTTATATATTGCCGCACACTTGAAACACCAAGCCAATCCTCATCTAACAAATAAGCATTACAATTTATTTGCGTCCCATTAACATAAAGATTTGTTCCATTTTTCCAGCCATAATACATATTTGTTCCATCTGTATCAAGAACAGAATATGATGAATTATCTGCTCCAAAAGTTCCATAAATACCCCAGTAAGGTGTTGGCGTTGCCGTATTTGTCGGGGTTCTTGTTATAGAAGGTGTATATGTAAGCGAAGGTGTATATGTGAGAGAAGGTGTGTAAGTTAATGATGGAGTATATGTTATTGAAGGAGTAAAAGTTATTGTTCGTGTAAATGTTGTTGTAAATGTTGATGTATCGGTTGGAGTAAAAGTAAATGTCCTTGTCTCTGTTTCTGTCTCTGTAGCAGTAAATGTTGCAGTTATCGTATATGTTTCTGTTGGCGTTTCTGTCTGAGTGTAAGTAAATGTGTGGGTTGGAGTCATTGTAATAAAACCATAGTAAAAATCATACCACAAAGATGTAGAAGGATTTACATCAATTATTCTAATATAATATGTACCTGCTGCAAGGTCACGTATTGCCCACGCAGTTCCATCAGGAAATGCACCATTTGCCTGAAGAATATAGGAATTTAAGTCAGAAATAGTATCATAATATAAAAACATACGCACATCATAACAAAGAGTTGAACCACCTGCGGTTATAGTTATTGTAGATGGCGAATTAAGCGTGATTTTATACCAGTCCTCATCATTTTCAGGATATAAAGTGTGATATGGTTCTATTCCCTGATTTATTGTCCTTGCCGTAAAAGAATTATTATCCGGCTCATAAGCATCAACATTTATGATTACTGTATCAGTCGGTGTTTCAGTCGGATAAATTGTTTCGGTTTGCGTTCCAGTCACAGTTTCTTCAATTTTTTCCCATACATCAAGTTTTAAGGTGTAGGAAGGAATTATACTACCGCCTGTAAATTCTTTTACTTTTATATAAAAAATTCCGGGTGTAAGATTTGTCCAGTAAACTGAAACTGGCACATACTCATTTGTTGATGAAACAAATTGGTTTAAAGCAGCATCATATAATTGAATCTCCATTGTTGTCCCTGGTATTGAGTCGGCTGTAACGCTAATATCAGAATAAAAAGCAGTAAGAGTAAAACTTACCCAATCTTCATTAGAAGGTATATGTATGGAACGATTTTGAATTTCACCTTTGTAAATCTGTTTTGCCGATGTATAGGTATCATCCTCTTCATAAATATCTATAATAGATGTAGTGGCTGTATCAGTTGCTACCGGCGTTTGCGTTGTCACAGTCGTTTGCGTTCCTTCAGCTGTTGGTGTATTAGTTTTTGTGTAAGTAAAAGTAGCGGTATTTGTAAAATATTGTGTGGCTGTGTTCGTATTTTGCGGAACGCCTGTATCACTGGTTGGTGGCGAAGTCGGACTTGTCTTTTGATTGCAAGAAATGTACAAAAAAATTAAAAAAATAAAAAGAACAAAATTTTTCAGTTTCATAGTAACTCCAGTTATATAATTTTTATAATTATACCATTTAATTGATAAAAAAGCAAATTTATTTTGCAACCCAAAAAAAATAAAATGTAAAAAATTTAATTATTCACCTCATAGGTTTTTATAAAATATAAAGTAAATTTTTTTGCTTTACTTTTTTTCATATAAATAAAATCTCCTCACACCACTCTTTAAAAAAAAGAATAAAAAAATTTTTTATTTTTATCCTTCCCTTTTCTAAATCTGACCATTACCCACATCTTTAGTTTAATTCGTGGGCTGGCAGCCATGCAATTTTTTGAATAAAATCAGGACGTTTAGGGAATATATTCTTGAGTCATGTTATTAAAGTTCAAGCGGCTAATTCAAGTGCATAGGTTCCCGCGTCAGCCGAGTGCCCCGCTTTGTTTTTGTGCCATTAAAAATCCAACCCATATTGTTAGCAAATTCAGGCATTTTCTGATTTTCCATAAAAAAATTGAATGTGCTGAATAACACAGGCTAACTTGTGGGTAAAAGTTATTTTCTAAAGATGAACTGAGTGAAATTTTTAATTCTTTATGTATTTTTTATTTTTCCCCAGCCATTGATATGATTTGTATATTTTTAATGATGTTAAATCTGGGGTCAGGCCCCGGATTTAACAATATCGTTTTTTTTTCTTTAGGGAAGAGGGAGAGAAAAAAATGAAAAATTTTTTCTTATCCGCTCGCCCTTTGATGCAAGAGGATGAATGAATGCAAGAGGTTACTTGAAAGCAACCACCCCCTCTCTCTAACTCTCTCCCACGCAGGGGCTGTCCATTACCCACATCTTTAATTTTAGCCCGTGGCAGGCAGCCAGGCAATTTTTTGAATAAAATCAGGACGTTTAGGGGCTATATTCTTGAATACTGTTATTAAGGTTCAAACTGGGATTTCAAGTGCATAGGTTTCCGCGTAAGCCAAGTGTCCCGCTTTGTTTTTGTGCCACTAAGAATCTAACCCCTTATTATTAGCAAATTCAGGCATTTTCTGATTTTAAATGAAAAAATTGCTCTGGCGGTTCGCCATCTTTTTATTCACGGTTGCTTACTCGCAATGTTATATCTCAAAAAACATGGCTGGTGCCAGAAAATTTTTGAATAAAATCAGGACGTTTTGGAACTATATTCTTGAGACCTGTTATTAAAGTTCAAGCGGTAAATTCAAGTGCCCCGCTTTTCCTGCGCAAGCTGAGTGCTCCGCTTTGTTTTTATGCCACCAAAATTCCAACCCATATTAATAGCAAGTTACGGCATTTTCTGATTTTAAATGAAAAAATTGCTCTGGCACCAGCCATGTTTTTGTCCCCGGTTGCTTGTTATCTCATAGAAATAACAAAAAAATTGAATGTGCTGCCTGCCACGGGCTAACTTGTGCGTAATAGTTATTTTCTTAAGTCAGATTAAAAAGGCATTTTTAATCCTTTATGTATTTTTTTATTCTGATTCTATCTATAATGACTGAGGGGTTGCTGTATTTTTTATTTTTATTTTTATTTTTTCCCCAATCTTTGATATGATTTGGGAATGGAAATCTATAAAAACTTGCATTTAGTTCAATAACATTAAAATTGCTATTTTCTATATACCAGTACAGCGTTTTTTCTTTATTCCAATCATAATACCAACCAGAAGTTCCAATAAAAAATTTTGTTTTCATTTAAATATCAATAATTATTCCTATGGGACAATGGTCTGAACCCATCACATCTTTTAAAATAAATGCTTTTTTTAGTTTTGATTTAAGATTTTCTGAAATATAAAAATAATCTATTCTCCAGCCAACATTTCTTGCCCTCGCCCCACTTTTTAAATCCCACCAGGTATAGTTTCCGCCTTCACTATTAAACATACGGAAAGTATCAATATAACCACATTCTAAAAATTTATCCAGAAACTCTCTTTCTTCCGGCAGAAAGCCAGACACATCTTCATTTTCCTTTGGCCTTGCAAGGTCAATTTCTTTATGTGCCGTATTCACGTCTCCGCATATTATAATTTTTCCGCCCTGCTTTTTTATTTTATTTACATCTTTTAAAAACTCTTCATAAAAATTTAATTTATATTTCAATCTTTCCGCGCTCTGCTTGCCATTTGGAAAATAAATATTGTAAAGATAAAAATTTTTGTATTTTGCTATTTGTATCCTTCCTTCATCCCCGAATTTTTTACTTTCAAAATCATTTCGTATATTTTCTGGTTTTTCTCTGGTATAAAGTGCCACCCCGCTGTAACCTTTTTTATTTTTTGCTGATTCAACAAATAAAAAGTAACCTTCTATATTTTTTAATTCATCAGGGATTTGACTTTGCTCTGCTTTTATTTCCTGAATGCAAAATATATCTGGTTTTTCTTTATTTAAAAGTGGCAAAATTGCATTTTTTTTATGAACCGCTCTTATACCATTTACATTCCAGGATAATAATTTCATTCTTTTATTTTTTTGCTTTTCCCTGCGCCGCTACTGCTTCCATTGCTTTTTTTACTTCTTCCGGGTCCCCAAGATAATACCTGTTTAATGGTTTTAAATTTTTATCAAGTTCATATACAAGCGGCATACCGGTCGGTATATTCATACCAACAATATCGGCATCTGCTATATTATCAATATATTTTACCAACGCTCTTAAACTGTTTCCATGCGCGGCAACCAAAACCCTTTTCCCGCTTTTAATTTTTGGCGCTATTTCTTTTTTCCAAAATGGAATTACCCTTGCAACTGTATCCTTTAAACATTCTGTTAAAGGTATCTCTTTTTCTTTTAACTCAGCATATCTTCTATCTTTCCCGGGGTACATATCAGAATCTTTTGTTAAGGCAGGTGGTGGCACATCATAACTTCTTCTCCAAATATGAACCTGTTCTTCGCCGTATTTGGCTGCCATTTCAGATTTATTAAGACCTTGCAAAGCCCCATACATACGTTCATTCAACCTCCATGAGCGAATTACGGGTATCCACATTAAATCCATTTCATCAAGAATAATCCATAATGTTCTTATTGCCCTTTTTAATACAGAAGTATAAGCAATATCAAATGTATATCCCTCTTTTTTTAAAATCTCACCTGCTCTTTTTGCTTCCTGTTTTCCTTTATCAGATAAATCAACATCCACCCAGCCAGTAAATTTGTTTTCCTTATTCCACTGACTTTCGCCATGCCTTACAAGAACTAATTTATACATAATCAACAACCTCCTTTTAAAAATTTTTAACTATTTTATAATAACAATAAAAAAAATCAACCTGAAAATAAAAATAGAGGCATTCCCCTGAGCCCTAAAATCGCTATTGCGATTTTAGGAAAAATATATTATATTAGTATATGACTTTTAAAATTATTTTCTTTCTTCACTGGTAAAAAATCAGGAGACAAAATGATAAAAATTGAAACAATTATGTCAAAAGATGTATCTACAGCTGAACTTAATACTCCTATTTCAATAATAATTAATAAATTATACAATGATAAATTAGGAGCAATTGTAATAACAAATAATAAAAATGTACCTATTGGAATAATTACAGAAAGAGATATAGTTGGCGGCCTTTATAAATTTAAAGAACAATTATTAAAAAAGAAAGCCAGAGAAGTAATGAGTTCTCCAATTGTTTATATAAGCCCTGATAGTGATATTGAAGAAGCAGCAATTTTAATGGCTTTAAATAGAATAAGAAGATTACCGGTTATAAATGATAACAAACTCGTTGGTATAATTTCATATAAGGACCTGGCAAACACTTTAAGAAAAAACTATTATTCTTTAGAAGAAAAAACAGAAATTTTAGAAGATAAGGCAAATAAGGACGCCTTAACCTCTCTTTATAATAAAGGTTATATTTTTGACCAGTTAAAATATCAAATTAGCTTATCCCAAAGCACTAAAAAGCCATTTTCAATAATAATGATAGATATTGACCATTTTAAAAAAGTAAATGATACTTTTGGGCACCTCTGTGGCGATTATGTTTTAAAAAAAATTTCTTCTATTTTTTCTGAGCAAACAAGGTCTGTTAATATAATAGGAAGATATGGAGGCGAGGAATTTTTAATACTATGCCCTGGCAGTGACAAATATTCAGCTTTTAATTTTGCAGAAAGGTTAAGAACATTAATAGAAAATATGCAGTTTGCTTACGAAGGGAAAAATTTTAAAATCACAATAAGCGCCGGCGTTGCAGAATTTGACAATAAAATTAAAAAACCAGAGACATTAATTGCAAACGCAGATACTGCCCTGTATCAGGCAAAAAATTCAGGCAGAAACAGAACAGTAATTTTTAATGGATGATTTTAAAATTATTCTTTTATTTTTATTCTTTCATAAAGTAAAACCAAAAAGCCAACAAAAATAGGATAGGTTAATAAAAGCCCTATCATTTTTAAAGCCATTCCAAAAAAATTTAAAGCCAAAAGAGTGGAAAAAATCAAAATATGTGTTAAGAAATTATTTTTAATTACTGTCTTATAACTTAATTTAATAGATTCAATAACCCCTTTATTTTCATAAGCAAGATAAAATGGAGCGTAAATAAATAAGGTGGCAACAAGCAGTCCAGGAATTACTAACAAAATCAAACCAAGACCAACTGCCAAGCCAATTATAAGCCCCTGTAAAAAAAGTGGTAAAAATTTATTAATATAGGTAAAAACATCCTTAAAATCAACCGCTTCATTATTTCTTAATTTTAAAAACACATAACCAATTCCACAAAATGCAACTCCATAAAATAAACCAATTGTAAGAGTGGATAAAGCAAGAGCAATAAGAGAACAAATAAAAATTAAAACATAATCCTTTTTCACAATCTCTACTAATTCATCTACTACTTCTTTCAGGTTCATAAAAACCCCTCTTTTTTAAAAATCTTTTTATAACTTTTATATCATTTTTTACCTGTTCTGTCAAACTTTTTATTGACTTAAATTTTTTTTCATTTCTAATTTTTTTTAAAAAAGTAACTTTTAAAATTTTTCCATAAATATTTTTATGAAAATTAAAAATATGAACTTCTACTAATTTTTTCTCTTCTTTTTTTAAAGTTGGTGCAAAACCAATATTCACAGCGCCAAAATACTTTTTTTTCCCGTATTCAACCATAACAGCCCATACACCAGTTGCAGGTGTATTTTCATTTTCTATTTTTAAATTTGCAGTTGGATACTTAAATCCAATATGTTTGCCATGAATAACAACCCCTTCAATTTTATATTCCCTGCCGAGCATTTTTCTAACCTTTTCTATTTTCCCCTGTTTCAGGTATTTCCTTATTAATGTACTACTTATTCTTTTCCCAAAAAGTTTTACATCATTTATAACTTTTACATTATAATTGTATTTTAAAGAAAATTTCTTTAACAAATTGATATCGCCTTTTGCATTTAAACCAAATTTAAAATCTCTTCCAATAACTATGAATTTCATATTTAATTTTTTTACCAAAATTTTGTTTATGAAATCTTCCGGTTTTATTTTTGCGATTTTGTTTAAATCAAGAATAATTAAATAATTAACACCGAATTGTTTTAATAAATTAATTTTTTGATTTAACCCCTTAATTAAATAAATTTTTTTATGTTTTAAAATTTTTCTCTCAGGAAGATTTTTAAAAGTTATAATAACTGATTTTAAATTTTTCTCTTTTGATATTTTTATTAATTCTTTTAATATATTTTGATGACCAAGATGAACACCATCAAATATACCTATTGTTATACAAGTTTTTTTTTTATTTTAAAATTTTTTAAACATTTTATTATCTTCATTTTTTTTACCATTTTTTAAATATTTAAAAATCTCGGTAAGAACCATTTTTTCCGCTTTTTTCATTGATTCTTTTATTACACATCCTGATGCATGCATATGACCACCACCACCAAATTTTTTTGCAATTAAATTTACATCAATACCATTTTTTGACCTGAAACTCGCTTTTATATTCCCTTCATTATTTTCTTTGAATAAGATTGCAACTTCCACCTCTTTTATTGCCCTTATTGTATTGATAAAATTATCTGTTTCGCTCTCATGGGCTCCACTTTCCTTTAACATTTTTTTTGTTATAAAACTCCATCCAACATTTTTAATCACTTTTAATCTTTTTAACATTTCAGTAAACAGACGCGTGCTATTTTTTGTTGTTGCATAAACCTCTGAAGCGATAAAATCAGGATCAACCCCAATATCTAAAAGTTCAGCAGCAATAGTGTGAACTTCTGAAGTTGTATTTGAATATCTAAAAGAACCTGTATCTGTTATTATTGATACATAAATACAATCTGCAACTTCTTTGTTTATTTCCCAGCCCAAACCCTTCATTAATTTAAAAATCTGAATTCCTACAGCAGCTGCTTTAGGATCAACTATATTTATATCAGCAAAATTTGTATTCCCCATATGGTGGTCAATATTTACTGTTGTTTTAACCTGCTTTTTATAATCAATAATATTTCCATTTCTTTCTATTTCAGGACATTCAAGAATAATTGCAGCATCATAATTTCCCTTTATTTTTTTTTGATTTTTTACTTTTTTGCTTCCGGGTAAAAATTCATAAATTTTTGGAAGCAAATCCCTATTAATAAAATGAACTTCCTTATTCATTTTTTTTAATTTATGAATAAGGGCAAGCCCTGAACCAATCCCGTCCCCGTCAGGATTAATGTGCGTTGTAATAAGTATTTTCTTTGAATTATTAATTATATTTCCAAAACTTGCTATTTCCTTTTCTGTCATTTATTTGTTCCTTTTATTTCTCTTAATATATTTTCTATTCTCAACTGTATATCCATAGAATCATCAAATAAGAATTTAATTTCTGGTGTATATCTTAAGCGTATTCTTTCCCCTATTTCCTTTCTGATAAAACCAGAGGCGCTTATTAAACCCTGCATGGCATTATTCCTTTCTTCATCATTTCCCATTACTCTTACATAAACATTGGCTATACGTAAATCATTTGATAAACTCGCATGTGTAACACTAACAAATTTTATACGCGGGTCTTTTATATCCTCAATAATTATCAAACTTATTTCTTTTCTTAGTTGACTCTCTACTCGCTGTTTTCTAATTTCTTTCATAAAATTTTTCCTTAAATTATTTCAATCTGTTGATTTAAAATTTCATAACCACTTTTTCCTTCCTCAAGAAAATCAATAATTTTATCAAAAATACTGTTTATTAACCTTTCATTATTATTTATACAGGATATTCCTAAAATACTTCTCTGCCATTTATCCTGAAAATCAACCTCTGCGATTGATATATTGAATTTACTTCTTAATTTATCTTTTATCTGTTGTAAAAAAAATCTTTTTTGTTTTAAAGAAGAGCTCTGCGAAAAATATAGATCAATTGTTAAAATTCCAACTTTCATAATTTTTTTATTTTCTGGACCTCTTGTAAAAATATTATTTTATCATTAATTTTTACATCATTGTATTTATCTATTATAACACCAAACTCAAAACCCTCTTTTACTTCCTTGACATTATCTTTGAACCTTTTTAATGATACCACATTACTTTTTAAAATTTCATATCCATCCCTGAATATTTTCACAATAGAATCACTATAGGCCTTACCGTTTTGCATATAACAACCAGCTATTATTTTCCCTTCGCTTAATATATTAAAAACCTGTCTAACTACCGCTTCACCAACCTTTACCTCTTCATATTCTGGTTCAAGTAAACCTTCCAGTGCTGCTTTTATGGCATTTACAACTTCATAAATTATATGATAAATTTTTATTTCTACCCCTTCTTTTTTAGCAAGCTCTTTGGCAGCAGGCAGAACAGAAACAAAAAAACCAATTATTACAGCATTGGAGGCATCGGCTAAAAGAACATCACTTTCAGTCACATCACCCACATCACTATGTATGATATCTATTTTTATCTCACTTTCTGATGATAATTTCATTATTGCATCATATAGCGCTTCTGCTGAACCATTTGTATCCGCTTTAATTATTAAAGGCAATTTTTTTTCAGCCCCAATTTTTATTTTATTATGCAAATCCTCTAAAGTCATTTTTTTCTTTTTCTTTTCTTCTATAATTGCTTTTTTATCCGCTTCTCTTTTCATAGCAATCTGCTTTACTAATTTCTCCGATTCCAGCACTTTAAATTTATCACCAGGAGTCGGAATTTCTTCAAATCCCAAAATTTCAACAGGCATTACAGCAATTGCCTCTTTTAATCTATGCCCTTTATCATTAATTATGGCTTTAACTTTACCAAAAGTTGAATTTGTAATAAATGGGTCCCCAACTTTTAATGTCCCTTTTTGTAATAAAATTGTTCCAACAGGCCCACGACCTTTATCTAATCTACTTTCTATTACTGTACCGGATGCTCTTACTTTTGTATTTGTTTTTAATTCAAGCAATTCTGCCTCAAGTATTATTTTTTCCAGTAAATCCTCAATGCCGATTTTCTTTTTTGCTGATATTAAAGCAAATTGTGTTTTCCCACCCCACTCTTCAGCAATTAAATTATATTTTGTTAATTCCTGTTTTACCCTTTCAGGTTGAGCACCATCTTTATCTATTTTATTAATAGCAACAACAATTGGAACACCTGCCGCTTTTGCATGATTTATTGCTTCTACGGTTTGAGGCATAACGCCATCATCCGCCGCAACAATTAAAACAACAATATCTGTAACCTTTGCTCCCCTTGCTCGCATTGCCGTAAACGCTTCATGTCCCGGTGTATCTATAAAAATAATTTTATGGTTTTTAAATTGAACTTCATATGCCCCAATTTTTTGGGTAATCCCCCCTGCTTCTTTATCTACCAAATTTGATTGTCTTATTGCATCGAGTAATGAAGTTTTTCCATGATCAACATGTCCCATAATTGTAACAATTGGAGCACGTGGTTCATTTTCTTCAATTTTTCCGTCTTCAAAAATTAAATCATCCCCATATATATCTAAAAATTTTACTTCTTTATTAAATTCTTCTGCAATTATACGAATCTCTTCTTCGCCTAAACTCTGATTCATAGTTGCTATTAAGCCCAGTGACATTAATTTTTTTATAAGCTCGGTTGGCTTTATTTCCAGCTTTTGAGCAAATTCCGCAACTGTGATATTTTTTGCCACCTCAATTATTCCACTGTATTTCCTTACATCTTTTTTTTGTTCTTCTTTCTTTGATTCTTCTCTTGTTTCCTCCTTTTTTATCTCCTCTTTTTTTTCTTCTTTCTTTATGGAAATTTCTGAACCAGAAACGGTATCAGTGGTCTTTGTCTCTTTTTTACCTTTTATTTCTTTTTCTATTTGTTCTATTATTTCTTCAGATACAGTGCTCATATGACTTTTTACATCAATTCCTTTTTTATTTAATATATTTATAAGTTCTTTGCTGTCAATATCTAAAAGTTTGGCTGCTTCATGAACCCTCATTTAACATCCACCCCTTTTTCTATTAACTGCAAAGCTTTATCTTTTAATTTTTTTACTTCTTCTTCTGAAATTCTAAGAATTTTTGCAAGTTGTTCATTCCTTGACGCAATAAATTCTTTTAAATTTTTTACCCCATTCTTTTTTAATATTTTTAAAATTTTAACCGGAATATCATCTTTTAATTTAAATAGATCGTAATGCAATTGTTCATTATAACTTTCCTTCATTTGATTTATCTTTTCTTCTGTAAATTCACTTTCACGAAGTATTGAAATTTTCCACTTTGTTATTTTTGCAACAAGTTTCATATTTACGCCATTTTTGCCTATTGCCTGCGAAAATTGTTCATCAGGTACTCCTATTATTGCATATTTATGTTCTTCATCCATATATATCTTTTTAATTAAAATTGGCGCTATTGCACTTTCAAAATATTTTTTAATATCATCGTTAAATAAAACAACATCTATTTTTTCTCCTTGCAGTTCTCTTATTATTGTCTGTATCCTGCTTCCCTTAACGCCTATACAGGCACCAACCGGGTCAATTTGTTTATCATTTGATGCAACAACCACCTTTGTTTTAACTCCCGGCTCGCGAGCAACATATTTTACCTCAACAATGCCCTGGTCAATTTCAGTTATTTCAGCTTCAAATATCTTTTTTATAAAATCAGGATGCGTTCTTGTTAATTCAAGTTTCGCACCTTCCTTACTTTTTAAAACTTTTAGTACAAGGGCTCTGATTCTATCCCCTATTTTAAATTTTTCTCCTTTTACCTGTTCGTTAGCCCTTAAAATACCTTCTGCCATCCCAAAATTAATTATTATATTTTTATTTTTATCTATGGTATGTATTACGCCTGTAACTATATCTCCTTCTTTTTCTTTATATTCCTTATATATTTGATTTTTTTCTGCTTCTCTTATTTTTTGAGTTAAAACCTGCTTTGTTGTTTGCGCCGCAATTCTGCCAAATTCTTTTGGATAAAAAACAGTTTCAATTTCATCACCGAGATTACAGTCAGGTTTTATTTTTTTGGCTTCCTCAAAATCTATTTCGGTATATTCGTTGCTTGCTTTTTCCACAACCTTTTTTTTCCACAAAAAATTGAATTCCCCATTTTTTAATTCAACTTTTATATTGGGTTTCACGCCATAAACCTTTTTTGCAGCAGAAATTATACCTCTCTCAAATGCCTGAATTAACTCAGTTTCATTTAGGTTTTTTAATCTCTCAATCTGCTGAAGCATCTGTAAAATTTCTTCTGACATTTTTTACCTCTTTTAAAATAAATCTATATCAAGATTTGCTTTTTTTATATCCTTTAATGAAATTTTTATTTCCTTCTTTGCTCTTTCTATTAAAACATAACCATCATTTAAGCCCTTTAATATGCCCATAAAAACATTTTCATTACCAATTTTATTTTTAGTTATTATTTTTACTTTCTGTCCTTTAAATCTTTCATAGTCCTCTGGCTTAATAAGCGGTCTGTTAATTCCTGGTGACGAAACCTCCAAAGTAAAATTGCCTTTCATTATTTCATCAAGTTTATTAATTTCAAGAATTCTATTTGTAATTAATTCGCAATCATTTATACTTACTTTACCTTCTCTTTTATCAATTATAACTCTTAAATAATGGTTCTTATTAATTTCAATATCTACAAGTTCCATAAAATAGTCCTTTATAATGGGCTCAATTATTTCAAATATCTTTTCTTTTTGTTGTAAAAAATCAAATTTTTCCATAAAAAACACCTTATATAATATTAAAAGTGGGGTTTTGCCCCACTTCTTTGGCATTGCTTCATATCTTAAAATCTGTATTACAAATCTTAAATATTATTTATACCATAAAATTTTTTAATAATCAAGATTTTTTTTGCTTTACTTGTAACCCACTCAATTACAGGAGGTGGCATCATAATTAAAAATGCATAAAAAATTGAAAATCCCTCTTAATCTTCCTTTTGAAAAGGGAGAAATTAAAAAATTTGCTTGCTATAAATGCTGCATCTCAAAAAAAATATGGCTGGTGCCAGTCAATTTTTGAATAAAATTAGGACAATGCAAAACTATTATGGAGTTCTAAAATAAAAATAAGAAGCGTTATTATATGGGATAAATTTTTTACATCTACAAGTAGTAATTCATTTTTAAATCACAAACAGAAATGTCAGAAATTTTTATTCTGATACTCCTGCTTTTGTTTTTTGGGTTTCAGTTCCAGAAATTGTTATTTGAAACAATTTCAGTTCTTCTTCTTTCGGCCTTGGTATCGGCTTTTTCCCCTGTTTTTTTGCAATTCTTTCTGATTGCAAACAAAAACTTTCAAATTTTGCTAAAAGCAACTGCGGATATGGATTACCATCAACTTCTATGGTTAAAAATGGTATTTTTTCATTCATATCAAATTTATCTGTTTTGTAATTTTTACCCGCTCTTTTATATGCTTCTATTTTATCTTGCATATTTACATATTTTGATGCAACTGCTTCAGTATATCTCGTAATCATACATCCAAATGGTCCAATATTTATAAATCCCGCATATTTGTCAAAACTATCCTTTAATAATTTCCCGGTACTTAAAACCGGCTCTCCTGTTAATCTCTCTGGTATAATATGCTCTGAATAATTACTGAATACAGAAACATCAATAATTTCCGGGTCATAAAGACCTGATTTAATTATAATATTTTTTATTTTTCTTTCTATGTTTAACATCACCATATCTGAAATATAAAACTCTATCCAGTCCTTGATTTTATACTCTGGTTTAAAAATTCCTTTTTTAATCAAATAATTATTGTAGAATAACCATTCATGTATTGATGCATGTCTTGCAATGAATCCATGGGCTGCAATCATTTTTGCAATATCATTATTGCACCAGGAATCACTTCTTACAAATATCTCCCCATTTACAGCAATCATTGGAACTTCATCAAAACGAGCTCGTAATTTTATTTCCTTTAATTTCTTTGCAGTTTTTTCCAATTTTTTATATAAATTTTCCTTACTTCTGCCTGATATGATATCCAGAATATCTGAAAACTCTTTTTCCAGTATATCCAGTGCCGCTTGAACATCAACAGCAAGCGTGTATAATGCATTCCTTATATCATTAAATATGTCTGAAATAACTATGGCTTTCCAAGCAGCAATTGAAAATTCAGGACCAAGACCTGTATAACCAACTTCCTGGGCAAAATAAAATGGGGCTGTATCCACAAGTTGCTTTTCTTTTACAAGTAATTCAGCAGTTACAAAATACTGCCCGAGCCGACAGTAACCATGTGCTTTTGGAATAAATAAAGCAACCTTTTCCCCTGGCTTTCTATCATATTCTAAATACTTCAACCATGAACCAAGACAAACAACAAGCGGAATACATTCTTTTCCCGTTAAAACACCTCTTCCGAGACGTCTTACTATGCTATCAGCTCGTGGTAATGCATAAGCATTTATACCAACTTTTTGCATTGCAGCGGCAAGTGCTCTGTTGCCGTAATCATTCATTGGCGGTAAAATAACTTTTACATTTGGGTCAGAAAGTGAAAATTTTTTACCTGATGAATCAACAAAATAACATTGATTATTTTCTGTAATAATTTTTGAAGGCATAAAAACCTTTTCTTTTTTTTGTTCTAATTTTTTTTGCACCTGAATATAATTTTTTATAACATCAATGTATGCATCAATACGTGTATTAATACCGGCATCAGCCGTATGACCATCAAGTTCAAGAGTCAAAGATGGCTTTGTTCCCATAACTCTGCGAGCATGCTGCGCCAGAAAAGAATCAATTGCACATAAAAAATTTGTAATATAAACAAAAAACAAATTTTTATCTTTTTTTATCACTTGCGAACTCTTTAATAATTTTTGTCCAATTTCCCAGTGCATAGTTGAATTAAACGGCTCTTCAAGTTTTTCCTTTTCAAAATCAAGCATTTCATAAGGTATAACAACATAACCCCTGGTGGTAATCTTTCTTGGTATTCCTTTATTTGCATCTTCTGTGAAAGCATTATGCGGTCTTCCAAGCAAAACAAAACCAAAACCATCTTCCTTGCTTTTTATTAATTCAATTGCTTTTTTACCAAGTAATTTACATTCTTTTTCAAATTCTGTTTGAACCTCAACAGCAATTTTAAATGCCTTTTTTGCCTTACTCGCAGAAAAACCAAGTTTTTTTGCAATATTAATAAAAACCTTTTCTTCTTTTTCATATCCTTCTCTGAAATTTAAAAGTGGGTCTAAAATTTTATTTTTTAAATTTTTATCCCTGTAAAGCGATGCCATCCAGAATGATTCCCCCTGACTAAAAATACAGGTGGCACAAAAATCCGGTTTCGTGTTGCCAAAAGGCACAAAAAGTTCCCTCACCTGAGGGATAAAATAATAATCCGGATTTTTTTCTACCAAATTATCAAAAAGCATAATCGCAATTTGAGCTGGATAACAAAAAGAAGTCGTCTGCCTGCTTAAAGCACCTTCATTTAATTTATCAGGAACTATGATTTTGCATCCAAGATTTGTAAAAAAATTATAATAAAGCGGAAACAGATTGTGGGTTAATAAACTTTTATTCAACCCAATTGTTAATGCTTTTTTATCAGCACTGTGAACAGGCGCATATTTTTCATACATTAAATAGTTGCGTTTCTTCACAAAATCATATTCATCAGAATCAACATCTATATTGTAATGTAAATTATAATATCTGTTGCAGGCGCCACCAAAAGCATAAATTTTATTTTCAATTTTAACCCTGCTTATATTGCATTTTAAATCACATTTTTCTTTGCCCCCAGCACATATAAATGGTTTTTCATGAATTACCTGTCTTTCAATTAATTGTTGTAAACTAAATTGCCTTTCATGCACAAGTCCTAATTCTATTCTTTTTTTCAACTCAAGAGCAACGCCAAATGCGCCCATAAGTCCTGGTTCAGGTGGAACAATTATTGGTTTTTTCAATATGGCTGCCATTGCAAGCGGAACTGCTTTATTATAACAGACCCCCCCCTGCATAAATATCTTATCCCCGACTGGTCTGTGCCCTTTTACTCTATTTATGTAGTTAAAACATATTGAATAAACAAGTCCTGCAAGTATATTTTCCCTTGAAATACCTTCGTGGCTTGCATTCTTTATATCAGAAGAAATAAATGCGGCACACTGGTCATTAAAATTCGGTGGTCTATCTCCTTTTAAAGCAAGTTCAGCAATGTCCTCTGTTTTTACACCAAATGACTCAAATGCGGATTCCTCCAAAAAAGAGCCGGTGCCGGCAGAACAGGCCTCATTCATTGCATAGTCAGATGCAACTGAATTTGTGAGATGTGTGTATTTCGCATCCTGTCCGCCTATTTCAAAAATTGTGTCAACCTGCGGGTCAAAATAGGCAGAAGCAGATGCGTGTGCAATTATTTCATTTATTATTCCATCCGTTAAAGAATAAAGTCCTGCTATATGTCTGCCAGAACCTGTTACGCCTATCCCAACTATGTTTACTTTAACCCCTTTTAACTGGTTTAATATACTTTTATAACATTCCCTTGATGCCTCAACTGGATTGCCATTTGTTCTTAAATACACTGATGCTAAAAATCTGTTATCTTTGACCCGCATCAGAACAGCTTTGGTAGTTGTTGAACCAACATCAAGCCCTATTATGCATTTATCATTTTCTTCGGGATTGGCATAATCAATTTTATTAAATTTAACCAAATGCATTGCATTCTTTAATGGCTCCAAAAATGTGAAACTCGATTTACCAGGAAAAAATAAATTTTTATCTTTAATTGGCTTCCCTTTTTCAAACGCACATAAGGCAGCTCCTAAAGCTTCAAAATACGGGGCTTCCTTTGGAACATAAACATCATTAATTTTTTGTTTTAAAAATTTAATAACTGCCCTGTTTAAAGCAGTACCACCAACAACCAGTACTTTTTTATAATTAAATTTTTCAACAAGTTCTACAATTTTTCCTGCAATCATTTTACAGAGCCCGGCAGTCACATTTTCTATCAATTCACCTTTATTTAAAGCATGCGTGCAATCCGATTTACAAAATACTGAACATCTACCTGAAACAGTATATGGTTCTCCTATTTCTGCATATTTTACAGCTTTTTCAATGTCAAGGTTCATTCTTTTTATTTGCTGCAAAAAAAACTCTCCTGTTCCAGATGCACATTTATTTCCACTTGTAACTCCTATAATTTTATGGTTATCGTCAAGATTATAAACCATAAATGTCTCGCCCCCGGCTGAAACAAGAACATCGTATTTTTCATCCTTGGCAACATAGGAAAGTGCGTATTCTGTTGCTTCTGGTTCGGGTATGGAAGGTAAATTAACAAATTCTCTGAATTTTCTCCCTGTGATTAAAACATTACTATCCCCGGTATTTAATTCACTTAAAACATTTTCAAATTCTTTTCTCGGGTTACCTTCGTGATGTTTTCTTAAAACCCTTTCTATTTTTATACCATTCTCTGTTTTTAAAACCTCTACGGCGCTTATTGTTGATGCACCGAGACAAATCCCGAATGCACGTTTTTCCATTACTTTCCTCCGATTATTAAAATTTAGGATTTATTTTGAAGTTAATAAAAATCTTCATCAAACGCAAAAAGATTATAACAATATTTGATTTTGTGTGCAATATAAATTTTTTACTATGAGAAAATGTTAGTTATGCAGTAGAAATGGTATTTAATTTATAAATCCTAATAAAAATATTTTTTAATTCATCCATTTATAATTTTTATCCATGCCATAAAAATTATGCCTGCAAGGAAAAGAAAAATTGCAACAAGTGATTTGCCAGTATCTGTTTGTCTGTGCAATTCCGGAATTAAATCCGATGCTGCAATATAAATAAATCCTCCCGCGGCAAAAGGCATTAAAACCTGAATGAAATTTTGCGTATGCATTGCAAGAAAATATCCTAAAATTGTTCCAATTATTGCTGTTGTTGCTGATAAAAAATTGAAAAACAGCGCTTTTGCCTTTTTCATTCCGCCATAAATTAAAACCCCAAAATCCCCGAGTTCCTGTGGTATTTCATGAAAAATTATTGCCAGTGTTACTGCTATTCCGGTTTTTAAGTCAACGACAAAAGAAGTCCCTATGACAATACCATCAATTAAATTATGTATACCATCCCCGATAAGGTTCATATATGTAAAAGTATGAATATCGCATTTTCCCTTATGACAGTGACGCCATAACAAAAATTTTTCCATTATAAAAAATAAAGTAAACCCTAAAATGACTATGCCAAATGGCAACAAATAATCACATTTTTTATTAAATGATTCTGGCAACAAATGTAAAAATGCTCCACCAATCAAACTTCCAGCACTGAAACCAACAAGGGCAAGTAACACCCTTTGTAAAATTCTTTCATTTAAAAATAAAGTTATGGCACCTATAAAAGAAATTAAACTAACTACAATGCTTGCAAAAATTGCAAATATAAAATTCATTTTACTTTAACCTTTTAATGCATATTTAAATTTTTTCATTAAATTATACCTTTCTAAAAACCTTTTCAAACTCATCAAATGCCTTTTTTGAATAAAGGACAATAATAACCCTTTCTATGTTATTATTTTTTTCTTTATCAAATTCAATAATTTCATCAAACATAATTTCTGCACATTTATCCAATGGAAAGCCACCAACCCCTGTTCCCAAAGCTGGAAATGCGATTGTTTTTACATTTAATTTATCTGCAAGAAGCAAAGTATTTTTTGTTGCCTTCCTTATATAATTTTCATTTGTTTCAAAATCCATTCCCATAACTGCGGCATGAATTACGTATTTTGCATTTAACCTGCCTGCTGCTGTTTTAACAGCACCGCCAATTTCAATTGGTCCTTTACTCACTGCTTCTTTTTCTATTTCAACCCCGCCTCTTCTTTTTAAAGCACCTGCAACTCCTGCTCCCATATACAAATGGTTATTGGCAGCATTTACAAGCACATCCGCTTTAATTTCACTTATATCTCCCTGTAAAATCTCAAGTGATAATTTATTAATTTTTTTTGCAAACATAATTTTTACAAATCCTTAAATAAGTCAATATTTTTCTTTACCCAATTATATAATAATTTAACACCCTGTCTTGGATTTACAGCAGGTACCCAGTTAAGCAGTTTTTTTGCTTTGCTTATATTGCATATAAAAACAGGCTGGTCGCCTGGTCTCCAGTTAGAAAATTTTAAACTTATTTTTTTATTGAAAAATTCTTCTAAAAAAGAAATTAATTCAAGCAAAGACAAAGTATTTTTAGGTCCTCCTCCTATGTTAAATGCCTGTCCCTTTACCCTGTCAATATTTTTTATTGCCGCTTCATAAGCATCAAGTAAATCATCTATAAATAAAACATCCCTAACCTGTTTTCCATCACCGTATATGGTTATTTCCTTATTTAATGCAGCAGCAATTGTAAACCAGGCAACCCATCCTTGGTCCTCTATGCCGAATTGTCTGTAACCGTATATACACGATTGCCTAAATACAACTGTTCTTAAACCATAAATCCTTGCATAATCAATCATATACTGATCAGCACAGCCCTTTGAGCAACCATAAGGTGAATGAAAATCAAGCAACCTGTCTTCTTTTATCCCCCCTTTTATATCCTTGTATGCATATCTCCCGTTTTTTTCCACTATTTTAATATCTGTCATCCCACCATAAACCTTATTTGTTGATGCAAATAAAATTATCGGGTTCTGTTTTGTTTCTCTTATTGCTTCAAGTATGTTAAATGTGCCAAGTGCATTTATTTCAAAATCTTCCCTTGGATTAATAACAGATGTTGTAACAGCAACCTGCGCAGCCATATGAAAAACAACATCAAATTTTTCTTTTAAAAATAAATTTTTTAACTCATCATAATTTCTTATATCCCCTTTTATGAATTTTAAATTTTTATATTCTTTCAGCCACTTTAGATTCCATTCTGTGCCGCGCCTTGACAAATTATCAAAAACAAAAACATCGTTTCCCCGTTTTAAAAATCTATTCGCCAGATTTGCACCAATAAAACCAGCCCCTCCAATTACAAGAACTCTCATCTCAAATCCTCCTTAACTTTCAAATTTAAATCTGATATATCTTTTTAATGCATCGCGCCATCCAGGCATATTATCAATACCAAGTAAAAAAAGGTGATAATTCTTTAATGCTGAAAAAACCGGCCTTTTTGCAGACCTTTCCCATTGACTCTGATTTACCACTTTTACATTTGCCTGTTTTTTCATTATCCTGATAATCTCCTCAACCATTTCAACCCGTGAACAATAGCCCTTATTTGCTATGTGAAATATACCGCTCTGATTTAAAGGCAACAGTTTATTAATTGTTTCAGCAAGGTCATAGGAATAGGTCGGCGAAGAAACCATATCCCTTACAGCAATTATTTCATTGCCATTTTTAATTCCATTCACTACATAATCAACAAAATGCTTTCTATTTTCTCCAAAAATCCAAGCTGTTCTTATTATAATAAAATTTGAAAGTAGCATTTTCACAAATTCCTCGCCTGCAAGTTTTGTTTTACCGTAAGTATTTACAGGGTTTGGAGTATCAAATTCAGTATATGGCTCTTTTTTTGCCCCATCAAAAACATAATCCGTGCTAATATGTATCAATTTTACATTAAAATCACGACAGGCAATTGCTATATTTTTAACTCCTAACGCATTGACCCTGTATGCCTCATCAGGCATCTGTTCGCATTTATCAACATCAGTTATTGCAGCACAGTTTATAACAATATCCGGTTTTTCCATCTCTATCTTATTATAAGGGGCTTGTGGATTTTTTATATCGCAATCTTGACTTGAAAGAGCAATCACAGTATGTTCATTTTTGCAAACCTGCTTAATATCATATCCTAAAAGTCCTGTTCCACCAAAAATCAAAACTTTCATTTTTACTTCCCTCCCAAAATTTTTTTATACCAGTTATTATAATATTTTTTAAAGTTCTTTCCCTTTAATTTTTTCCACCAAGAATAATTATTGCTGTACCATTCCACTGTTTTCTCAAGTGCTTCTTCAAATTGAAATTTTGGTTGCCAGCCGAGTTTTGCTATTTTTTTATAATCAAGGGAATATCTCCTATCGTGCCCTGGCCTATCTTTTATAAATTTAATTAAACTTTCTGGTTTTCCGAGTAAATTTAATATCTTTTTTGCAACATCAATGTTTCTTATTTCAATATTCCCTCCTATATTATATATCTCCCCTGGTTTTCCTTTTTGCATAACTAAATCAATTGCTCTGCAATTATCTTCCACATAAATCCAGTTCCGTATATTTTTCCCATCCCCGTATAATGGCAACTCTTTATTTTCAATTGCATTTGTAATAAAAAGCGGTATAAATTTTTCAGGGAATTGATATGGTCCAAAATTATTTGAACTCCTTGTTATAATCACCGGAACTTTAAAAGTGTTAAAATAGGATATTGCGAGCAAATCAGCAGCTGCCTTTGTCGCAGCATAAGGATTTCCTGGATTTAATCTGAATTCTTCTGTGGCTCTACCTTTTTCCATACTGCCATAAACTTCATCTGTTGAAATTTGAATAAATTTTTTTATTTTAAATTTTTTTGCGGCATCCAATAAAATTTTTGTTCCAAAAACATTTGTTTTAATAAAAGGGTCCGGTTCTATTATTGACCTGTCAACATGCGTCTCTGCTGCAAAATTTACAATAACATCTATTTTTTTTACTATTTTTTCAACCTGTTTTTTATTTGTTATATCCCCTTTTACAAATTTGAAATTTTTGTAATTTTTAAATTTTATTTTTATATCTGGATTGGCAGAATATTTATTTAAAATATCAAAAACAATTACCTTATAATCAGGATGATTTTCAAGAATAAAGTAAGTAAAATTTGAACCGATAAAACCTGCTCCCCCAGTAACTAAAATCCGCATCATTTATCCTTTCTTTTCCAGTCATAAGGAATATCGTTATTATAAGGGTCAACCCTGAACTCGTCCGGCTCTGCTGCATTGTATGGTTCTGTTATCACATTTACGACAATTGCTTCTTCATCTGAAATGCCTTTAAATCCATGATAAACATTGGGCGGAATTCTTATGAGTAAAGGATTGTGAACCCCTATAAAAAATTCATTTATTTCACCTTTTGTTTTTGAATCATCTCGCGAATCATAAAGCACGAGTTTTATCATTCCTTTTACGCAGGAAAAATAGTCATATTGTTTTTTATGATAATGCCATCCCTTTACAGCACCCGGATATGCTGTTGTCATATAGACCTGACCAAATTTAATAAAAATTTTATCATCTGCCCTTAAAAGTTCTGCAAGCCGTCCTCTCTCATCATTGTGAACAATTAGTTTTTTTACCTCAACACCATCTATCATTTTTGCTCCTTTTTTAGTTATTTGCTCCGTATTTTTTTACAAAATTATTCGCTTTTAACAACGCATCCTTTGATTCCCCGCAATCAAGCCACCATCCATCAAGTAAATCAAAGGTTAAATTATTTCTTTTTATGTATTCATTGTTTACATCGGTTATTTCCAGTTCCCCTCTTTTTGATGGTTTTAATTTTTCAATAATATCAAAAACATCTGGCGAATAAAAATAAATACCAATGACTGCATAATTTGATTTTATTATTTTTGGTTTTTCTTCAATTTTTATTATTTTATCCCATTTAACTATTGCCACTCCATATTCTTTTGGATTTTTTACTTTTTTTAAAATTAATTTTGCTCCGCCTTCCTGTTTTTCAAATTTTTCAACAAATTTTTTTATATTTTTTTGAATTATGTTATCGCCGAGTGCGACTACCATTTTATCATCTCCGACAAAATCCCTTGCCTGTTTTAATGCATCGGCAATGCCCTTTTCACCTTCCTGATAGGCATAATGAATACGTTTTAAACCGAATTCTTTTCCATTACCCAAAAGGCGTAAAAAATCGCCAGCGTTATTTCCGCCTGTTACAATCATAATATCCTCAATCCCGGCTTTTACAAGCATTTCAATAGGATAATAAATCATCGGTTTATCGTAAACAGGCAACAAATGTTTGTTTGTTATTCTTGTGAGGGGAAATAATCTTTTTCCCAGCCCGCCTGCTAAAATTACACCTTTCATATTTTGTCCTTAATTAAAATTTTACTTCTGGAACTTTTTTTGCTGTTTCTTCTGCTTTAAAATAAATTTCTTTTTGTTTAAACCCTGCCATTCCTGCAATTATATTTGTTGGAAATCTTCTCACAGTCATATTGTACTGCTGAACAACTTCGTTAAATCTTTTTCTCTCAACTGCAATTCTATTTTCTGTTCCTGCGAGTTCATCCTGCAATGCCTGAAAATTCGTATTTGCCTTTAACTGAGGATAATTTTCCACTACAAGCAATAACCTTGAAAGTGCCTCGTCCATCTGCCCTGATGCTTTTACTTTATCTTCCATTGTTTTTGCTTGCGTCCATGCACTTCTTGCCTTTGTCACATTTTCAAAGACATCTTTTTCATGTTTTGCATAACCTTTTACAGTATTTACAAGATTTGGTATTAAATCATTTCTTCTCTGCATCACATTTTCAACCTGCGCCCAGGCGGCTTTTATTGCTTCGTCATAACTTACCAGTTTGTTATAGCCGGAAATATAGACACCAAAAACAATTAAAATAATACCGAGAACAACAAGCAATACCTTTACGCCGTTACTCATTTTTTTCCTCCTTTATATTTATCAGAATATTCTATTAATTTATTTAATTGTTCCAGATATTCAAAATAAAAATCATTTATTTTATTATCAGGAATTGAATTCAAGTCATTCTTGAGATTTAGTATATCAAAAAATAATAATTTATTCAATTTTAACTTATCAGAAACTTTTTCAATGATATCCGTTTTTTTTAAATTGTCATACTTTATTTTCATTAAAATGAGTATGCCTTTCATTAAGGCAATTGTTGATGAAACTGATTTTGCAAGTATCATTTTTATATCCTTTGCTTTTATTTCCGTATTTATGAATGCCCTTATAAGGTTCAAGTGAATACTTTTTAATTCCCTTTCTATTTCCAACCTTAAATTTTTTGTATTTACATTTATTTTTGAAATCAGGTCCTCTCCTGCAATTATTTTATGATATTTTTTTATTTCTAAAAATTCAAGTGGAAATACATCTGTTGACCTTTTCAATGTTTCAAGTGTAAAAATTACAGGAAGTGGGTTTTTATTTCCGCACCAGTTTTTTATTGGTTTTGCTATTTTTGTCAGTACTTCTTTATTTAATTTTTTTAAAATAATAATGGTATTAAAATCTGATGTTTTATAAATTTCGCCGCTTGCATAAGAGCCATAAACAGCAAAACACAAAAGGTCCTCTTTTAGTATTTCTTTTAATTTATTGCCGAAATCAAATAATTTTTTTTCCATAAATTCATCTCCTTTTTGATAAATTTTTACCAGCCACCGGTTGCCCCTCCGCCGCCAGATGAACCTCCGCCAAATCCCCCAAATCCACCGCCACCGCCAAATCCGCCACCTGAATAATATCTATATCTTCTTCCGCTACCAGATGATAAAAAAAGCAAAAGCAACCATGGGTTTCTAATTATAACCGGTAAAACAAATATAATAAACACCAAAAAGGTTATTATATCTGAAATTTTTAATTTATTGTTTCTATAAATTATATTCCTTTTTTCAACATTTAATTGAACACCCGCATCTTTTGCAATTTCCTGAGAAATCATATAAACCGCATTTAAAATCCCTTCGCCAAATTTTCCTTCCTGAAACAAAGGTGCCATAATTTCTCTTATTATTCTACCTGCTTTTGCATCCGGAATTATGCCTTCTATGCCATAACCGGTTTCTATTCTTATCTTTTTTTCTTTAAAAGCAACTAAAATCAGGACTCCATTATTTTTCCCTTTTTTCCCTATTCCCCATTTTTCAAATAACCTGTTTGCAAAGTCCTCTATGTTTTCATCTTCCAGTGATGTAAGGGTTACAACTGCAATTTCAGCACCGGTTTTCCTTTCAAGTTCATCTATTATTAAATTTATTTTTTCTTTTGAGACATTGTCAATAATACCCGCAAAATCATTAACCCAACCATAATAATTTAAGTTATTTATATCAATTGCAAAAGCAATTGAAAATAAGCAAAATAAAAAAAATGAAATTAATAACTTTTTCATTTAAACATTTTCATCAAATCTTGTTTTTTTGAATCAAGCACTTTATTCTGCTCGTCCTTTATCTGTTTTTCTATACCACCTTTTACCGATGCAATATAATCGTTAACCGAATTTATTTTATCTTTTTTGGAATTAAAAATTTTACCTAGTTCAGAATTACTCCCTGCAATTGAATCGGTTAGCCCTTTCATCTGCTCTTTAATTTTTATTTCAATTTCCTTATTAACTTTATTTCTTATTTCCGCAATTTTTTTACCATAAACCTTCTGTATTGAACTTTTTATTTTTTCCAGAATATCTGAACTGATTGCAATATTTTCCGTGTTATTTCCCATACTTAACATTAAATTTATATTTATTTTATCTATACCACTTAAAACCTGATAAGTTATATCCTCTTCTTTTTTCATCCATGAAATTTGTTTCAAACCAATTGTGCCATTTATTGTAATTGTATCATCAACATTTGCCCCAAGTAAATTAAATCCAACTGTGCAATTTTTCATATTAACATTGCCAAGGTCAACATTGTTAAGCCCAACCATTGCCCCTGATAAACCATCCGCTTTTAATTCTATAATATCATTTATACTTTCAATGTGATTGATTTTTCCACTCATTGAATAAATTTTATCGCCTGTTGAAGCAATCAAAGAAAACACAAGTGGTTTTTCTATGACAACCTGTTCTGTGCATACATCTTCAATATTTCCTTTTACAAAAAACCCGTCTTTTTTACTCACTGATATATTTATCTTTTTAATCCAGAAATTAGGAAGCATCTTTGGCGCTATAAAAACGACCTCGCGTCCCTTTTCTCTTTTATGCTCTACAACTTTCTTTTTATCTTTTTTTTCTCCTTTTGGAATGTATTTTTTTGCCATATTAAATAAATTAATAACTGAATTAACTCTGTTATACCACACAGGACCTATGAGTGCTTTTTCCAGTTCAGATGCATTAAGCATATTCAAATTCATATTTTTCATTATACTGTCAATATCTTTTTCCTTTGCTGCATTTACTTCTTTTATCTGGTTATTTGCATAATTTGAAAAGTCGGTTATCTGATTTTTCGCATTATTCAAATCATTATTTAAACTTTCCGCTTCTTTTTTAATTGCATCAAGTTCCTGTAATTTTTTTTGCGCCTCCGGAATATCCTGCGCCGAATTTATCTTAAAATTTTTCAGGTTTTCTGCTTTTGCTTTTATTTCTGCTGCTCTTTTTTCAATGTTTAAGTTCTGTAAATTTGTTTTTATTTCTTCTTTACGGGTCTCTAAATTCTTTTTTGCTTCTTTAATTTTTTTACTGCTTTCTAAATTATCAATTGATATGTATTTTTTTAAATCAACATTTGCTATTTCCTTTTTATCTGCCATTTTTAATACCGGCATTTTCTTTATTTCCTGTTTTGCTTTATCTTCCAATTTTGCTGATAATTTATCAATAAGCCCTGGTTTTTTCTCCTTTTTTTCTTCCTGCTTTTTTATTTTTTTTGGCGGTAAAAAACCGGATGTTTTTCTATCTGAATTTAATAAAAGATTTAACACATCAACATTATCTATTATAATTTTTTTTGATAACAGTGGCAAAATTTCAAAACCAAGATTTATTTTCTCAATCTCAAATAAATTTTTAAATTCATTGTTCTTATCCCCGACTGATAGTTTTTCAAGCAGAACTTTTCCTTTAAATAAATCCACCTTCACTTTTTCAATTTCTGTTTTTGCTCCAAAAATTGCTTCGCCAGCTTTTACAAGCGCACCTTTTACAATCATATTTATAAAAATTAAATTAAAAAGCAAAATAAGAATTATGAATATTAAACTAACAATTACTCCGGATTTTCTTACCATTATATTTATCCCTCCTTATCTATTTTAAAAAAATTAGTTAAATTTAATGCCTGAACTATTTTAAATTTCTGGACTTTTTCTTTTAGCTTTTCTCTGTAATTTTTTACAAGTTTTATGGATAAAATATAAATGAATGGTGTAAGCACAATCGCTAAAATAAAATCTCCCATAACAACAGAATAATTAAATTGTGTAAAATTCATTAACGGAATAGAACTTAAAAAAGAAAAAAATGAATGTAAAAATTTTAATTTTAAAACAAAATAACCAATAACATCACCAAGAGGGTCAATTACAAGTGAAATGAGTTTAAAAATAGCAAATGAAACAAAAAACATTGAAAAATTTGCTTTTAAAATAAGTAATAAAATAAAGACCAAAATAAAATTAAAAGGGACTATTGATAAAAATCCGGCAAACAAACCAAGAACAATACCAAGGGCAATTTCTTCTTCTTTTACATCAGAATTTAAAATTTTAATAAAATTAGTAATTTGCTTTATCATAAAAACCTCCTTTTTATACCTGAAAATCGTGCCTGCCACGATTTTGGATTTATTATTATTTAATTTTACAATTAAATAGGATTATGTCAAATAAAAAATAAAGCAAGCCATAAGTTATGGTAGGTTTAAATAAAATATAAAGTGAATTTTTTTACTTTACTTTTTTTTACATAAATAAAATCTCCTATCTTTAAAAAAGAGGGAAAATAAAAAAATGGGAAACAGTGGGATTTGTTTTTTTCCTCTCTCCCCTGCGCGGGAGAGAGTTAGAGAGAGGGGGTGATTGCATTCAAGTCGCCTCTTGCATTCCTTCACCCTCTCCCCTTCCCCCTCTCCCATCAAAGGGCGATGGGAAATTAAAAAAATTTTCATTTTTATCTCTCCCTTTTCTAAAGGGAGATTAAGAGGGATTTCCAATTTTTATTATTACCTCCCATTACTAAGGCGTTACAGCCCCAAAATCGCGATAAAAGTGATTTTGGGGAGAAAATAAAACAAAATAAAATAAATAAAATTTTTAATTAACCACTTTGGTAAATAATTAAAAAAATATTTTTATATTTTGTCTTTTTACCCAATTCACAATCCTATTTTTAAAAATCTTTTCAATTCAAATTAATTTTCTTTTATCCCCATATAATATCCCCAAATCCTTTTCATAAACCCTGAAACCAGTTCCATGATTTCTAACCGAACCATCTTTTTTTAAATACATTCTTATATCTACAAATGCAGATTTTTTTCTAATCGCCTCTATAAAATTATCATCTGAGGGCTTTGTAAGTAAATAAGCTGACTCATAATAAAACTCTTCATCTCCATTATTATTTTTTCTTGAATCCGCAAAAACAACAATTAATTTACTCATTTTTGAAAGAAATTTTGCAACAATATGGCTAATCTTCCAATTCCCAATTAAAAAATTTTCTTTATCTTTTAACTGAAGATATTGATTTGTTTTATCAATATCTAATAACAGTCCTTGGTTATTAGGTTCCCCAAAAGCGACTGTAACATATAAACAATGCCGTTTATTTTCATCATAATAACCATATTTATTAATTGCTTCTCTGGGATGTATTTGCCAGACCGATTTATTAAAAGTAAATAAGGTAACAAAAGAATTAGAATTAACCCTTGTTGTTTTTAATTCAATTCTGCCCCCCAAATCAGGAATGGCAATATTTGTTTCTTTTAAACCCAATTCTGATTCAAAAGTATAGCCAATTCCTGTTGGTCCTTTTCTTTTAGAAAGGATAAACCCTTTATTTTTTAAAATTTTTAATTCTTTTATTAATTCTGTTAAAGTCATTATTAAACACCTTTTATTTTTCTTAAAATAACAATACTTTCTTTTAGCATTGTTTCTTCTTTTTGTCCAATTATATTTGTTGGAGAATTCTGCAAAGGCATTCTTTTATTGGGAATATTTCTAACAAATATATCTTCGCAAATAAAACCTATATTTTCACACATTTCAGCAATAATAAAATCTGTTGGTATTCTTATTTGTTTTACCGACCTATTTCCAATAACAATACAAAAAAACTTATTTAATTTCAGCATTTTATATGCTTGTTTTAAACATTTTTCCAAATCAATAAAAAAACTCATAACTTCTTTTGCCCGCTTTTCATCCTTTTTGGCAATTTCATCTATGGTATCATTTAAATATTTTGAATTTATATTATGTTTTAACTCTTTAATGGATTTTCCCCCTAATAACTCATTATCAACTTTTGAAGCAGTATCAGGATTATCTAAAATATCCAGCCATTGAAGAGACAATCTTGAAAATTGGCCATAAGCAACCGTTGTCTTACTATCTCCATAAGGTGGAGAAGTAATAATACAATCTATTGAATTTTCCTTAATAATGTTATCTTTTGAAGAATCCCCATAAATAACTTTTATCCAAACATTTTTATCAGCTGCTTTATTATACTCTTCCATTCCAGATATGTTTGCTTCAACTTTTTTTCTGAAAATATTATTAACATCAGGAGTGTAATTTTTTAATTTATCCTCAGGAATTCTCACAAGTTTAAATTCGCCACTTTTCATATTTGAACATAATCTTACCGTTTCGCTAAATGCAACCATAAAAAAATTTCTTACCTTTTCATTATTAATTTCCTTTATTGCCTTTTTTATTTTTGCTAATTTTATAATAACATCTTCCTTAAACCAAAAATTTATATTAAAAAAATTTGGGATTTCAATTTCAGTGTCTTTTATTTTTTCTATTTTATTTAATAATTGTAAATATTGTTTATATAATATTGATGTATCTATTTCTGTTGTTTTTACTTTTGCTAAAAAAACAGCCAAAGGATTTAAATCTATTCCATAAGCATTTCTTCCCAATAATTTACTTTCAATTAAAGCAGTTCCCGAACCACAAAAGATATCACATACAACATCGCCTTTTTTACTATATTTTAACAAAAGCCGCCTCGCAACCTGCGGAATAAACATAGCAGGATATGTATGAAATCCATGAGTATATGATTTGGTCTTTTCCCCTGAATAATCCCATGTATAATCAATTTTCCTTTTATATTTATCTATATTAGTTGAAGTTTTCTCAACTTTTTGTTCTAAATTTCGAATTATCTTTACAACAACTCCTCTGATTTCGACTTCTTTTGGATAAATCGGTAACAGAGAAGGATTGGCAGGTTGCAATCTTATTTTATTCTTTTCTCTATAAATTTTTTTTAATGTGGCTTTATCCCCATCAATAATTGCAACAACAGATTGTCCATTTTCTGCGGTCTTTTGTTTTTTAATTACAACTATATCGCCATCAAAAATACCCTCGTCAATCATACTGTTGCCCTGGACCCTTAAAGCATAAAAATCACCTGATTTTCCTAATTCATTAAGAGCAACTGTTATTTTATCCTGCAATTCCTCAATCGGTTGAATTGGCTCACCTGCAGTTATATAACCCAAAATTGGAATTTCAATTATTTTTTCTTTTAAATTATTTTTAATAATTTCAATACCACGCGATGTATATGCGTGTTTTTTTATATAACCCTTTTTTTCTAATGCTTTTAAATGGTCATTAACTGCGGTTGGTGATTTAAAAGAAAACTCCTGCCGTATTTCATCTATGGTCGGCGGAATACCTTTAGCAGTTATTTCATTAACAATAAAATCAAATATTTTTCTTTGCCTTTTTGTTAAATTATTTTTTTTCATAAATGTTGCCTATAATATTTTAATAATATAATACTGTATAAAAATACAGTTGTCAATCATTTTAATTTTTAGATTGCGTCCACAGAAGTTGTTTTTATTAGTATTTTTAAAAAATAATTTTCTCATCTTATAATATGCATAAAATTAGCCAAGGGCTGGCTGACAGCAATTTTTTTTGAATAAAATCAGGACGTTCTGGAACTATATTCTTGCGACCTGTTATTAAAGTTCAAGCGTGGAGTTCAAGTGCATAGGTTTCCGCGTAAGCCGAGTGCTCCGCTTTGTTTTTGTGCCACTAAAAATCCAACCCATGTTATTAGCAAATTCAGGCATTTTCTGATTTTAATGAAAAAATTGAATGTGCTGTATAACACGGGCTAACTTGTGAGCAATGGTTAGTTTATGGAAGAGGATGAAGGAATGCAAGAGGTTACTTGAAAGCAACCACCCCCTCTCTCTAACTCTCTCCCACGCAGGGGAGAGAGGAATTTTTTAAT
>Ga0078972_1003518_pt1 | contig 46573 bp, 40 predicted proteins | sample YelNatPaOPGAMG01_FD_67568 | JGI IMG/M metagenome (GOLD analysis project Ga0078972, IMG submission 67568) | Hot spring thermophilic microbial communities from Obsidian Pool, Yellowstone National Park, USA - OP-RAMG-01 (SPADES assembly) (version 2) | ecosystem: Environmental > Aquatic > Thermal... | reverse complement strand
GTTTTATTTTTATAATTTTATCAATTGTATCTTTATCTTCTATATTCATATCTTGGTGAGTTATAGGAATTACTTCCTCTTCCTCAAACTCTTTTACAAAGTAGCTTCCTAAAAAACCTTTTGAGCCTGTTACCAATATCTTCATTAGTCTATTCTCCATAATTAATTTAGAAAATCTTACCTGGATTCATTATTCCGTTAGGATCAAAAATATTTTTAATTTTTCTCATTAATGTTATTTCTTCTTTCTTAGAAAACATAATGACCTTTTTCTTTATAAATCCAATTCCATGTTCTCCACTCACAGCTCCTCCTAATTCTCCTGCTATGAGAGAAATTTCATTTAAAATTTTCTCTTGAATAGGTTGCCATTCTTCTGGAGACAAATCATTAGGTTTTATAGGTGCTGAATGTATATTCCCATCTCCTGCGTGGGCAACATTATATATTTCTACTTTATATTTCTTTCCTATCTCTTTAATTCTTTTAAGCATCTCAGGAATTAAAGAGGTAGGTACTACTGCATCTCCTAAGACAACATAAGGATCTATTGCTTTTATAGCTTCTAAGTAATTTCTTCTAATTCTCCATAACTTCTCACTTGCAAAGGGGTTTTCTGCAACAAAAACTTCCATTGCTCCCTCTTTTAAACATGTTTCTCCCGCTTTAATATATGCAGATTCTAATTGATTTTTGTTATTTCCATCAAATTGAATAATAAGAAATGCATCCGCTCTATCTTGATATTCCCATTTTTCTTTTGTATATATACTTGAAAGGTAAACAGAGCCTTGATCTAAAAATTCTATAGCACAGGGAAGAACTTTGCTTTCTGATATAATCTTAGGAACGGTATATATAGCAGATTCTATTGTAGGGAAAGGGACAAGAAGATCTACAGTATATGGGGGAAGTGGAATTAGATTAACAATAATTTTTGTGAAAATTCCTAAGGTACCTTCAGAACCTATAAAGAGATGTAAGAGATCATAACCAGAAGAATCTTTTCTTCTTTTACCACCGACATTTATTATTTCACCTGATGGAAGAATCACTTCTAATCCTAAAATATGATGTCCAGTATTTCCATATTTTATAACTTTACTTCCTCCCGCATTTGTAGCAACATTCCCTCCTAAAAAACTTGTTTCTACACTCATTGGGTATCCTGGATAGAATAAATTTTCTTCTGAAACCTTTTTACAAAGATCATTTGTTACAACTCCAGGTTCCACTGTTGCGGTAAGATTTACTTTATCTATTTCTAAAATTTGATTAATCTTTTCCATAGATATAACAATTCCTCCATAAATAGGAATTGCTCCTCCTGCAAGTCCACTTCCTGCTCCACGTGGTGTTACAGGAATAAGATTTTCATTTGCAATCTTTAATATTTTTGAAATTTCAATGTTTGATTTTGGTCTTACTACAACTTCAGGAATATGAGAATAGAATTTTCCTGACTCATCTTGAGCATATCTTTCTAAATCTTCATAATCTGTTAAAACATCATTTTCTCCACAAATTTTCATTAATTCATCAATAATTTTCTCATTTACCTTCTTAAACATTTCCTTTCTTCCTTTCATAAATCTTTTTCTTTAAAATAGAAAGAGTCTCTAAAGCATCACCTACAATTCCTAAGTCTGCTACTTGAAATATAGGAGCATCAGGATCTTTATTTATTGCAATTATATACTCAGAGTTAATCATTCCAGCAAGATGTTGAACTGCTCCTGAAATTCCTACTGCTATATATACTTTAGGATTAACTGTCTTTCCACTTAATCCTATCTGATGGGAATATCCTATCCATCCCATATCTACTGCAGAACGGGATGCACCAACAGCTCCATTTAAAATATGTGCAATTTCAAAGAGGATAGAAAAATTTTGGGAATTTTTTAAACCTTTTCCTCCTGATATTATAATCTCTGCCTCACTTAAGGAAATATCTTCTTCCCTTTTCTTAAGATCTAACCTTTTAATTCTTGAATTAAATTCCATATTAATATGATGGATATTTATTTCGCCCCTTCTTCTCTCATCTTTTGGAAGAGGTTTTTTGCTTTTTGGTCTTACTGTTGCCATTTGAGGTTTATGTTTTGGGGTTTTTATAGTAGCAAGAACATTCCCACCAATAGCTGGTCTTGTTTGAAGAAGCAGTCCTGTCTCCTCTTCAATATCTAAATTAGTGCAATCTGCAGTAAGTCCTGTTTTTAGTTTTCCTGCAAGATAAGGCATAAGGGTTCTTCCTTGTGTAGTTGCTGATGCTAAAATGATTTCAGGTTCTCTTTCTTTTATAAATGGGATTAAAACTTTTGAGTAATTTTCAACATTAAAAATTTCTAATTCTTTATTCTTAAAAAATTCAACTTTATCTGCACCATAAAAAATTATTTCTTCTAATTGGTCTTCTAAGTTGTTTCCTAAAACTAATGCTGTAAGGTCTGATTTCAATTTATTTGCAAGATTTCTCCCCCAATTCAAAAGCTCAAATGTTACAGAGTGAATCCTTCCTTCTCTAACTTCAGATAATATAAATACTTCTTTCATATAATCCCTCTTTCTTCTAAAAAATTTATTATTATATCCACAGCTTTTTCTAAATTTTTTTCCTTAATTTTTAATCCATGTCTTGAAATTTTGGGATAAAATATCTTGACTACTCTTGTAGGTGATCCAGATAAACCCACATCGTTTTCTGAAAGTCCTAAATCCTTTAGAGTTATAATAGGAATATCTATTTCTCTTGCCTTTAATTTTCCCCTTAGAGTGGGGAGTCTTGGTTCAGAGATTGCTTTTATCACAGATATTACACAGGGAATAGTTGATTTAACTATCTCAGTCCCTTCTTCTATTTCTCTCTCTACAATTATATAATCTTTTCCTATATCAATAATTTTACTTACATAAGTTAGTATAGGAAGATCAAGTTGAGCAGATATACTTGGTCCTACCTGTCCTGTTTCCCCATCTGTTGCCTTTTCTCCAGTAAATATAATTGAAAAGTTCTCTAATTTTTTTATAAAACTTGATAATGTGTAAGATGTTGCCCATGTATCTGCACCAGCAAATGCTTTATCTGAAAGAAGATATCCTCTATCACATCCCATAGAAATTGCCTCCTTTATTACTTCAGTCGCCTTTGGGGGTCCCATAGAAATAACTATTATTTCTGAATCTTCCTTTATTTTTTCCTTAACTTGAAGACCAGCCTCTATAGCATATAAATCTAAGGGATTAATAACTGCATCTACCTCTTCTCTTTTCATAGTCCCTGTTTTCTCATCTATCTTTACCTTATCAGTTGCTGGTACTTGCTTAATGAGAATTACAATTCTCATTTATCAATCTCCCCTCTTTTAAAAAGTATATCAACTTGATATTATATCAAATTAAAGGTGATAAAATTATTAAAAATTATTAATGAAGAGGTGATATATTTGAGTACTATTTTAGGACTTGATGTGTTTAGAAGAGATAGATTTAAAATTCTCAAAGGGAAAAAAGTTGGTTTAATTACAAATTATTCTGGAGTATCATTAGATTTAAAAAGTAATATTGAGCTCATGTTAAAAGAAAAAATAAATATTCAAAAAATATTTACTCCAGAACATGGATTTTTTGGAATGTCTGATGGACTTCCTATAGAAAATTCCTATCTTCCTAAATATAAGATTAAACTTATAAGTTTATATGGTAAAAAACTAAAACCTTCATATGAAGATTTGGAAAACATAGATATTTTAGTTTATGATATTCAAGATGTAGGTCTTAGATATTATACATTTATATATACATTAGCTTATACCTTAGAATCTGCAGCTAAATTTAATATACCATACATTGTTCTTGATAGACCAAATCCTCTTGGAGGAGAGATTATCATAGGACCAAGAATAAGAGAAAATTTAAATTCCTTTGTGGGAGGATATTTTCTTCCTATAAGGTATGGATTAACTATAGGAGAACTTGCACTCTATTTTAAGAAATTAAATAGATTAGATTTGGATTTGAGAATTATAAAGATGGAAAATTGGGAAAGAGATATGTATTTTCCTAAAACTGGACTTCTTTGGAATGTTCCTTCCCCAAATCTTCCTACTTTTAATTCTACAATTTGCTACACAGGAATTTGCTTTTTTGAAGCAGTGAATATATCTGAAGGGAGAGGTACTACTAAACCTTTTGAATATATTGGAGCTCCATGGATTGATGAAGATATTCTATACGAAGAACTTTTAAAAGAAAATTTTTCAGATATTGCTTTTAGGAAAAGATATTTTGTGCCTGAATTTTCTAAATACAAAGGGGAAGTTTGTAGAGGGCTTGAATTTTTTCCATTAAATTATAAGGCAGACTTTATAAAAGTTGCACTTTCTCTTTTAAAAATTATCTTTAAATGCTTCCCAGATAAAATTGAGTTTGTAAAATACAATGAAGTAGAAAGAATAGATTTTTTAATTGGTGATGAGGAGACTAAAAATGACATTTTACAAAATAAAAGTTGGGATGAAATTTATTATAGATGGAGAAAAGAAGAAGATGAATTTAAAAATTTCATAGATGATATCATTTTATATTAGGAGGAAAAGATATGGAAGAGATTGATAAACTTATTAAAAAATATATAGAAAAGGGGACTTTTCCAGGTGGTGTTTTGTTAGTGGGTAATGATAAAGAGATTATTATTGAAAAGTCTTATGGATATAAAGCTCTTTTCCCTGAAAAAGAAAACAATTCTATAGATACTCTATATGATCTTGCAAGTCTTACTAAGGTAGTTGGAGTTATTCCTTGTATAATGAAACTTTTAGAAGATGGCGAAATAAGGCTTTGGGATCCTGTTGGTAAATTCTTAAAAGAATTTTCTAAAGGGTCAAAGGAAAAGATAAGGATATTTCATTTATTAACTCATACTTCAGGTCTTCCGCCTTATTCTAATGCGTGGAAATATACTAAAAGTCCCGAAGAATTAAAAGGAGAACTTTTAAAAACAGAACTCATATACTCTACGGGGGAAGATTGTATATATTCTTGCCTAAATTTTATTTTTTTAAGATATATTATAGAGGAAATAACAACTACTTCTTTTGATAAATATGTTAAAGAAAATATTTTCATCCCATTAGATATGAAAGATACAGGATTTCTTCCTGAAGATAAAAAAAGGGTAGCACCAACATGTAAAAGAGATGGTAAAATTTTAAGAGGAGAACCCGATGATGAGCTCTCATATTATCAGGGTGGGATTAGTGGAAATGCAGGTCTCTTTTCTACCGCAAGAGATTTATATAAATATGCAAGATCTTATATAAACGAAGACTATATGCTTTTTTCACCATATACTATTGAACTTTTTATAAAAGAGCATGTTTCCTTTAGAGATGAAAAAAGAGGATTAGGATGGATGATTAAAACAATTTCTTCTTCTTGTGGTGATCTCTTCAACGAAAAAAGTTTTGGACATACAGGTTATACAGGAACAAGTCTTTGGATTGACCCTGTTAAGAAATTAATAGTAGTTTTTCTTTCTAATAGGACACATATAGCACGAAATGTAATTTATTTACCTGATAGGAATATTACTCCTGTTGAGGGAAATAATTTAGAGGATATGATAGAATTTAGACCAAGACTACATAATTTGATAGTTGCAACTTACTTTAAAAATCTTTTGTAATTACATTCTCAGGTATATATAATATAATAATTCTAAATTTTAAAAATTGTAGGAGGTGTAAAAATTGAAAGAAAATTTAAATTTTATTTATCATATTCCAACAAGAATTCTTTTTGGACCAGGAAGTTTAGAAAAATTAAGATATGAGAAATTACCAGGCAAAAAGGCTCTTATTGTTATCTCTTCAGGAGGATCTATGAAAAAACTTGGATATTTAGATAAACTAATTGATATATTGAAAAACTTAAAAATAGAATATGTAGTTTTTGATAAAATTTTACCAAATCCTATAAAGAAACATGTAATGGAAGGAACACAAATTGCAAGAGAAGAAGATTGCGATTTCGTTATTGGACTTGGAGGAGGTAGTAGTATTGATTCTGCTAAAAGCATAGCTATAATGGTAAAAAATGATGGTGATTATTGGGATTATATTGTTGGTGGAACAGGAAAAGGAAAGCCTATAAAAAATCCTGTTCTTCCTATAGTTGCAATAACAACTACAGCTGGTACTGGAACAGAAGCAGATCCATGGACAGTTATAACTAATGAAGAAACTAATGAAAAAATTGGTTTTGGTAATCAATATACTTTTCCAACTCTTTCAGTAGTTGACCCAGAACTTATGCTAAGTGTCCCTCCACATCTTACAGCATATCAGGGATTTGATGCATTCTTTCATTCAGTAGAGGGATTTATTGCAAATATTGCTAATCCTATAAGTGATTTATATGCATTAAAAAGTGTTGAATTGATTGCTAAATATTTGCCTATATGTGTAAAAGACGGTAAAAATCTATCAGCAAGAACTTATGTTGCACTTGCAAATACCTTAGCAGGATTTGTGGAAAGCACATCAAGTTGTACTTCTGAACATTCCTTGGAACATGCTCTTTCTGCATATTATCCAGAACTTCCTCATGGAGCGGGATTAATTATGGTTTCAGAGGCCTATCATACATTTTTTGCTTCAAAGGTACCAGAAAGATACATACAATTAGCAAGAGTAATGGGAGTTGATGTGGATTCTCTTCCCCCTCATGAAAAACCATTTGCTTTTGTAAAAGCTATGAAAAAATTACAGGAAGATTGTGGGGTAGGTAATTTAAGAATGTCTGAATATGGAATAAAAGAGGATGAAATTGAGAAACTTGCTGATAATGCTATAAAAACCATGGGAGGGCTTTTTGAAAGAGATCCTTATAAATTAAGTTTTAAAGAGACAGTAGAAATTTTAAAAAGAGCTTATAAGTGAATCTTGAAATTCTGTCTGATAAGAGGAATGCAATTATATTAAGTTATATAAAAGTAAGATCAATAAATATAGTTTATAAAGATTAAGGAGGTGAAAATTTAATAATTTACTAAGTTTTCTTTCCTTTCTTTCATAGAATTATACATTATTGCGAAAGTTATTATTAACATGCCTATTGCCTGTTTTAGAGAAATAATTTCTTTCAAAAATATATAGGCGAAAAGGGTTGCAAAGACATTTTCTCCTAATATAACTAATGCAACAGAACTTGCAGGAAGTATTCTTAGGGCATAATTTGCAGAGGAATGTCCAATAAGTTGAGGTATTAAAGCTAATAACAAGAAATAAAAATATGTTTTAAGAGAATAGTTAAACAGAGAGAATGGCGAGAAAATTGAAATAATGAAAAGCAGTAATGCAGAAAAACTATAAACAAAGGTAATATAGCTTACTAATGATATTTTATGAGAAAGCTTTTGCCCTATATAGAGATAAATTGCCATAGCAAATCCTGCTATTAATGCAAGAATTTCTCCTATTCCTAAATTAATGTTTAAACTTTTACTTGTAATTAAGAATATTCCTAACATCACAAAACTTAAAGAAAAGAAGTAGTAAATAGGGGGTTTTTTCCTATCAATAAATATGTTAAAAAGTACAATAAATAGAGGATTTGTATTCACTAATACCACTGCATTGGCAATTGAGGTTAAGAATACAGAGGATATCCAAGTATAAAAGTGAATTCCTAAGGAAATTCCAGAAATAATAAGGAATGGGATAATATTTTTATCTATTTTAATTCTTTTTCTATATAAAATTAAAAGAATTAAAGAAGAGATAATTAATCTATTAGTAGCAATAATCAATGGAGGAGCTTGAATTGCTCTTATTATTAAAGAAGCAGTTGACATAGCTATAGTTCCAATAAAAAGAAGTATATAAGCTCTTTCTATCTCTCTCATGAGTTGAATTTTACTAATTTTTATAAGATAATGTCAATAACAAAATCTCTTTTATAAGGAGGATAAATTATGCTTTATCCAAGAGAAAGTGAAAAAAGAGAAGTTAAGGATTTATCTGGAATATGGAAATTTAAAGTTGATAAAGAGAATAAAGGATTGGAAGAAAAATGGTATAAAAATTCTCTAAATGATTATATATTAATGCCTGTTCCTTCAAGCTATAATGATATAACTCAAGAAACTTCAATAAGAGATCATATAGGATATGTTTGGTATGAGAAAGAATTCTTTATTCCTTTATCTTGGAAAGATAAAAGAATATTTGTAAGGGTAGGTAGTGCATCTCATTATGCTATATTATGGATAAATGGAGAAAAAGTGATAGAGCATAAAGGAGGCTTTTTACCTTTTTCAGCAGAAATAACTAATATTTTAAATTTTGGTGGAAAAAATAGAATTACTATTGCTGTAAATAATATTCTTGATTGGCAATCACTTCCCCCTGGTGAAATTATAGAATTTAATGATCCAATGCATCCAAAGGGCTACAAAATTCAAGAATATTATTTTGATTTTTACAATTATTCAGGAATTCATCGCCCTGTATATATTTATTCTGTTCCTAAAAATTATATTTCAGATATCAAGATAATCACTGATATTAATGAAAAAAATGGAATTGTAAAGTATGATATAGAGGTCGTAGGGGAAAGTGAAAAAATAGAAATCATCCTTTTAGATAAAGAAGGTAAGGAGATCTGTAAGAATTATGGTGTAAAAGGAGAATTAATATTAGAAAATGCAGAATTTTGGTCTCCTGAAAATCCTTATCTTTATTCTTTTAAAGTGAATCTTTATAATAAAGAAGTTTTAGAGGATTCTTATTGTTTAGATATTGGAATAAGAAAAGTTGAAATAAAAGATAATAAATTTTTATTAAATGGAAAGCCATTTTATTTTAAGGGTTTTGGAAAACATGAAGATTCTGATATAAGGGGAAAAGGTTATGATCCAGTAATTGCAATTAAGGATTTTAATCTTTTAAAATGGATAGGAGCAAATTCATTCAGAACATCTCATTATCCATATGCAGAAGAAATTTTGGATCTTGCAGATAAATACGGAATTCTTGTTATAGACGAAGCTCCTGCAGTTGGTATGAATTTATGGAATATAAATAAAAAGGTTTTCTGTAATGAAAGGGTTAATGAAAAAACATTAGAGTATCATATACAAGTAATGAAAGAACTTATAAATAGAGATAGAAATCATCCTTGTGTTGTTATGTGGAGTGTTGCTAATGAACCTGCAAGTTATGAGGAGGGAGCAGAAGAGTATTTTAAAAAATTGATTGAAGAGGTAAGAAAAATGGATCCTACAAGACCTGTAACCCTTGCTGAATCATCAAAACCTGAAGAAACAAAAGTAGCAAAATATGTAGATGTAATATGTGTGAATAGGTATTACTCTTGGTATACTGATTCAGGAAAATTAGAATTAATTGAATACCAATTAGAAAGAGAGTTAAAAGAATGGCATGAAAGATACAAAAAGCCTGTTTTCCTTTCAGAGTATGGAGCAGATACTATAACTGGATTTCATCAAGATCCTCCTGTTATGTTTACAGAAGAATATCAAATTGAGATGCTAAAAAGATTTAATAATGTCTTAGATAAATTAGATTTTATTATAGGAGAACATGTTTGGAACTTTGCAGATTTTGCAACAAAACAATCTGTGATAAGAGTAGTGGGGAATAGAAAAGGTGTTTTTACAAGACAGAGACAACCAAAATCCTCTGCTTTTTACTTAAGAGAGAGATGGCTAAGAAAGTAGAAGGGGCTAGAAATTTAGCCCCTTATTTTTATTTCTTTTCTACAATTATTGGATAAATTAGGACAGGTTCATCCTCTAAAAAAACTTTTACAGTGTAATAACCTTCTTTTGGAAATACAAAATCTTCAAGTTCATCATATACTACATTTATAGTCTTAGGTTCATTTTCAAAATATTGAGGTTCAGAAACATATATTATATTATTATCAGGGTCTAATATTTCAATGTGTTGCTTAAATTCACCATTTCCTGAGCACCAACCATTAGCAATAATAAAACTATCTTTTGCTGGAAAATCTTCAAAAGCGAAATATTCAAAAACACCTGAAACTGTTAATAAACCGTTATCTTTCTCATATACTTCTATCGCAGGAAGAGAAAAAGTGATATATGGAAGATTAGATTTGGGTTTGTATTCTAATTCTTCTCCAGAAATTTGAATAAAAAGGGGCATTTCAAATTCTACATTATCATCTAATACTGCTTGTACCCAATAGACTCCAGATTTATTGAATAATGTATTGGCAAAATCATGAGAAAACCAATAAGTTTCATAATTATTTTCAAATTTTATATTTTCTTCATTAGTCTTCTTTATTATTTTTTTATCAGGATCTACAATCTGAACCCTTACTTTATGTTCCCCCGTTCCTGTCCAACGGGAATAAACTTTAAAAACATCAGTGGCAGGTAAGTTTTTAAAAATAGTAATACTGAAAAGACCATCAAGAATTGTTAAACCATAATCATCTTCTAAAATATCTTCTACTATGCTAAGACCTAAGAGATTAGCTTTTTTTTCTTGTGCAAATATATGAGTTGTTAAAAAGAGAGACAATAATAAGACTACCAAAAAAATTTTCTTCATAAAATTAACACCTCTTTCTTTTTAAAATTGTATGGTATATTATAATCCCTAATATGGAATTTTTAAATGTGATATTTGTCACAATTTTTTAAGGAGGATTTTGTGTGATGATAAATATTGAGATAAGGGGCGCCATTAGACTTCAAGAAGAAAGTTCTATTTCTGCAAAAGAATTAATACATAGGAATGGAGATATTTTTAAAAATTTATTTGGAGATAAGGATGTTCCAATAGCTGTAAGAGTAGAAAATAAAATAGAAGATCTAAATTATATTATTCAAGATGATACAAGATTGGATTTTATCGGTTTAGCTTCTAACTTTGGAAGGAGAGTTCTTGAAAGAAGTTACATTTTTCTTCTTAATTTAGCGTGTGAGAAGGTATTTCCTAATTTAAAGGTAGTTGTAGAGCATTCTTATCACAAAAGTCTTTATGGAAGATTTAAGAATTACACTCCAAAGCAAAAAGATTTAGAAATTATTGAAGAGAAAATGAGAGAAATTTCAGAAAAAGATATTACTATAGAGAAAATATTAGTTTCTAAGGAAGAAGCTTTAAAAATTTTTTCGGAAAGAAATGATGAGGATAAGATAAGACTACTTAAATATATTCCATTTTCTGAAATTCAACTTTATAAAATAGATAACCATTATGAATACTCCTATCTTCCATTAGTTCCATCTACTGGGTATTTAAAGACATTCTCTCTTAAACTTTATCAACCAGGTTTTATCTTAATTCTTCCTGAGGACACTGATCTTTCAAAAATAAGTGATTTTAAAGAAATTGTCTTGTTATTTCAGGCTTTTTACGAATATAAAAATTGGTTAGAGATATTGGGACTTGTAGATGTGGCATCTTTGAATGATTCCATAGAAAAAGGAGAAATTTCAGATGTTATAAAAGTTGCAGAAGCATTACATGAGAAGAAAATTGCTCAAATTGCTGATGAAATATGTTCAAGACTTCCAGATCTTAAGTTAGTTCTTATTGCGGGTCCATCCTCTGCAGGAAAGACTACTTTTAGTAAAAGGTTGCAGATACAATTAAAAGTCAATGGAATAAAACCAATAGTTATAGAAATGGACGACTATTTCTTACCTATAGAATTTATAGGAAGAGATGAATTTGGAAATTATGATTTTGATAGTCCCAATGCATTAGATATTAAACTTCTTAATGAGCATTTAATGACTCTTATGAATGGAGGAGAGATAGAGCTCCCTAAATACAATTTTCATAAAAAGAAAAGAGAAAAATCAGGAAAAATTGTTAAATTAGATGAGAGGAATTTAATTGTTATGGAGGGGATTCATGGTTTAAATCCATTAATAACTTGTGGTGTTCCTGGATATATGAAATATCATATTTTTGTTAGCGCACTAACTCATCTTAATATAGATAATCAAAATAGAGTTCCTACTACAGATGCAAGATTGATACGTAGAATTGTAAGGGATAGTATATTTAGGGGATATGGGGTTTTAGATTCTATAAGGCAGTGGCCATCAGTAAGAAAAGCAGAGGATCTTTATATTTTTCCTACCCAAGAGAGAGCAGATGTTATGTTTAATTCTGCATTAGTATATGAATTTTCTGTTTTAAAGAATTTTGTAGAACCTATGTTAAAGGCTGTCCCACCTTATTATCCTGAATATCCAGAAGCAAAAAGAATTCTAGATATTTTGTCTCATTTTCTACCCTTATCACCCACAGAAGTCCCAATGACATCTATATTAAGGGAATTTATTGGGGGAAGTTCTTTTACATATTAATCTTCTTTCTTATGCATACTTCGGGTTGTTACCACATCTATACCTAAATTAAAAATATTCTCTAAAACTTTATACTCTATAGGAATAGGTGCAGATATTTCTATCTCTGATAGTTTTTCAAGGAGAGGAAAGATATAATCTTTTGGTATAGGAAGAGATGTTTTTACTGGAATTACAGGATAGATTCCACCTTTTATTCTAACTGTTGTGGTAACAATTCTTTTGGGATTTTTAATTTCTTCTAATGCATATTTAATTCCCCTCTCACATTTATTTCCAAGAATTTTTAATTCTCCCTTATCTTCATTAATCTCTAAATTACATCCTAATGGACAAATAATGCATGTAAGTTTTTTTAATAAAGTCATCTTATTTTTCCTCCATAGAGAAAGTAATATTATCAGTCTCCTCAAAGACAGAAGAATTTATTTTTAATACAATCATTTCCGCTGGTTTTACTATTGGATATTTCCAGGTTTTTATTATTTTATTTCCTGATTTTAAATGAAGAACAGAATTGTATTTTGGTTCTGATACTCTAAAATAAAAAGTAATTTCTGGTAAAATTATAGGATAAGAAATAAATTGAGGTACAACCAGTCTTAGATTGCCATTAATATTTATAGGTATTTTTCTTTCCCTTTTTATCACACCTTTTATATATTTTACCGCACATTCTCCTGCAATTAATCCTTGAAAGCTAACATAATCAACTAAGTCATTTACTAATAAGACATTCCCACATGCAAAAAAGCCTTCTCTTTCTGTCATGAGGAACTGATCTACAAAGGGTCCTAAAGTCTTATTATCTATTGGAATCTCTGCGATTTCAGATAATTCATTTTCAGGTATCAATCCTACAGAAAGAAGTAAAGTATCACATTGAATAAATCTCTTATTAGAAATGATAGGATTTCCATAACTATCAACAGGAGCAATATAAACTCCCTCCAATCTTTCTCTTCCTTTTATTTCTACAACAGTATGACTTAAAAATAATGGAATATTAAAATCTTCAAGACATTGAACTAAATTTCTTGTTAATCCTCCTGGAAATGATAACTTTTCTACAACACCGACTACTTCCGCACCTTCAAGTTTTAGTCTTCTTGCCATAATTAATCCTATATCACCCGAACCTAATATAAGAATCTTTTCACCTGGTAGATATCCTTCCATATTTACAAGTCTTTGAGCAGTTCCTGCTGTAAATATACCTGCGGGTCTTGTTCCAGGAATAGCTAAATTACCATGAGTTCTTTCTCTACATCCCATAGCTAATATAACTGCTTTTGGTCTAATCTCCCATAAACCTTTATCATTTACTGCTATGAGTTTTTTATCAGGGTATAATTCTAATACCATAGTTTTTTTCCAAATTTCAATATTGTTGATTTTTTCAACTTCTTTTATCCATCTTTCTGCATATTCTGGACCTGTTAATTCTTCTTTAAAATATAAAAGACCAAAACCTGGATGAATACATTGCTGAAGTATTCCCCCCAATTCCTCTCCCCTCTCTATTATTAGAATCCTTAGTTTTTCTCTTCCTGCTGAAAAAGCGCTTGCTAATCCTCCAGGACCTCCTCCTATTATAACTATATCAGTCTCTTTTAGCATATCTCCACCTCATTTTGTTTTCTCCATTTAAAATTTTTGATTTTCCACCTTTTAAAGTGAAAAAGTTAACAGGTTTTCCTAATTCCTCTGATAATATTCTTAAAATATATGGAGTACAAAATGCTCCATGGCATCTTCCCATTCCTACTCTTAACCTTTTTCTCAATGCTTCTAACGTTTTTGGAGTTAGAGGATGTCTTATATAATCTATTATTTCTCTTTCGCTTACATGTTCACATCTACAAATAATATGTCCCCATTTTGGGTCTTGCCTTATAAGTTCTTCTCTTTCCTCATTAGTTAATTCCCTGAAATATAAAGGTTTTTTTCTTTCTCTTTTAAAATTCTTTTTTAATCTTAGATTTTCTTTTTCCTTAAGCCATTCCTCTGCAATTTCTGCAAATGCAGGAGCTGAAGTGATTCCTGGAGAGTCTATCCCTGCAAAATGCAAAATTCCTCTTGCAGAATTAAATTCCTCTATTAGAAAATCTTTATAATTACTTACCGCTCTTATTCCTGCAAAAGTATTTATCACTGAAGAGAAAGGAATATTAGGAATTAGCTTTTTGGCTTTCTCCCAAACTTCTTTTAAACCTTCTTGGGTTGTACTTTTATCTTCTTTATCTTCTATGTCATGGGCATTTGGTCCCAAAAGAATATTTCCTTCAATCGTAGGAACTACTAAAATTCCCTTTGATATTGGAGTTGGGGTAGGAAATATTGTAGAATGTACTAAATTTCTCATCTTTTTATCTAAAACATAATATTCACCTTTTCTTGGTATAATTTTAAAGGAAGAATTAGATTCTATCATTTTTATAATCTCATCTGCATATATTCCAGCACAATTAATAATATATTTTGTAAAATAAATATTCTTATTAGTCTCAACTATGTAACCATTTCTTTCTTTAATAATATTACAGACTCTTTCCTCAAGATGTATTTCAACACCATTTTCCCATGCATTTTCAAGAGCTGAAATAGCTAAAAGATAAGGATTAGTAATTCCCGAGGATGGGACATAAAGAGCCAATTTTACCTCACAATTGATATTGGGTTCTCTCCTTAGAAGTTCATCTCTTGAAATAATCTCTAAACCCATAACTCCATTTCTTTTTCCTCTCTCTTTTAATTCTTCTAACATTTTTATCTCTTCATTATTAAATGCTAAAATAAAGGCTCCATTCCTTTTAAAAGGAACTTTTAATTCTTCACAGATAGTTTCATATAATTTATTACCTCTCACATTTGTTTTTGCTTTTTTAGTATTTGGCATTGGATCATATCCTGCATGAATTATTGCACTATTTGCCTTTGTAGCTCCCATAGCTATATCACTTTCCTTTTCTAAAAGGAGAATTCGAAGAGAGTAGAAAGAAAGTTGTCTTGCTATTAGGGTTCCAACAATTCCGCCTCCAATAATTATTACATCCATTTTTCTCCTCCTTTTTAAATAAAAAGAAAAAACCGCACCTACCTTTAATGGTAGGGCGGTTTCTCCGAATTCTCCTCGCCCAATCTAAATTTATTATAACAAAAAATTTAAATAATTTTCAAATCTATTCTTCCTGCAGAACCCCAAAATCTTGTTATTATATTTTCTAAGCCCTCGAGTTTTCTTTCTTCAAGCCAAAGTTGTGCATATATATTTGCAAGTTCAATATAAGAAGATGCATTTGCTTCTCCTTTTAATCTTCTTAGTGCAACCTTTATGGCGGTTCTAATAAAATTTAAGTCCTTTGGTAAGTTAATATTTTCTGTCTCATCAAGAACATTTTGATAAACTATTCTTAAATCTTTTTCTTCATATGGTAGTTTCAATCCCATAAATTTATAATAGGATAAAGATATTGGAGGAATATATAAAAGGGATGGATGTTTCTCAATTTCTGTAAAATACCTAAAATATAAATCTTTGAAGAGAACATATTTAAATGTATCAGAAATTAAGGGATTTCCAAAAATCTTTCTTACATAAACTATCTTCATATCTTCTCCAGTTAATGCGCTCCATTTTTCTTCCCACTTTTCATTCCCCTCTGCTATCTCCATGGTTGCAAGAAGTAGAGGATTTAAAAATGAAAATAGACATTCCTCACCATCATCTCCCCATGCGGTAACTAAAAATCCAGGCAATTTTTCTTCTTTTGCTATTGATATAAAATTTCTAATATTTTCTAAGGCATCATAAAAATTGGGATAATATCTCAACCAGTTAGAAAAACCAGGTGATGCTATCTCCTTTTTCTTTCTCTCCCCAAACATATTTATTTTCTCTTTAAAATGTTCTTTTGGAGATGGACTGTAATCCCAGTTTGCAATGTAAACTTCATCCCAAATCTTACTTTCTAAAACTACCTTCCAATATTTTCTTTCTTCCTCTCTCAAATACATACCAGTTAGCATATCTCCCCAAAGTATTGCTTCTTTTCCTCTTTCCTTTACCATATTAACCATTTTTGTATGATGCATTTCATAAAGAGATGGACCTTCAAAAACTTTACTTTTATCAAGACTTTTACCTCTTCCTAAAGCCCAAGTTTCATCTCCACCAATATGAATAAATTTTGATGGAAAGAAATCTAATACTTCATTGAGTAAGTCATACGCGAAATTTCTCGCAGAATCATTAGAGACATCTAAGCATCCTTCTTCAGGTCTATGCCATTCAGAAAATTTATAAAATATTGGAAGTTTTAAAATGTGCTCCATATGACCTGTTAATTCTAAGGATGGGAAGACTTCTATTCCTAATTTTTTCCCATACTCTATAATTTCTTTTAGCTCATCTTCGGTTAGTCTACCACGTAGTGCTCCAATTTGGGGATATTTTCTCCACGGGAATAAATCTTCAAAATATATTGCAAAATAATTATACTTCAGAATGAATAGCCATTTTAAAATGTCTTTAAATGTTTTTAAATTAGGAACACCCCCTCTTGCTATATCTAAATGATAACCTCTAAATGAGAAGTTGAATTTTTCATGAATCTCTAATTCAGGAAGATCTTTATTTTGTTTTAAAATTTGAATAATCGTTGCATAACATATATTTTCATCTCCCCATATCTCAATTTCACCATCTTTTATAGAAATACCAATTCCTTCTCTTTCTATCTTTTTTATCTTAAAATTACCTTTTGGTATATTAAATTCCTTTGATAGAAATTCTGGAAAATTTTCAAAACCATTAAAAGGAAAATATCTACCCTTGAATTCAAGCTTGTAAGGCTCTGGAACTATAAATATTTTTGACATTTTTATACCTCCTAACTTATCTTATATTTCTTAATCTTGGATCAAGAAGATCTCTTAAACCATCACCAAGAAGATTAAAACCTAAAACTAATAAGACTATAGCAAGACCTGGAAATATTGCAGTCCAAGGAGCAACAAGCATAAATCTTCTGGCACCACTTAACATATTTCCCCAAGAAGGATAAGGAGGTTGAACTCCTAATCCTAAGAAACTTAAAGCAGATTCTAATAAAATACCTAAGGATAAGCATAGGGAAATTTGAACAATTATAGGGACAAGAATATTTGGGAAGATATGTTTAAAAAGTATATGAATTTTTCCTCCTCCTATTGCAAAAGCTGATTGAATAAAGTCTAAATTTTTAATACTTAATACTCCTGCACGGACTAATCTTGCAAACTGTGGTGTATACACTATACCTATAGCTATTATTACATTATATGTTTTTTCCCCCAATATTCCCATAATGAATATAGCAAGAAGAAGAGGGGGAAAGGAAAAAAGTATATCTACAATTCTCATTAAGAAATTATCTAATTTTCCACCCCAAAAACCTGAAATTACTCCTAAGGTTACCCCTAAAAGTGAAGCAATAAGAGTAGCAGTGAAACTTATTAATATGGAGATTCTACTTCCCCACATAATTCTTGAAAGTATATCTCTTCCAAACTCATCAGTTCCCAATGGATGTTTAATAGAAGGAGGTTGTAAAATCTCGTTATAATTCATCTCAGTAGGATCATAAGGAGTCCAAAATATTCCTATTATTGATATAAGTAAATAAAAAATAATTATTAATAAACCTGCAAGGGCTATATAATTCTTCTTAAATTTAAAAAAGAACTTCATTTTTCCCTCATTCATATCTTATTCTTGGATCTATGAATGCATAAAGAATGTCTGTAGATAAGTTTATAAGAACAAAAAGAAAGGAAATAATTAAAACTATTCCTTGTAGAAGAGGGTAATCTCTTTGAAATATTGCATACAAGGCTAATCTTCCCATACCTGGTAATGCAAATACTTCTTCTATGACAATTGCTCCTCCTAAAAGATATCCAGCATTAAATCCTAAAATTGTAACTACGGGAAGTAATGCATTTCTTAATGCATGTTTAAATAATACTACCCTTTGTGAAAGACCTTTTGCCTTTGCAGTCTTGATATAATCCATTTGAAGAACCTCTAAGATGCTATTTCTTGTGAATCTCATAACTACCGCTCCTAAACCCAGTCCTATAGCTAAGGATGGTAAGAATAACATTTTTATATTAAGTAATGGATTCTTAGAAAAAGGAATAAAATTTCCCATAGGAATTAAGCCTTCAAAGGAAGAAAATAAGATAACAAATAGAGTGGCAAGCCAAAATTGGGGTAAAGAAAGTCCTAAAAGTCCAATAAGTCTTATTAAAATATCAATAATGGGATTCTGTTTTAAGGAAGAAAGTATTCCCAAAGGAATTCCGATAATTATAGAGAAAAATAGTGAAAAAAGTGTAAGTTCTAAGCTTAATGGAAGTCTATGCAAAATATCAGGAAGGATTGGTCTGCTGGTTCTTAATGAATAACCAAAATCTCCCTTAATAATTCTTGATAACCATTCAAAATAAAGAATAGGAATTGGCTTATCTTCTCCAAAAATTCGCTTAAGTTCTTCCATTTGTTCAGGTGTTGCCTCTACCTGTGTGCCTAAAAATAATTCTAAGGCACTTCCTGGAATTAATCTTACTAAGAAAAAAACTAATATAGAAACACCAAATAATACAGGGATAATTGATATTAATCTTTTTAAAATATATCTTCCCAATTTTTCCCCTCCTAAGGTAGGGGGGATTAAAATCCCCCCTTATTAATGTAGTATTATTTTATTTTTCTATCCAAGTATTTGTTAGATAATAAAGAGCCCCATTTCCTACTTGTTTAAATCCTTTAACATAAGGTCTTAATATCTGTGTCTCATATGGAACATATAGGAATATTACAGGTGCCTTTTCTGAAATAAGAGCTTGTAACTTGTCATATATGGGCTTTCTTTCCTCATATTTTGTAAGTTTTCTACCTTCCTCTAATAATTTGTCTACTTCTTCATCTTTAAATAGGAAATTATTAACTGCTCCTTTACTATGTAATATGCGATATAAAAATCTATCTGGGTCTGGGTCACCGCCTCTTAATTCTACCATTGAGTCAAAATCTCTTTTTCTCCATCTATCAATATATATTCCCCATTCAAGAACTTCTAACTCAGGTTTAAGTCCTATTTTTTTAAGTTGATTCTGTATAACTTGAGCAACAGAAATTCCACCTTCATAAGTTGGTGAACAAACTATCTTAAAAGAAAATCCATCAGGATATCCTGCTTGAGCTAATAATTCCTTAGCCTTTTTAATATTAGGTCTTGATAAAGGTAAAAGCTTAACAGATTTTGCCCATCTTTTTACTGAAGCAGGAATAGGACCTGAGGGCAGAGCCATACCAAATTCAGCGGTAGAAACTATTTCATCTCTATCTATAGCAAGGGCAATTGCCTGTCTTACTCTTATATCATCAAAAGGCTTTCTTGTAGTATTAAATCCATAAGTTCTTACATTAATCCCAGGTTTTTGCATTACCACAAGATTTGAATCTTTTTTAGCTTGTAATATAACACTACCATCATTAATTGTAGCCATATCTAAAGCTCCAGATTTTAAACCTGCAAGAAGAGATGTTTGTTCTGGAATAACTCTAAATATTACTTCATCAAGATATGGAAGCCCCTTTTCAAAGTAATCAGGATTTCTTACTAATCTCATATAGTTGTCTGGAACCCACTCAGCTAATTTAAATGGACCTGTTCCTACAACATTTCTCTGAAGATTTCCGTATTTTTCAATTTCTTCCTTAGGAACTATTGCACAATTGTTTGAAGCAAGTCCACTTAAGAGAGATGCTAATGGTGTAGATAGTTTGATTTTAACGGTATATTTATCAACTATCTCAATACTGGATATAGGTTCAATGTAGGAACGACCAGGTGAACCAGTTTTTGGATCAAGAATTCTTTCTAATGTATATTTAACATCTTCTGCGGTAAGTTCTCTTCCATTGTGAAATTTAATCCCTTTTCTTAAATAAAAAATATATGTTAAATTATCTGGAATCTTCCAAGATATTGCAAGGTCAGGAACAATATTTAAATTCTCATCATATTTTACTAATTTATTATATAATAGATCTATTCTTCTAAATGATGAAAATGCAGTTACTATATTAGGATCTAAACCTACTACTTCTTGATCCACACCAATTGTTAAAGTACCACCTTTTTTAATTTGACCTGAAGAAAGAGAAAAAATAAAAAATAAAATTATAAAAGAAATGGCAAAAAATCTTTTCATTTTAATTTCCTCCTTTAGAATTTTAAAATAAGAATGAAATCTTTCTCACCTCCCTATCCTTTTCTTAAATTTTTCTAACTCCACATTAAGACCTAAGAGTTTTATATTATCGCTTTCCTTAATTCCTACCCCTACTTCTACCGCCCTTTTTATTTGAGGATGTTCCCACATATTTTTATCTTGAATAGCTGGTGTTGTTCCAAGAATCTTGAGAAGAGATAATCCAACCATATCACAAGCAACTCTATCTGGAGAAGCAATGATTATACCTGGAGTTCTTATCTCTCCTACTGCAGGACCTCCTTTTACAAAAACCTTGCTTGCATCTAATATATTTAATTTAGGATGAAAGGCAAGATTTAATTCTCCTATCATTTCTTTAATATATCTTGAACTATGCATGAGCATTCTGTCAGATCTATGTATCAATCCTACAAAGTTTTTTAAAGACATAGTAAAATCTGCAATGGAATGAGTTTTAACTACTGCAACATTTATAATATGATCAACGCTTTGGAGAAGCTTAGGGATTCTAAAGCCCTTTTCCCAATATTTAACACCTTTAGGTTTAACAAAAACCCATTCAGTGTTATCTAATGCTAAAACTTCTGCTCCTTGTTTTTTAGCTTCCTGTAAAATTCCTACTTTTTCCATGTTGTATAAAGTATTAGGCCATGGAATTCCAGAACAGTCAGCAACAATAACTCTTTTTGCTCCTTGTTCAAAAGACATTTTGACAATTTCTCCGACTACTTCTGGACTTGTGGTTCCTGGACATGGATCATAGGAGTTTACATTGGGTTTAATTAAAACAGTGTCTCCTGGTTTTATAAAATTAAGACCACCTGCTAAGGATACCGCATATCTAACAGAATTTCTAATATCTTTATCTTTAACTATACTTACAGGAACAACCTCACTAATTTTATCAGTTTCTTTTAACTCTTCTGTCTCAATATTTGAGAAATTTAATAATGATAATTTTCTTTCAGGTATTTTGATATCTTTTAATAATTTTTCAATTTTTAAAGCATCAAAAGATAAAATAATTGAAATACCTAATCCAATTTTTAAAATATCTTTACTTTTTAGTTTCATTATAATCACCCCTTAAATAACTCTTAAAGACTGCCACTTTTTGAAGACTGTAGCGTAATCTACTCCTATTTCTAAACCATGAACTCTCACCATAGATTTATAAAATCCTTTATATGGAAAATAAGAAAGATTTCCTTTAAAATCTAAGCTTTTCTCTTCCCTAAAAATTCTGAACTCCTCTAATGCTGACCACCATCTCTTTACTTCCTCTTCATCTAAGGGAATATATAAATCAGGTGAAAAGTCTTTTAGATCCTCAAAGTTTTCTCCAAAAAGAATATTTTCAAATGTTAAAGAAAAACTTGAAATTTTCAATATTCTCTGAACGGCTTCCAAGACTAAAAAATGTGTTTTCCTATGAGTAGGATGCCAACTTCCATTCCAATGGGTAATTAATAGATCTGGTTTTTCTTTAAGAATTATAACGGTAATATCATTTATAACTGAGTCTTTTAAAAGATCTTCTTTTCTAATTTGTAAACATTCGGAAGATACTCCTAATATTTTCTCTGCTCTTTTCATATCTTCATATAGAGGATCGTCTTTCTTACCAGTAAGAGAGATAAATTTTATATCATGACCAAAAGGCGAGTATTTAACAGCAAGTCCTCCTGCTATAAGTTCTGCATCCATAATGTGTGCACCAATGGCTAATATTTTCATCTCTTTATAGGTGGAAGAGATATTTTTCCCCCTAAAACAGGATATTTTGCTCCAGATGCTGAAGGGACATTGTTGGGGATTCCAAATAGCATCTCATCAGCTAACACTGCCCAAGTTATAGCTTCTCTTGCATCATTTGGGATTCCAAAATCTTCATGAGTTTTAACATTAATTGGATGAAGTCTTTTTTTTAGCCATTCTACCATAGTTTTGTTATGGGTACCTCCACCACCAAGTATTACTTCTTGGAGTTCATAACCTTTCGGATAAAATTTTTCGTAATTGTAAGCTATTGCTTCAACAGTAAAAGCTGTTAATGTAGCAATAATATCTTCAAAAGAAAGATTTTTTTCTTCTGACATTTTTAATATATTTTTTAGAAGCTCTTCTCCAAAAAGCTCTCTCCCTGTAGTCTTAGGTGGTTCCTTTTTTATATATGGATGATTCAGAAGATTAGAAAGAATTTCTTTATCAATTTTCCCTTTTCTTGCTATATTTCCATCCGGATCAAATTCTAATTCTCCATTAGTAAAATATCTTACTGCATAATCAATTAATATATTTCCAGGTCCACAATCAAAAGATTTTATAGAATCCCATGAAATATCTTTTGGTAAAAAAGTTACATTAGCAATTCCACCAATATTTTGAACAGCCCTATTAATATTTTCATCTTTAAAAAGAAGATAATCTACATATACACTTAAAGGAGCGCCATGACCTCCTCCTGCAATATCTGCAGCTCTTAAATCCATAACAGTAATAGTTTCTAATCTATCTGCAATAACTGCAGATTCTCCAATTTCCATATGAGCTCCTTGAAAATTATTCTCTTCCGATGGTGGATCATGGTATAAAATTGGTCCTTGTGCAGAAACAGCAAAAAGGTCTTCTTTTTTAATTTTTAGTTTATTTAAAAGTTCCAAACCAGCATTAGAGAAGATTTCTCCTATAATATGATGAAGTCTAACTAAGTCTTTTGCTTGAAAGAAATTAGGAGGATATACTTGAAAAATTTTCTCTTTAATTTCTTTTGGATAAGGAAATTGAAGAAAATCTATAAACTTAATTTTTTTATTCTCTCTCAAGCCTTGAACCTCTATTAATGCACAGGTAACCCCATCACAGGATGTTCCAGACATCATTCCTAAAACAAATCTTTTTTCATTTGGAGAAATATCTTTTATAAACTTCATTCTTTTCTCTCCTTTTAAGTAGTTAATTCTACATATAATTGATATCTATCTCCCCTTAAAACAGATTCTACAAATTCTCCAGGTCTATCATTAGGTAAAAAAGTTAATCTTTGTACATAAAAAACTGGAATGTTTTTTTGTATTTTTAATTTTTCTGATTCATAATTGTTAGGCATTCTCACCCAATAAGTTTCTTCTGCTCTTTTAAAAACTATACCATATTTTTTCTGTAAATATTCGTATAGAGAACCCCTACCTAATTCCTCTTTACTAATAGATGGAAATATATCTGAAGGTAGATATGCTATTTGAAGTCCCATAGGATTTTCATCTGCAAGTCTAAGCCTTTCAAGTTTCCATACTTTTATATTCTCATCTATTTTTAATTTTTCTTGTAATATATATGTTGGATTAATTAGATCTAAATTTAAAATTATGCTATCTGGTTTAAAATTTCTTGACAACATATCTTGAGTAAAATTAGTAAGTTTTCCAAGTCTCTGCTGAATTCTTGGGGTGCTTACAAAGGTCCCCTTTCCTTGTTTTCTAAATAATAATCCCTCTTGTACTAACTCATTAACCGCTCTTATTACTGTTATCCTTGAGACATGATATTCTTGCATTAATTCTTGTTCTGAAGGAATTTTACTCCCAGGAGGATAATCTCCCTTTAATATTTTTTCTCTCAAACTTTCTCTAATTTTATAATAAAGGGGAAGAGGTATATCCTTCTTCATTTTTTACACCTCTTAAATTTGTCATGTTGATATAATAATAGAAAAATTTTTTATAGATGTCAATAATTAATTAGAAAGATAGATTAAATCAATATGAGTTTCTTTAATCTCAAGCAAGTTTTTGACATAAAGATAAAAAATAAGATATAATATCATCACACCCCCCTCCTTAGGTGGCTGGGGAGAAAAAAGGCTCCAGCCACCTTTTAATTTTTAAGTATTTAGTAACAGAGGAAGAAATTATGAAAGATTTAATAATAAATAAAGATTATTTAATAAGAAAAAAACTTTTAAAATTATGTATACCTATATTTTTAGAGAATATTTTTCAACTCTTATTTGGTTTTGTAGATATGTTTTTTGTAGGATTTTTAGGTAGTGTTGCTTTATCTGCAGTTGGTATTTCTAATCAAATTATAAATATTTTTATTGCCATATTAGCATCTTTAACAACAGGAACTCTTGTTACAGTAGCTCATAGTATTGGAGGTAAGAAGTATAAAGATGCTCAAAGCTATCTTGCTAATTCATTAACTTTGGGACTTTTTATTTCTTTATTTTTAACTATATTTGGATTATTCTTTGTAGACCCATTACTAAAAATAATAGGAACAAAAGGAAATCTTACCTATTCTTCATCAATATATTTAAAATTTATTCTCATCCCTTCCTTTCTTTTAGTATTCATTCCAATAATTTCTTCTGCATTAAGAGGAGCGGGAGATACAAAAACTCCATTATATGTAACTATGGTTGCTAATATTTTAAATATCTTTGGTGACTACATTTTAGTTTTTGGTAAGTTTGGATTTCCTACCATGGGTGTTTCAGGAGCTGCTTTGGCAACCTCCCTTTCAAGATTTTGTGCTTTAATCTATTTGATATTAATTTTATACAAGAGAAATCTTATATTTAAATTTAATTTTAAAAAGGTATTTGATTTTCAAAGAGAAAAAGTGATTCAGATTTTAAAAATTGGTATTCCAACATCCTTAGAACAATTACTCTTTTCTATAGGTGCATTAATATATGCATCTCTTGTTCTTAAATTAGGTGTTGATGCATATGCAGCCCACAGAATTGCCTTAAATATTGAGTCTTTATCTTTTCAACCTGGATTTGCCTTTTCTGTCTCTGCTACAACTCTTGTAGGACAATATAGAGGAGCAGGGGAAGATAAAAAGGCTTTTATTGCCTCATTAGAAGCTTGGAGAATGGCAATTATTTTTATGGGAGTAATGGGGATTATTTTATTCTTATTACCTTCTTATTTTGTTAAGATATTTACAAGAGAAGGAATAGTAATTGAAATGGCAGTATCAGCATTGAGAGTTATAGCATTAGTTCAGCCACTTCTTGCAACAAACCAGGTTATGGCTGGTTCCTTAAGAGGATCTGGTTTAACAGAACTTCCCATGATTTCTAATGGTTTAGGTATGTGGTTTATTAGAATTCCTATAACATATTTTCTAATAAATATTTTAAATATTGGATTTATTGGAGCATGGATCGCAATGGCTTTAGATATAACTTTTAAAGCATTATTTAATTTCTACTTTTTTGTTATAAAGAAATCTTGGCAAAATATTAAGATTAAAGTTTTTTCAAGTGGATCTTAGATATGCTAAAAATTTTAGATTTTCCTATCTTAGGGTATAAAAAAGCATGGGAAATACAGAAAATACTTCATTGGTATAGAGTTAACGATATAATTCCTGATACTTTACTTCTTTTAGAACATTTTCCTGTTATTACACTTGGAAAATTTGGAAAAGAAGAAAATCTATTATTGACTAAGGAGAGACTTAAAATTTTAAATATTGAGTTCTTTAGAACTGATAGGGGTGGTGATATTACATATCATGGTCCGGGACAGCTCATAGGTTATTTTATTTTTAAAATTGACAGTATAAGAAAATTAATATTTTCCATTGAGATGTCAATTGTGGAACTTTTAAAAAATTATAAAATTAATTCTGAAATTATAGATAAATATCCAGGTGTATGGGTAGGAGATAAAAAAATATGTGCTATAGGTATGACAGTAAAGAAAAAAGTTTCATATCATGGATTCGCTTTAAATGTTAACAATGATCTCGCTCCTTTTTCTTATATTATTCCTTGTGGATTGAAGAATAAAGGTGTTACTTCTATATATAATGAAATTAAAATCCCCCTTTCTATAAAAAGGATAAAGGGGGATTTTATTAATATTTTTACTCAGGTTTATGGGGTTTTAGATTTTCATATCATAGAACTCTACGACGATAAAATAGAGGAGGTTTCTGAAAGGCTTTTGGAGGTCCTAAAATCTCCATAAGAATAATGATTTCTGGAAGTTTTTCCTTTATATCCTTTTCTATAAAAGTATAAGTTTTTTTCTCTATTTTTTCTACCTCTTCTGGCATTTTAAATGTGGATTTACCTTTATGCTCTATAATATAAACTGCTTTTGATACATTACCTTCTGTTTCTTTCAAGACAGTTTCCACTTCTTCAATATCTGCCTTTGTTTTTTCTTTAGCCTCTTTTATTTTTTTCTCTTCAAATATTTCTTTTTCTATTAAAATAGGCTCTAACTTTTTAGGTATTTTAGTCTGTTTCTTTTGTGCTTCCTTTACAGCTGAAAAAATTCCTGATAAAACTATAAATAGGATATATAAAAGAACTATCCATTCCATTTATTGTTGCCCCTCTTCTGGTTTCTTAGTAATTTGAGATATAGCCTCTCTCATTGCGGTATCAGCCATTATATTTTTTAAAGTATAGTAATCTAAAACCCCAATTTTACCTTCTTTTAAGGCTTGAGCTATAGCGAGGGGAATCTCTCTCTCTGCTTCTATAACTTTTGCTCTCATTTCTTGAGTGAGAGCTTTCATTTCCTGCTCTCTTGCTATTGCTAAGGCTCTTCTACTTTCTGCCTGGGCTTGAGCAATTCTCATGTCTGCTTCTGCCTGATCACTTTTTAATCTTGCTCCAACATTACTTCCAACATCCACATCTGCAATATCTATTGATACAATCTCAAAAGCAGTTCCAGCATCTAATCCTTTTGCAAGAACAGTTCTTGAAATACTATCAGGATTTTCTAAAACCTCTTTATAACTCTCTGCAGATCCAATTGTAGTTACTATTCCTTCTCCAACTCTTGCTATAACAGTGGCTTCTCCTGCTCCTCCAACAAGTCTTTCAATATTTGCTCTTACAGTTACTCTTGCTTTTGCTTTTAATTCAATACCATCCTTTGCTACTGCTGCAACAATAGGGGTTTCTATAACCTTTGGATTAACACTCATTTGAACAGCTTCTAAAACATCTCTTCCTGCTAAATCTATTGCTGCTGCTTTTTCAAAACTTAATGGTATTCCTGCTCTTTGTGCTGCAATAAGTGCGTTTACAACTCTATCTACATTTCCTCCTGCTAAGTAGTGAGCCTCTAATTTATCCAAGGTTAGATTTAAACCTGCTTTATGAGCTTTGATTAAAGATGTTATGATAATACTTGGTGGAACTCTTCTAAGTCTCATTCCAATTAAATCAAAAATTTTTATAGAGACACCTGCCGCTAAAGCGGAAATCCATAATCCTAAGGGGACAAAGGAAAAAAATATGGAAAAGAAAATGATAACTAATATGAAAATTAAAAAAGCATATATTAAAGACATTTTTTAAACCCTCCTTACAAAAATTTTATTCCCCTCAACCTTAACAACTACAATCTCACTATCAGGAATAATATATTCTGATTCTGAATAAACTTCTAATTTTTCTCCATCTATCTCTGCAAATCCTGTAGGTCTTAACATTGTTATTGCTTTTCCTCTTTTACCTATTAGATCAGTTCGCTCTCTTACTGCTGAATATCCTAACTCTCTTTTTTGATCTTCAGGTATATTGAATTTTTTCCATGCTTTACTTTTTGGTAAGTAAAAGGCTAAGAAAATAATTAATGAAGATATAACAAAAAGAGCAGTTAAGATGGCTCTAAATGTATTACCAGTACTACTTATTAACCAAAAAATACTAAAAAATATAGCAGCACTTCCTGAAATTCCAGCAATTCCAAAACCAGGTGTATGCATTTCTATAATAACAAGTAATAAACCCAAGAGAAATAATATTAAAGGCTCTAAACCAGCAAGTCCTGCAATAAGATATCCCCCAAAGAATAATCCCAATCCTAAGAGGGCTAAAAGCTCTGGGATTCCAAGTCCAGGAGTAATAATAGCTACATAAAGGCTAAATAAACCTATAGTTAATAGAATGCTTGAAACAGTTGGATCTGTTAGTATTCTTGCAAAATTTTCTGACCATGTAGGATGAAGCTTTTTTAAAGTTTCTTTATCTAATTTGTAGAATTTTAAAACTTGTTCTATATTCTCTAATATTTCGTCTGCATACTTCCATTTTTTTGCCTCTCGTGCATAAAGGCTTAATATTTCTCCTTCTTTTTTTAATCCAGGAATAACAACATTTTTATCTACCATTCCACCTGCAATTCTCGGATCTCTTTTTCTCTTTTCTGCAGTACTCTCAAATTCTGATCTTAAAGCAGAGATAGTTTTCTCATCTGCTGGTCTTGGTTCAGCAGCACCTATACTTCCACTTGGTGAAATAATGATTTTTTCACATGACAAAGCTATTAATGCCCCAGCGGACCATGCTCTATCTTTAATAAATGCAATTGTAAGAATAGGTGTATTTATAATTGTATCTCTTATTTTTATTGCTGCATCAACCCTACCGCCAAAAGTATCAATTTCAAAAATAAATGCTCTTGCATTAGGATTTTCTCTAATGCTTCTTTCTACAAAAGATGCTAATCCTAAATCTATAGTACCTTTGATAGGTATGAGAAAAACATTACCTTCAGATGCAAAAAGAGAAAAAATTAGAAATAATATTAAAAAGATTATTTTTCTCAAAATCATCCTCCTTTCTCTTTAGAATAGTATACACTGACATAAGGGATAAGAAAAGAGAATGGGAGAAGAGAAAAGGAGGTTTTTAAAGGGATAAAAGGTGTTATGAAAATAGAGAAAAGTATAAGAATAAGGAATGAGAGAAAACTGAGAATATAGGCAGAATTATATCTTTTATATATAACTTCTTTTATAACAGGAAAATATATAAGAAAAAGAAATTTTATTTCTATTCCTTTTATAAGATATAAAAATACAAAAATAAAAAATTCATCTAAAAAAGATATAAGAAAGAATTCTTGTAAAATATTTTTTTTAAAGCAATAATATAATAAAGCACTATATAAGAATGAGACTAAAAAATAAATTTTTAAGTATGGAGATTCTATAAACATTCTCAATGATAAGAAAAATGAAAATAGCAAAAAAACAATTAAAAATCTTATACGAGCAACAATTACCTCATTCATTTTTAACCTCCGCAAGAGGTACCTCTGGTAAATAAATTTCATCTTTATTATCATCATACTCAAATATTTCCGCATATCTACCCCAATCTATAAGAACATCTAACTGTTTTTCTGCTTCTTGAGCTGAGAGATGTTGCTTTAAAAGATCTAAAAAGAAGGTTCTTGATGCCTTATGATTAGATTTTGATTGTAAAATTCTTACTATTTGTTTTAGAAATGGGACTTTTTCTATTGCTAATTCTTTAAATAATTCTTTTCTCTCTAAGACATCAGCTTCTGCAAACTTCTTACCCGCATTTGTAAGGTAAAAATCTCCTTCTTTCACTTCTGCAAGTCCTAATATTTCACTGGCTTCTACAATAGGCAATAAATCTTCTATGTCCATTAATAATTCTTCTCCCAACTTATAAATATCCACAGGACCTTCTTTATCATTAACAACCTCTATTAAACCTGTGATTGCTCCAACACCTGCTTGTGGTATGAAAAGATGTCTTTTCTCTTTAAAAGCAATTTTTTCTACAGGTTTTCCTGTTAATATTCCATAAATCATATCAACTAAATCAAGAAATTCTTTTGATTTTTTGTCTCTCCAATGAGGTATATCTATATTAATCTCTTTTATTATTCTTCCTGGGTCTTTTCTCAATAAAATTACTCTATCAGCTATATAAACCGCTTCTTCTATACTATGAGTTACGAGAATCATTGCTTTTGTGGGAATTTTTTTCTCAATCCATAATTCTATGAGGTCATTCCTCAAATTTTCAGCAGTTAATACATCTAAAGCTGAGAAGGGTTCATCTAAAAGAAGTATATCAGGTTCCATTACTAAAGCTCTTGCAAAACCTACCCTTTGTTTCATACCTCCAGACAACTCCTTAGGGTATGCATTTTCAAATCCATCAAGACCTATTAAATCTATTGCTTTTAAAGCCTTTTCTCTTCTTAATTCTTGAGGTAATCCTAAGGCTCTTAAACCTATTTCCACATTCTCTAAAACAGTTAGCCAAGGGAAAAGAGCAAAATTTTGAAATACCATAGAAACTCCATGATTTATACCTTTTAATTCTTTTCCCTTATAATAAACCTTTCCTTCTTGTGGTTTTAATAAACCTGCGATTATCCTTAATATAGTTGATTTTCCAGAGCCAGATGGTCCTAAGAGAGCTAAAATCTCACCTTCATTTATGCTAAAACTTATATTTTCTAAAACTTTAACTTCACCCTCTGGAAATTTAAAACTTAAATTTATATTTTCAAGCTTAAGAAGTTCCATAATTCTATCCTCCTATTTGACTAAATTTCTCTTCTGATAGTTTGAAGAGTCTTTTCCAAAATAATCTATTTATTAATACTACCATTAAAGCCATAGTTAATGTTGATGCTGCAAGAAGAGAATTATTTCCTGTAGACGAAGACTCAGTAATCAATGCTCCTAATCCTATAGTTTTTATTACTTTATTATTATAGATTATATATTCTGAAACAATACTTGCATTAAAAGCACCTCCCATTGCAGTAATTCCACCTGTTACAAGATAAGGAAATATACAAGGGAGAATTAATGTTTTCCATTTTTCCCAGCCTTTAATTCCCATTAGAGATGAAACTTCTATAAGATCTTTGGGGATAGAAATAGCACCTGCAATTATATTGAAAAGAAGATACCATTGAGTTCCCAAAAGCATTAATAATATACTTGCAATATTCAAACCCCCTGAGATATTTATTAAGAATATTAAAAGAATTGGAAATAAAGCAGTAGCAGGAATAGATGCAAGTATCTGCACAATGGGTTGAAAAACCTTAGCTAATTTGGGGTTCATACCAATTTTTATACCAATTGGGAGTGTCCATGATAGTCCTATAATTACTGCAACTACCACCCTTAATAATGTTATAATTGCAGATATTAATACTCTCTGCCATATATTTAAAGGAAGATTAAAAATTAAGGTTCCTAAACCTATAACTCCTCTTATTAAAAGAGCTAATATAATAAAAATTATAACTTTATTCCAAATTCTACTCCATTGAGAATTTGATACTGAAATTTTTACTCTTTTATATCTCTCAACAAAATATTGATTAATATTCTCTCTTAAAGGATATAAAATCTTTTGTCCAAAAAAATTTAAAATTTGCGATCTTCTATACCAAAGAAGTACAATAGAGTTATATGAATCTTCACTTTCTGTAAATTCCATTTTAAATTTCTGAGCCCATGAGGTTAAAGGTCTCCATATCAGCTGATCAATTAAAATAATAATTATAATAAGAGTTAAAAGACCAATAATAATTTTATTTAGATCACCTTTAAGAGATGCAAAGGCAAGATAAGAACCTAATCCAGGAAGCACAAACTCTTGATTTGTGATTGTAAACATCTCGCAAGCCATTAAAAAGAACCATCCTCCAGCAATGGACATCATGCTGTTCCATAACAGACCAATAGCGGAATATGGTAATTCTAAATGCCAAAATCTTAACCAAGGGTTTAAACCTATGATCTGTGATGTCTCTCTTAATTCCTTAGGGATAGAGATTAAAGAGTGATAAAAACTAAAAACCATGTTCCAAACTTGACCTGTAAATATTAATATTATTGATGTTATTTCTAAACCTAATCTTGATCCAGGGAATAATGTTAATACCGCCATAAATACTGGTGGAAGAAAGGATAAAACAGGAATAGATTGAAGAATATCTAATAATGGAATAAGAATTTTTTCTAAATTTTTATTATAAGCTGCTGTATAACCATAAATTAAAGTAAATATAAATGAGATAAAATAAGCAATAATCATTCTAATTAAGGAATAAATAGAATAAAGAGGAAGTTTTGAGATTGATAAATCAAAGAATAAAGGATTTGAAGGTTTTGTATAGAAAGTATTTAAAGAAGAAAGAGCATATATAATACTCCCTATAAAAAGGAGTATTAATATATCCCCCACAGAAAATTTCCTGTAGGTTATAGGAGACCAGATTATTCTTTTCATGGATTCTGGTCTCCTTTTCTTGGTATTTCACGAAAAATTCTGGGAGAAAGCTTAATAAGTTCCATTTTCTCCTTACTCCTTTCCTTAAAAATTTTTCATAAAATATACTTAAATGCCTCGGAACATAATCTCCTTCTTTGGTACTCATATACTAAGCTTTCTCCCTCCTTTCTTTTTATTTTCTTTTTATCTTAAATATAAACCTATAAAAATTAGGTGTCAATGAAAAATTAAGATATAATATTATAATTAGAATATTAAAAGAGGGAAAAGAATGGCAGATAAGATATATTTAGCCATAATATGGCATATGCATCAGCCATATTATAAGGATGTGTCAAAAAATGTTTATCTATTTCCATGGGTAAGACTTCACTCGATTAAAAATTATTATAATATGGTTAGTATTTTGTATGACTTTGAAAAGATTAAGCAAAATTTTAATCTTGTCCCTTCGCTTATTTTCCAGTTAGAAGATTATGTAAAAAATAACGCAAAAGACTTATGGCTTGAAAAGACTCTAATTCCTGCAACAGATTTATCTAAGGATGATAAGGACTTTATAATAGATAGGTTTTTCTGGCTTAATATAGATAAAATGGTATTAATACATAAAAGATATAGAGAACTTTGGGATAAGAAGAATAAAGGGGAGGTTTTTACGTCACAGGATTTTTTAGATTTACAAGTTCTTTACAATCTTGCATGGTTTGATCCTGAATATAGAGAAAAGGATGAGTTTTTAAGAACTCTGTGGAAAAAAGAGAGATATTTTTCAGAGGGAGAGAAATATGAGGTTATAAAAAAACAAAAGGAATTGATGAGTAAAATTATTTACATATATAAAGAATTAAAGAATAAGGGACAGATTGAAATAACTTTTTCTCCATTTTTTCATCCAATTTTACCTCTTATATGTGATACTAATTCTGCAAAGTTAGCAGTTCCAGATATTTCTGTTCCTTCTCTTCCTTTTCAATATCCTCAAGATGCAGAGGAACAAATAAGGTTAGGTATTGAATTTTATAAAAAATATTTTGATACTTATCCAAAAGGAATGTGGCCGTCAGAACAGGCTGTAAGTCCTGATGTAATTAAAATAGCATCCAATTTTAATATTCAGTGGTTAATAAGTGATGAAAAGGTTCTTTTTAAAACTTTAAATAAAGAACCTATTAGAAACTTAGATGGATTCATATCTGAACCTACTATTTTATATAAACCTTATAGAATAAATATAGATGGAAAATCTATTAATATGATTTTTAGAGATACTTTTTTATCTGATAGAATTTCCTTTACTTACATGCATTATCCTCCTCATGATTCAGCTCAAGATCTTTATAATAGAATATTAAATATAAAAAATAGATTACCTAACGATTTTCCATATTTATTAACAATTGCATTAGATGGTGAAAACTGCTGGCAATACTACGATAATGATGGGAGAGATTTTCTTAGAGAATTTTATACTCTTTTATCCAGTAGTCCAGATATTGAGACTGTAAAAGTAAGTGATTATTTAGAAAGATTTCCACCAAGGGATGAACTTAATTATATTCATACAGGTTCTTGGATAGAAGGAAATTTAACAACTTGGATTGGAGAAAAAGAGGAAAATATTGCCTGGAATTATTTAAGGATAGTTAGAGATTTTGTAGAGGATAAATTGAGGGTAAATCATAAAATAGCTGATATTATTGACTGGACTTCTTTATATGCTTCTGAGGGCAGTGATTGGTTTTGGTGGTTTGGGGATGATCAGGACTCAGGTCATGATGAAATATTTGATTATATCTTTAGATTACATTTGAAAAATATTTATCTTTCACTTCAAGAAACTCCGCCATCCTTTCTTGATGTTCCAATTGTTATTAAAAAACCTATATGGATTGAAAAAGAACCTTTGATCTTTACACCTTATATTGATGGTAAATTAACAGATGAAAGAGAATGGCAAGATGCATCTTTAAATCTTGTAAAGGGTGAGGGAAGGATTTTAAGAGGAATATATTATGGCTATGACTTGAATAATCTATATTTACGTTTAGATACAAACATATTACCCTTGGATTTATTTCAACATGGTTTTTACATTGATTTATATTTCTCACATCCCCAACAAACTGCAAGAAATATTTATTTGAGATCTGAAAGAAAGATTTTAGGGTATCCTTTATCTTTAAATATAAGAATAAGAAAGGTAGAAGAATATGAAATATGGAAAGCAATTGGTGAGGAAAAATGGATATTAATTGATAGAAAAGATTATGTAAAAGCAAAAGATATCTTTGAAGTACTGATACCTTTAGAATATTTTGAGGGAAGAAAAGGAGAAAAAGTTAGCTTCTCAGTAGTTATTTGTAAAGATAGAAATTCTATTGAGATATTTCCTAAAAATAATGGTTATAATTTTATCATTCCAGGTCTTCTTGAGGAGATATTTTCTACAATTGTTAAAGCTCAAAGGGAAAATTTAAATCTTAATATTTTTATTAGCTCTTTCCTTATTCCCAATAAATCAAAAATATTTCATGCTTATTCTAAAATTCTGTTAACTTCAGAGAAAAAATTACCTGAATTAAAAAAGGAATTATATAAGGGTTTAATCATAAAAAAGTATTTAAATTTAGAAGACTTATGGCTTATTCTTCAAGGCATAAGAGAATTAAGAAGATTTATTCTTGACAGTTATCAAGTAGGATTTAGTTTGAAGAAAGTAAAAAGGGAGAAGGAGAAATATATTTTAATTCCAAGAGATACTTTAAAAAATTTTGTATTTTTATATCTCACCCAACAGAAAATAGAAGTCTATCAAGAATTTCTAAATTTAACTAATTACCTTCCTAAAAGTAAAGATGATGATATTTGGGGAGCTATAGAAATTGTTGGATTATAAAGAATACTTCTGTTTTGAAGATATTGAAAAAGCAAAAAGAATACAAGAATTTTTAGCTAAAAAGGTAATTTTAAGGGATGAATTTGAAGATATTAATTGGATAGGAGGTGCTGATACATCTTTCTCTGAGAAGGAAAATAGGATTTTAGGAATAGTTGTTATATTAGAGTTTAAGACATTAAAATTATTAGAAATTTCATATAGTTTCTCATCAGATATTATTCCATATATACCTGGATTCTTAAGCTTTAGAGAAGGATTAGCTATTTTGAAAGCATGGGAAAAAATAAAAATGAAGCCTCAAATTTTAATAATAGATGGACAAGGTATCGCTCATCCAAGAGGACTTGGTATTGCTTCACATATAGGTGTAATACTTAATATACCTACTATAGGATGTGCAAAAAGTAATCTTGTAGGAAATTATAAGGAACCTGGAAAAAGAAAAGGAGACTTTGAACCTATATTTTATAAAGGGAAAAAAGTGGGTATTGTTTTAAGATCAAAAGATAATGTAAAACCAATCTTTATATCTCCTGGTAATAAAATATCTCTTGAAACTTCTTTAGAAATTATATTAAAAACTATAACAAAATATAGAATTCCTGAACCTATAAGACTTGCTCATTATTATAGTAAGGTAGGATGGTTAAAATTTGAAAAAGAATGATAATCTTTTAAGAGCTGAAATTTCCTCTCTTTTTCCCAATCTTGCTTTTTTTATAGCTTTTTCTAATATCTCTATACTTTTATCATAAGTTTTTCTATCCACAGGATATGGATATCCATCTTTTCCTCCATGAGCAAATGAAAATCTTGCAGGATCTTTAAAGCTTGGAGCCTTTCCATATATAAGTTCACTTATGAGAGCAAGAGCTCTTAAGGTTTTTGCTCCGACACCTTCAAACATTATCAATTCTTTAAAATCTTTCGGGGGTTTTTCATAAGTTTTAAGAAGTATAGATTTTAAATTTTCTGGCTTTATATCTTTAAATGTTATTGGATGATTAGAAGGAAGTTTTAAATAGACTTTTTCCCATAAAGATAAAGTAACTTGAGGATTTTCAGAAGATAAGAAAGTAATAATTTCCTGAGAAGGTTTACTTTCCTTTGCTACCAGGTTTAAAACAATTTTTTCTTTTTTTTCAGAACATATTGCTTTATGAGGGTCTTCTATAAAGCTTTTTACCTCTTCTCCTAACCAATGATATCTTCTTGCATATTTGTTTTCTTCATTCATTCCTTGTTGAATTACACACCATTCTCCATGTTTTGTAAAGATAAGAATATGATGATATAACTGATAACCATCCTGTAGAGCATTGTTATCTATTCTTGCAACTAATCTACTAATATTTATCCAGAATTCGGGGTCAAATCCTATTTTATCCGCAATATTTTTAATTTCTTCTGGTGTTTTAAGAGCGGTTTTACCCTTTCCTCCTACAATGAATAAACCTAACTCTTTATTTAGATCCCCTAATCCTTCTTTTAAAGCACCACAAGTCGTTGTTGTAAGTCCACTTGAATGCCAATCAAATCCAAGTAAACAACCAAGTGCTTGAAACCAAAATGGGTCTGACAAGTTTCTTATAAGATCAGTAATTCTATTTTCTATTGCAAAGAGAAGAATAATTTCTCTTGCAAGCTTTTTCATTCTTTGAAAAAGCCATGGTGGTGCTTTTCCATAATGTAATGGTAAATCTGCAAATTTTCTTTCCATTCTTGTATAATTATAACATCTTTTATGAAAGGAGATGATTAGGTGAAAAAGATATTTATAATTTTGATAATATTAATTACTTTAACTTTTGCAACTAAAACACAAGAAAGAGATATTAAAATCCCAAATTTTCCTAAGGGAATATTGAAAATATATCAAGGAGATAAAACCTTAGAAATCCCTATTGAAATTGCAGATGAAGATGAACTTTATTATTTTGGCTTAATGTATAGGAAAGATATTCCATGGAATTATGGAATGCTTTTTATCTTTCCAAAGGATGTAGATTATGGATTCTGGATGAAAAATACATATATTTCTTTGGATATAGCTTTTATAGATTCAAATAAAGTAATTTTCAATATACAAAAAATGTATCCATGTGATAATAATATATGCAAAATTTACTATAGTCCTAAGCCTTATAGATATGCTTTAGAAGTTAAGATGGGATTTTTTGAAAAATTTGGTTTTAAAGAGGGAGCAAAAATAGAATATATAAGAAAATAAATTTTTTTACAAATTGACTTTTTATATAAAATTTTTTATTCTTGTAAAGAAAATTTTCACTTAGGAGGTTATAAAATGAGTGTTCCTAAAATAGATAGGGATTTATGTATTGGATGTGGAGTTTGTGCATCTCTTTGTCCTGATGTTTTTGAGATTGATGATGAAGGAAAAGCAAGAGTTATAGAGGGAGCAGATTGTGAAAATGCTAAATGTTGTCAAGATGCAGCAGATTCTTGTCCTGTAGCAGCTATTAGTCTATAAAATTAATATAGGGAAGGCAATTGCCTTCCCTGCGAATTTTATAAGGGGGTAATAGAATTGAATTCCAAAATCATAGAAGATATCTTAGAAATTTCTTTAAAAAGAGGAGGGGATTTTGCAGAGATTTATTTTGAGGAAACAAAATCTATATATTTTAGAATAGAAGATAAAAAAATAGAGGAGATCACATTTGGCGAAGATTATGGTGTAGGTATTAGGGTAATAAAGGAAGATAAAACTTTCTATGGATATACTCAAGATGTATCCTTTAATGGATTAGAAAAACTTTCAAGAAATATATCAGAAATTATTTATGAGGAAAGGCCAGAAAAAATTATTTCTTTAGAAGAAAAGGATTTTAAAACAAAGGTAAGAATAATTAAGGATTTAAAAGATATTGAAATAAAAGAGGGTGTTGATTTCTTAAAATTTATGGATGAAAAGGCGAGAAGTTATGATCAGAGAATAGTACAGTTTACTGGGATAATAAGAAGTGTAGATCAAAATGTAATAATTGCAAATTCTGAGGGGGAATTTAAAGAAGATAAAAGACTAAGGACAGCTATATATGCACTTTCAGTGGGTAGTAAAAATGGACTTATACAGACAGGTATTGATGCTTATGGTGTTTTTTCAGGATGGAATATTATAACAATTGATCTTATAGAGAAGATAAGTCTTGATTCTTCAAGAAGAGCAATATTAATGCTTGAGGCAGTAGATGCTCCTGCAGGTGTTATGCCAGTAGTTATTTCTTCTAAGGCAGGAGGAGTTATTATTCATGAAGCAGTAGGACATGGTTTAGAGGGAGATCTTGTTAATAAAAATGCATCAGTATATGCTGGAAAAATTGGGCAGAAAGTAGCATCAGAAGCTATTTCTCTTGTTGATGCAGGTACTCTTGATGGAAATTACGGAAGTTTTGCATTTGATGATGAGGGCATTCCTTCTCAGTATAATATTTTAATAGAAAAAGGTATTTTAAAAGGTTATATGCATTCAAGAATTACCGCAAAAAAGATGGGTGTAAAACCTACTGGTAATGGTAGAAGACAAAATTACAGGTTTCCTCCTATTCCAAGAATGACAAATACTTTTCTTCTTCCTGGTAAAATTTCTCCTAATGAGATTATCAATTCAGTAGATAGAGGAATTTATGTAGTTAAAATGGGCGGAGGTCAGGTTGATACTATAAGTGGAGATTTTGTTTTTGCAGTTGAAGAGGGATATTTAATTGAAAAGGGAAAGATTATTAAACCTATCAGAGGTGCAACACTTATTGGAAATGGGCCTAAAATTTTAGAATCTATAGAGATGGTAGGTAATGATTTAAGTTTTACACATGGAACATGTGGTAAAGATATGCAAGGAGTTCCTGTCAGCGATGGAATGCCTACGATATTAATTCCACAAATCACTATAGGTGGAACTAAAAAGGAGGATTAAACATGGAGTTTTTGGAAGAATTTTTGATTTATACCCAAAAAAAAGGAGTTAAAGATGTTGAGCTTTTTTATCAGGAGGTAGAAAAAGAACATATATCTATATGTGATGGGGAAATTGAGAATTTTCAGTTATCAAAGGAGGGAGGATTAGGGATAAGAGTATTAAGATACTGTAGACAAGGATTTGCTTATACTAATAATCTTTCTAATTTAGATATAACCCTTGAAAAGGCAATAAAAGCTTCAGAACAGATGTCTGAAGATGATAATATAATGTTTTCTAAGGGTTCAAAAGGGATAGATATTAAAGAATATAAAGAAGATCCGCCAAATTATAAAAAAATAGAATTTTTGAAAGAAGTAGAAAAGAAAATTTATTCAAAGGATAAAAGAATTAAAAGAGTAAAGAATGTAACATGGGAAAAATATAAAATAAGATCTTTCATATTGAATACCTTAGGTACAAATTTAGAGTATAATTATCAATATCAGTATGTTTATACTGAAATTGGAGTTTCTGATGGAAAAGATGAAAAAAGCTCATGGGATTTTAAATCAGGTAGAGTTTGGGATGATATTGATTTTGAAGATTTAGTAAATAAAGTAACATGGAAGGGAACTGCACTTCTGGGAGCTAAATCAAAGAAATCTCAAAGAGCAGAGATAATTATTCCTCCTTCACAGGCTAAAGATATATTAAGTGTTTTTGCGTCTGCCTTCTCTTCTGATAATGTTCAAAAGGGAAAATCTATTTTAAAAGGACTTTTGGGAGAGAAAATAGCCCATGATAAATTAAATATTATTGAAGATCCAACATCTGAAAATGCATTTATAAGAAGAGAATTTGATGATGAAGGAGTTAAGACAAAGAAAAAATATTTAATAAAAAATGGTTATTTAGAAGAATATTTATATAACCTTTATACTGCAAAGAAGGAAAATAAAGAATCAACCGGAAATGGTGAAAGAATAAATTATAGGGCACTCCCAAATGTAGGTTTTTTTAATCTTTTCATAGAACCTGGGGAAAAAACTGAAGAGGAGATAATAAAAACTGTGAAGGAGGGTTTATATGTTTTTTCTTTAATGGGTCTTCATCTTATTGATCCCATATCCGGTGATTTTTCTATAGGAGCTGATGGATTATGGATTAGAAATGGTGAATTGGCTGAGCCTGTTTGTGAGGTAACGATATCTGGTAATCTAAAAGATTTTTTAAAATCCATTGTAGATGTTGGAAATAATATAACATTTGATAACACTGTTGTTTCCCCTACTTTAAGAGTTATAAATATTATGATAGCTGGGAAATAAGGGAGGATTAAAAAAATGGCAATATTATTTTCCACTGAGGATATATTAGAAATGGCAATTCATTTAGAAGAAGAGGGAGAAAAATTTTACTCAATATTCTCTCACAAGATTGAGAAAGAGGAGATTAAGAAAATATTCAATTTTCTTAGTTTAGAAGAGAAAAAACATAAAGAAACTTTTAAAGAAATATATAATAACATTAAAAAAAGGAATTTTTTCACAGCATATCCCGATGATGAAGCTAATAAATACTTACATGCTTGGGTTTCATCTCAAGTCTTTATAGATTGGGATAAGATTTTGAAAGAAAAAATTTTTATCTCAGAAACTGAGGTTATTGACTTAGCTATTTCTTTAGAAAAAGATTCACTCCTTTTTTATTATGGTATCTCAGAATATCTAACTCAAGAGAGTAAAGATGTATTAAAAGAAATAATAAGCCAAGAAAAATCTCATTGGGACCAACTTATAACTTTAAAGAAAGCTTTTTAAACAATGAGAAAACTTTTAATTTTTATTTTAGTTTTTACCTTTATTTTAGTTATAAATAGAGGAAATGAAGGAATAATTTTAACATGTGGTATTCCTCTTGATATCTCATCATTTAATCCTTTTGATCCTAAGACATATCCTCCTCATCTTTTAACCTTAATTTTTGAGCCTCTTTTTGATGTAACTCCTGGAAGTTATAAATTAATACCTCGTTTAGCAAGGTACTGGCGCATATTAAATCAGGGTAGAGAGTGGATTTTTTATCTAAGGAAAGAAATAGATTCAGATGATGTTATTTTTTCTATTGATTTTTGGGGTAAGAATGATATTTCTTATGAAAAAATTGATAAACATACCATAAAGCTTATTTTTTCAAAAAATATGTTTTCTAATATTGTCTCTCCCCTTTTTATAATCCCTAAGAACTTCTTAAGAGGAGAAGAAGTTAGAGGAACAGGTCCCTTTTTCTTTAAAAAATATATTAATTCTGAAATTATATTGGAAAAGAACAGAGAAAATATTTATTTAAATAATATAATAATTAAGACTAATTATACTTTAAAAGATGATTTAGATATAATGAAAGTTCCCTCTGAGGATTTTAAGGATATTGAAAATATTAAAAATTATGTAATTTATAACTTAGGACCTAATCTTGAGACAAGTAATCTTATTATAAATCAAAACCCCTTTTCTCCAATTCCTAAATATAAACTTGCTTGGTTCCAAAATGTAAATTTTAGAAGAGCCATAGCACATGCTATAGATAAGAATCTTATAATAGAAAAAGTATATAATGGATATGCCCATCCTCAGGATGGTCCATTAAATATAAAAAGTATTTATTATACTGAAAATATAAGAAAATATCCATATAATTTAGAAGTTTCAAAAAAACTTTTACAGGATATTGGATTTAATGATAGAAATAATGATGGATTTCTGGAGGACATAAGAGGTAATATGTTAGAAATTAATATTTATGCTATTAAAGACAAAGAAATAAAAGAAATTGCAGAGATTATAAAGTCTGATCTTGAAAAATTAAAAATAAAAGTAAACCTTATTTATAAAGATTCTCTTTCAATTAATTTATTTCAAACTTTCAATTGGGAATTAGCGATAGTAAAACATAAATGGAGTTTAGATCCTATTCAAGATAGTAATATTTATCTATCCAAAGAGGCATTTCACTTTTGGTGTCCATTTCAAAGATCTCCTATCAACCAATGGGAAAGACAGGTAGATTATCTTTTTAATGAGTTTCAGAACGAGAAAAGTTTTATAAAAAAGAAAATCTTATTATATGAAATACAAAAAATATGGGCTAAATACTTACCTTTGATATTTATTGTCTCCCCTTATGATATTTATATAGCAAAAAAGAATATAAAAAATTTTAAACCATCTTTATATTATGGACCCTTATGGAATTCATATGAAATTTCTAAATAAGGTTCTCTAAAAACTCTTTACTAAGTTCTCCTGTAAAAATCTCTTGAGCAGGACCTTTTAGAATAATGTAAAAAGAAGGCTTAATTATAACTTCTAATTCTCCACCAGGCATGAAAACCTTCACTTTCTCTTTTACGATACCTTTTTTATATGCTGCAGAAGCTGCTGCACAGGCGCTACTTCCAGAAGCCAAGGTATATCCTGCTCCCCTTTCCCATATTCTTATATCAATAGAATCTTCTGTAAGAATTTTTACCATTTGAACATTTGTTCTTTCTGGAAAGAGAGGATAATTCTCTATTAAAGGACCAACTTTTTTTAGATAATCTTCATCTATTTGAGAAACAAAGAATACACAATGAGGATTCCCAATATTAAGAGATATAATTTTAATTTTTTCTCCTTGTATCTCTATCTCCTTATCAATATAATTAAACTCTACCTTGCCCATCTCAACCTCTATATTTTTTACCCTCTCATTTTCAATTTCAAGCTTTACTTGAACTTTTCCACCTGGTGTATTTATGTTAAATTCAGAATTTTTGGTATAATTGTGTTCGTATAAAAATTTAGAAAGGATTCTTATACCATTTCCACTTTTTTCTGCAGAACTACCATCAGGATTATAAATCTTAAGAGAAAAATTTGAATCATCTATTTTTCTAAAAAGAAGTATGCCATCAGAACCTATTCCATAATTTCTATGACATATCTTTTGAATATTTTTAGGATTAAGAGAGAAAGTAATTTTATCTTCCTCAAATATTATATAATCATTTCCTAAGCCATGTGCTTTTGTAAATTTATTCATTATAAGTCCTCCAGTTTATATTTTAATAAATTATATCAAAATAAAACTCTTATTTTGTGTTAAAATAAAATTAAAAAATCTTGATACATGAAGGGAGAAGAAAAAATGCTTTTCAAGGAACTTTCAAATTTTTTTCAAAAATTAGAATCAACTACAAAGAGAAATGAAATGATGCTTATATTAGCAGATCTTTTTAATGAAGCAAAAGTTGATGAAATTGATAAAATCATCTATCTATTAGATGGAAGAGTTTGTCCCCCTTATGAAAAAATAGAGTTTGGTATATCTGAAAAATTGGCAATAAGAGCCATTTCTTTAGCCTTTATGAAAGATGTAAATGAGATTGATAGACTATATAAAGAATTAGGAGATTTGGGAGAAGTTGTTTTTAAATATTCAACAGAAAAAGAAAAGGATTTAGAGGTTTTAGATGTTTTTAAAAATTTATATGAAATAGCTACTTTAAGTGGTGAAGGAAGTGTTGATGCAAAAATAAATAAACTTGCATTTCTCATCAACTCGTTATCTCCTCTTTCTGGAAAATATGTAATAAGAATTGTCTTGGGAAGGCTAAGATTAGGTATAGGAGAACCAAGTATTATGGATTCTCTTTCCTATGCTAAGAAAGGTGATAAGAGTTTAAGGCAATATATTGAAAGAGCTTATAATATTACTTCAGATTTAGGATATGTGGCAAGAGTGTTTTGGGAAGGGGGGATTGATACATTAAAAAAGATAAAGGTAGAAGTGGGTAGACCTATAAGGATGGCTCTTGCTGAAAGGTTGTCAACAGCAGAAGAAATAGTAAAAAAATTAGGAAAGTGTAGTATAGAACCTAAATTTGATGGTTTTAGATGTCAAGTTCATAAAAAGGGAGAAAATGTTAGAATATTCTCACGAAATCTTGAAGATAACACTTATATGTATCCAGACCTTGTTCAAGGAATTATAAATCAAGTTAATTTAAAAGAGGCAATAATTGAAGGTGAAGCTATATCATATAATCCTGAAACCAACGAATTTTATCCCTTTCAGATTACTGTACAAAGAAAAAGAAAATATGATGTTGAGAAAATGGCCAATTTATTTCCTTTAAAACTCTTTGTTTTTGATATTTTATATGCTGATGGGGAGGATCTAACTTCACTTCCTTATCTAAGAAGAAGAGAAAAACTTGAGAAAATTATTATGCCGGGTGATACAATCTTCCTAACTAATTATATAATAACAAATAATCCTCAAGAAATACAGACATTCTTTGAGGAATATATAACTGAGGGTTTAGAGGGAATCGTAGCCAAGAGATTAGATGCTCCTTATCAAGCAGGTGCAAGGAATTTTAATTGGATAAAATTAAAGAGATCATATCAGAGCGAATTAACAGATACTATAGATTGCGTTATATTAGGATATTTTAAAGGAAGAGGACAAAGAGCAAAATTCGGAATTGGAGCTTTATTGGTAGGTGTTTATAATTCTGAGGAAGATAGATTTGAAACCATAGCTAAGATTGGAACAGGTCCTACTGAAGATGAATGGATTAAATTTAGAGAGATATTAGAAGAGATCAAAGTTGAAGAAAAACCTAAGAATGTTGAATCTCAAATTATCCCTGATGTATGGGTTGAACCTAAATATGTAGTTGAAATACAGGCAGATGAGATAACAAAAAGTCCTGTCCATACATGTGGTAAAAACCATGATAAATTAGGATATGCATTAAGATTTCCAAGAATAATTGGTTTTATAAGAGAAGATAAATCTCCTTATGATACAACTACGGTAAAAGAGATTATTTCTATGTTTCAGCAACAAAAAAGAGAAAAAGTTTCTGAATAAAAGATGTCCCCCTTGTCAAAGGGTAAGGGATATGATAGAATTAATTCGCCTGAAGATAACCAGGCGAATGGACCTTAGAAAAGGGGAAGAAGGAGAAAGAAAGGTATAAGATAAAATTATGGATGGAGGGTTTGATCCTGGCTCAGGACGAACGCTGGCGGCGTGCCTAAGGCATGCAAGTCGAGCGGTAGCCCCTATTTGGGATAACCGATAGGGGTGAGAGCGGCGCACGGGTGAGTAACACGTAGGTAACCTACCCCAGAGAGGGGGATAACACCTCGAAAGGGGTGCTAAACCCCCATATACTTACCGAGCGTAAAGCTCAGGTAAGGAAAGAGTATACAGGGGTAACCCTGCATACTGCTCTGGGATGGGCCTGCGGCCTATCAGCTAGTTGGTGGGGTAAAGGCCCACCAAGGCTAAGACGGGTAGCCGGCCTGAGAGGGTGGTCGGCCACACTGGGACTGAGACACGGCCCAGACTCCTACGGGAGGCAGCAGCCGGGAATCTTCCGCAATGGGGGAAACCCTGACGGAGCGACGCCGCGTGAGGGAAGAAGCCCTTCGGGGTGTAAACCTCTTTTCTCGGGGAAGAAGGCAGACGGTACCCGAGGAATAAGCCCCGGCTAACTACGTGCCAGCAGCCGCGGTAAGACGTAGGGGGCGAGCGTTGTCCGGATTTACTGGGCGTAAAGGGCGTGTAGGCGGTTTAGCAAGTCAGATGTGGAAGCCCTGGGCTCAACCCAGGGAGTGCATCTGATACTGCTAAACTAGAGGACAGGAGAGGAGGGTGGAACTTCCGGTGTAGCGGTGAAATGCGTAGATATCGGAAGGAACGCCGATGACGAAGGTAGCCCTCTGGACTGTTCCTGACGCTGAGGCGCGAAAGCTAGGGGAGCGAACGGGATTAGATACCCCGGTAGTCCTAGCCGTAAACGATGGGCACTAGGTGTGGGGAGGTAAACTCTCCGTGCTGCAGCAAACGCGATAAGTGCCCCGCCTGGGGAGTACGGCCGCAAGGCTAAAACTCAAAGGAATTGACGGGGGCCCGCACAAGCGGTGGAGCGCGTGGTTTAATTCGATG
>Ga0078972_1003517_pt1 | contig 46590 bp, 51 predicted proteins | sample YelNatPaOPGAMG01_FD_67568 | JGI IMG/M metagenome (GOLD analysis project Ga0078972, IMG submission 67568) | Hot spring thermophilic microbial communities from Obsidian Pool, Yellowstone National Park, USA - OP-RAMG-01 (SPADES assembly) (version 2) | ecosystem: Environmental > Aquatic > Thermal... | reverse complement strand
GCTCAGTCCAGGTAGTCGCGCAGCACCTGGGAGCGGCTGGGGTGGCGCAGCTTCGACATCGTCTTGGACTCGATCTGGCGGATGCGCTCGCGGGTCACCCCGTAGACCTGACCGATCTCATCGAGCGTGCGGGGCTGGCCGTCGGTGAGGCCGAAGCGCAGCCGTACCACGCCGGCCTCGCGCTCGGACAGCGTCTCGAGCACCGACTGCAGCTGGTCCTGCAGCAGGGTGAAGGACACCGCGTCGACGGCCACCACGGCTTCGCTGTCCTCGATGAAGTCGCCCAGTTGGCTGTCGCCCTCGTCGCCGATGGTCTGGTCCAGCGAGATCGGCTCGCGGGCGTACTGCTGGATCTCCAGCACCTTCTCCGGGGTGATGTCCATCTCCTTGGCCAGCTCCTCGGGACTGGGCTCGCGGCCCAGGTCCTGCAGCAGCTCGCGCTGGATGCGGCCCAGCTTGTTGATCACCTCGACCATGTGTACCGGGATTCGGATGGTGCGGGCCTGGTCGGCCATGGCGCGGGTGATGGCCTGGCGAATCCACCACGTCGCGTAGGTGGAAAACTTGTAGCCCTTGGTGTAGTCGAACTTCTCGACCGCGCGGATCAGGCCCAGATTGCCTTCCTGGATGAGGTCCAGAAACGCCATGCCGCGGCCGGTGTAGCGCTTGGCCAGCGAGACGACCAGCCGCAGGTTGGCCTCCAGCAGGTGGTTCTTCGCGCGGTCGCCGTCGCGGCAGATCCACATCATGTCGCGGCGCTGGGCTGCGGGCAGTTTGTCGCCGCGGTCGGTCATCTCGGTCATCAGCTGCGTGGCGTACAGGCCGGCCTCGATCCGCTTGGCCAGCTCGACCTCTTCCTCCGCGTTGAGCAGCGCCACCTTGCCGATCTGCTTGAGGTAGGCGCGAACCGAGTCGGCGGACGCGGTGAGTTCGGCGTCCTTGCGGGCCTGACGCAACGCTTCGGATTCGTCTTCGTCCCACACGAAATCGCCGGACGCCTTGTCCTTCTCGCTGGGCTCGGCGATCCCCTCGTCGTCGTCGGCGGGAGCCGCGGCGGCCGCGGCGGGCACCACGACGGCGTCGTCCTCGCCGTCCTCGGCCGCGTCCAGGTCCGTGTCATCGCCTGCCGGAGCCGCGTCCTCGTCGAGGTCGTCGATGACGAGGTCGGCGATGTCGATCTCCTCGCCCGGCTCGCCTTCGAGGTCCGGTTCGGTGTCCAGGTCCTCGCCGGCGTCGAGGGCGTCCGGTTCGGTCCCGGATTCTTTGGCTGCCGCTTTGCTGCCGCGGGCGGCCGGGGTCTTCGGCGCGGCGCTCTTCGCGGCGGCGCGGGTCTTGTCGTCGTCGGTCGCCGGGTCGGCCTCGTGCTCCGCGGACTTGGTGCTCCGCGGCGCCGACTTGGCGGCCCGTTTTGCGGGCGCGGTGCCGTTGGCGGGCTTTGCCGCCGGCCGTTTGGCGGGTGACGCGGGTGACTTCGTGGCGTTGCGCTTCACCGGTTCATCGGTGCTGGGTTTGGTCGCTGCCACTTACACCCCTTCGGTCGGATTCACTTTCGGTGCTCTGGGCATACTGAACCGAAAGTGTCTGCTATGTCGAATGCCGGCGTTGGATATCAGCGTGGCCATACGCACGCTAATGACTTTGGGCTGCCGCCGAGGACCATTGTAGCGATACGGGGAGCTCGGACCGCCCGACCGGGCAGATTTCAGTGCGTCAGGTCGCGCGTCGCGGCGAAGCCGGCGGCCATGGCGGCGCCCACGATGCCGGCGGTGTTCTGCAGCGCCGCGGCCACCACCGGGGTGCGGTTCTCGAGCAGCGGAATCCACTTGTCGGCCTTGCGGCTGATGCCGCCACCTGCGATGAACAGGTCGGGCCAGATGGCGCTCTCGATGGCCACGAGCACCCGGGTCACCTGTTTGGCCCACTTCTCGTAGCTCCAGCCGTGCTTGTCCTTGACCGATGACGCCGCCCGTTGCTCGGCCTCTTTGCCGCCGACCTCGAGGTGACCGAACTCCGTGTTGGGTATCAGCGTGCCGTTGTGGATGACCGCGGAGCCGATCCCGGTGCCGAACGTCAGCAGCACGACCAGTCCGGCCTGGCCTTTGCCCGCCCCGTAGTACTCCTCGGCGAGTCCGGCCGCGTCGGCGTCGTTGAGGATCGTCACGTCCTGCCCGTTCAGTTCGGCGCTGATGATGTCGCGGGCGTTGGTGCCTATCCAGGACTTGTCGACGTTGGCCGCGGTCTGGACGACGCCGTGGGTGACCACACCCGGGTAGGTCACCCCGAGCGGACCCGTCCACCCGAATCCGTCCACGACCTCGGCGATGGCCTTGGCGACCGACGACGGCGTGGCCGGTTGGGGGGTCAGCACCTTGATCCGGTCACCGATCAACAGCCCGGTGTCCAGGTCGACGACGCCGCCCTTGATGCCGCTGCCACCGACATCGACGCCGAATCCGCGACGCCGCGGCACCCCGGCGACCGTCTCGGGGCCGGGCGTGTCGGTGCTCGATTCGGTGCTGGTCATCGAGTCTCCTCGGCGGGGGAGAGGTGGGGGTTGTCCGGCTCACCTTAGCCTGGCGACGATTTAGCCTGGCGACGATGCGGGTCAGCCCGGCGACGATCCGGGCTGCCGTTTCTGCGTGGCCGCGGCGATTGTGATGCGATGGATCGGTGACCGGAACCGACGACGACCCCGCCCTGCTGCGCTCGATAGCCGAGACGCTGGCCACCGAGGCCGCCGCGTTCGTGCGGCGCCGCCGCGCCGAGGTGTTCGGCGCGCATGCGGGTGGCGGCGGTGGCGCGGTGCGCTCCAAGAGCACCCCGACGGATCCGGTCACGGTCGTGGACACCGAAACCGAACGGCTGCTGCGAGATCGGTTGGCGCGCCTACGCCCCGGTGATCCCATCCTCGGGGAGGAGGGTGGCGGGCCCGCCGCCGCGGATGCCGCACCGGACGGGGCGGTCACCTGGGTGCTCGACCCCATCGACGGCACGGTGAATTTCGTGTACGGCATCCCCGCCTACGCCGTGTCGGTCGGCGCCCAGGTCGACGGTATGTCGGTGGCCGGGGCGGTCGCCGACGTCGTCGCCGGCCGGGTTTATTCGGCGGCAGCCGGTCACGGCGCGCGCGTCACCGACGGGCACGAGTCACGTTCGTTGCGGTGCGCGGCCGTCGCCGATCTGTCGATGGCGTTGTTGGGCACCGGTTTTGGCTACTCCGCGCCGCGGCGCGCCGCCCAGGCCGAGCTGCTGGCCAGGATGCTGCCGATGGTGCGCGACGTGCGCCGCATCGGCTCGGCGGCGCTGGATCTGTGCATGGTCGCCGCGGGGCGGCTGGACGCCTACTACGAGCACGGGCTGCAGGTGTGGGACTGCGCCGCCGGCGGGTTGATCGCGGCGGAGGCGGGGGCTCGGGTGGTGCTGCCGCCCCGCGACATCGACGGGGCGGGCCTGGTGATGGCCGCCGCACCCGGGATTGCCGACGAACTCCTCGCGGCCCTGGAGCGGTTCAACGGTCTGGACCCGATCCTGGACTGAGCCGAGCGCTCAGCAACTGCTGGCGTGAATCTTCTGCAGCAGCATGGGATCCGCCGGCTCGGTGGCGCCGGGGCGCAGGCTGGCCAGCACGGCGTCGATGTCGTCGTTGTGTGCCAGCGTGCCGAAGTCGGTGCCCACCGCGAGGTCGACGGAGTCGTCGGCGCGGTTGTCGTTGAACAGTTCCGTGCACGGCGCCACCAGCCACACCGCCGCCGCGGTGGCCTGCCCGGCCGTGCCGAAGCGGATCTGGCCCTGGCAGTTCAGCCGCGTGCCGGCGTAGATCGGGTCGTTGGCGGCGGTCGGCAGCGCGAAGCCCAGGTCCTTCATCGCGCCGGCGACGTCGGCGGCCTGGCCGCCCCGGCCGCTGGCGTTGAGAACCCGCACCTTGGTGTCGGCCAGCTTGGCCGGCGACACGTCCATCATCGCCGTGCGCGACACCTGCTCGCCGAGTTGCGGGCGGGCCGACCCTTGCGGCTGGGGTGGCGGATTGCACGCCTCGGCTTCGTGGACTTTCACCGGTCGCGTCAGCGCCACCGTCCAGGCAACGCCGGTCGCGACGGTCAGCAGCACCAGGACCACGATGGCCGGTCGAGGGTTGCGCCGCCGAAATGGCCGACCGTGCTTGTCGAAGGCTGTACCCTCTGTGATTTGTGCGACCACAGGTGCACTTTAGTCGCACGCTGATCACACTGTTCGAGGCCGAACGCAAGACGTATTTTTATCTGTGATGCAAATCACAGACTAATGAGTCGGGATACGGGCACGAATCGTTTGGTGGATGCGTTCGACGCTGGTACAAAGCGTTGCTTGAAGTTTTAGGGCCTTGAAGTTTTAGGGCATGTGAGGGGATTGGGCGATGCCTACCGATTACGACGCTCCACGGCGCACCGAGACCGACGACGTCTCGGAAGACTCGCTGGAGGAGCTCAAAGCACGACGGAACGAGGCGGCGTCGGCGGTGGTCGACGTCGACGAGACCGAAACGGCTGAGTCTTTCGAGCTCCCCGGCGCCGACCTGTCCGGCGAGGAGCTCTCCGTTCGCGTGATCCCGAAGCAGGCGGACGAGTTCACGTGCTCGAGCTGTTTCCTGGTGCAGCATCGCAGCCGGCTGGCCAGCGAGAAGAACGGCGTGATGATCTGCACCGACTGCGCGGCCTGAGTCTCCCGAAGGTCAGCTGCGCAATGCCGACAGCACCCGGCCGGGGTGACGGCAACTCACCAGCCAGTACGGCGTGGGGTCGTCCGGGTCGTCGAGGACGACCAGAACCATCGGACCGATCCACGCCCGGTGCAGCACGTAGGCGGCCGGGTCGAGTTGGCGGCCCAGCGCCGCGGACTTGGCCGAGCGCGGTATCTCGGCGGACCGGGTTATCGCCGTGACGGGCAGATGCGCCTGGCCCGCCCACAGCTCGACGCCGTCGGGCCCGGCGGTGACTTGTATCTCAATACGGCCCAGCCACAGCAGTGTGCCCGCCGCGACCGTGAACAGCGTCGCGAACGGGACCCAGGCCGGCAAGGCGGCGCCCGCACCCATGTTGACCTCGAAGGCGACCAGACCCGCCAGCGCGAAGCCGAGCGGCCACCACCACCACGGCACCCACAGCCGCTCGCGATACCGCACGCTGAGCGGCGCGACGCGCGTTCCAGACACGCGGTCAAGGGTAGTCTGTGCCCCCGTGTCGACCCCTCTGGCGATCGTTCGCCTCGACCCCGAACTGCCGGTGCCCTCGCGCGCGCACAGCGGCGACGCCGGCGTGGACCTCTACAGCGCGGAAGACGTCACGCTCGATCCCGGCCACCGTGCGCTGGTACGGACGGGCGTCGCGGTCGCCATCCCGTTCGGGATGGTCGGGCTGGTCCACCCGCGCTCGGGATTGGCGGCGCGGGTGGGGCTTTCGATCGTCAACAGCCCGGGCACCATCGACGCCGGGTACCGCGGTGAGATCAAGGTCTCGCTCATCAACCTCGACCCGGCCGAGCCCGTCGTGGTGCATCGCGGAGACCGCATCGCCCAGCTCCTGGTGCAGCGGGTGGAGTTGTTGGAGCTGGTGGAGGTCGCGTCGTTCGACGAGGCCGGGCTGGCCGAGACATCCCGTGGCGACGGCGGTCACGGTTCCTCCGGGGGACATGCGAGTTTGTGACCACCGGCGATGATGCAGTGGGGCACCTCCCGGCCGCGAAGCGGCGAGGGGGACGAAGCGATGGAGAGGAGCGGCGCTGATGGCGGTATTCGGCAGGCGCTCAGGTAGACGCGGCAAGGACGACGCCCCCGGCAGTCCCGCGGAATCCGAACAGCCCGTCGAGGCAGCGGCCGGGGTGGAGGCTGCCGGCGCGCGGGCCTCCGGCGAGCCGGGCGCACTCGAGGGCCCGTTCGACATCGACGACTTCGAGGACCCGGCGATCGCCGAGGTGGCCCGACTCGATCTGGGTTCGGTGCTCATCCCGATGCCCGACGGCGGCCAGTTGCAGGTCGAGTTGACCGAAACCGGCGTTCCCAGCGCCGTGTGGGTCGTCACACCCAACGGTCGTTTCACCATCGCCGCCTACGCGGCGCCCAAGACGGGCGGCCTGTGGCGGGAGGTGGCCGCCGAGCTCGCGGAGTCGCTGCGCAATGACTCGGCCAAGGTCAGCATCCAGGACGGCCCGTGGGGCCGGGAAGTGGTCGGCACCGCCACCGGCGTGGTGCGTTTCATCGGGGTCGACGGTTTCCGCTGGATGATCCGCTGCGTGGTCAACGGCACGCACGAGACCATCGAGGCGTTGGATCGCGAGGCGCGCGCGGCGTTGGCGGACACGGTGGTTCGCCGCGGCGACACGCCGCTGCCGGTGCGGACCCCGCTGGCGGTGCAGCTGCCCGAGCCTATGGTCGCTCAGCTGCGGGAGGCCGCCGCCGCGCAGCAGGCCCAGCAGCAGGGCGAGGCGCAACAGGCGCCCGAGGGGCCCGCCGAACGCCGCAGCGCGCAGGGATCGGCCATGCAGCAGCTGCGGTCGACGACCGGCGGCTGAGCCGGACTCACGGGGCTCACAGGTCGCCCAGCGCGGCCAGGCAGGCCGCGCCCAGTTCGGCGGTGTCCGCGCCGAACTGTTCGAGCGTCACCGTCCGCAGGGCCGCGCGCGGCGCGGCGGTGACCCATTCCACGGCCACCTGCAGCGGGTGGATGGGGTCGTCGACGGCGGCGACCGCCGCCATCGGCGCGGTCAGCCGGGCGAGGTCCGCGCGGCCGGGTGCGACGTAGCCCGCCGCTTCTTCCATCGCGTCGGGCAATTGCGGCCACTGGGCCCGCCACGACCGGGCGAGCTCGTCACCGAGCCAGGACGGGCTGGATGACCGCATCTGCGTCGTCGTCGCCGCCAGCCCGTCGCTGCGCAGCCGGGCCGCCGAATAGCGTGCCGCCAGCGCGGCGGGCGCGGAGCCGGGTGCCCCGGCCCAGGCCGGCAGCGCGGCCAGCACGGCGACCGTGCGATCCGGGTGCGCCAGCGCCCAGGCGGTTGCCACCGCGGCGCCGATCGAGATGCCGCCGACGCAGACCGGGCCCGCCCGCGCCGCGTCGTCCAGCGCGCACAGATAGCCGTCGATCAAGCGCTCCGGCTGCGGGGGCGGGGTCACCAGCACCGCTCCGGCCTCGTTCAACGCGCCGGAAAACGCCCGGCGGACGTAATCGTCGTCGGAGCCGGTTCCGGGCAGCAACACGGCCGTGACACCGCGCAGATCGACACCCACCTTTCCGATACTGCCCGGCCGTGACGTTCGCTCCAACACGCGGTTTGGCCCGATTGGCACGCGGGAACCAACAGGTCTACGGTGTCCGTTGGCATTACGGAAAGCGCCATCGGCATTGTCAGGAGTGGCCATGGGGGCCCAAGGGTATCTGCGCCGGCTCACCCGTCGGTTGACGGAGCACCCGGATCAACGCGACTGCGAGGAGTTGTCCGACGAAGTCGCGAGCACCGGCGCGCAGCGTGTGATCGATTGCGAGCGCGGCCAGGAGGTCACGATGGTCGGCACGCTGCGCAGCGTGGAGACCAACGGCAAGGGTTGCGCGGGCGGCGTGCGCGCCGAACTGTTCGACGGCACCGACACCGTCACCCTCGTGTGGTTGGGTCAACGCCGGATTCCCGGCATCGACTCGGGCCGCACCCTGCGAGTGCGGGGCCGGGTGGGCAAGCTCGAGAACGGCACCAAGGCGATCTACAACCCGCGCTACGAAATTCAGCGGTGACCGTCTCCGGCGACGGGGCGGCCGACCCGATCGGCCCGACGGACGGCGGTGGCGTCAGCACCGGGCGCACAGGCGCCGAACGCCTGCTGACGCAGCTGGGCGGGGTCAGCGGTGTCGTCTACTCGTCGCTGCCCGTGGTCACCTTCGTGCTCACCTCCAACCTGCTCGGGCTGCTGCCCGCAATCGCGTCCGCCCTGGGCGTGTCCGCACTGGTGCTGCTGTGGCGGCTCATCCGGCGCGATTCCATGCAACCGGCATTCTCGGGCTTCGGGGGTGTGGTCGTGTGCGCGCTGATCGCCTACGTCATGGGGGACTCCAAGGGCTACTTCCTGCTGGGCATCTGGATGTCGTTGCTGTGGGCGGTCGTGTTCTCGGCGTCGGTTCTGGTGCGCCGGCCGCTGGTCGGCTACCTGGCCAGCTGGGCCGGCGGGCGGCAGCACACCTGGCGCGACGTACCCCGGGCGGTGTACGCCTTCGATGCGGCGTCCCTGTGCTGGGTGCTGGTGTTCGGCGCCCGGTTCCTCGTGCAGCGGCACCTCTACGAGGCCGATCAGACCGGTTGGCTGGGTGTGGCCCGGATCGGGATGGGCTGGCCGTTGACCGCGTTGGCCGCGTTGGCCACGTATGCGGCCTACAGGTCGGCCCAGCGCGCCATCTCCGCGGTCGACGAGGTCGAGGCCCGCGACGCGGGCTAGCCGGCCGGCGCGGGCTCGCCTGGCTCAGCGCTCGGCAGCAGCAGTTCGCGCAGGTCCTCTTCGGCCTCGGTGACCGCGACGAACAGCAACTCGTCGCCACCTTCGAGCGGCTCGTCGGCCTCCGGCACGATCACGCGCGGACCGCGCAGGATGGTGACCAGGGCAGCGTCCCGCGGCAGTTGCAGCTTGCGCACCGGCTTGCCGCCCCACGGCGTGTCGTCGGGCAACGTGATCTCGACCAGGTTGGCCTGACCCCGGCGGAACTCCATGAGCCGCACGAGATCGCCGACCGCGACGGCCTCCTCGATCAGCGACGCCAGCATGCGCGGGGTCGACACCGCGACGTCCACACCCCAGGCGTCGGTGAACAGCCATTCGTTGCGCGGATCGTTGACGCGGGCCACGACGCGCGGGACCGCGAACTCGGTCTTGGCCAGCAGGCTGAGCACGACGTTGGCCTTGTCGTCACCGGTCGCGGCGACCACCACGTCGAAATCCTCGAGGTGCACCGACTCCAGCAGGCTCAGTTCGCAGGCGTCGCCCAGGCGCCAGTGCGCCGCCGGGATGGCGTCCACGTCGACGTGGTCGGGGTTGCGCTCGATCAGGGTCACTTCGTGGTCGTTGCCGACCAGTTCGCGGGTGACCGAGCGCCCGACCGCACCGGCCCCGGCGACAGCTACTTTCATCTCCGCCACTCCTCAACCCCGGCTGCGCCGGCGTCTTCGTCGTCGGCGGTCTTCATCTCCGCCACTCTCCCCCGCAAGCGGGTGGTACCCCCGCCACCCCGGCCGCGGGCCCGGTCCGCTTCATCGGCCCGGCCCCGGCTCGACGTCCTCACTCGGCGGCAGGGCGCCGATGGCCACCGCCTCGGCGGCGCGCCCGGCGATCGCGGCGACATAGACCTGATCGCCGGCCTGGATGACCGTTTTGGGTTCCGGCAGCACGCCCGCCCCGAAGCGGATCAGAAACGCGACGCGGGCGCCGGTGGCCTGCTCGAGGTCGGTCACCCGGTGGCCCATCCACTCCTCGTGCAGGACGACCTCGGCGACGGTGACCGTGCCGGTCGGATCGCGCCACTTGGTGATCTCGGTATCGCGCAGCAGCGCGTTGAGCAGGCGGTCGGTCGTCCACGGCACGGTGGCGATCGTGGGAATACCGAGGCGTTCGTAGACCTCGGCCCGCTTGGCGTCGTAGATGCGGGCGACGACGCGCTGGACGCCGAACGTCTCCCGCGCCAGCCGCGCCGAGATGATGTTGGAGTTGTCACCGGAGGACACCGCGGCGAACGCCTCGGCCTCCTCGATGCCCGCCCGCAGCAGGACATCGCGGTCGAAACCCTGGCCCAGCACCCGCTCCCCGGCGAACTCCGGGCTGAGCCGGTTGAAGGCGGTGCTGTCACGGTCGATGACCGCGACGTCGTGACCGATCCGGGACAGCCCGTCGGCCACCGACGAACCCACCCGGCCGCACCCCATCACTACCACCCGCACTCGAGGCCCTCCCGGCTGGTCCTGCTGGTGTTCACCTATCGGCAACCTTGGTTGGCCAGCCGATTTGGCTCACGAACATTCTCGCCCGGAGAACGCTACCGGCAGGCCGGGGTGGGCTTACTCTTGGCTCTCGTGTCCAAACTTTCCACTGCCGCTCGCCGGTTGCTGATCGGGCAACCATTTCGCAGCGACAGGCTGACTCACACACTTCTGCCCAAACGCATCGCCCTGCCCGTGTTCGCCTCCGACGCCCTGTCCTCGGTGGCCTACGCGCCCGAGGAAATCTTCCTGATGCTCTCGGTGGCCGGTGTGGCCGCCTACTCGCTGACGCCGGTGATCGGGCTGGCGGTGGTCGCGGTCATGCTCGTCGTGGTGGCCAGCTACCGGCAGAATGTGCACGCCTATCCCTCCGGCGGCGGCGACTTCGAGGTGGTCACCACCAACCTCGGCGACAACGCCGGCCTCACGGTGGCCAGTGCTCTGATGGTGGATTATGTTCTCACCGTTGCCGTTTCGACGGCATCGGCGATGTCGAACATCGGCTCGGCCATCCCGATCGTGGCGGAACACAAGGTGTGGTTCTGCGTGGCCGCCATCCTGCTGGTGATGGGGCTGAACCTGCGCGGCATCCGCGAGTCGGGGGTGGCGTTCGCCATCCCGACCTACGCGTTCATCGTCGGGGTCGTCGCCATGGTCGGCTGGGGACTGTTCCGGATCTACGCGCTCGGCGATCCGTTGCGCGCCGAATCCGCCGCTTTCCAGATGCACGCCGAGAACGGCCCGGTCGTCGGCTTCGCGTTCGCCTTCCTGGTGGCGCGGTCGTTCTCCTCGGGCTGCGCGGCGTTGACCGGTGTCGAGGCGATCAGCAACGGGGTACCGGCGTTTCAGAAGCCCAAGTCGCGCAACGCCGCCACGACGCTGCTGATGCTGGGCGGGATCGCGGTGGCGATGCTGATGGGCATCATCGTGCTGGCCCAGAAGATCGGGGTTCAGCTCGTCGACGATCCCGCCACCCAGCTGACGGGCACCCCGCCGGGCTACTACCAGAAGACCCTCGTCACGCAGCTGGCGGAGACGGTGTTCGGCAGCTTCCACATCGGGTTCCTGCTGATCGCCACGGTGACGGCGCTGATTTTGGTGCTGGCGGCCAACACCGCGTTCAACGGGTTCCCGGTACTGGGGTCCGTCCTGGCGCAACACAGCTACCTGCCGCGCCAATTGCACACGCGCGGAGACCGATTGGCTTACTCCAACGGAATCCTCTTCCTGTCGGTGGCGGCGCTGCTGGCGATCCTTGCGTTCCGGGCCGAGGTGACCGCGCTGATCCAGCTGTACATCGTGGGGGTGTTCATCTCGTTCACGCTCAGCCAGATCGGCATGGTGCGGCACTGGACCCGGCTGCTGCGCACCGAGACCGACCCGCGGGTGCGGCGCACGATGATGCGCTCGCGGGTGGTCAACACCGTCGGGCTGCTGTCCACGGGCACTGTCCTGTTCATCGTGTTGATCACCAAGTTCCTCGCCGGGGCGTGGATCGCGATCGTCGCGATGAGCGTGCTGTTCCTAATGATGAAACTGATCCGTAAGCACTACAACACCGTCAACCGGGAATTGGCGCAGGCGGCGGAAGAGGAGAACGACATCGTCCTGCCCAGCCGCAACCACGCCGTGGTGCTGGTGTCGAAGCTGCACCTACCGACCCGGCGCGCGCTGGCCTACGCACGGGCCACCCGGCCCGACACGCTGGAGGCCGTGACGGTCAGTGTCGACGACGCGGAGACGCGGGAGCTGGTGCACCAGTGGGAGGAGAGCGAGATCAGCGTGCCGCTCAAGGTCATCGCCTCCCCGTATCGCGAGATCACCCGTCCGGTCCTGGATTACGTCAAGCGCGCCAGCAAGGAGTCGCCGCGCACCGTGGTGACGGTGTTCATCCCCGAATACGTGGTCGGGCACTGGTGGGAGCAACTGCTGCACAACCAGAGCGCGCTGCGGCTCAAGGGCCGCCTGCTGTTCATGCCCGGCGTGATGGTGACCTCGGTTCCCTGGCAGTTGACGTCGTCGGAGCGGCTCTCTAATCTGCAGCCCCAATCCGCGCCCGGCGATGCCCGTCGCGGAATCCTCGATTGAGCACACGACGGCGGCCCGAACCGTCCCGGGCAACGGCGGCGGTGCCGGCCACCGCGGCCGAGGCCGAGCTGACGGTGGTCACCGGCGCCCCCGCCAACGGCGGCAGCTGCGTGGCGCACCACGAGGGCCGGGTGGTGTTCGTCCGGTATGCGCTGCCCGGCGAACGCGTGCGGGTACGCGTCACCGCCGACCGCGGATCCTATTGGCACGCCGAGGTTGTCGAGGTGATCGACGCGTCAGGGGACCGCACCGACTCGCTGTGCCCGATCGCGGGGGTGGGCGGCGCGGGGTGTTGCGATCTGGCGTTCGCCGCTCCGGAGGCGGCCCGCGCGCTCAAGGCCCAGGTCGTGGCCAACCAGTTGCAACGGCTGGGCGGGTTCGACTGGAGCGGCGCGGATGCGGGGGCCGAGCAGCTGTCGGCGTCGGGCCCGACCGGGTGGCGCACCCGGGTCCGGCTGGAGGTGGGGCCGGACCACCGCCCCGGTTTTCACCGCTACCACAGCGACGCCCTGGTGACCGACCTGCGCTGCGCGCAGCTGTCCCACGGGATGCTGGACGGGCTGGCCGAGAGCCTGGCAAACAACGTCTCCACGGCCGACCTGCCGCCGGCCGCACAGCTGCACGTGGCCCTCGACGACGACGGCCGGCGCCACGTGGTGCGCACGGTGCGCCACGGCGGGCGGACCGCCACCAAGGTGGTGGAGGGCGGCTACGAGGCGGTGCAGCGGGTGGGCGGTCGCAGTTGGCGGGTGCCCGTGACGGCCTTCTGGCAGGCTCACCGCGACGCGGTGCGGGTCTACACCAACCTGGTCGCCGAGTGGGCGCAGCCGGGCGCGGGCATGCAGGTCTGGGACCTCTACGGCGGCGCGGGCGTTTTCGCCGCCGCGCTCGCCGACGCGGTGGGGCGCTCCGGACGGGTGCTGACGGTCGACACGTCGCGCGCGTCGACGCGCGCGGCCCGGGTGGCGCTGGCCGACCTGCCGCAGGTGAACGTCGTCACCGATTCGGTGCGGCGGGCGCTGACGTCACAACGCTCCGGCGCCGACGTGGCCGTGCTGGATCCGCCGCGGGCCGGGGCCGGGCGCGAGGTCATCGACATACTGGCCGCCGCCGAGGTTCGGCGGGTAGTGCACATCGGTTGTGAGGCAGCGTCTTTCGCGCGCGATATCGGCCTGTACCGCGAGCGGGGCTACGCCGTGGAGAAGGTCAGGGTGTTCGACGCGTTCCCGCTGACCCATCACGCGGAATGTGTGGCGCTGCTGACCCGCGCGCAGCGGTGATACCGGCGCGACCGAGACACCGGTACGCGCGATGCCGCTGCGGGTGATGCCTGCCGAGAGCGACTAGACTCCATCGCGGTGTGCCGGGAAGTCTGGTCGGCGACGTCTGTGTCGACCGACTGAAAGGCTGAGGTGCTTACCACAATAGGGCGGTCCCCGGCCGTCGAGCCGGGTCGATTGCCGTCATCGTGAACGAGAGCCTGCGTTACGCGCTGATGGTTCTGTTCGCCAGCGCCATCGGTTTGGTTGCGGTGCTGGCAAACCGTCTGACCGAGCGGATCAAGATTCCGGTGCCGCTGCTCATGCTGGTCGGAGCGGCGGTGGCGGTGCGCACCGTGCCCGTGCTGCAGCCGCCGTCGGAGCGGGTCGTGGAGCGGGTAATCACCATCGCGCTCGTGCTGGTGTTGTTCGACGGCGGAATGCACATCGGGCGCAACCGTTTTCGCGCGGCAGTTGCCCCCATCCTGTCGGTCGGCGTCCTGGGTACCGCCCTCACCGCCGCCGGCGCCGCGCTGCTGCTGCACTACGCGTGCGGAGTCGGCTGGTTCCCCGCGGTGCTCGTCGCGACCGCGGTGGCTCCCACCGATCCGGCCGTGGTCTTTTCCGTCCTGGGCAAACGCGAGATCAGGGGGCGCAGCAGCACCATCCTGGAGGGTGAGTCCGGCGCCAATGATCCGGTCGGCATCTCGTTGATGACGAGCCTGATCGCGGCCGGTGGCCTCAGCGCGGCCGGGTTCGCCAGCGTGGGGACTCACTTCGCTCTGCAAATGGCGATCGGCCTGGCCGTCGGGGTGATCGGCGGTCGCGCCCTGCTCGCCTTCATGCGCCGCGTGGCTTTGCCGAGCGAAGGCCTCTACCCGCTACGGACGCTGGCATCGAGCCTGATGCTGTACGGCATCGCCACGCTTGCGCACGGCTCAGGGTTTCTGGCCGTGTTCGTCGCCGGCATCGTGATCGGCGACGCTCGCGCGCCCTACAAGCCCGAGATCAAGCGATTCCACGCCGCCCTGGCAGGTCTCGCCGAAATCGTTGCGTTTGTCGTGCTGGGCCTGACCGTCGACCTCAACGTGCTCACCCATCCCGATGTGTGGATTCCCGGGCTCGCTCTCGGAGTGGCTCTGACGGCGCTGATTCGCCCGCTGGCGGTGAGCTCCTGCCTGGCCGGCGTGCGACTCGCGCGAAACGAACGTGTCTTCATCCTGTTCGCCGGCCTCAAAGGGGCCGTGCCGATCCTGCTCGGCGAGTTGCTGCGCGCCGCGCACGTCCCCGACGCGGAACGTCTGTACGGCATCGTGGTCGTCGTCGTGATCTTCTCGGTTCTGGTGCAAGGCAGCGCGGTGCCCGCTGTGGCGACTCTGTTGCACCTGCCGATGCGCACGGTCGAGACCCGGCCGTGGGAGATAGGTGTCCGGCTCGCGGACGAGCCGGAGGGGGTCCATCGCTTCAGCGTCGCCAAGGGCTCCGCCGCCGAGGGATGCACGGTCGAGGGGCTCAGTGACCGCGTCGGCGATGTCTGGGTGAGCATCGTGGTCCGCACCACCGGCCTGGTGCCGGTGCGGGGCGACACCGAACTTCAGGCCGGCGACGAGGTCGTCATGCTGGCAGACCCCGAACTTCACGGCGCGCTGGCCGAACTCTTCGGTCCGCCGTAGGCCGGCTGCCTCCCGCCGCTGCGCCTGCCGTTCCCGCGGTCGCTGCGTAGACTGTCGGGATGCTGGAACAGATCCGCGGGCCCGCCGATCTGCAGCACCTTTCGCAACAGCAGCTGCGCGACCTCGCCGCCGAGATTCGCGAGTTCCTGATCCACAAGGTCGCTGCCACCGGGGGGCATCTGGGTCCCAACCTGGGCGTGGTCGAACTGACGCTGGCGCTGCACCGGGTGTTCGACTCGCCCCACGACCCGATCCTCTTCGACACCGGCCATCAGGCCTACGTCCACAAGATGCTGACGGGGCGCGCCCACGACTTCGAGAGCCTGCGCAAAAAGGGCGGCTTGTCGGGGTACCCGTCGCGGGCCGAGAGCGAGCACGACTGGGTGGAGTCCAGCCACGCCAGCGCGGCCCTGTCGTACGCCGACGGGCTGGCCAAGGCGTTCGAGCTGAGCGGCCACCGCAACCGGCACGTCGTCGCGGTGGTCGGGGACGGGGCGCTCACGGGCGGCATGTGCTGGGAGGCGCTGAACAACATCGCGGCGTCCAACCGCCCGGTGATCATCGTCGTCAACGACAACGGCCGCAGCTACGCGCCGACCATCGGCGGCGTGGCCGACCATCTGGCCACGCTGCGGCTGCAGCCCGCCTACGAGCAGGCGCTGGAGAAGGGGCGCGACGCGTTGCGGGCGATGCCGCTCGTCGGCAAGCTCGCCTACCGGTTCATGCACAGCGTGAAAGCGGGCATCAAGGACTCGCTGGCCCCGCAGCTGCTGTTCACCGACCTGGGGCTCAAATACGTGGGCCCGGTCGACGGGCACGACGAACGCGCGGTGGAAGTCGCGCTGCGCCACGCGCGTGATTTCGGGCGCCCGGTGATCGTGCACGTGGTCACCCGCAAGGGGATGGGCTACGCGCCGGCGGAGGACGACGAAGCCGAGCAGATGCATTCCTGCGGCGTGATCGACCCGGTCACCGGCCGGGCCACCAAGATTCCGGCCCCGGGGTGGACGGCGACCTTCTCCGACGCGCTGATCGCCTACGCCAGGCAGCGCCGCGACATCGTGGCCCTCACCGCCGCGATGCCCGGCCCCACCGGCCTGACGGCGTTCGGCCAGCAGTTCCCGGACCGCCTGTACGACGTCGGCATCGCCGAGCAGCATGCGATGACGTCCGCGGCCGGTCTGGCGATGGGCGGGATGCATCCCGTGGTGGCCATCTACTCGACGTTCCTGAACCGGGCGTTCGACCAGATCATGATGGACGTGGCGCTGCACAAGCTGCCCGTCACCATGGTCCTCGACCGGGCCGGGATCACCGGTTCGGACGGCCCCAGCCACAACGGCATGTGGGACATGTCGATGCTGGGCATCGTGCCGGGCATGCGGGTGGCCGCGCCCCGCGACGCGACCCGGCTGCGCGAGCAACTCGGCGAGGCGCTCGACGTCGACGACGGACCGACCGCCATCCGCTTCCCCAAAGGCGATGTGGGCGAAGATATTCCGGCCCTGGAGCGCCGCGGGTCGGGTATCTCGGGCGTCGATGTGCTCGCGGTGCCGGCCGGCGGGGTCAACCATGACGTGCTGCTGGTGGGGGTCGGGGCGTTCGCCGCGATGGCGATCGCGGTGGCCAGGCGGCTGCACAACCAGGGGATCGGCGTGACCGTGATCGACCCGCGCTGGGTGCTGCCGGTGTCCGACGGTGTCCTGCAGCTGGCGGGGCAGCACAAGTTGGTGGTCACGCTCGAGGACAACGGCGTCAACGGCGGCGTGGGGTCGGCGGTGTCGGCCGCGCTGCGGCGCGCGGAGATCGACGTGCCCTGCCGCGACATCGGGCTGCCGCAGGAGTTCTTCGAGCACGCCGCACGCGGTGAGTTGCTGGCCGACCTGGGGCTGACCGACCAGGGCGTGGCCCGACGGGTCACCGGCTGGGTCGCCGCCCTGGGCAGCCGCGTCGCCGAAGCGGAGATCCGCGAGCCCCTGGACTAATCCGGCTTCTCGGCACCTTGGGCGGTGTCGGCCTGCTGCACCGCGCGCGCCAGCGCGGCGACCACCAGTTCGCGCTGCCAGGTCCGCGCCTGCCCGGCGCGCAGGAACCCGTCGACGGCACCGACCGCGTCCGCCGGCCCGTCGCCGGGGGTCTCCCAGTCCCAGCACAGCCGTCGCACCAGGTCGGGCGCGACGAGGTTCTCGGCGGGGACGCCCACCCGCTGCGACACCTCCGCCAGCGCGGCCCGGGCCGCCTCCAGCCGCGCCGCCGCCTCCGGTTTGCGCCTGCTCCACCGCGACGCGGGCGGCGGCCCGTTCGGCGGCTCGGCGTCCGCCGGCGGATGCCGGTTCTCGCGGGCCGCCTGCAACGCCGCCAGCCACACCTCGGCGCTGCGCCGCTGGTTGCGCCCGCCGAAGACCGGCAGCGCGACGAGTTCCTCGACGGTCGTGGGGTTGGCGACCGCGGCGTCGATGATGGCCGAATCCGGCAGCACGCGGCGCGGCGCGACGTCGCGGCGCGCCGCGATGCGGTCGCGCGCCAACCACAGCTCGCGTACCGCGGCCAGCGCCCGCCGGTCACGCACCCGATGGATTCCCGACGTCCGTCGCCACCGGTCCCGCCGGGCGGCCGGGGCCGCGTCCACCAGTCCCGCGGTGCGAAGATGGTCGAATTCCTGTGCGGCCCAATCGGTTTTGCCTTGCTCGGCGAGAACATCCGAGATCACCTCGCGCAGTTCGATGAGCAGTTCGACGTCCAGGGCCGCGTAGTTGAGCCACTCGGCGGGCAGCGGTCGCTTGGACCAGTCGGCCGCGCCGTGGCCCTTGGCCAGCCCAAAACCCAGCAGCCGCTGGACCATGGCGGCCAGGTTCACCCGTTCGAAGCCGGCCAGCCGCCCGGCCAACTCGGTGTCGTAGAGCGCGGGGGGCCGCATGCCGACCTCGCCCAGGCACGGCAGGTCCTGGTCGGCGGAGTGCAGGATCCATTCGTCGGTGGCGAGCACCTCGGCCACCGGCCGCAGCGCCGCCAGCGGGTCGGCGCCGTGGCTGACCGGGTCGATGAGCACGGTCCCGGCGCCGGCGCGCCGGATCTGGATCAGATAGGCCCGGTTCGAGTAGCGGAAACCCGACGCGCGCTCGGCGTCCACTGCGAACGGGCCGTGACCGCGGTCCAGCAGTTCGGCGGCCGCCGCGATCTCGCGGACGCTGACCGACAGGGCGGGCAGCCCGGCGGCCGGGTGCAGCAGGGGAGTGGGTTCGGGTTCGGTGCTGTCGGGCTCGCCGCTGCCGGGTGCTGCGGCCGACGCGCTACCGGGCCTGGAGGCCGACGGTTCGCGCATGTCAGGCGCGTGACCGCGAGCTCAGGTCGGTGACCCCGGACGGCGGCAGGCCCGCGGCGTGCTCGAGCACCTCGCAGAACGCCTCGACGTGGACACCCAGGTCGGGGGTGGTCGCGGTCCACGACGCCCGCAGCTCGAGCTGGTTGGCACGCGGCGGACCGGAGATGTCGCCGTAGCGCACGGAGGTGGTGGCGGTGACGGTGCCGCCCAGCGCGGTGACGTGCTGCAGGCGCGACTCGAGCGCGTCGTTCAGCCAGCTCCACGCCACCTCCGGGAGCAGGGGGTCCACGGCCTCGCTGGCGTCGAGGTCGGCCTGGATGTAGGCGACCAGGCGCAGCGTGCCGTCCCAGGCGTCGGCGCCGTCGGGGTCGTACAGCAGGATCAGCCTGCCGAACGCGTCCCCCTCGGAGCGCTCCGGGACGATCTCGAGGTCGGGGTGTTTGACCTCGGCGCCCAGCGCGTAGCTGTAGGGCGCCAGCCGCTGCGGCGGCCGGATGGGGCCCAGTTCGATCTCCGGTCGCACGCTGGCTGCGTTCATCGCCGCGACCGCCTCGCGGAATGGGGCCGGTTCAGCTGAGCTCACTGGCGCCACTCCTCCTCGTCGCCGCCGCCCTGCGTCGTCGTCGGCACTTCTGACGGTAGACCCCAGGCCCGACACGCCGCGACAGGCACGCCGAGGCGCGCGCCGTCGCGACCGAGCCGTGATGTTGGCCCGCCGGTCGCGCGGGAGGAGGCGTCGGAGGTGGTATCGGCCCTGCTCAGGTGGCGGTGCCGGTGAAGTTCGCCGGACGTTTCTCGCGGTGCGCGGCCAGGCCTTCGGCCACGTCGGGACCGCTGAAACTGAGGAATTCGAGCCCGACCGACGTCTCGAAGGTCGGGCCGAACATGCGGTACCAGTGGTTGAGGCTGTGCTTGGTGAAGCGGATCGCGGTCTGGGCGCCCTGTGCCAGGTTCTCGGCGATGCGGTTGGCCGTGGTCAGCACGTCGTCGTCGTCGACACACATCGAGACGAGGCCGATGCGCTCGGCCTCCTCGCCCAGCAGCGTCTCGCAGGTGAGCAGGTAGTACTTGGCCTTGGCCATGCCGACCAGCAGCGGCCAGCAGATCGCGGCGTGGTCGCCCGCGGCCACCCCGAGCTTGGTGTGCCCGTCGATGAGCTTGGCGGTCCGGCCGGCCACCGAGATGTCGGACAGCAACGCCACCACCAGGCCCGCGCCGACGGCCGGTCCCCGGATCGCCGAGACCACCGGCGTGTCGCAGTTGATCATGTTGAACACCAGGTCGCGGGCCTCCCGCATGATGCGCATGCGGCCCTCGTGGTCACCCATGGTCTCGTCGATCAGATCGAAGCTGCCGCCGGAGGAGAACGCCCTGCCCTCGCCGTGCACCAGGACCACACGCACGTCGGGGTCGCGGTCGATCACCGGCCAGATGTCGGCGAGGTCCCGGTGCATCTGCGGCCCCACCGAGTTCAGCCCGGGTGCGTCGAGAACCAGCGTCAGCACGCCGTTCTCGCCGCGTTCACAACGCAGGCTGGGGAACTCGTCGTAGTTGACCGGCGGGAGGCTGACAGGCATCCGGACTCCTGAACTGTTGATCGACACGCGTTAAACGGTTGCGGTTCTTGATGTTACGCAAGCGGCATCTGCGCCCGGAGCGGGCACCCAGACGTGCGGTTTGTGCTGTGATGTCGCCGCGCACGACCCGTTCGGCCAGCCGCGACGCCAGCGCCATGATCGTCAGCGCCGGATTGGCGCTGCCCCGGGTGGGGCGCACCGAGCCGCCGGGGCGCAGGTTGGGGGCCGCTCGCGGTGTCCGCCACGGCGGTCACCTCTCCCGGCGCAGGACCGCGGCGAGCAGCCCGTCGCGCCGACGATGCTCATCAGCCCGGGCCCATCAGGCCGTTGGCCGCGTACACCGCCGCCGCGAAGTCGGTCACGCCCGCCACCGACCGCGCGAACCGGCCGTGCGCGACGTTTCGCAGCGCGCGGTCGACGACGCACTCCCACCTCCTCGACCACGTCCTTGTGCTTCGCCGAGCCGCCCGTCAGCGGCATCGCCGGGTACCCAGAAGATCGGCGCGCACCCCCCGTCGCCCGGTCGTGGCAGCATTGAGCCCGATGAACACGCGTCGCGACCTACCCGAGTCGCCCTATCTGGCCGCCGTGACCGGTCGCACCCCCCGCCGGACGCCGGTGTGGTTCATGCGGCAGGCCGGCCGTTCGCTGCCCGAATACCGGGCGCTGCGCGCCAACCACAACATGCTGGCCGCCTGCTTCGACGCCGAGCTGGTGTGCGAGATCACCCTGCAGCCGGTGCGCCGCCACGGCGTCGACGCGGCGATCTTGTTCTCCGACATCGTGGTGCCGCTGCTCGGCGCCGGAATCGACCTGGACATCGTCGCCGGTGTCGGGCCGGTCATCGCCGCGCCGGTGCGCACCGCTGCGGACGTCGACGAGCTCAAACCGCTTGACCCGCAACGTATCCAACCGGTCGCCGACGCGGTGGCCCTGCTGGTGGGCGCGCTCGGCGAGGTCCCGCTGATCGGGTTCGCCGGTGCGCCGTTCACCCTGGCGTCCTACCTGATCGAGGGCGGCCCGAGCCGCCACCACGCCCGCACCAAGGCGATGATGCTGGCCCAGCCCGACACCTGGCATGCGCTGCTGGGCAAGCTGGCCGACATCACCGTCGGTTTCCTGCGGGCCCAGCTCGACGCCGGGGTGGACGCGATCCAGGTGTTCGATTCGTGGGCGGGCGCCCTGTCGCTGGCCGACTACCGCGCCTACGTGCAACCGCACAGCGCGCGGGTGTTCGCCGAACTGGCCGGCTACGGCGTGCCGATGACCCACTTCGGGGTCGGCACGGCAGAACTGCTGGGCGCGATGGCGGACTGTGGTGCCACGGTGGTGGGTGTGGACTGGCGCACCTCGCTCGCCGCTGCCGCGTCCCGCGCCGGCGCCGGGACGGCGCTGCAGGGCAACCTCGACCCGGTGGTCCTGCTGGCGGGCTGGCCGGCGGTGGAGCGCGCCGCACGCGCGGTCCTCGACGACGGACGCCGCGCCGTCGAGGCCGGGGCGGCCGGTCACGTGTTCAATCTCGGCCACGGGGTGCTGCCGGAAACCGATCCCGGCGTGCTGACCGAGTTGGTGTCGCTGGTCCACTCGCTATGACATCTGGATCGTATTGCGTTGTCGGGGGCGGGATTTCGGGGCTGACGGCGGCCTACCGGCTGCGCGCGGCCGATGCGGACGCCGACATCACGCTCTTCGAGCCCGGTGACCGGCTCGGCGGGATATTGCGCACCGAGCGCGTCGGGGGACAGTCGATGGACGTCGGCGCCGAGGCGTTCGTGCTGCGCCGGCCCGAAATGCCCGCGCTGCTGGCCGAACTCGGCCTGTCCGGGCGCCAGCTGGCCACCACCGGAGCGCGGCCGTTGATCTACAGCGGGCAGAGCCTGCATCCGCTGCCGGCGGGCACCGTCGTCGGTATCCCGTCGTCGGCGGCGTCGATGGCCGGACTGGTCGACGAGGCCACCGTCGCGCGCATCGACGCCGAGCCCGGCCGCCCGCTGGACTGGTTGCCCGGCGGCGACCCGGCGGTCGCCGACCTGGTGGGCGACCGGTTCGGCGATCAGGTGGTCGCCCGCTCGGTGGATCCGCTGCTCAGCGGGGTGTACGCGGGTTCGGCGGCGACGATCGGCCTGCGCGCGGCGGCTCCCGGCGTGGCGGCGGCCCTCGACCGCGGCGCCGCCTGCCTGACCGACGCGGTCCGGCAGGCGCTGCCGCCGGCCACCGGCGCGCCGGTGTTCGCGGCGATCGACGGCGGCTATCAGGTGCTGATCGACGAGCTGGTCCGGCGCAGCGGGCTGCGCTGGGTCCGCGCCGCGGTGCACCGGCTCGAGCGTGCCGGGGCCGGCTGGGACCTGCGCGACGAGTCCGGTGCCCGGTGGCACGCCGACGCGGTCGTGCTCGCGGTGCCGCCCGCGCGGGCGGCAGCGCTGGTGGCCGGCGCCGCCCCGCGCACCGCCGCGGCCGCCGGCCGGATCGCGAGCGCGTCGTCTGCCGTGGTGGCGCTCGCGGTGCCCGGCGACACGCCGTTCCCGCGGTGCTCCGGAGTGCTGGTGGCCAGCGGGGAGCGGTTGCGCGCCAAGGCGGTGACCTTGTCTTCCCGAAAATGGGGACGCAAGGGGGGCGCCCGCACGGATATCCAGTTGCTGCGCCTGTCGTTCGGGCGCTTCGGCGACGGGCTGGCCGAGTCCGCGTCCGACGACGAGCTGCTGGACTGGGCGGTGGGCGACCTGGCCACCGTGTTCGGGCTGACCGTCGAGCCGGTCGACGCCCGCGTGCAGCGCTGGCTTGCCGCGATGCCGCAGTACGGTCCCGGCCACGCCGACCTGATCGCCGAGGTCCGCGCCGGTCTGCCACCGGGGCTCGCCGTGGCGGGCAGCTACCTGGACGGCATCGGGGTGCCGGCGTGCGTCGGCGCGGCGGGGCGCGCGGTCGAGGCCCTCGCGGCGGAAGTGGCACGATAGGTTTCATGGCCAAGCTCGACTACGACGCGCTGAACGCGACGGTGCGCTACCTGATGTTCTCGGTGTTCGCCGTGCGCCCGGGTGCGCTCGGTGACCAGCGCGACGCCGTCACCGACGACGCGGCGACGTTCCTGAAGTTGCAGGAGGAGCGCGGCGTCGTGGTGCGCGGCCTCTACGACGTGGCCGGCCTGCGGGCCGACGCCGACTTCATGATCTGGACTCACGCCGAGACCGTCGAGGCGCTGCAGGCCACCTACGCCGACTTCCGGCGCACCACCACGCTCGGCCGGGCCTGCACGCCGGTGTGGAGCAGCGTGGCGCTGCACCGCCCGGCCGAGTTCAACAAGAGCCACATCCCGGCGTTCCTGGCCGGCGAGGAGCCCGGCGCCTACATCTGCGTGTATCCGTTCGTGCGGTCCTACGAGTGGTACCTGCTGCCCGACGAGGAGCGCCGCCGCATGCTCTCCGAGCACGGCATGGCCGCCCGCGAGTACAAGGACGTCCGCGCCAACACGGTGCCGGCGTTCGCGCTCGGGGACTACGAGTGGATCCTGGCGTTCGAGGCCCCCGAACTGCACCGCATCGTCGACCTGATGCGTGAGCTGCGCGCCACCGACGCCCGACGGCACACCCGCGAGGAGACGCCGTTCTTCACCGGGCCGCGCGTGGCGGTCGAGCAGCTGGTGAACGCGCTGCCATGACGAACCAATTCGACCCGACAGATCCCGCCCGGTTCGAGGAGATGTACCGCGACGACCGGCTGTCGAACGGCCTGCCGGCGGCCACGCCGTGGGACATCGGCGGGCCGCAGCCGGTGGTCCGGCGGCTGGTCGCCCTCGGCGCGGTCAGGGGCGAGGTGCTCGACCCGGGCACCGGGCCGGGCCACCACGCCATCTACTACGCCGCCAAGGGCTACGCAGCCACCGGCATCGACGGCTCGGCGACCGCCCTGGAGCGGGCCCGGGACAACGCGCGGAAGGCCGGGGTGTCGGTGGACTTCGAACTGGCCGACGCCACCCGGCTGGACGGGCTGGAGGGCCGCTTCGACACCGTCGTGGACTGCGCCTTCTACCACACCTTCAGCGCCGATGCCGAGCTGCAGAAGTCCTACGCGCGAGCGTTGCACCGGGCCACCAGGCCGGGCGCGCGGCTGTACATGTTCGAGTTCGGCGCGCACGACGTCAACGGCTTCACCATGATGCGGTCGCTGTCCGAGGACGACTTTCGCGAGGTGCTGCCGCCGGCCGGCTGGGAGATCACCTACCTGGGCCCGACCACCTACCTGGTCAACATGAGCGTCGAGACCATCGAGATGATGGCCGCGCGCAACCCCGACATGGCCGAGCAGTCCCGGGCCCTGCTGGAGCGGTTCCGGACGATGGAGCCGTGGCTGGTCGACGGCCGGGTGCACGCCCCGTTCTGGGAGGTGCACGCCACCCGGGTGGACTAGGATCCGCCGGGTCTGTCGCGTCCACCGCGACAGATAACCGGCTGCGAGGACACCCCGAAAGGGTCGCTGTGGTTTATGTCTGGCGGATCCTGGCGGCGGGCCGTCACGTCTTTTCCTGCGTGGAAGACGTGTTTATCGGCAGCGAGGCGGTGCGGCACGGCAGGCTGACCCCGTATCAGCTGCGAACCCTGTTCCGCGCGATCCATCCCGACGTCTTCGTGGCGACGTGCGCCGCGCCGTCGCTGCGGACACGGAGCGTTGCGGCGTGGCTGTGGTCGGGGCGGCGCGGCGTCCTGGCCGGGCTCGCCGCGGCGGCGTTGCACGGCTCGGACTGGATCGACGACGACGAGCCCGTGGAATTGATCTGGCGCAACCAGCATGCGCCGGTCGGCGTCATCACGCGGAACCAGCGTGTGGGCCGGGACGAGGTCACCCGCGTCGCGGGTCTGCCGGTCACCACTCTCGCGAGGACGGCGTTCGACCTGGCCAGGTTGTTGCCCGCCGGTGAGGCCGTCGCGCGGCTCGACGCGTTGATGCGGGCGACCCCGTTCGGCGTCGATGACGTGTTGTTGCTGGCCGGGCGCTATCCGCGCGCGCGGGGCCTGCGGCGGTTGCGGGCGGCGCTCCCGCGGGTCGATCCCGGCGCCGCGTCGCCGCGGGAGACGTGGTTGCGTCTGCTGCTTGTCGACGCCGGAATGCCGCCTCCGCAGACCCAGATACCGGTGCATCGGGGCTGGCGAACGGTCGGCGTGCTCGACATGGGCTGGGAGAGATACAAAGTGGCCGCCGAGTACGACGGCGACCAGCATCGCTCCGACCGCCGCCAGTACGCGCGGGACCAGTGGCGCTTGCGCACGCTGCAGGAACTCGGCTGGATCGTGGTCCGGGTGATCGCCGCGGACAAGCCGCAGGACGTGGTGCGGCGGGTGCGCGACGCGCTCGTCCGTCGCGGATGCCGCGAGAGATAACGCGAGATATAAACGGTTGCGTTGAGCGTCGGCGTGTCGTCGCAACTGGTTATGTGTCGCGACGGGCCGGGCGCGTCACGATCCCGTCGGCACCAGGCGCAACGAGATGGAGTTGATGCAGTAACGGTGATCCGTGGGCGTCGGGTAGCCCTCGCCGGTGAACACGTGACCCAGGTGGCTGTGGCAGTTGGCGCACAGCACCTCGGTGCGCGTCATCCCCAGCGAGGTGTCGGAACGCAGGATCACCGCGTCGGAGCTCGACGGGTCGAAGAACGACGGCCAGCCGCAGTGCGACTCGAATTTCTCCGTGCTGCGGAACAATTCGGCACCGCAGGCCCGGCACTGGTAGATGCCCTCGGTGGTGGTGTCGGTGTATTCGCCGGTGAACGGCCGCTCGGTGCCGGCCCGGCGCAGCACCTCGAACTCCTGCGGGTTCAGCTTTCGGCGCCACTCGTCGTCGGACAGTTGCACCTTCGGACCAGTCATGCGTCCACGCTAGCGCGCTCCCGCTCGGCCGTCAGCCACGCCGGATCGATCCCGTCGTCCAGGCGGTCCTCGGCCTTGGCGTCCAGATAGCGGAAGCACAGCACGGTGAACGCCACGATCAGCAGCAGCGACCAGCCGTAGGTGATCTTCAGGTAGTGCAGCGCGCGGCCGTACCGCATCCACTTGTAGATCAGCCAGTCGTCCAGTGTCATGAAGCCGTAAATGCCCAGCCACGCCGGCCAGTTGCGGATCAGCGAGTTGGGCAGCACGACGGTCATCAGGAACGGGAACAGCATCATCGAGTAGTAACCCTGGGCCAGCGACAGCACCAGCCACGACCACAGCAGCAGCACGCCCGTCGAACTCGTGAACCAGAACAGGGGGTCGCGGGTGCGGTAGTAGCGGTACAGCAGCCACATCGCGCCGATCGCCAACAGCGTGAACAGGATTCGCATGAACACGATCAGCCAGGTGGGTAGGCCGAAGTACACGCCGTTGCCCTCGATGGAGCTGTTGAAGTAGTCGCGGGTGCCCAGGATGTAGGGCAGCGTGCGGTTGACGAAGTCCATCGGGTCGCTCACCAACGGCCACGCGGCCAGGTTGATGGCCACCGGAATCGCGAATGCCGGCACCAGCGCCCGCCACTGCCGGTTCAGCAGCGGCAGCAACAGCAGCGGCCCGAGCAGGGGTTTGAGCGTCAGCGTCAGACCGATCGCGGCACCGGCCCACCACTGGTGCCCGACTTTCCCGTCCAGCAGCCACCGCAGGAAAAGCACCTCGGCCAGCAAAACGCAGCCGTTGATGTTGGTGAACACCAGCGTGCTGGTCACCGTCTCGGTGCAGAACATGGCCAGCAGCAGGGCGGGCGCGGCCACCGAGGACAGCGTGAATTTGAACATCCGCAGCAGCAGGTACCAGGCGATCAGGATGGCCACGGTGTTGATCACGATGAACAGATAGCGCGACGGCGTGAAGGCCAGATACCCGAACGGCGCCATCAGCAACGTGCCGCCGGGCGGGTACAGGTAGTGCGGGTCGACGTAGTCGAAGTGCTCGTTGTAGATGTCCCAGCCGTGCCGGAAGTTCAGCACCGCCCGGTACACCGGCTTGAAGTCGTCGGTGATGTTGCCGTTGAGGGAAAGCGGGATGCTGCGGTGCAGCACCGACAGGACGGCCACCGGCCACAACGCCGAGCGCAGTACTGTCGCAGCGCCGGGCGCGCCGGTGCGGGGACGAAACGTGGCCAGTATCCGATCACCCAAGCCGGTTCGGGTCGAGTCAGCTGCCGTCACGAGCGAACCGTACACCGGGGCAAAGCGGGCCGGCGCAAAGGACTCAGGCGGGACAGTAGATGTCGGTTCCGGGCAGCTTGCCGTCGTTGAGGTAGCCGATCAGCGGCGGCACCGCGCACGACGAGTAGATGCTCGCGCCGTGCCCGATGCCCTGCCACATCACCCGCTTGCTGGCCGCGTTGGCGTTGATGACGATGGCCGCCGTCGCGGCCACACCTCCGGTGCCCACGATCGGGTCCTGCTGCACGCCGGCCAGCAGCGCGTCGATCTTGAGGTCTTTCGGCGGCGCCGGCGGCGAGCTCGTGGGCCAGTGCACGCATTTGACCAGGTTGAGCGCGGCGACCGTGCCGAACTGCGGGTAGAGCTTGCCCCACGCCACGACGAGTTCGCGGACCCGGTCGGGGGTGGGGCGGTTGACCGCGTCGCTGCAGGAGTTGACGAACTGGCCGTCGGAGTCCACGGTGGCGTCGGCGTGGGCGATCAAGGCATTCAGCGGGTTGGGATCGCCGGAACGGGCGGCGGCCAGCGCGTTGCCCAGGTCCGCGGTGGCGTCGATGCGGCTCCCGGACGGGTAGCCCAGGGCGACGGTGATGGCGTTGGCCACCTGCGCCACCGATGCGCCGCCGGGGCCGCGGCCGGCGCGGGCGTCGGCCAGCAGCGCGCTGACGGCGCCCTTGGGGTCGGGGGTCAGCGGGCAGTTGAGCGCCACGCATTGGGCGGCGAACGCGTCGAGCGCGGCCTGCTGGCCTTTGACCTGCTGCTCGGCGGCCGTCTCGGCACCGGCCCCCAACGCGACCGGGGAGTCCAGGATCAGCCGGGCAACCTTGTCCGGCCGCGACGAGGCGTAGGTGAGCGCGATCTGGGCGCCGTTGCCGACCCCCACGAGCGCCACCGCGGGCACGTCCCACAGGGTGCGCAGCCGCTCGATGTCGGAGGCGGCGTGCACGTTGTCGTAGGCGGAGGCACCCGGGGCGATGGCGTCGGTGCAGCTGGTGGTGGCGGTGTTGGAGATCTCCGACAGGTTGGCGACGGGGTCGTCGCCAACCTGGAACTGCGCCTGGTTGCGCATCGCATCGCGGTCGGAGTGGTCGCGGCAGTCGATCGGGGTCGACATGCCCATGCCGCGCCGGTCGACGGCGACGATCGGGTGGCTTTGCAGCACGCGGGCGCCCGCCCGCGACAGCCAGACCGGCAGCTGCGCCGAGGACGGCAGGTCGGTGCCGGTGGTGAACACCAGAGGACCCGCGTCGCGCGGGGTGCGGTCCGAGCGGGCTCGGACCGCACCGATGGTCAGCGTTCCCGCCCCGCCGTTGATGGGGTCCAGGTCGGTGTCGTAGGTGGCGCAGTCCAGCCGGACACCGGCGGGGGTGGGCAGGGCCGCATCGGTGAACACCCGCGACGTGCAGTCGCGCCAGGAGAGGTCGTTTTTGGGTGCGGCGATCGGCGGCGGTCCGCCGGGCGGCGGCTTGGTCGGGGCCGCCCCCTGCGGCCGGGCGCCGGAATTGGTCGCAAAGCGCGGGTCGGCGGGCAGGCCCGGGACGCAGCCGGCCAGCACGGTGCTCACGGCGAGCAGGGCCGCAACTGACGTGAGGGGCCGACGCATGACGACCACCCTAGCTAGGTTCGCACGTAGCGGGTGTACAGGTAGCCGGCGTCGTCGGTCAGGACGTGGGCGCAGCGCATCCGGGTCAGCAGCTGGTTTCGGCCCGTCGCGATTCGGGGCGCCTGGCCGCCGACGACGTAGGGCGCGATCGTCAGGCACAGCTCGTCGAGCATGTCGCGCTGGATCAGCGAGCCGAGCAGCATCGGACCGCCCTCGGTCAGGATGCGGCGCATTCCGCGGGCTGCGAGGTTGCCCAGCAGCGCGGCCTCGTCCAGCGTGCCGGGATCGCCGCCGGAGCAGTCGACGACCTCGCTGACGTCCCCGAGCAGCCGGCGCGCCTCGTCGGCGGCCGCCGAGCTGGTGAGCACCAGCGGCGGCACCTCGGTCCGCGTGAACACGGCCATGTCGCGGTCCAGGCGGCCCGCCCGGGTGACGATCGCCAGTTGCGGGACCTCGCTCTGGCCGCGGGCCTGGCGGCGCTGCCGCTGGGCGGCGCCCGCCTGCGCGCCGGAATATCTCTCGACCCGCACGGTGCCCGCGCCGACGACGATGACGTCGGCGAGCTCGCGCAGCAGGTCGAAGACCATCCGGTCTCCGGGCCCGCCCATCGCGCCGCTGGTGCCGTCGGTGGTGGCGCCGCCGTCCACGCTGGTGATGAAGTTCGCGCGGACCCACGTGCCGTCCCGCGCGCAACGTTCCTCGGGATAGCCGTAGAGCCGGGACAGCTCGCCTTCGTCGAGCTCGCGGGCGGACCTCAGCTGGGTCAGCGGCGTTGCGGTGGCCTCACCGGTGCCGCCGGCCTCGGAGTCGGGCATGGGCTTGATTGCAGCACGCCGTCAGAGTTTTCGCATGCAGGGGTCCGCTTGCGGGGGCGTGACGCACCTGGTGGACCGGCATCCGAGCGTGTCGCCGGAACGGTTGGTCGCGCTGCGGCTGGTGTCGCTGAGCGCCGGGGTCAGCGAGTCTGGCGAACCATGACGTAGTCGTCCTCCCGGCGGGCGCCCACCTGAAACGTCCGGGTACCGGTCACCCGGAAGCCGTTCTTGGCGTAAAAGCGTTGTGCGCGTGCATTTTTCTGGTTGACCCCCAGCCACACGCTGCGGGCGCCCCAGTGCCCGGCGGTGTCCAGCGCCCGTGTCATCAGCGCCGCCGAGACCCCGGTCCCGTGCTGCTCGGCCAGCACGTACATCTTCGACAGCTCGGCGGCCGGGCGCAGGTCGACGGCCCGCTGCACGTCGGCGTCACCGCCCACGCCGCGAACGAGCATGGCGTAGCCGACGATCCGGTCGTCTCGGCGTGCGGTGAGCACCGCACGGTGCGGGTCGGCCAGGTACTGCGCGAAGCGCGCGGGGGACAGGTTCGCACCGATGAACGCGGCGACGCTGTCGGCCGGCACCGACGGCGGGCACGCCAACGAAAAGGTTTGCGCGGCAACGGCGGCCAGCTCGTCGACGCAATCCGCCGTCGCCGGGTGCACGATCGGGGTCAGAGATTCCATTGCGCGAGGTGGTAGCCCGTCTTCTTGTCCAGCAGGATGACGGTGGAGACGGGGTCGCGGTAGGCGTCCCAGTACACCTCGCCGCGCACGACCGAGCCGTTGGGCGCGTTGACGAGAACGTTGTCCAGCGCGTCGGGCGCGTCGGAGGTGCGCGGCACGTAGGCGTCGGCGTTCGGGGTCACCCCGTCGAAGGCGAAGTCGGTCGCAAGGATGAACGGGTCGGGCACCCGGACGGCGCGCACGGTCACGTCGGCGCGCTCGACCGTGCTGCCCGGGAAGCCCTTGTAGGTGCCGCTGCGCGTGTAGCCGAATCCCGGCGGCGGATCGCAGGGGCCCACGCCGGTGACGGTGACGTCGGCGATGTAGCTGCCGTTGTCCACGCGCAGGGTGTCGCCGAGGTGGCCGATCGGGGCGTCGCCGGCCAGGGCCCGCGGTGCGGCGGCGCCCACGGCGGTGGCGCTCGCGGCGGTGGCGAGGACGGTCGACAAGACGATCAGCCAGCGGCGCATCTTGGCATGATCGCACACCCGGCGCCGCGCCGGGCGGGGGTCGGTCCGGCCGGTCAACCGCCTTGAGCTGGGCCGCCGGCGAGCTCTTCCAGGGCGTCGATGAGGTCGGCCTCGACGTGGTCCTTGTCGGCGCCGCCGCGGTGCAGGGGGCCGTCCCCGGCTTCGAGTTCGAGCAGCGCCAGCAGCAGATGCTCGGTGCCGATGTAGTTGTGGCCGAGCCGCAGCGCCTCGCGGAAGGTCAGTTCGAGGGCCTTGCGGGCGGGGCCGCTGAACGGGATCAGCTCCGGCGAGGTGGGCTGCGCGGGAGTGTCCGACGGCGCCGGGGCCACCGCCGCGCGCAACGCGTCGGTGTCGACGTGCTGGCGGTGCAGCAGCATCGTCGCGAGCGCGGCGGGATCGCCGAGCAGGCCGGTGAGCAGGTGGTCGGGGGTGATCTCGGTGGCGCCGGCGTCGTGCGCGGCGTTCTGCGCGGCCACCACGGCGTTGCGGGCCCGCGGCGTGAAGCGCCCGAAGCCCTGGCGGGGGTCCAGTGTCGCGGCTTCGGGGCGCGGGACGAACCGCTTCTGCGCGGCCTGTTTGGTGACGCCCATGCTCTTGCCGATTTCGGTCCAGGAGGCCCCGGAGCGGCGGGCCTGGTCGACGAAGTGCCCGATCAGGTGGTCGGCGACCTCGCCGAGGTGCTCGGCGGCCAGGACCGCGTCGGCGAGCTGGTCCAGCACGTCGGGGTGCACCTGCTTGATGGTGGTGATCAGGTCGTCGAGACGGACGGGGTAGGAGGTCGGCGTGGCGTCGGACATGCGTCAACGCTAGGTTGACGGCACGGCGCCGTCAACCTTTGGTTGACGACCCGGCGTTGCTTTGAGACGATCGGAGCGCGATGAGACTTCCTGCGGCGTTGATCGGCGGTGCCGTCATGCTCGGCATGGCGGTGCCCGCGCACGCCGACGGCGCCGATGACCAATTCCTGGCGACGCTGCAGGCGGCCGGCCTCACCTATTCGGATCCGGGCCGCGTGATCGCGGCCGGAAAGGCCGTCTGCACCATGGCCGGCCGGGGCATGCCGTTGGCCGACATCGTCAAAGACGTGCAGAAACTCAATCCCCAGCTGCAGGTCGACAACGCCGCCCGCTTCACCGCGATCGCGGCCAACATCTACTGCCCGGACGCGCTGGACACCGGGCCGGCGCCCCCGAACGGGGGCTAGCCTTCGCGCCGGCAGTGACCGCCTCTTTACCCGCCCGCTGCCCGATTCGTCGCCCGCGCGCCGGCCCCTGCCGCGCTTTTCGCGGGCTTCCCGGGCGCCCGCGGCTTCGGAAAGTTCACCTACAGTTTGCCGCGGACGGCTTCGACCCGCCGCGGCGTGCGCGAGAATCGTGCGGTCATGAAATATCTACTGCCGCTCACATGTGTGGCCGCCGCGATCGGCCTGGCCGCGCCGGCGCATGCCGACATCAACAACGACCAGGACTTCCTGACGCAGCTGCGCGCCGCCGACATCACCTACAAGAACCCCGACCTGGCCATCGGTGCGGCCAAATCGGTGTGTTCCCTGCTCGACGGCGGCAAGTCCGCCGCGGAGATCGTGACTGAGCTGCGCAACCGCAACCCGGAGTTCCAGGGCGCCGGCGCCGCCAAGTTCACCACCCTGTCGGCCGCCCACTACTGCCCCAGCTACCTGACCGGCAGCGGGGGGACCAAGCCTGCCGATGACGCAGGCAAACCGGTGGGCGACGCCGGCAGCCCCGGCAACTGAGGGGGCTTACGGCCGCGGCGTCACGTTGCGCGGGCCTCGATGATGCTGAACCGCGACGCGGTCCGCACCACGCGCGTCATCGCGAAACCGCCCGCCTCGAGCAGGCGGCGGTACTCGTCGGCGGTGCGTTCCCGGCCGTTGTTGATGACCAGCATCTCCATGTCGACCAGTTTGACGACCGGTGCGCTGTCGTCCGCGGGGACGACCGCCTCGACCAGCAGGAGCGTCGCGCCGGCGCCCGCGGCGGACCGCACGTTGCGCAGGATCTGCACGCACGGCTCGTCGTCCCAGTCATGGACGATGTGCTTGAGCACGTAGGCGTCGCCGCCGGCCGGGACGCTGTCGAAGAACGAGCCTTCGGCAAGCCGAACCCGTTCTGCCACTCCGAGTTCCCGCAGCAGCGGCGTCGCCCCGGCGATGACGTCGGGCAGGTCGTAGAGCACGCCCTGCGACTCGGGCGCCGAGTCCAGGATCGCGGCGAGCAGGCGGCCGTGACCGCCGGCGACATCGACGACGGTGCCGTAGGGCGAGAAGTCGTAGGCCTGCACGACGGGGCCGATCGCCGCACTGGACAAGCTCGTCATCGCGTCGTTGAAGAGCTGCCCGAATTCGGCGTCCTCGCCCATGTATTCGAAAAAGCTCGTGCCGCGCAGCTTCTTCACCACCGAGGTGCCGGTCCTGATCGCCTCCGTCAGCAGACTCCAATGCTCACGCTGCTGGCGCGAGCCGACGAAGCGCGCCATCGCGGCCATCGACACGGGGGCATCGGAACGCAACAGATCGGCCAGCGGGGTCAGCTCGTAGCGGCCGTCAGCGCGCAGGGCGAAGATGCCCCTGCTCGTCAGCGCCCGCAGCAGCCGGCGCAGCGCGTCGGGGTTGGCCCCGACCTTGCCGGCCAGTTCGTCGAGGGGCAGCGGCCCGGACGCCAGCGCGTCGGCCACCCCGAGATCGGCGGCAGTGGTTATCGCCTGCGAGGTCCACGCGCCCAGGATCAGCTCGTTCATCACCTCCGGCAACGGCGGCTGCTCCGGGTCGGATGGTGTTGCGTCGGAAGTCGTCACGGGTGCCCTCGGGGTCGGTGGCCGCTGAACTCCACGGAGTCTTTCACGGATGGCCGCGGCGGTGCCCGGCGCGTAGCGTATCCGCGCACGGGGTCGCGCCGCCGCGGGCGGCCGGTGTCGGGAGGTACATGGTGAGGGCAAAGCTCGTTGCCGGTGCGGCGGTGACCGGTGCGCTCGGTTCGGTGTGGGGTGCGGCGCGGGCGGCGGTCGCCCGGATCCAGCAGAACCCCGACCCCGTTCCGCGCGAGCGGCTGGTCGCCGAGCCCCGCGGCGAGCAGGTTCGCATCGCCCGCCCCGACGGGACCGTGTTGCACGCGCTGGTCGCCGGGCAGGGCCCGCCCGTGGTTCTGGTCCACGGCTACACCGCGCGCATCCTGGAGTGGAATTTGGTGTGGGAGGACCTGCAGGCCAAAGGTTTTCGCGTCATCGCATTCGACCAGCGCGGGCACGGGCGTTCCACGCTGGGTGCCGACGGTGTGGGTTCGGAACCCATGGCCGCCGATGTGGCCGCGGTCCTGCGCCACTTCGACGTGCACGACGGGGTGCTCGTCGGGCATTCCATGGGAGGGTTCGTCAGCATCCGCGCGGTGCTCGACCATGCCGACGCGGCGCAGCGGCTGCGCGGGCTGGTGCTGTTCGCGACCTGGGCCGGCCGGATCCTGGACGGGGCGCCGCAGAATCGGCTGCAGATCCCGCTGCTGCGGTACGGCATCCTGCAGGCGGCGCTGCGCAACCGGACCGTCGCGGCGTTGTTCGGCGCCGCGCAGTGCGGGGCGCACCCGTCGCCGGCGATGGTCTCGGTGTTCGTCGAGTTCTTCAACCGGCACCTCGCCGAGCACGGGCCGCTGCTGCCGATCGTGCGGGCCTTCTCCCGCGAGGACCGCTACCCGCGGCTGGCCGAGATCGCCGTCCCGACCGCGGTCATGGTCGGCACCGCCGACCGCACCACGCCGCCGGCTCATTCGCGCCGGCTCGCCGCGGGGATACCCGGTGCGCGGCTGGTGACGGTGCTCGATGCCGGGCATCTGCTGAACTGGGAAGCGCCCGACGAGCTGATCGATGTCGTCGAATCGTTTGCAGCGCAATTTCTTTGAGCACTCCCGATAAGCACTGTGGTCAGTGCACTACCCTCGGCACACCCGGCCGGCGCCGACTCGCCCTCGGCTTGGCTGCCGGCGGCATCGGCAAAAACCGCGGCCAAGGCACCGTCATGCCCCTACCATCCCCATGCATGCTCTCCAAGAAATCTGCGCTGCGCAGCCTGGTGGGCCGGTTGGCGGCCGTCGTCATGCTGGCGGTGGCGGCGATGGCGGTCACGACGATCGGGATACCGGCGGTGAGCTCGGCGCAGTGCGAGCCCGGCCAGTATTGGGAGCCGTTCACCAAGGCCTGCTACCCGCTGGGCGTCGGACCGACGCCCCTGGCCTGTGATCCCGGGCAGTGGTGGGACCCGAGCGCCAACATCTGCCGGCCACTCGGCGTCGGGCCGCAGGCCCTGGCCTGTGATCCCGGGCAGTGGTGGGACCCGACGACCAATGTCTGCCGGCCGTTGGGCGTCGGACCGCCCGGCGGGTGACGGCCGCCGGCGCCTGAGGAGCGCCGTCACCAGATGACCACCTCGGCGTTGTCACCGCCGTAACAGCGGGTCGAGATCATCGTCGAGCCGTCGTCGAAATATGCGGGGTATCTTCCGACGCACGTCATCTGGTAGGCGTCGCCGGTGACCGGTGAGAACGCGGTGAAGTGGTTGGACATGCCTGTGGCGTAGAAATCTCGGCGCACGTTCTCTGCGAATGCGCACGTGGTGTGTCCGCCGACCACACCTTCGTGACCGTCGGGGCAGATGGTGAAGACGTTGGTGCCGCCGCTGGCGGGCGGGGGCGCCGCGCCCTCGTCATGGCGGGGCGGTGGTGGGGCTGCTTCCACCGTGACCGTTGGCGGGGGTGCCGCTGTGACCGTGACCGTCGACGGCGGCGGAACTGGTGCGGCAGCCGGGATCGTCGCGACAGGTTTCGTGGCATCCGGGAAGGGGAGCGGTCTGGTCTTCTTGCCGGAGATGTAGAACCCGAGCCAGGTCACGAGTCCGAGCACGAGCGCCACCGCGACCGCGACGATGAGGATGATGCCGGCGCGTTGCGCGGCTGCTCCCCAGGAGACACCTGCGTCGTCGTCCTCGGCGTGCGACCAGGCCAGTTCGTGCGGGGCGTCGGCGAGCGGAGGGACGATCGCCGTCTCGTCGGCGGGCGGACCGATCGCGGTCGCATCACTGTCCGCGGCGGCCGCAGTCGGTGGCTGCTCCTCGCCCGTGTTGTTGACGCTCATCTTCAGAGGCTCCTGTTCGGTTCGTCTCTGAATGTTCGCACCGGGGGGTGACAACTGTGCGGGAAATGTCCGCCACCGCAAGCACGGGGAGTTCGCCGATGACCGGGACGTTCCGGCAGAACACCCTTGTGACAGTTTCGTCGAGGAGGGTTCCAGACCACGGCGAACGTCAACCAAGCACGATGGTCCACAACTGGTTTGCGGCAGCTGCCCGTTCCACTGCGGCTGGCCGGTGCAATTCCAGTCGCCCTTCGCCCACCACCCGTCGTGCAGGCGTCAGCACGCGAACCGGCCGGCTCAGGTAGGGCAAATGCGATACCTGACGTTTCCCTCGATGAGGATGCGCTGGCCCCACGTTCTTCGAGAACGGCTTCTCGACTGCTCGTGCGAAACCCTGGCCATCTGGACGTGGGGACGATTACGGTGAGCACACCGAGTGCGCGACGGCGCGCTGGGCGCAATTGAGGAGGGTTGACTCGTGACCGTTTCCCGATGTCGATCCACCCCTCGGATGATGACCATGAAACCCTTTGCCGCGGCTCTGATTCTGGCGCTGCTGTGCGTTCCCGCCGCGCACGCGGCCCCCGACCCGCACATGCCCGACCCGCTGCGCGACTACTGCCCCGGCGGCGGCGCCGGCAACGTGCTCATGGGCGGCTGGTGCGACGGGGAACATTACCCCGATGGGTCGTACTGGCATAAGGTGATGGCGGGGGGCGCGTACTCGCTGCCGATCATGGTGCCCGGCCAGAGCACGCCGGCCGACCTGGGCATGTCATGTGTGATCGACCCGGACAACGGGCCGGTTCCGCAGCCCGCACCCCCCGGTGGCTGTGGCGGCGCGGTGAAGTAGCCCGCCGAGACGACACAACCGCAAGCCAGAGCGCAAATACAGAACTGCAACCCATCCAGGCGGATGGTCGGGGTCCGCGAACACGACCTGCGCTATCCGAGAAGTTCGCCGTGCAGCGAAGCCGTAGCTCACGCGGGCATGCGATGGCGAGCCAGACGGCTGCTACAGCAACGCCCGGGGGCTTCCAAAGCACGGACGGATGATTGCTACCGTCGCGACCCCGCGCACGAGGCCCATGGTGTCACCGATTTCGTCTGCCGCGAGGGTTCCCCGTCATCGGATCGCGGCGTGGCGCGGGCGTCACCCTCGACGACAGTCGCCACGCGTGACCAGACCGCCGGGTCTGGTCGAGCAGTTCTCAGGCGCGGGCCCGCCGGGTGCCGGTGAGGTCCGGTGGCGGCGTCGGCGCCGTCCAGTGCAGCTTGAAGCAGTAGCCTGCGGCAGGTGTGCAGCGCCGCGCCAGCGGGCAAGGGGTAGGTCACGGGCCGTTGTTTGACGGGCTAAATGCCTACTCTGATCTGCGTCAAAGCTGGTGCGCGATACTGGGATTGAACCAGTTCAGATACTTTGCTAGCGTGGTGATGTTGGCCAGTCATAACAGGCGATCTACCTGCAGTGACCTGTATCAGTGTAGCAGGAACACTCCGGAACGCCCGTCGGGGCTTGTATGCTGTGTCAGGTCACGTTGAGGTCATGACCTGACCTCGCCAGTACAACAGGGGGAGCACTGAATGACGCGCGGCGCCGGCCGGAAGGACCGCACCACAGGCACATTCGGCTCCGTCGACAAGCTGGCCACCGGATATCGCGCAAGGTATTTCGGCCCCGACGGGCGCCGCTACAAAGCACCGACACTGTTTCAGACCAAGAAGGATGCGCGGTCCTGGTTGTCGCTGCGGCAGGCCGAGATCATCGAGAAGGCATGGCGGCCGCCAGGCGCCGAACAGGCCCAGGCGCCGAGACTGACATTCAAGACATACGCCCGCCGGTGGCTGGCTCACCGAGACCTCAAGGACCGGACCCGCGAGCACTACGAGAAGCTGCTCGACGACCACATCGAACCGGCATTCGGGGCGTTGCCGATCGCGTCCATCACCACCGACGATGTTCGCGCCTGGCACTCCAAGATGGGCACCTCGACACCGACGCTGCGGGCCCACGCCTACGGATTGCTACGCACGATCATGGGCAGCGCCGCCAGTGACGGCAAGATCACCACTAACCCGTGCGTGATCCGCGGCGCCGGCAGCGCCAAGCGGGTGCACAAGATTCGGCCGGCGACGCTGCCCGAGCTGGCGGCGTTGGCCGCGGCGATGCCCGAGCATCAGCGGGCGCTGGTGCTGCTCGCCGCCTGGTGCGCACTGCGGTTCGGCGAACTCACCGAGCTGCGCCGCGGTGACATTGTGATCGGCCAGGACGAGCCCGACGAGCCCGGCGGTGAACCGCAACGGTGGGGCGTGATCCGCGTCGAGCGGGCCGTCGTTCGCACTGAGGCCGGCTTTATGGTGACGACACCGAAAAGTGACGCCGGCATCCGCGACGTAGCGATCCCGCCACACCTGTTGCCTGTGGTCGAGGATCACCTCGAACGGTTCGTCGGACCCGAGAAAACTGCACTCTTGTTCCCGGCGGCCCACGGCGGGCACCTGGCCCCGGCGAGCTTGTACAGGTCGTTCTACAAGGCCCGCGCTGAGGCCGGCCGCCCCGATCTACGCTTCCATGATCTGCGGCACTCGGGGGCGGTTCTGGCTGCCGCTACGGGGGCGACGCTGGCCGAGCTGATGGGCCGGTTAGGTCATAGCACCCCGGCGGCGGCTATGCGTTACCAGCACGCTGCTCAGGGTCGCGATAAGCAGATAGCGGCGTTGTTGTCGAAGCTCGCCACAGGCTAACCGTGTAGCCATGTCTACAAAGGCGTTGGGCTGCAATATGTTCGGTGTTGTATCCACCGGAAGCGTCGTCATCGTCAGTTAGACTGAGAACCACGAGCAGGCCGCGCCGACCCGAGCGACACCCCGACCCGGTGACGGCGCGACACGCCTGCCAAGGAGTTTCCAGGATTGCCCCGCAAACCTGGCCTGACTCAGCGCGGTGACATTCGGATCGGGGGGAATGCGCTCACCGGGGACCAGGCCGACACGTCAACCACGTGTCGGCCGTTTCGCATTCCCATGACTGCGATCGGTCGACCCTGCCGACAGGGAAACCGTTGCCTAACAACAAAACTCCAAGCCCTTGGATGACGCAGGCCGAGGCCGCCAACTACCTCCGGATCACTGACCGCGCTGTACGGGTGATGATCTCCGACGGCCGGCTCGCCGGCTACACCATGGGCGGTCGCCGCACCGTCCGCGTGCGCCGCGACGAAGTCGAAGCCCTGATGCAGCCCATCCCGGCGGCCGGCGCATGAACGCCACCAAAACGGAATGTCCAGCAGGCCATGCCTATTCGGCAGAGAACACGTACACCGATCGGCAGAACCGGCGGCACTGCCGCGAATGCGGGCGGCAGCGCACCCGCGCCTGGCGGGACCGGCAGGCGAGGGGATCTCGTCGAATCACATAACGACCCCAGAGAGCAGCGAAGGCGCCGAGACCGGACTCGACGCCTACGCCAGAAAGCCAACACCAACCAAGTGTCGGGGCCCAGTCTACCGGGCCTCGTGGAATGAGGAACACATGAACATTACCGAGCCCCGCGTCATCACCTTCGACGAGATCGAGGGTGCACTACAACTCCGCGAATATAGCTACCGCAGGCCCACACGTGCCCGGCGGCTCATCTCCCAGTGCCCGGCCTGCCTGGCCGCCGGGCGCACCGAGCAGAAGAAGTCGCTACTCGTTCAATCCCAAGACGGCGTCATCTATGTGCGTTGCGACAACGGCTGCACCCCTGACGACATTCTCGTCGACCACCTCCACCTCGACGGCGTGCTTGCCGCCCGGCGGCCGCCAGGCGACTACACCGAGAAACACGGCAGCCAACTCCGCGTCAGCTACGAGTTCGCAAAGATGTTCGGCGACAAACTCAAACATGCTCACGGCCTCGGCTGGCTCTACTGGACCGGCAGGTACTGGAAGCAGGACGCCGGCGATAAACGCGCCCGCCAACACGTGCTGCGCACCCTGTCGCGCCTCTTGAGCGACGCCCTGGGCGACGACGATCTCCGCAAGGCAGTCTCCCGCTGCGAAACCGCCAACGGCATCGACGGCGTGCTGCGCATCGCCGCGGCGCTGCCCGAGTTCCGGATCGACGCCGACCAACTCGACGCCGACCCACACCTGCTCAACTGCGCTAACGGCACCTTCGATCTGCGTGACTTCGAACTGCGCCGCCACAACTCGCACGATCTGCTCACCCAGATCACCGAAGCCTCGTACCAGGAGAACGCCGCCGGCCCGATCTGGCAGCGATTCCTCGACGAGGTGCTGCCCGACCAAGAGGTGCAGGAGTATCTGCGTCGCGTCGTCGGCCTGGCGCTCATCGGTCGCGTCGAACAGCACATTCTGCCGATCCTGACCGGCGTTGGCCGTAACGGGAAATCAACGTTCATCGAGGCGCTGCTTTTCGCGCTCGGCACCTACGCGATGACCGCCGATCCGCACTTGTTCACCGCCGGCCAGACCAGCAGCGTCGGACAGGTCGACCTGATGGGCCGCCGGGTGGCTGTGGTGTCGGAGACCGACAAGGGCGCAAAAATGGCTGAGGAGACCGTCAAGAGGCTCACCGGCGGCGACCGTATCAAAGCCCGCAAGCTGTACCAAGATTGGGTCGAGTTCGACCCGTCGCACACTGCGTTCATGGTGACCAATCACCCGCCCCAGGTCGACGGCGGCGACGACGACGCCCTGTGGGCCCGCCTGCGGGTCATCAAGTTCGACGTCGTCGTGCCACCGGAGAAACGCGACGCCGAACTACCGGACAAGCTCAAGGTTGAAGCTGAGGCGATCCTGGCGTGGGCAGTCGAGGGCCTGTCTGACTATCAGGTCGGCGGCCTGGCCGAGCCCGAGCAAGTGCTAGTAGCCACCGGGGACTACCGCCGCAAGTCCGATCATGTTGGCCGGTTCATTGACGACTGTTGCACGACCGCGCCGACGTTGAAGATCAAGGCCGACAAGCTGTTCGAGGCGTGGCAGCGGTGGGCCGCCGGGGAGGGGTGCGAGGCGATCGGCCGCAGCTCGTTCTACGAGGCCGTCGGCTGCCGGCCCGGCACCAGCATCGTGCGCAGCAACGGTGCACGGTGGATCCAGGGCATCACCCTCGACCAGAACATCGTCGAATGATGCGCGGCAAAAGCGCAGGTCAAAGCGAAATAGTGCCGACAGTGCCGACTGAAAGCAAACTGCCCATACGCGCGCATGTAGGGGGTTTTGTCTAGAACGGCACTATCGGCACTAAAACGCCCTGACCTGGGCATATTCCAACCCCACTGAACGCCAAGGTTGGTCCATCTGATGAGAAAGGGATTCCCGCATGACCCGCAACCAGGCCGCCCTGGCCGCGATCTCCGTCAACTGCCCGACCTGCTCTGCGCCGGCCGGCACTGAGTGCAAGAGCCGCAAGGCGTTCCACAGCGCCCGCGGCCAGCGCGGTCTGCAACGCGCGATGCGCGACGAGTACGCCCAGCACGAGCGGTCGTGGCGTGCCCGTGCCCGTATCGCCCAGGCCGCCGCCGCCGGCCGGCCCGTCGAGGACCGGGACGTGACGGTCGCGCTCGGCTCATGCGGGTGCGGCGAATGCCGGGCGAGTGTTCGTGATCTGGCTCGCGAGCTGCACGCCGCTGGTGTCCTCGACGTTGAGGCTGTCCGGTGACCCCGGTGGCCGGCGCTGCCGGAGAGGTGTGGACGCCGATTCCCGGCTGGCCGCACTACGAGATCAGCGACGGGGGCGATGTCCGTTCGATCGACCACATCGACCGCAACGGGCGGCGTTGGCCCGGCAAGCTTTTAAAGCTCAGCACGCCCCGGCCTGGTCCACGCGCCGGTGGCGGCGGTGCCCGCGTGAAGCTATCCCACGGCGCGCGGCGCGCCACCTTCTACCCACACCGAGAACTGGAACGAAAGGCGACACCATGACCGACTACGAAGACGACCACGAGGGTCTGATCGCGGAGGAGTATCGCGTCCCACCCCGGCGCGCGGACGATGGGCAACCCGACCCGATAGCCGAGGCGTTCCGAACCTATCGGCGGCCGCCGGCCGACGTGGTGCCGCACCGGCCCGTCGTCGAGGGCTTCGACGAACTCGCCCTGGACGCGATGGCCGGCCAGACCGTCGAACTGTCGCACTACGACTTCGACCTCAGTGCCGGCATCACGAAGTACACCGAGCTGGTGACGGTCTGAAGGCCAATCATCAACCCACACAACAACGAGAGGACGAACTGACATGACTGACAGCACCACCGCCCCCGAGGCCGCTACAGGCGCGCCGGACACCGCCCCGGCGGCCGATCACCCCACCGAGCCCGTCAACGAGCAGCAGCAGGACGCTCAGCCCCAAGACGGTGGCGAGCACCTGGACGACAACGCCGCCGACCACTTCCCCCGGCACGTCGTCGAGCGGTTGCGCAGGGAGAGCGCCGGCTACCGCGATCGCGCCAAGGCCGCCGAGCAGACCATCGCCGCGATGCAACGCCAGCACGTTGATCAGGCCGCCATCGCAGCGGGATTGAAGCCGGCCGCCCTGTGGGCCGTCACCCAGCTCGACGACCTCCTGGCCGACAACGGCGCACCCGACGCCGGGAAGATCGCGGCCGCCGTTAAGACAGCCCGCGACCAGCTCGGCATCGACCAGCAGCGCCGTGCCGCCCCGCCGCGGCCAGGGGCCGGCGCGCCGCTGCGCTCGGGATCCGGTGCGCCCCAGCAGGTCCGTAACCCTTGGTCGGCCGCGTTCAAGCCAGCCGAGAAGAAATAGCCGGGTCAACCGGCGCCGGGTACATCGACAGCGACACGCCCGGCGCCGGCGCGCCCGGCCGGTAGAATCAGTAGCGACTTCCCGCCCGGCGCGGGATCACGACATAGGCCCCGGCGGCCGCGTCAACACCGAAAACTGTTGATTGCGCGCCCCGCCGTGTCGAGGCGCCGAGCATTGAAGGAACACAATGAGTCTCATCACCACCGCCGGCAGCGCCGGCGCATGGTCACCCGATCAGTACAGCTTTGCCGCCGGCGACGTTGTGCCCCAGGCCCTCATCCTCAACACCTCCACCGTCAGTGGTGAGGTCGACGGCGACGAGCCCAGCCTGCGCGTCGCCTACGTCGACGACGCCGAGAGCGCCGCCTACTACGCCGAAGGCACGCAGATCGCCGAGGACGACCCGGTCCTCAACGAGGTGGTCGTCCAGACGAAGAAACTCGCCCGGCTCGTGAACCTGTCCAGCGAGCAGTTCCGTCAGGCCCACACCGCCGAGCAGGTCTCGCAGTCCGTCGCCCGCGACCTCGTGCGCAAGGCCGACAACTCCTACCTCGGCGACACCACCGAGCCGACCGGCATGCTCCACGCCGTCGGCACCGTGGACGGCGGCGAGATCGACGGCAGCCTCGACGCCCTGGTGGACCTCGTCGCCGACCTGGAAGCCAACGGCGCCACCCCCTCCGCGGTCGTCGTCGACCCGGCCACCTGGGGCGCCCTGCGCAAGCTCAAGGTCGCCGACACCTACAACCAGTCCCTGCTCGGTGCTGGCACCACCGACGCCCAGCCGCTGCTGCTGTCCCTGCCTGTGCTGCGGTCCCGGTTCATCCCAGCCAACTCCGGCCTAGTCGTCGACCGCACGGCGATCGTGTCCGCGGCCGGCCCCGTCCGCGTCGCACAGTCCGAGCACGCCTTGTTCAGCTCTGATGCTGTGCAGTTGCGCGCTACCTGGCGTATCGGCTGGAAGGTGATGCGGCCCGAGCGGATCGGGAAGTTCACCGTCGCCGCCGGCGCCTAAAGCCTGTCGGATGCTGGGCTCGCGTTCCTTTCGGTCGCGTGAGATGTCCGTGAGCCCGCACCCGGCACCGTCGAGCAGCTCGACCCCGAGGCTTGGTCGATTACAAGCGCATGGTCGAGCTGCTCGACACCCAAGCAAAGCCGTCGGATCGCAGGCAGGTGACAAAGGGTGTGCACCTGCCCGCACCGATGGCCGAGGGACACACGTGCAGGGAGTTTGGCGGCTCCCGTGTGCCCCTGGACGCCTGGCCGGTTTTCATTCCAGTGGCCGGCCAGGCGCCCGAAAACCCAACCACGACAACGCTCTTAGCGGCCCGCTAAGCCACCTGGCCGTGCAGCAACACGAACACCCCGCCGGATCGCCGAACATCGCTCACCGTGCCGCACAGACACCCTGGGGCGGTGTCCCGCGCCTGCGGTTTCGCCCCTCTTCGTGGCAGGCGAATATCCGTCCCCAGTACTGAAACAAACCGGCCTGTAGGAGGGCCTGAAACATGACAATCACCCCCGAAACGTCCGATATGCCGGTGGGCCTGCAATGGTCCGGCCGGCGGCTGTGGCAGTCCGTGACAGCCGATTTCGAGCTGTCCGAGCACGAGACCAGCCTGCTGCTGCAGGCGTGCCGCACTGTCGATCTGCTCGACCAGTTGCAGGCCCGCATGGATGCCGACGGCCCGATCGTCGACAGCCCGCAAGGGTTGAAGGCGCACCCGGCGGCCGGCGAGCTGCGCCAGCAGCGGATCGTCCTGGCCCGCCTCGTCGCCGCCCTGGGCCTGCCGACGGGTGTGGTTGACGACGACGACAAGAAGCAGCAGCGCCGCTCGGCCCGCGGCGTGTACACCGCGAACGTGGGCGCCCCGTGAAGCGCCGGCAGCCCGTCGAGAAACACGTCGACCCGGTGGCCGCCGCGGCCGCGGTGCCCGACGAGTATTTCGACCCTGAGCCGCTGTTGACGGTCGACGGTAAGTCGGTGTCCTGGCGGGAGTTGGGTGAGTTGCAGTCTGGGCGCCGGCGCGGTGGCGGGCTACATTCTGTTGGTGGCTCGCCGTAAGCAGGTGTACAGGATCACGTTCCCGAACGGGAAGATCTACGTGGGCATGGACCTTATCGGCGTCGTCACCTACTTCGGCAGCCCCAGCCGGAAGACGAAGGAACTTATCGCCGCCGACCTCGCGGAGCACCGGCTTGACCTGACGCTGCGAAAAGAGATCCTCTGGGAATCGGAGACAGCCACCGACGCCGAGGTTCGCGCCATGGAGATCAAGCTGATCCGTGAAACCGGCGCTAACAATCCCGCCGTTGGCTACAACTTGTTGCCTCGGTGGCGCGATGCGGACACTCCGCGCCCCGACGAGGCACTGCACTAACTACTCCTCGAACGTTTCCTCGTCTACTTGTTTGAGCTCAAAGGTCTCGCGAACCTGTACACCGACGTTGTACTGCACCATCAGCTTCGTTAGTTCCTTGCCGTCGATAAGCCGTAGCCGCATGCCAACGCTCTCGGCGAAATCACGCGCGGTGGACGCGAACCGGCCGGTAGTGACGAACACGCCTCGACTTGTCTGTGCGCCCTGCAGTGCACCCACGAAACCTTGGATCACAGGTCGTCCGATCGGGGCCGCGTCTTTGTCGTAGCGTTTCGCTTGCACGCCGACGAGATCGAGGCCGAGCGAGTCTTGACGAACCACACCGTCGAGGCCGCCGTCGCCTGACTTGCCCGTGTGCTCAAGCAGGCCCTCACGGCCGCCGTACCCCATCGCTCCGAGCAGCTTGAGGGCCAGCGTTTCCAGGAATGAAGGCGGTTGGGCGAGTATGCGGTCGAGCAGCTCGGCGGCCAGCAGGTCGTACGACTCTTCGACAATGGCGCCGACTGCCTCGCTGGGCGACAATTCGTCTGAAACGGCATCTAATGACTTCTCGCCGACCTCCTTTTGTTTCTTGCGAGCACGGAACTCCTGGTACTCGGGGAACTGCGCCAGAACGGACATGTCGACCCGGTCGGGGTGTTCGTTGAGCACTTTCTTTCCGCGCTCGGAGAGCAGGTACCGTCCTCGTTGCGGCCGATCGAGAAGGCCGGCTTGTGTCATGTGAGTGATGGCCCACGCGACTCTGTTGGTGAACAGCTCCTGTTTGCCGCTGGGCAGCATCACCTTGCGGTCCTCGTCGGAGACATTCAGAACGGGCGCGACGACATCCCGAATCTGGGCGTGTGACTTCGGCTCGTCGCCTTCGATGGCGACGAGTACGGGCCGCATCAATGTCTGGAAGTCAGGAATCGCCACGGATGTAACAGTAGCGAGCAGAGCGACATCGTCTGCCGGTCTTTCGAGCTTGGCCGACGCGCTTACGACCCAGGCTTGTTGGACACTTGGTGTCCATGGTGTCCATCAAGATCCGGCCGGGCGTCAGTCGAGCTGGTCGGCGTCGGTGGCGGCCGCCAGAAGCGCCCCGGCCAGCTCGCGGGCCGCGGTAGGGGTTAGGACATCATGGACATGCACGCCGACGCAGCGGGTGATGGTGCCGTCGGCGCGCTGCAGTCCGATGATCTGCAGATGGTTGTGGTGGCGGGTGCCGGAGAAGTGCCGCTGCCAGTCTCCGGTGCCGTCGAGGTCTTCCCAGTCGCCGACGCGGGCCGCGTCGGCTGGGCGGGGGACGGCTTCACAGTTTGGGGTGTGGCCGCCGATGCCGCCGCAGCAGGTACGGGTGGCGCTGTCCACCTGCCAGGCGGGGGCGGCCCATGAGTCGTCGCCGTCATTTTCGGCGTGGCGGTTGAAGTCGGTCATGGCTAGCTACCTCTCGGTATGGTTGCTAGCGCCGTAATCTGTCAGGTCATATTGAGGTCATGCGACCCGATTCCGAGTCCTGAAACCTATCTTGACCTGCGTCAATCGTGGTGCGCGATACTGGGATTGAACCAGTGACCTCTTCCGTGTCAGGGAAGCGCTCTCCCGCTGAGCTAATCGCGCTGGGGGTTCGAAAGCGGAGGTGGAGACGGGAATCGAACCCGTGTGC
>Ga0078972_1003516_pt1 | contig 46605 bp, 38 predicted proteins | sample YelNatPaOPGAMG01_FD_67568 | JGI IMG/M metagenome (GOLD analysis project Ga0078972, IMG submission 67568) | Hot spring thermophilic microbial communities from Obsidian Pool, Yellowstone National Park, USA - OP-RAMG-01 (SPADES assembly) (version 2) | ecosystem: Environmental > Aquatic > Thermal... | reverse complement strand
ATGAGATACGTAATGCAGAATTGTGTATTTGAGTTTTCTTTTGAGTCAGAGAAAGATTATTCTGATCCTTTTAACGAGGTAGAGGTTTCTGTTATCTTTACCGATCCAGATGGGAAAGAGAGAACTGTTCCTGCCTTCTGGGATGGGGGGAATATCTGGAGGGTACGTTATTCAAGTCCCAGGACAGGAAGGCATAGCTTCCGTACAGTCTCGTCTGACCCATCTAATTCCAGTCTGAATAACCAGAAAGAGGAACTGGAGGTCATCCCTTATGAGGGAGATAATCCACTCTTCAAGCATGGTCCTATAAGGGTAAGTGAAAACAGAAGATACTTGGAACACATAGATGGAACTCCCTTTTTCTGGTTAGGAGATACCTGGTGGATGGGTCTATGTAAGAGGCTCTCCCTGCCTGAAGATTTTCAGATACTGACAGAGGACAGGGTAGAAAAAGGGTTCTCTGTTATACAGATAGTTGCCGGACTCTATCCCGATATGCCTGCCTTTGATCCAAGGGGTGCTAACGAGGCTGGATTCCCCTGGGAGAAGGACTATTCTAGGATAAACCCGAACTATTTTGATATGGCAGATCTGAGAATAGGCTGGCTTGTTAGGTCAGGGCTTGTCCCCTGTATTGTTGGTGGTTGGGGATATCATCTCCCGTGGATGGGTATAGAGAGGATGAAGAAGCACTGGAGATACCTGGTTGCAAGGTATTCAGCATTTCCAGTTGTATGGTGTCTGGCAGGAGAGTATGATATGCCCTATTATCTGTCAAAGGATAAAGAGAAGGATAGAGAGTTTCAGAGAGAAGGATGGATAGAAGTAGGAAGGTATCTAAGGGAGATAGATCCATTCCACCGTCCGATCACTGTTCATCCCGGGACATTCACGAGGGACTTTACCCCTATCCTGGAGGTTATAGATTTCGATATGCTTCAGACAGGACACAGTGATAATAGTATAGGGAATACAGTCTTTAGGGTCCAGCAGTCATACTATGGAGAACCGAGAAAGCCAGTGGTAAATGGTGAGGTATGCTATGAGGGTATTGGGGGTCAGTGCAGGGAGCAGATACAGAGGCTTATGTTCTGGGCAACCATCTTGAATGGAGCCTGTGGATATACATATGGGGCAAATGGTATCTGGCAGGTAAATAGAAAGGATAAACCATTCGGACCTTCTCCTCATGGTATGAGCTGGGGAGATACACCCTGGGAGGTTGCATATAAGTTGCCCGGGTCAAAGCAGTTAGGGATTGCTAAGAGATTACTGGAAAGATACAGGTGGTGGAAGTTTGAACCACATCCAGAATGGGTAGAGGTAGAAGTCTCGGAAGAGAACAAGAAGAATCATTATCATCCTTACTGTGCAGGGATACCTGGAGAAGTAAGAATTGTATATATACCTCTCTTTTACAATAACTTTAAGATAAAGGAGATAGAAAAAGGTACTTCATACAGGGCGTATCTCTTTAATCCTGCAGATGGCAGTGAGATTGATATCGGTAATGTTGTACCAGATGGAGAAGGGAAATGGCAGTTACCCGAATTGGTTGAGGGTTCTGGTATTAGGCTTCCGATATATCAGGATTGGATCTTGGTCCTGGAGGCGAGGTGAATATTATGAGGTCCTGTATAAATGAAGCCACCACAATGCCTTACTCTTTAGAAGAGGATATTATCTCAGCTAGTAAGGCAGGTTTTGAAGGTATAGAGTTGTGGGTCGATAAAGTAAAGAAATATCTTGAGTCCCATTCGGTGGATGATTTGAAAGAATTACTGGAGAAGAACAATCTGAAACCTGTATCTATATGCCCTTTCTTTCTGAATACATTTGGAGATACGAAGGCTTCAATCGAGAGTATAGAATGGGGAGCTAGGATTGCAATGAAGATTAACTGCGAGATGCTCCTAGTCTGTCCTGATGTTCCTCCTAAAGAGATGGGATACGAAGAGGCTATTAAAAGGGCTGGAGATTTTGCCAGGAGATGCGCAGAAATTACCAGTAATTATGAAGTGAAATTAGCGTTGGAACCATTAGGGATGCATCCATTTGTCCCCGGACCAAAGGAGGCTTTAGATATAGTGGAATACGCAGGTCATAGTCTGTTGGGTATTATGATGGATACATTTCACTATTACAAGTCTGGAATCTCTTTAGAAGAGATAGAAGCTATACCTGCGGAGAAACTCCTCCTTGTACATATAAATGACTGTGAGGACCTCCCCAGGGAAAAGCTTACCGATAAGAATAGACTGTATCTGGGTTTGGGTGTAATTCCTTTGAAGGATATCCTGAAGATATTGAAGAAAAAGGGCTATAGTGGTTTTCTCTCTGTGGAGATATTCAGAGATGAGTACTGGGCAAAGCCTATAGATTTTATAACGAGAGAGTCCTTTGAATCTCTCCAGAGCCTCTTAAAGTCTATATAGCTCCAGGGGTGTCTGTATATGGATAAAGTAAGAATTGTCTTTGTTGGTGTTGGTAATATGGGGCAGTGTGCCCATCTTAAAAATTATGTCCTAGTACCTCAGTGTGAGGTTGTTGCCATTGCAGAGTTGAGGGAAAATCTGGGTAGAGAGGTCGCCAGACGCTATGGGATACCCAGAGTTTACAAAGATTATAAAGATATGTTTAACTCCGAAGACTTTGACGGAATTGTAGCGGTTCAACCTTTTACAAGGCATGGAATTCTTATCCCAGAATTATTGAAGACTAAGGTCCCTGTATTTATAGAAAAGCCTCTAGCTAGCTCTGTTGAAGTAGGAGAGAAGATTGTATCTCTTGTAAAGGATAGTGGGACCTGGATTATGGTTGGCTATCACAAAAGGAGCGACCTTGCCACAATCTATGCAAGATCTAAGATAGAAGAGTTTAAAGTTTCTGGAGAGATTGGAAGATTGAAGTATATACGTATTACTATGCCACCGGGAGACTGGATTGCGGGCGGATTTAATGATCTCATCAAAACAGATGAACCTTATCCAGCCCTTGAGTATGACCCACCGGCAAAGGATATGGATCAAAAGACATATAAAGAGTATGTGGATTTTGTAAACTACTATATCCATCAGGTGAACCTCCTAAGGTATCTTTTGGGAGAACCTTACAGAGTAAAATATGCTGATCCATCAGGTATCGTAATGGCTGTGGAGTCAGAAAGCGGAGTCCCGGGAATAATCGAGATGTCTCCATACTCAACCACTATAGACTGGCAGGAATCAGTATTAGTAACCTTTGAATATGGATATATAAAACTCAACTTACCAGCTCCATTAGCGTATAATAGGGCAGGGAAGGTAGAAATCTTTAAAGACCCAGGTAAAGGAAAGACTCCTGAAACCATTATCCCGCAGTTACCCTGGGTTCATGCGATGTATAATCAGGCTGTAAACTTTGTAAGAGCTATAAAGGGGGAGATAAAACCACTATGTGATGCAGAAGAGGCACTGGAAGATTTGAAGATCGCCAGAGATTATATAATGCTAAAGGAATCTTAATATGTTTGACTGTATTATCCTTATATGTTATCTTAAGTCCTGTGATAATAATAAGCTCTGTTTATTACTTAAAAGACAGTTAATCCTTTAATTTGGAGGTGATTAGAATGAAGAAGGTTTTAGTAAGTCTAATGGTGTTATGTCTGATTTTGACTTTGGTGCCCTCTTCTTTTGCCCAGAAGAGGTACAATGAGTCACCTATGCTAGCAGAACTTGTAAGACAGGGGAAATTACCACCAGTAGAACAGAGACTCCCCGAACATCCTTTCGTGGTTGGACCTGGAGTACTGATTTCAAAAAAGGACCTTCCCGACTGGCAGGTTGGCAAATATGGAGGTACTATAAGAACTGCACACTCTGTAGCAGACTGGGCTCCTGACATATTTGTTATGCTTAATGAACATCTGTTAATTACGCCTGGGATTGGTCTAGGAAAACTCTGGGACCCTCCTACAGTTCGAGGGGGAATTAGGGGCAATATAGTAGAAAGCTTTGATGTCAAGGACAACAAGATATTTACATTTAAACTGAGGAAAGGGTTAAAGTGGTCTGATGGACATCCGGTAACCACTGAAGATATCAGGTTTACCTATGAGGATGTCCTGTTGAACGATAAACTTACCCCTGTCTTTCCTGCAAGATTCAGAGTTGGTAACAGCCTCAAAGGGGAACCGATGAAGTTAAACGTGATAGATGAGTATACCTTCCAGCTGATATTCCCCAAGCCTTACGGAGCCTTTTTAGAGCTCCTTACTGGTATAGTGGGATGGATGGGATATACCGATCTTTTAAAACCTGCTCATTATCTGAAGCAATTTCACATTAAGTATACTCCTATGGAAAAGTTAAAGCCGTTACTGGAAAAGGAAGGATTTAAAGATGAGTGGTGGCAGTTATTCAATCTGAAGGACTTTACAAACTGGGAACAGACTCAGGCAAAGAGTATCGGATTCCCTGTCCTTACACCTTGGATGTTGGTAAAGGCTAGCGGTGGTGTCTATGAGTGGGAGAGAAATCCATACTATTACAAGGTAGATACAGCCGGAAATCAACTGCCTTATATAGATAGGATAGTATCCACACAGGTACAGGATGTAGAGATGGTCAATATGAGGGTCCTGACCGGAGATATAGATTTCTTGAGAGAAAGTGCTTCTCTGGTAAAACTTCCCCTTTATAAGCAGAATGAAGAAAAGGGTGGTTTTAGAGCAGTGCTTTTAGACCTGCATAATGATCCAAGTGCAATATTTATAAATCTTACATATAAAGACCCTGTATGGCGGAAGATAGTTGGAGATGTTAGATTTAGAAGGGCTATAAGTATGGCTATTAATAGAAAGGAGATTATAGATAGTGTCTACTATGGCTTTGCATCTTTTCCGGAAACTGTTCCCAGTTCTTATAATGTTGCAGAAGCCAATAAACTCCTGGACCAGTTAGGATTAAGCAAGAGAGACCCTGAAGGTTTTAGACTTAGACCTGATGGAAAAAGATTTGAGATGCTTATCGAATGCGGAGCTCAGGCTCCTGACCTTATGCCTGTAGGAGAACTTATAACTGAACATCTTAAGTCGGTTGGGATTAAGGCAACATTAAAAAGGATAGATCCGCAGTTGTACGGTCAGCGCTGGTCTGCCAATGAGATACAGGTTGGACTTCTCTGGTGTCATGGGCCTGGAGAGGTTAACAGGTATACTTCTGGCGCCATACGTGCACCGGAATGGACCAGATGGTACGACACTGGAGGTAAAGAAGGGGAAGAGCCTCCAGAGTGGATAAAGAAGGCATATGAGATAGATGTAAAGAGATGGCAGAGTATTACCGGTTCAGAGGAGTATATCAGACTGTGGAAAGAGGGGATTATCTGGCATAAACAGTATCTACCGCTTATTCCGGTTGTAGAAAAGGTCAAACAACCGCTTATAGTTTCAGCTAGAATGAAGAATATACCACGCTCTGGATTTGCCATTGCAGCTAATTTTTCCGCTGAACAATTCTTCTATGAGAAATGAAAGGAAAGGAATAATGAAGATACTGTTTATAGCGATAGATACACTAAGGGCTGACCACCTGAGTTCTTATGGCTATAAATTTGAGACTAGTCCAAATATAGATAGTCTGGCAGATGAGGGGGTTATTTTCTTCAATGCCTTTGCCAATGGTATACCTACAACTCCTGGATTTACAACTATATTTACCGGACTACATAGCATCAATCACAGGATTGTTTCGCATGGTGGGGATGAGACGATCGATAATTCCATTCCGCTTTTACCGGAGATACTTAGAGACAACGGTTACAGGACCTGTGCAGTTGATAATCTATTTAATATAAAGCCTTATTTCGGAAGGGGTTACGAGTATTACATAAATCCAAAGAGTAAGAATCTACACCATATAAGGGCTGAAGAGATAAACTTTGAGGCAATAAGATGGATAAGGGAACACCATAAAGAGGATTTCTTCCTATTTCTTCACTACTGGGATTGCCATACTCCCTATCTTCCCCCTGAAGAATACTGGAGTATTTTCTATAAGGGGGAAGACCCTTTTGATCCGGATAACCATAGTATGGATCCGGCGAAAGATCAGATACCTTATCCATTCTTTAAGAAGTGGCACTATGACCTGTTAGGTAATCCAACGGATGCTAACTATATAACCGCTCATTACGATGGGGCTATTAAATACGTAGATTCTGCTGTAGGAGAGATTTTAGATGTATTGAAACAGCTTGGAATATATGATGAGACCCTCGTTATTCTGACCGCTGATCACGGAGAAAATATGACTGAACATAACTTCTTTTTTGACCACCAGGGACTCTACGAACCAACGATACATATACCGCTTATTATCAGGATAGGAGACAGATTCCCTTCTAGGAAGATTGACTCTATAGTGCAACATATAGATATTCTGCCTACGCTATTAGATGTTCTCAATATAACAGTGGATTCAAAATTTGACGGTAAATCTCTGCTTCCTCTTATTAAAGGAGAGACTGATAGGCTTCATAGGGAAGTTGTCTCTACCGAGTGCACCTGGAGGGCAGGTATATCTATAAGGACAGAGGATTGGAAATTGATAAAGACTATAGATCAGGGACTTTATTCTACCCCACCAAAGGAGCTTTTTAATCTGAGAGAAGACCCGAAAGAAGAAGTGAACTTATACGATAGAGAAGAGGACATAAGAGACGAGTTTGAACTAAGATTAACCAGATGGCTTGAGGATAGACTTGGCAATAGACCAGATCCAATTAGACTGCAAGCGGTAAAGGGTCTTCCGGCGAAGAAATGGGTTGAAAGAACTCTCAGGGATATGCACATAGATTGGGATGAGTGGGTTACAAAGAGACAGAGATTTATTTAGAGGGCAGGAAGACCTGCCCTCTAAATCTCACTTACATCGACGATCCTACCAGTATCTAAAGACCTGATAGCTGCTTCTATAACTATCTGAGCCTCTAATCCCTCAACTCCAGAACCATCTATCTCTTCCGGTTTAGCACCATCGATTATCTGTTTGGCAAAGGCGTTGAGTCTATCTCTAAATGTATCGTTAAAGTCTCTAAATCCACCAAAGACGGGGTTTGTATATACCCTTTTCTCTAAGTCACCTGCAGGGTATAAAACCGCCTCTCTCCACATATCTTCTACTACAAATCTACCCTTAGTTCCTGCTACCTCACATCTCTCCATAGGATGGCCACGTTCTATATCATAACTGCTGGTAAGATGTCCCACTGCTCCATTTTTAAATTTCACATTGATAGATGCGGTAGACCAAATAGTCCTTCCAGGGGCTTTCATTGCAAAACACTGAACCTTCTCTATAGGTCCACCAAAATACTGCATTATATTAACAGAGTGTGGATTTAGCGCCTTTAAATGATAGTAAGGGGATTCAAAGTCCTGAAATTTACCAATCCATAGAGCCATATTTATAAAGAGCAAGTCCCCTATTCTACCCTCATCGAACCATCTCTTTGCAGTCCTAAATGCCGGGGTAAATCTGTGGTTCAAGTTTATTCCAAAGCAGAGTCCTTTCTCTTTGGCAAAAGATACCATTTCCCTTGCCTTTGCTATATCGTTACATATAGGCTTTTCACAGAGGACGTGACATCCATAGGATAAAGCCAGCATAGTAGGTTCATAGTGATCGCTACTGTACTCATAGCCTCCAGTAGCGACACTGCACAGATCTGGGGAGAGATTTTTTAGCATCTCCTCGGCATCTAAAAAGTATGGGACACCTAACCTCTTTCCTGCCTTTTCCGCCCTCTCAGGTATAATATCGCATACACCAACAAGCTCAGTAAATTCGCTTGATTTATATACATCTGCATGGATATTACCTATAGGTCCCATCCCTATAACAACAGTCCTGAGTTTCTTCATAAGACCTCCTTTTATTGCTTCTGTCTGTTTTTCTCTTCTAATAGAGCCTGTATCTTTCTTGCTGCCTCAGGAGAACCTATATGTAATGTATCGTAAGCTTCCTGAGAAGATTTGAAGGGTCCTTTCCCCTCAATACCATGCCAGTCCAGATTTGTATACATAGGATTACGTCTCCCAGTCTCATCTTCTCGTCTCTTTATATGGTCTTGCATCCTAGATTCCAGAAATTTTACTACCTCCGGTTCCTCTTGGGCAAGGTTATGATTCTCTTCTGGGTCCTTTATTAAGTTGTACAGTTCTATCTCGGGTTTAAAGTGGAAGTCCGGCTCGAGTGCATGGATCAATTTCCACTCAGGAGTCCTCCAACCGTGTTTACGCATCCAGGTACATTCTGTTATATAAAACTCCGGTTCCTGTTTTATCCTCTCTCCATGCATAAGCGGTACCAGACTTCTTCCATCAAACTTTATATCTACATCTATACCCATAAGTTCTAATGTTGTGGGCATAATGTCCTTTAGCTGTACATAATCAGTAAACACCTTGCCCTTGGGTACTTTACCTGGGAATTTGAATATAAGTGGTACTCTTAAGGTACATTCGTAGAGCCCATGGTGGTCAAAGTAGCAGTCATGGTCATAGAGAGTCTCTCCATGATCAGAGGTTATAATCACCAGTGTATTTTCTTCTATTCCTAGATATTCGATTGTCGTAAAGATATTCTTTATACAGGCATCCATATATGCGACTGCACCGTCATACTGAGCTATTATATAATCCTTGTCTGTACATCCTGGAGGAAACCAGGTGAGAAAATAATCCCTGAATGGTTTAAACGCATAGACAGGTTCTAATGATTTATTATTTGGATCGAACTCGTCTCCGTCGTAGAACATCCTTTCGAACGGACTTGGAGGTAGATAAGGGGAGTGAGGGTCCATATGCCTCAGGAATAAGAAGAAGGGTTGAGCTTCCTTTGCCAATCTCTTTAGCTCTGGAATAGCTACCGCATTGAGGTTCTCTGCCTTGTGGCTTCTTCCCTCAGCATAAGATCCCCATCCAGCATATTCCAGATAGTTATGAAAACCTCTTGAGGCTGGATTCCCTTTAAACCCAACACAGGTTGTAGTGTAGCCATACTGAGCCAGTACCTCGGGGAGTGTCATAACCCCCTCTGCTAGATCTCCTTTATGCCTTAGAGCAACAACATTGGTACCAAAGGCATCTAAGCCGGTCAACATATTTGCATATCCCGGTGTAGTAGGTATATGAGGACTGAATGTATACAGAAATGTAGTTCCATCCTTAGCAAACCTGTCAATATGTGGTGTTGTCAATCTGTGGTAGCCATAGAGACTCATATGGTCTGCTCTCAGGCTATCTATTCCTATGAGTATAAGATTGGGTCTATCCACCATAACATCCTCCTATCTGACTCCTAATTGTTTAAAGATTGCATTTAAATACCCATAACTTTCGGATGCTATAAGCACCACCTCAGGTAAGGATAACTGAAGGGCTCCGATTATTTCAAGACAGACCGGACCAGAATAGCCACCATCAACCAGATTCTTACAAAAAGCTACCAGGTTTATATCTCCCCTACCGCATATCTGCATAAATGGGGTTCCAGGTCCAGATGTTCTTCCCTTACAATCTCTGATGTGTATATGCCTTATTCTGGGTAGAACTTTCAGAAGAGACTCTTCAGGATTTTCTCCAGATCTATATATGTGGCTCGGATCCATATCTATCCCAAAAGCTTTAGAGTCTATTTTACTCATCGCATAGAGGGTGGTAGGAGTATTGTATATTGCACTACCAACATGAGCTTTTACACAGAGCGTCACCCCATATCCCTCTGCCTTCTCAGACATCTTTTTGAGTTTTGCTATAGAATTCTCCAGATCCTCAGGGATGTCGGACTTTCCACCAGGCCCAACATTTACAACAGGGATACCTAGAGCAGAGCTGGCTTCGAAAGCCTTTGTAAGTCTATCTTCATCTAGAGAAGCAACCTCCATGGAAAGTATCTTCAACCCGTTCTCATCAACTGTACGCCTTATCTCATCTACCTGTTCTTTCCAGTTATCAAGTACCAGATGTTCACACATCCCTTTTATAGCAGAGATCTCCACCCCATCATATCCGGCTAGTTTTATATATTTACAGGCGGTGGCAAAATCAAAACCACCAAAGAGAACTGAATTTACTCCTAGTTCTATCATATTAAAATTCAACCTCCTCCACTTCTACTATGCTTCCTGTCTCCCATGATTTTATCGCAGCTTCAATTATAAGCTGGGCTTTTAAACCATCAAGTCCAGAGGCATCTATCTGATCGTAACTTACTCCAGCTGAAAGTTGATCGATCCAGACGCCTATCCTATCTTTAAATGTTTCACTGAAAGACCTCATCCCGCCAAGATAATGATAGGATTCATATTCTATACTAAATCTGTTGTAAAAATAGAGATGTTCACAAGCATCTTCTAACACAAATCTCCCCTTTGAACCCACCACTTCACAACGTTCAAGTCCATAAGCTCCGCCAGCGTCGTAACTTCCGGTAAGAGTCCCTATTACTCCATTCTTGAATTCAAGGAGGACCTGAGTGTTAGACCATATTGTTCTACCTTCTCCCTTCTTCATAAAGGCAACGACTCTTTTTACATCACCACAGAAGTATCTCATTACGTCAAAGGAGTGTGGATGGAGAGCTCTAAGATGAAACCAGGGAGAAGATTCGTTGGGATTATTTATCCAAAGTCGCATATTAATCATATTAATAGATCCAAGTCTACCTTCCTCAACCCATTGTTTTGCCCTTCTGGCAGCTGGGGTAAATCTATGGTTTAGATTTATAGCATATGGAATCTTCTTCTTCCTAGCAAGAGCAACCATCTGCTTTGCCTCTTCTATATTGTTTGATATCGGTTTTTCCCCTAGAACTGCTATCCCTGCCTCGAGTAACTCCATAGTAGGGACAAAATGGTCTCCTCCATTTTCCTTTCCTGCGGTTGTTACACTGCAGGCATCAAGATGTATCCCGCTTGCTAACATCTCTTTTACACTGTAGAATGCCTTAGCCCCATACCTCTCTGCCGCTCTGTCTGCCCTTTCTTTGATGATGTCACATACGGCAACCAGTTCTACTTTTGGATTTTCCTTATAGACCTGCGCATGAATATTGCCGATATTACCCATTCCAACTACACCAACTTTTAACGTCATAAAATCTCCCTCCTCACTTAGTAAATTTTAACTCCTCTTTATACTTTATCCCTTCTCCTATATTTGTCAAGAGAGCTTTTCAGGAAATTGTGGAGATGATCTTCAGGAAGATTGTATCCCATAAGAACCTATATTCGTCTGATCATCCATTCAAGTGGTCTAGCCTCTATCTCTAAATTCATCCCTGAGACCTGTATGACCTCTTTTATTGGATGATGCCAGTAATTTATTATGCACAGTCGACGTTCTCCAGTATTTCTGTTCCTAATTATAAATGCCCGTAATCTATCAGTCTTAACTAAAGGTTCAATCCCTAAAGACTGAAGCATAAGGAGTAACAGTGATTTGTGCTCTGATACTATATATTCTGGCATAAATGTTCCAAAAACAATCTTCCCTAAGCCTCTCTTATAGACTCCAATGACAGTCTGTTTAGTTTCGTTTGTTGCTAGGGGGATATCTGTATCTTTTAAAGCATATAAGGTCTTCTTACGTCCAAAGACCTTACCGGCAAAGCCAGTTAGTCTTACATATTGATCTTCATTAAATTTAACAAGAGAGAAAGGAGAATTGGGAGATTCTAACTCTATCCCTAAGCTTTCTAATAAGTTAGAAGGTAACCCTTTATCATTATACAGAGGAGGTTCTCCGGTAAGGATCAACTTCCCTCCAGAATGGATATATTCTATAAGCCTATCTATGACAACTTGAGGCATAACTTTGGACATATTGACCCATAGACAAGGACATTTTGGTGATTCTCTGGTTAAATCAATAATACCAAAAGTTATATTCCCTCGAAAGAGAAGATGGACAGTGCTTATATCTGAGACTAAATTGTCATAAGTTCCTATAAAGAGATCATACTCTTTCTCTGCATCTAGAAACCAAGGATCTCCGTTAAAATAATGGATTACTTTCTGAATGGTATAATAGTGTGGTCTTAACTCCTGTCCATCCATTTTTATTGGGGCATTATAATTATAGATACCACCAACATCAGCCTCCCAAGGTGTATGTATTCCATCTACCGCCTGGAAGAGACTAATTAATCTCAGTCCATTTAAAACTCCCAATGCCATCCATAACTCTTGCTCTTTAGGATCAATAGAATGTATATCCGTAAATATCCCTGACTCGTATTCTAAAGCTCCAGGAGGTCCTTTTGTGTATGCCTTACAAAGTTCCGCCCCATATTCTGAGTCGTAACTTATAGTCACTGAATCCAATCTACCTGAGATATGTAGATCGTAGTATAGATCTACAGCCTGATATATATCAGGTAACCTATTGGAGCATTCAGAAAATAATGGGATATCTGATGGACCCGCGATATTGATACTCAGTAGAATATTTTCTGCACCGTATTTTTTGGCAAGTTTACTTAAGACTTCTACATATTCTGGTATATAGCATTTATAATAGAACTGCTTCTCATCATATTCCACCATTATATGATTGTTGGCATATTCCATTTCTTTAGGAGAGATATCCTCAAAGAATTTAAAGCTAGCACCCCAGATTGAGTTTAAATTCTCTATCTTCCGGTACTTTTCTTTTAGAAATCTAACAAATCTTCCATCTGGGTTGCCATATCCACACACATCTGGATTTTGATCTATACCTCCAAACCAGATATGTATTCCACTTATCTCATTACACAGTTGGATAGAGACAACACAGCCACCTTTGGATAAACTATGCCTGGCTATAATAGGAATTACTCTACTGTACCATCTTTCAACATACCACAAAAAGTTCGGGTGTAAGTATGAAATTGACATACCCTCATCTAGAGGCTGAAATTTCCCATCTTTCCATCTACAAGCCAGAACCTCCGGATGCTCTACTGCCAGCCAGGGAGGTATTCCAGCAAAACGTAATTCCGCATAAACGTATGGTCCAGGACGTAACCAGGCGAACATATCTCTTTGTTCTATCAGATTTAAAAATGCATCCAGGTCTAAATTGCCTGTAAAGTCTATCTCGCCTGGTTTACGTTCATGAGAGATCCAGGCTACATAGATACTTACACCATCAATTCCCATCGCTTTCAATTGATCAAGACATTTACTCCAATTTTCTCTTGGAATTCGAAAATAATCCATCTCTCCAAACCATAATTGTTTTGGTTTCCCATCGACCAGAAAGTAATGCCGGGATAAAGTTAAGTCTTTCAAAGTCCATTCCCTCCTTTACCTGAGCAGTAGTTAAATCTTCTACCTTGAATATGGATCTGCCGCATCACGTAAACCGTCGCCTAAGAAGTTATACATTAATACGGTCAATGTTACAAATATGCAAGGAATAAGTTTCCATGGATGTTCTGCTATAGAGACTAAATTTTGTGTCTCTTTGAGTAATACCCCCCAACTAACAGCAGGGGGTTGCATCCCTAATCCTAGAAAACTTAAGGCAGTTTCCCCTAATATCATATTAGGAATGGATAATGTGATTGATACTATGAGGTGACTAGTAAAAGAAGGCAATAAGTGCCTGATTATTATCCTCCACTCGCTTGCTCCTGATAGTCTTGCTGCTATGACAAAATCTTCTTCTCTAAGGGCTAATAATTTTCCTCTTACTACCCTGGCTAGACCACACCATCCAACCAGGGAGAGTATAATAGTAATTGCAAAGTATGTTTTTACTATGGGCCAGTCTCTTGGTAAGGCGGCTGAAAGTGTCATCCAGAGGGGAATAGAAGGGATCGATATGAGAAAATCAATGGTACGTTGAATGATTTCATCTACACTACCTCCAATATATCCAGAGATACCACCAATTATTACTCCAAGGAGAAAACTAATCATAACTCCTACTAACCCTATAGACAAGGAGACTCTGGAACCATAGAGAATCCTAGTAAATAAACACCTGCCCAGGCTATCTGTACCAAATAAAAAGATAGGAAAACCCTCAGTACCAAAAAGATGCCTATCGGTGGGGAATATTCCCCATAACTTATAAGCCTCTCCCTTTACAAAAAAGCCTATATAATATTTTTCAGTTTTATCTTCTGTAAGTACATAAGTAAATCTTTCTAGATTGAACTTTTTATTTACCTTATAAATGAAAGGTCTGCTTAATCTTCCAGTTTCATCAAAAAAATGTATCCTCGCTGGTGGCATATTCTGATAGCCTTCAAAACGTGTATCTAAGGTGTAGGGGGCTATAAATTGTGAAAATATTGCCAGTAGATAGAGAAAGGATAATACAAAAAGAGCTACCATAGCAAGTCTATGTCTCCTAAATTTCCACCATATTAACTGCCATTGAGAAGCAAGATAAAATTTCTCTTCTTGGACCTGGCTTTTATCTTCTTGGTAAACTTGATCAGTATCTTTATAATCCTTCATTCTTCAAGCCTCCCATATCTGATTCTAGGGTCTACCCAGGCTAACAGGATATCTGAGATCAATGTTCCAATCATAGTCAAGAAAGAAAGGATCATAGTAATACTTCCTGCTAAGTACATATCCTGAGACATTACTGCACCTAGAAGTAAAGGGCCGATAGTCTGTATATTTAACACTATGGATACCAGGGTCTCTCCAGAAACAATCCCGGGTAGCATCCACCCAATTGTGCTTATTAAAGGGTTTATAGCCAGTCTTACAGGATATTTAAATATCAGTTTCCTCTCAGGAACACCTTTAGCCCTGGCTGTAATGACATACTGTTTTCTAAGTTCATCTAGCAGATTCCCCCGCATAGTGCGAATAAGACCAGCTGTACCTGACATACCAATAATTATAACTGGAAACCAGAGGTGTTTAAGCATATCGATTACTCTTGCTATACTCCATGGTGCATTAATAAACTCTGGAGAAAATAGACCAGTCATAGCTATACCAAAGCGGGAAAAGAAGAACCATAAGAATATAAGAGCTAAAAGAAATCCAGGAACAGAAAGTCCTATGAAACCAATGAATGTAAAAATATAATCAAAAAGAGAGTATTGATGGATTGCTGAATAAATTCCTATAGGAATACTTACACTCCAGACAAATATTGTAGTTAATAGGGAGACCAGAATAGTTAGTGGCAGTCGCTGTTTTAATATTTCCTTTACTGGCTTGTTCCACTGAAGAGATGTACCCAGATTGCCACTTAATAAATTCTTCATCCATATAAAGTATTGGACATACATAGGTTTATCTAATCCATATAGTCTCTTTAGATTAGCAATCTCTTCTTCGCGGATCTCAAAACCCTGTCTTTCCAAACCCATTATATATGTAGTTAAAAAGTCACCTGGTGGAAGCTGAATAATGATAAAAGAGACTATTGAGAGAACTAATAGGAGGGGAATCAACAAAATAACACGTCGAATGATGTATGCTAACACCTTTAATAACCTCCTGTTTTTATAACAGTTCTTATATTTTAAAACATTCCGGGAGTATTAGCCCTTGAATCTAATACCCCCGGAATAATTCATACCGACTTACTTCCTGAAGAAGAATTGTTCAACTGCAAAATTTGCTGCAATTGCATATCCAGAGGTCGGTACGTTACCTAATTTGGCTGAAGCTATAAGAGGAACTTTGACTCTTTCTGTTATATAAATCGCTGGGACATATTTATATTCCAAATCGTTCGTCTTTTTCTCTATATCTTTCCACTCTGAAGAGCCAGGTAAACTTTTCATCTTTGCCTCCCCTAGTTTTAACAGCGTTTTATACCATTCAGGGGGTTCTTCTCCCTGTTTACCACCTGTTGAATACCACTGATACCATGGTAATGCAGCAAGCCTTTTTGTATACTCAAGCCCGAGCTGGGTACCTTTATCATGAGCCCCCCAGAGCACTGAAGCCTGTAATTGATTTGCATCTCTACGTTGTCTCCAGAGTGTAGGGTCTATCTGCTTCATCCTTACATTTATTCCAAGTTTCTTCCAGTATTCTACTACTAGTTCGTTAACTGGGATCATATCAGGTTCCCAGATTCCAATTGTCTCGAAATTGATGGTAAATGGCTTTCCGTCGGGACCTAAACGCCAGCCTTCAGGACTACGCTTCTTCAACCCCATTTGATCTAAAAGCTTGTTAGCCTCTACTGGATTATACTCACTAGGAATTGCACTGGTAGGCTCAGCAAGTCCATAGTAGATGGTATCAATTATCTCCTTACGATTTATTCCTAAAGTTAAAGCCTTCCTGAAGCGGACATCACCTACAACTTTGCGCCATACTGGGTCTTCATATGTTAAATTAAGTAAGACAGGAGCACCGTCAGTATGTTTATCTAAAAGATATACCTTGTAGCCACCCTTCTGTTCATTTGCTTTTAGAAGTGGAAGCTGTGTTATATTTGACTGTCTGGAAAAGTCTATCTCTCCAGCTAATATCTTTAGAAGAGCAGTTTCCTGATCCTGAACTCTATATCCTACAATCTTATCAATATATGGTAATTGATTTCCTGCTACGTCAACCTTAAAGTAGTAAGGATTTCTCTCAAATACAAGAAGGTCTGAGGTGGTAGAAGGAGAGAGCATCCATGGGGCAAGAACAGGAAATCCTACAGCATCAGGACGCTCCTGTACCCAGTGAGATGAAAAATCCTTCGCGGTGAACAATCTCCACCATTCGCCTGGTCCAAAACCTCCCTTCTTTATCAATGGTTCTAGCTTCTCCATGGGGGTATATTTAGGATGGAATTGTTTTAAATAATGAGCCGGTTTGAGTAGATCTCCATGTCCCGCCCAACCTTCTATTGCCAATACCCTAAGGAATGAGCCATATCTGTCTTTGAAGCTGATACGGAATGTATATTTATCTAGAATTTCTAACTTCATTGGCTCGCCTGTTGGGCTTCCTCCACTTCTAAACTGTATGGGAAAGAGTGGGGTAAGTTTATCATTTAGTAAAACATCTTCATAAGCAAAACGCACATCTTCTGTAGTTACCGGATGTCCATCAGACCACTTAAGTCCCTCACGGATTTTAAAAGTAAATACTCTATTGTTGTTGGTGACCTTAAAGTCTTCTATAATATTTCCTCTTATACCTGAATCGCTGATGCCTGGAGCACATAATAAAGGTTCACATAATAGGATAATATAATCTCCCCCACCTGATGTGCCAATAAAAAACATTCTTAAAGTTCCACCGTATTCTCCTACTTCCCATTTGAGGTCTTTCTCTGGAATCAACACCCCTGGACCAACTACAAATGGATTCTTGGGTAATCTTTCTTCTACTGGTGGAAGCTTCCCAGCTTTTACTAACTCAGCTAGCATTGGAGATTCTCTATACTTTTTCTGAGCAAAAGAAACGCTCTTGAGGCTGAAGATACTAAATACCAGACTTAATACAACTAACAATACCAAATACTTTCTCATAATCTATATACCTCCTCAATACCTTCTCAATTTTTATCTTTAACTTCTGATGAAACCTACCCAAAATTCTAGGTTAACTGGACTTTTAAAATTACTGTTATTTATTTTAAAATTTTCTCTTCTTCTAAACTCTCATCTCCCTTCTTAAGATTTCTTACATTAAGATTTTATCATATTGTATTTCAATTACAAGAGGTCTACCCCCCTTAAGGCGCGATCCTCTTAATTTTATCCTTCCATCAGCTGATTCTGGTAGTTTTCTATTCTACATTCCTCTATGTCTCTTATCTTCACCGGAAGATTTAGAAGGGAAGATTCGTAGACAGCCATACATATCGCCTCATCTTTTAAACCAACAAGCCCTGTTGTTTCTATCTCTCCCACTCCTAGCACTGCATCGAAGAATTCTTTTAATTCTATAGCAATCGTATCTGTGATACCACTAGGGAATAATTTCTCCCTCTCATGGGTAGAGAGGCTATTGATAAATTCCTTTTCTAAATCTTCTATAGATTTCCTTTCATCCCCTATATATACACCATCATTCCATACTATACATCCTTTATCTCCATAAATGGCACGAAGATTAATCTTTTTCCCGGGGGCAGAGTTTGTAAGGACCCAATTACCTATCACACCATTTTCAAATTTAAGTAATGCCATTGTAGTATCTTCAACGGTTATCTCTACAGGGTCTGATAACCGGTCTTTATCTCTAAATCTGACAGGATTATACGTCTTTGATATGGCATAGAGTTCTTCGACCTCTCCGATGTGATATCTGAAAAGATCAGCAAAATGAACCCCTCCATCAAGAGTCCATCCTCCACCAGCTAACTCCTTATGGTCTCTCCAACCCCAGTACCATAATCTTTCGAATATATCTTCCCAATAAAGCATCCTTAATTTTCCTATCATACCCTCTTTAATAGCCCAATTTATAGCCCTTTCTGAAGGGGCACGTCTATAGTTTTCTGCTACTTGAAGTATACACCCATTCTTCTCTGCAGAATCTAATATCTCACGAGCGGTTCTAATGGTAATAGCCAGAGGTTTCTCTATAGTGATATGTTTCTTTGCCTCTAAGCATTTTATAGCTACAGTATGATGTTCTTTATGCACTATACATATATCTACTGCCTGGATCTGTGGCTCCAGTGAAAGCATCTCCTCCACGTCTGTATATATAGCAGGTTTATATCCCTGAAATGAAGAGATTTCCTCTGACATCTTCTCAGCCCTTGTTTCATCTATGTCACATACAGCTATTATCTCAAATGTCCTTATACCACTTTCCCACAGGAGCTTTAGCCCTCTTATGTGGGCATTAGCAATACCACCGCATCCTATAATCGCAGTCTTTACGCTATTCATCTGATTCTTCCTCCTTCTACAGTTCTATTAAACTTCATCTCTAAAGTCCAGTCCTTAATTCTGGACTCATCTATACTTTATCCCTTTTTCTATATCTGTCAAGAGAAGCATCCTCCCGGTCCTATTGCTTTTTGAGGAATATTGTGCTAGTATAGTTTATAGTTGTGGGGACGTAGCCAAGCGGATTAAGGCGGCGGATTGCAAATCCGCTATTCCTCGGTTCGAATCCGGGCGTCCCCTCCAGAAAGTGGGCGGTTAGTTCAGCGGAAGAACGCTTCGTTGACACCGAAGAGGCCAGTGGTTCAACTCCACTACCGCCCACCATTTTTTATGTTATAATACCTCTATGGAAGTAAGACTTTTATCCTATACACCTGAGCCAGATAGAGTGGTTGCTCTTTCTGCAAGGTTATGTTATAGCAGGATTAATATCTCTGAGCTATCTGAAAAGCTCACCAATGAAAAGGTCAGAGAACTATTAGATAGGCTTAAGAGATCTGGACACTTATCTCCATTTGAACATGCCAGTTTTACTTTTGGTATAGAGGGTATATCCAGGGTTACATCGCATCAGTTAGTCAGGCACAGGATAGCAAGCTATTCACAGCAGAGTCAGAGATATGTCAAGATGTCCAATGCTGACTTTGTTATCCCACCTTCAATTAAGAAGAATGAATCTGCACTGGAGCTTTTATCGAATGTAAACGAACTTGCCAAGACCACATACAATAAACTTATAGAGTTAGGTATTCCAGAAGAGGATGCAAGGTATGTCTTACCACAGGGAATCACTACCAAGATCATCGTTACTATGAATGCCAGAGAACTGTTACACTTTTTTAATCTCAGATGTTGTCTCAGGGCACAGTGGGAGATACGTATAATGGCTAACCTTATGCTTAAAGAAGTTAAGAAAGTCGCCCCCATCATATTTGAGAAGGCTGGCCCATTCTGTTTCAGTGGCCCCTGTCCGGAGGAAGGTCCTTGCCCACTAAAAAGGTAAAACTTGTTATAGATAGATTCGAAGGAGATATGGTGGTGCTGGTAAACGATATAACCATCGTTATCCCCAGATTTCTTCTACCGATGGAGGCAAAAGAGGGAGATGTTGTCTTTGTTGAACTAGAAGTCGATAGTGAAGAGACAGAGGAACTTAAAAAGGATGTAAAGGATAAACTCAACAGAATTAAAAAGAAAAAAGATAAAGGGGATATCTGGTTGTGAGAAGAATTAGAAACACCATAGCAATTATCACTGTACTATTTGTCTTTTTAATAGGGTCAGGGCTTTCTAATAGCAATGTAAGAGATCTGTTCTTTGGTAGAGGCGTTTTATTCAATGCTGATATAAGGGTCTTTATCCTTGATGTAGGGCAGGGTGATAGTATTCTGATAAAAGCCTTCGACAGAAACGTCCTGATAGATGCCGGTCCAGATAAAAATCTCTCTGCTAATAAACTGGGATCTTTTGGGGTGAAGGGCCTCAATCTGGTGATAGTTACCCATCCTCACAGTGATCATATAGGTGGTATGGCTGAAGTAATTAAGAGGTATAATCCCGAGTATTATATAGACTCCGGTATTCCACATACATCAAAGATGTATAGGGCACTACTTGATCTGATAGAGGAGAGGAAGATAAAATATGTAGTCCCTAATGGACAGACTGTTCACATCCATTCTGCAGAACTATATGTCTTTCCTGTGCCAGATAAGGTTACCAGTATCAATAATGGTTCCGTCGTGAGCAGATTATCGTATAAGGATTTTACTATGTTATTTCTGGGAGATGCCGAGTTAGAAGAACAGTCGTTTCTTATCAAGATTAATCTGGAGAAGTTAAAGAGTAAAGTGGTTAAGATATCTCATCATGGCTCTAACACAGGAACTGATCAGAGGCTCATAGATGTTGTAAAACCGGAAACCGCTGTCATATCGGTAGGAAGGGATAATCCCTACGGTCATCCCCATAGAGAAGTGATAGAACTTTTAAAGAAGAATAATATAAAGATATATAGGACTGATAGAGATGGAACAGTTGCAATAATCTCTGATGGCGATCAGTACAAGATCCTTAGAGAAAGGGGGTCTCTGGGAGAAAGGTTTGCGTTTGTTATACTTCAGCTGAAAGAGTTGGTATCAGGAGGTTTTTAGATTATGAAACATACCCCTCTTTATGAATCCCATAGGGCTTTGGGCTCAAAGTTTATAGACTTTTTTGGTTGGCAGATGCCTCTCTATTACTCTAGTATAGTGGAAGAGGCTAGATCTACCAGATCTAAGGTTGGTATATTTGATGTCTCCCATATGGCTAGATTCCTTATAAAGACTACTTCTTTAGAATTCCTTGATAGGATCTTTACCAATGACCCCAAAAGGCTCGAAATTGGAAAGGCTCAATATACTCTCATCTGTAATGAGAGAGGCGGGGTAATAGATGACACAGTCTTTATGAGACTTGAAGATACTCAGTTTTTACTTATAGCCAATGCCTGTAATCATAACAAGGTGTCGGAATGGTTAAGGCTACATAGTAAGGGAGAAGCCATTATTGATGTTACAGAGGAATTAGCATCTATTGCCATCCAGGGACCAGAATCTGAAGATCTGGTTGAAAAACTGCTTGGTATTGATCTTGGTAACTTAAAGAGATTCCATCTGATAGTACTGGATGATACTATTATCTCTAGAACTGGATATACAGGAGAGGATGGCTTTGAAATATTTGCTCCCCCTAACTCTATCCCTTCTCTATGGGAAGGGGCTCTGTCTCTAGGTGGTATACCATGTGGTCTGGGGGCTAGAGATATACTCAGGCTTGAGGCAGGGTACTGCCTCTATGGAAATGAGCTAAGTGAAGATATAGATCCAATAACTGCTGGACTTGAGAGATTTGTAAAATTAGAAGGGAGAAATTTTATAGGCTCAGAAGCCATTAAGGACATCATCAGAAATGGCACCAGGGAGAGACTGGTGTGGTTCAAGTTAAAGGAAAAGGTAATCCCAAGAAAGGGTGATGAGATTAGATGCCAGGGGGTTAAGGCAGGTAGAGTCACCTCGGGCAGCTATTCTCCTCTGTTTGATACTGGGATAGGAATGGGTTATGTAGACTCTAGAATAGCTATAGATGGAAACACTATAGAGGTTATTATCAGAAATTCTCCCAGACCTGGAGTTATATCAAAGAGGTAATTTAAAACGTGCTATAATATTAATATGAGTATCTCTCAGAGGATAAAAGAAAAGATTGATATAGTAGATTTTATCTCCTCTTACGTCAAGCTGACAAGATCTGGAAAGAATTATATAGGGCTCTGTCCATTCCATAACGATCATAACCCATCTTTTACTGTAAGCCCGGAGAAACAGCTTTTCTACTGTTTCGGATGTAAGGAAGGGGGAGATGTGATAAAGTTTTTGATGAAGATCGAGCATCTCTCCTATAGAGAGGCTCTTGCCCAACTTGGCAGACGTGTTGGGATAGAGATAGATGAAACCGGTGGAGAGAGTACCGGAGGTATCAGAGAATTCTATAAGGTGAATGATCTGGTTACCAAATACTTCTACCTTATTCTTATGGAACCACAGTACGGTAAGACCGCTAGAGAGTATCTTGCTAGGAGAGGGATAAAGAAAGAGACTATTGATACCTTTAGACTTGGCTATGCAATAGCTAGCTGGAATGCGCTACAGAAGTTTCTGGAGAGAAAGGGCGTAAGCTTGGAGATACAGGAGATACTGGGACTTATTATAAACGATAAAGAGACTGGTAAGACCTATGATAGATTTAGGGATAGGATAATATTCCCTATCATCGATATTACAGGACATACCTTGGGGTTTGGTGGAAGGGTATTGGATGACTCTTTACCCAAATATATAAATACACCGGAGACACCTATCTTCAGAAAGGGACAGATCCTTTATGGCTTATACCAGACTAGAGACGAGATAATGAAGAAAGACCAGGCGATAATAGTTGAAGGGTATATGGATTGCATATCCCTGTACCAGGCAGGGATAAAGAATGTGGTAGCTTCTATGGGTACCGCCTTTACCAGGGAACAGGGCCTAGCTCTAAAGAGAATAGCAAAGGACATAGTGATCGCCTTTGATACTGACACCGCTGGAGATCTGGCAGTGATTAGAGGGGCTAATGTATTGAGAGAGGTTGGCTGTAACGTGAGGATAGCGCGCTGGTCTGTCTTTAAAGACCCGGATGAATTCGTGCGTAATCAGGGTCCCATAGTATTTCTGGACATTATAAATAGGGCTAAGCCTTTTCTTGACTATATGTTAGACCTATTAATAAATAGATATGACATATCGACGTTGGAGGGGAGGGTTCAGTTCTTCCAAGAGTTCTTTCCACTGTTAAGGACTGAACCCAGAATCTCTGTACAGAGGGCATACCTTGATAAGATAGCCACCATAGGTAAGATACCTCCAGAGATACTTTATAGAGAGTTTGATGTCTTCTATGTATCGAGAAAGAAGGAATTTGAAGTTACATCCATCTCTGCACTGAGCTGGATGCAGAGGGAAGATATAGATACATTAAGGGAGAGATTGGAGAGACAACTTCTATTCTTTGCCCTTAATGATATAAAGTTCCTCAATATAATAAAGCAATTGCTTCAGCCCGATATATTTACTATAAAGGAATACAGAGAGATATACGAGCGTCTATTACAATGGGATTTTGATAGTGGTGGATTTGAGACGGAAGATGACAGGCTCTCAAGCATAATTGCTCAGATAAACATATCTGAGCAGATAGAGTTATCCGAAAATACCCTGTACGAAACTATAAACAGATTAAATGGTATAATATTGCAGAAGAAGAAGGAGGAACTTATAAAAGAGTTAGAATTAGCAGAGAAAAGTGGGGATGTTGAGAGAACAAAAGAGCTTGCCTCTAAGATTCAGGAGTTAACTAAAGAGATATTTAGTATAGGGGAAAGGAGAATGTCTGTAAATGGATGAAAGAATTAGAGAGCAGGAAGAATTGATGGATGATGAGTTTAATCCTGATATAGAGCACCTAGTTGATAAGGGCAGGACCCAGGGATTTGTGACCCATGATGATATATTAAAAGCTGTCCCTGGGGAAGAGCTAGATATTGATCACCTGGACTATCTCTATAAGCTTCTATTAAACCTAGGTATAGAGATAGAGGAGGAAGAGGAGTTAAAAAAGTTACCTGCAGAGGCGGAGAAATTAGAGGAGGAGATAGAGGCAGAAGAGGTTGTACCTTTAGATGATGCAGTAAGGCTCTATCTCAGAGAGATAGGAAAGATACCTCTACTTACACCAGAAGAAGAGGTCGAACTTGCCAAAAGGGTCAAAGAGAACAACGACCAGTCTGCCAGAGAGAAACTTATAAACGCCAATCTAAGACTTGTAGTCAGTATAGCCAAAAGGTATATAGGAAGAGGGCTTTCCTTCTTAGACCTTATACAGGAAGGAAATCTCGGTTTGATGAGAGCGGTAGAGAAGTTTGACTATAGAAAGGGGTATAAGTTCAGCACATACGCTACCTGGTGGATAAGACAGGCTATAACTAGAGCTATAGCAGATCAGGCTAGGACGATCCGTATCCCTGTTCATATGATAGAGACGATAAATAAGCTGGTTAAACACTCCCGTCAACTCCTGCAGGAACTGGGGAGAGAGCCTACGATCGAAGAGATAGCGGAGAGGATGGGGGTTCCACCTGAGAAGATCGAAGAGATAATAAGGACAGCTCAAGAGCCGATATCTCTGGAGACCCCAGTAGGAGAAGAAGAGGATAGTAGATTAGGAGATCTTATTGAAGATACATCTACTATAGCCCCTGCTGATACTGCATCTCAACACCTGTTGTCTGAGGATATCCAAGAGATATTAGAAGGGCTTTCTCCCAGAGAAAGAGAGATAATAGTACTTAGGTTTGGTCTTGGTGGAGAAAGACCCCATACATTGGAAGAAGTCGGAAAGATGTTCAATGTCACCAGGGAAAGGATAAGACAGATAGAGGCGAAGGCTCTAAGAAAACTCAGACATCCAAGCAGAGCCAAGAAACTTAAGGAGTATCTGGAAGGCTAGATGGGTATAGTAGTCCAGTTTGGGGCTGGAAATGTCGGTAGGGGACATATAGGTCATATATTCTCTAAGGCGGGTTATAAGGTGATTTTTGCGGATATTGATGACCAGCTTATCTCTCTTCTTAAGGAGAAGGGATATTATATAGTTAGACTGATAGGTGAGACTATAAGAGAAGAAAGGGTCGAAGACTTTGAGATATATCACATACAGAGAGATAGAGATAAACTTTTAGAGTATATATCACAGGCGGATATCATCTCCACGGCGGTGGGACCAAATATCTATCTTTCCCTTGCCCCTATTATAGGAGAGGGCTTAAGGATGCATACACCTCTACCAACTAATGTCATCGCCTGTGAGAATTTTTATCGTTCGACAGAGAGACTGAAAGAAGAAATCTCTAATTATCTTTCCCCTATACCAGAATCAATTGGTTTTCCCAATGTGGAGATAGGTCGTATAGTTCCTCCCTCTGAAAGAGGAAGCCTTACGGTAAATGTTGAGGATTATGATGAATTTCTGATAGAGAAGGATAAGTTTGTTGGTCCCCTTATTGATATTAAAGGCTTGGAGTTTGTTGATAATTTTGATCTCTTCTGGAAGAGGAAGATCTATACCGTGAATATGGGACATGCTATTCTCGGATATCTTGGATATCTTAAAGGTTATGTAAACGTAGCAGATGCGATGCAGGATGATTGGATAAAGAGTGTACTTGTTGGTGCCCTGCAGGAGGTAAGAAATTTACTATTTAAACTAGGATTGGACTTACTCTACATTGATGGGTATCTGGATATCCTTTTAAAGAGGTTCTCCAATAAAAACCTTGGTGATACTGTATTTAGAGTAGCCAGGGACCCGATAAGGAAGCTTGGACCTGAGGATAGACTTGTCAGACCCGCATCCGAGTGTCAGGAGAATAACCTCCCATTTGAAAATCTGGCTACTGGGATAGCCGGAGCCTTATTATTCGACTATAAAGAGGATAAGAGCGCATTAGAACTGCAAGAGAAGATAAAGAGAGACGGCTTGGATGGTGTCTTAAAAGATATATGCAGGATCTCTCCGGATTCTCCTTTGGCTCGTAAGATAAAAGAACAATACATACGTTTAGAGAAGATAAGGAATAGATGAAACTGGACTATAACAATACTCAGCTAGCAAAAAGAATACTTTCTGAAATAGAAGAGATTTCCTCTCATCTTGGGAATGTTACCATTATGGAATTCTGTGGGACTCATACACATTCTATCTTCAGGTTTGGTATAAGAGAACTTCTACCTAGTAATGTTAAGATGCTTTCAGGTCCAGGATGTCCTGTATGTGTGACTGATAATAGGGACATAGATTACTCCCTTATTCTGGCAGAAATGCCGAATACCATAATAACGACATTCGGTGATATGATCAGAGTCCCGGGAAGTTACAAGAGTCTACAGGATATAAAGGCAGAAGGGAGAGATATAAGGGTAGTTTATAGCTGTATCTCTGCACTGGAGATAGCAGAAGAGAATCCTGATAAAAATGTTATCTTTCTTGGTGTAGGATTTGAAACCACCGCTCCTACTGTTGCAGGTGCTATCATTGAGGCTAGGAAAAGAGGAATAGATAATTTCTTTGTCTACTCTATGCATAAACTTACTCCTCCTGCTATGAGGTCTATCTTAGAACTGGGAGAGGTAAAATTAGATGGTATCCTGGGCCCTGGACATGTGAGCACTGTCATAGGTTCTGATGCCTGGAGTTTTCTTCCGCAGGAGTATAGGATTCCTGTAGCAATAGCTGGTTTTGATATCATAGATATACTCCTCGGAATAAAGGCTTTACTTGGGATGATTAGGGAAAATAAGCCCAGAGTTGTTAATACTTATCTAAGGTCGGTTAAAGTTAACGGGAATAAACTGGCACAGGATACGATATACAAAGTCTTTGAAGTGATGGATTCTTACTGGCGTGGTCTGGGAAAACTTCCTGATAGCGGATTAAGAATAAGGGAAGAATACAGGGATTTTGATGCCAGTGTTCATTTTCCTCTGGAGATAAAAGAGACTAGAGAGGATAAATTATGCAGGTGTGGAGAGGTTATAAGGGGTGTCATATCTCCTCTAGAGTGCCCCCTCTTTGATAGTGTCTGTAATCCTAGCAATCCTGTAGGACCCTGTATGGTATCTTCAGAAGGAACCTGTAGCGCATATTATCTGTACGGGGTAAGGAGATGAACGATAGGAAGATAACTCTTGCCTATGGAAGTGGAGGAAGACTCACCCATCAGCTGATAAAGGATGTATTTCTAAAGCATCTCAATAATGAGATCCTCTCTCAGATGAATGACTCTGCAGTGTTTGAACTTGATGGCCGTCTGGCGTTTACAACCGATAGTTATGTGGTAAACCCTATATTCTTCCCCGGCGGAGATATCGGTAAATTAGCGGTGAATGGAACAGTTAACGACTTGGCAATGATGGGGGCAGAACCTCTGTATATAAGTCTTGGGGTTATCATCGAGGAAGGTCTCTCTCTTGAAGATCTGGAGAGGATAGTCATCTCCGTAAAAGAGGCGGTAGAGGAGGCAGGGGTAAAGATCATCACTGGCGATACAAAGGTCGTAGAAAAGGGTAAGGCTGATAAGATATTCATAAATACATCAGGATTGGGAATTATTCCAAGAGGGATAGAGATAAGGGGAGATAATGCCAAGCCAGGAGAATTAGTGATTGTGAGTGGAACAATAGGGGATCATGGTATAGCCATACTGAGTGCCAGGAATCAATTGAGTTTTTCTGCTGATGTAAAGAGCGATACTGCTCCTCTTAATAAATTGGTAAAGATTATGGTAGACTCTGTACCGGAAGTCAGTGTCCTTAGAGATCCAACCAGAGGGGGGCTGGCTACAACACTCAATGAGATTGCACAGGCTTCCAGTGTTGGTATAGAGATATATGAGTCAGAGATTCCGATAAGGGATTCGGTGAAAAGCACCTGTGAGCTTCTTGGACTTGACCCTCTGTATATGGCAAATGAGGGGAAATTGGTAGCAATAGTCCCAGAGGATAAGGCAGAGTCTCTTTTATATGTTATGCGTAGCTCTCCATATGGGAAGGATGCCAGAATAATAGGAAAGGTTACCAGAGAGCATCCTGGAAAGGTTATTCTGATCACAAAACTTGGATCTAAGAGGATCCTCGATATGCTATCGGGTGATCCCCTTCCCAGAATCTGTTAAACTACCAGTCTCTAAAGTGGTATAATACTTCATATCATACTAATGAGTATAGGAGGGTTGTCTTATGCTTAAAGGAATTTCTCCTTTAATATCACCGGAGTTACTCAAAGTGCTATGCGAGATGGGGCACGGTGATGAGATCTTACTTGCAGATGCAAATTACCCGGCAGAATCTTGTGGACCAAAAGTTATAAGGGCTGATGGTTTAGATATCCCGTCGCTACTTGAAGCTATCTTAAAGCTCTTCCCACTAGATACCTATGTTAATGAGAATGTCATCCTTATGTCTCCAGAAAAAGGAAAGCCTCCGATCTGGGAAAGGTATGAAGAGATTCTAAAAGCTTCAGGTGAAGATGTAAGGATTGTAACTCTCTCCAGATTCGATTTCTATGATAGGGCTAGAAAGGCGTATGCCATAGTAGCTACAGGAGAAAGAGCTCTTTACGCCAACATAATACTTAAAAAAGGAGTAATAAGCTGATGAAGGTCGTAGGGATAGTGGGAAGTCCCCACAGAGATGGAATGACCGCCAAGCTTGTGAAGAATGCTCTGGAGGGAGCAAGAAAAGAAGGTGCTGAGACAGATCTGATCTATCTTATAGATGAGGATCTGAAGTACTGTGAGGGATGTGGTGGGGGATGTTTTCGAACTTATAGATGTATCTGGGACGATAATGCTAATGTAAGGAGCCAGAGGGTAGATTCCTGTGATGCCTTAGTCTTTGGTGTTCCTGTATACTGCTGGCAGATAAATGGACTTTCCAGTCTATTTATAGACAAACAGAGGTTTAGTACCGGATCGATCATAGGACCATCAACAAATGCAAGACCAGCCCTTGGTATTACTGTAGCTGGAGGTAGTGGAACTGGATGCATTCTGGCATTACAGACCCTGTATAAGTATTTTTTCAACTGGAGTTTTAGAGGGATTGATCCTTTACCCGTTACCAGATTCAATTATGATGAAGCGTTAGAGTTAGCGTTAGAATATGGAAGACATCTTGTTCAGGTGGCAAGAGAAAAGAAGCCTTTCTCCAGTTTTGGAGAAGCAATAGCCTACTTTGAAACACTGGAGTATATGAATTATACACCTATAGATGAGTTACATTTTATAGTCAAGAGTATACTAAAAAACCTGGATGAAGAGAACGCTAGAGAGTTGAAGGAGGAATTAATACTTGCTGAGAGAGCTCTGTCTATTGGGGACAGGCTTAATGGGGCAATACATCTCGATAAGGCTTATAGAATAGGTGTTAATGCTTGGAATATGAGTAAGAATAAAGGTTGAGGAGGTGTAAATTTATGGAAGGTTTCAACAATTTTTTGTTACCATTATGGGGAGTACATCTATACTCACCCGCGAAGACCAGGTCCATTTCGGCGGAGAATCCAAAAGGAGAAGTAGGAGGAGGCGCAAAGGAGATCCCGGATCAGGATAATCCGGCATCAAATTTGGGAAAAGGATGGAAGGTAAGGCCCTGTATAACACTTCCAGCAGGTTCCACCACAGTACTAGCAGATATAGATGGTCCTGGAATTATAAATCATATATGGCTTACGGTCACAGAAAGAGCCTATAGAGATTGTGTATTAAGGTTTTACTGGGACGATGAAGTATCCCCCTCTGTGGAGGTACCACTTGGAGATTTCTTTGCCAATGGACATGGGTTAAGATACAATGTAAATTCAATTCCTGTAGCGGTAAATCCATCCGGCGGATTCAACTCCTACTGGCCTATGCCATTTAGAAAGCACTGCAGAATAACCATTGAGAATCAACACTGGGTAGATATACCTGGTTTCTACTATCAGATTACTTATTCTCTAACTGAGATACCAGAAAATGCCCTCTATTTCCATGCACAGTGGAGGAGGTCAATGACCACTAGAGAAAGACCTGAACACGTTATACTCGATGGGGTAAAGGGCAGAGGACACTATGTTGGGACATTTCTGGCTTGGACACAGTTATCAGATGGCTGGTGGGGAGAAGGGGAGATAAAGTTCTATATAGATGGTGATACAGAGTACCCAACGATCTGTGGCACAGGGACAGAAGATTACTTTGGCGGGGCATGGGGTTTTGGAGGAGAGACATACTCCACTGCATTTCTCGGATATCCCCTGTATAAAAAGGAGCCTGGCACAGTTCCAAAGCATGGACTCTACAGGTGGCACATTCTTGACCCGATAAGGTTCGAAAGAGACCTGAAGGTTACCATTCAGGCATTGGGGTGGTGGCCCAACAGGAAGTTCCAGCCTCTAACGGATGATATAGCATCTGTTGCATACTGGTATCAGAGTGAACCCCATCAGGAATTCCCGAAACTTCCATCTATAGAGGAGCGCTGGGCTAGATAAAGAAAGATTGAGGATAGTCACTATTCTATTGACAGAAGTCTTACTCTATTGTATTCTATTATATGTGGTTAGTCCTCTAACCAAAAATAAGGAAGGGATTATTGGTTTGAAATTTCAGAGGATAGGGACAAAGAAGATATATATAGAAGTTATTGAGCAGATAAAGGAGATGCTGGCTAGAGGGGATCTGAAGCCTGGAGATCAGCTTCCTTCAGAGCGGGAATTTGCAGAGTTGTTGGGGATAAGCAGAGTCTCATTAAGACAGGCACTTACTGTCCTTGAGACCTTAGGAATTGTTGAGATAAGACATGGAGAAGGGACTTTTGTCTCTTCTAATCCTGATGGTTTTGGCAATTTAAATATCTACCTATCCAAGATCAGTAAAGAAAGTGACCCCTTAGATATCTTAGAAGCTAGGAAACTCATAGAAGTAGAAATCGCTAGCCTTTCTGCTATAGAAAGGACTGAAGAGGACCTCAAGGTTATGGAAGAGATTCTAGATGAGATGAAGATGGCAATAGAAAGAGGCGAAGAAACTTTAACAATTGACCTTAGGTTTCATTTACAAATAGCTGAGTCAACGCATAATCCAGTGCTATTCTCTGTAATGAATCATATCGGTTCTCTTATGAGACAGAACCTGTGGAGAGTTGTGAAGGGTCTTAGTCTTACCACACCTGGAAGAGCAGAGAAATACTTAGAACAGCACTGGCTTATTTACAATGCTATTAAGGATAGAGATCCTATAAAAGCTAAAGAGTTTATGTTGAGACATTTAGAGAGTATAGAGCAGGATCTATCATTGGAGGAGGATGTGATTAGTAGACCATAAAAGGGAGAAAGTGAGGTGATAGATGGCTAAAATAGATTAGATTGATTTAACAGATATTTTCTGCAGTTTAGAAAACCTGTAAAGGTATCCTAAAGAGGAATTTGAGTAAGTTTAAAAATCAAAAGATTATCTGACACTAGGAGGTGTAGAGTATTATGAGAAAGAATTTGAGTGTATTAGTAATTATGCTAGTGGTTATTGGTATACTATTAAGTTCGTTTTCTATCTCTTTTGCGCAAAAAGCACAGCCGAGAAGATATTACTACAGTACTCCTTCAGAGTATACAAAGTTAACAGGTAAGAAGATAACAAAGTACAATGAAGCTCCAGCTTTGGCAGAACTTGTGAAACAGGGTAAGCTTCCACCTGTAGAGAAGAGACTTCCAGATGAACCATTAGTGGTAGATCCTCCTGAAGAGATAGGTAAGTATGGTGGTGAATATAGAAGTGCAGGTTTCGGTCCTCAAAGTGGACAGGTAGATTCGGAGACTGTTAGGGTACAGCATATATTACAGATAAACCCAGACCTAAAGACTCTTACTCCAAATATAGTAAAAACTTGGGGAATATCGAAAGACTTTAGAGAGGTAACACTTATACTTAGAAGAGGGATGAAGTGGTCTGATGGGACTCCATTTACAGCAGATGACTTTATGTTCTGGTATGAGGATATAGCATCTAACAATGATTTAACTCCTGTGAAAAATACCGCATGGACTCCAGGTGGCAAGATGATGGTTATGAGAAAGATTAATCCATATACAATAAAGATTACCTTTGCTGCGCCTTATCCAGCGGTAGACATCACTCTGGCAAAGAGCTATATATATGGAAGATTCTTCGCCCCAAAACATTATCTAAAGCAGTATCATATTAAGTATAACTCTAAAGCTAATGATATAGCAAAGAAAGAAGGATTTGCTGACTGGATACAATGCTTCAATTATCACTATGCCTATGGACAGAATCAGATGGATACCAATTTACCCGACATTACACCCTGGGTCCTCACCAAGATAGATGAGGCAGGAAATAAGTATTATGAGAGAAATCCATACTACTGGAAGGTAGATACTGCAGGCAATCAACTTCCATATATTGATAGACAGGTAGTGGTAATAGTTAAGGATGCACAGGTAAGAATTATGAAGATAATAAGTCAAGAACTTCATGCTGCAGGGGAGAATCCATTACCTGTAAAAGAATATACTTTATATAAAGAGAACGAGAAGAAGGGAGATTATACAGTATATCTATTCAATAACACAAGAGGTTCAGACTGGTGTGTAGCCTTTAATTTGACCCATAAGGATCCTGTTCTTAGAAAGATATTTAACGATATCAGATTCCGTCAGGCTATGTCTCTAGCTATAGATCGTAAGCAGATAAATGATGTCCTTTACTTTGGTAAAGCTGTTATAAGACAGGCAGTTCCTCCTCCTGAGACAAGTTTTTACGAAGATTGGATGGGGAAGTATTATATAGAATATAACCCGGATAAGGCAAATGCTCTTCTTGATGAGATGGGACTAAAGTGGGACAAGGATAAGAAGGTTAGACTCAGGCCAGATGGTAAACCCTTAGAGATAGTTCTTGAGTGCACAGAGGAGTTTGCCCCTCAAGCGGAGATGGTGTCCGAGATGTGGACCAGGGTAGGGGTAAAGACGATAATGAAACAGGAAGAGAGGACCCTATTCTATCAGAGAGGAGCTGCCAATGAGAGGGATGCAGCTGCATGGACATTTGATGGTGTGGCTGAATTCTCTTTGAGATCTGGAGGGCTTGATGGGTCTGCATGTAGAAGAGCTTTTGGTAATCCAATAAATGCGGCAATTTTATGGACAACTTGGATTAATACCAAGGGTGCTTCTGGAGAAGAACCGCCAGAGATTATTAAGAGATTCTATGAAATCGGTGATAAGTTCTTAATTACTTCTCCAAAGTCGCCTGATTATAAGAAGTTAGGAAAAGAGTTGCTGAAGATCGCTACAGAAAATCTCTGGGCTATTGGAACATCTGTTGCTCCAAGGGTTATAATGATAAGTAACAAACTTGGTAATACTCCAAAGGAAGGAACTTTTGCTTATGACTATCATTTCTGGGTACCCTATATGGGTGATACATGGTTCTTTAAGAGGTGAGGATTAAAAGATGCAGTTATCCTATCTACTGAGACGTCTATTATATATGGTTCTAGTCCTCTTTATAATGTCTATCTTCTCATTTATAGTTATTCAACTTCCACCAGGGGACTATCTAACTACATACATAATGACATTACAGACACAACAGGGTTCTGTAGATACAGCTCAAGTCGAAGCTCTTAGAAAACAGTATGGTTTAGATTTACCTATGTATCAGCAGTATATATACTGGATAAAGAATATGTTTAAGGGAGATTTTGGCTGGTCCTTTGAGTGGAGACAGCCGGTCGGCAAGCTTATTGCCGACCGGCTTCCTATGACAGTAGTGATCTCAATTCTTACATTGCTATTCACTTATGCAGTTGCTATACCTATCGGTATATACTCTGCCACACACCAGTATTCTTTTGGAGACTTCTTCTTTACCGTAATAGGTTTTATAGGGCTAGCAACTCCTAGTTTCTTTCTTGCCCTAGTATTGATGTATGTTTTTAATAGGTATCTTGGATTTAATGTTGGCGGTCTCTTCTCTGCACAGTATATAGATGCCCCCTGGAGCTTTGCTAAATTTATTGATCTACTTAAACATCTTCCTATCCCTATATTTGTCATAGGACTCTCTGGAACTGCAAGTATCATCAGAATTATGAGGGGTTGTCTATTAGATGAACTTAGACAGCAGTATGTCATAACTGCCAGGGCTAAGGGCTTAGAAGAAAAGAGATTATTATATAAATATCCAGTAAGGATAGCGATAAATCCCATTATAAGCACTATAGGCTGGGTACTTCCGGGAATAGTTTCTGGCGCAACTATTACCGCTATAGTGTTAGATATTCCAACTGTCGGAAACCTACTCTATACTGCGCTTTTATCACAAGATACATATCTAGCTGGTAGTTCTATTATGATTCTTACATTTTTGACAATAGTTGGTACATTTATCTCTGACCTGCTGCTGGCATGGGCGGACCCTAGAATCAGATATACGTAAAAAGAGGGAAATATAAAGATGGAAGAAGAAAGAGTTGTACAAATAGAAGATGCGGAATTTAGTTTGGAAAAAGAAGAATTATATACTGCTACTCAGTGGCAGCTTATGTGGAGGAAGTTTAAGAGACATAAGCTTGCCATTGTGGGTTTAGTGATGCTGTTAATACTTTATATTCTTGGCATTTTCTGTGAATTTTTTGCTGTCTATGACCCAGCTAAGCGTGATACAGCTTATATATACGTACCCCCACAAAGGATACACTTTATAGATGAATCTGGAAAGTTTCATCTGCGACCCTTTGTCTATGGATTGAAACAGGAAAGCGACCCAATAACCTGGAGAAGAATATATGTAGAGGACAAGAGTATAAAATATCCGATATACTTTTTTGTAAAGGGGGATAAGTATAAACTATGGAATCTTATAGAGTGCGATAGACATTTTATAGGAACGAAGGAAGGATACCTCTTTCTATTTGGTACAGATGAATCTGGTAGGGACCTTTTTTCACGCACCATATACGGTACTCGGATTTCCCTCTTTACAGGTTTGGTCGGTGTATTTTTTAGTTTTATTATTGGTTGTATACTGGGAGGGATTTCGGGATACTATGGAGGAACTACAGATATTATAATTCAGAGGATAATTGAGTTTCTAATCTCCTTACCGTCCATTCCTCTCTGGATGTCACTCGCTGCTGCTATGCCTAAAAATTGGTCACCACTAAAGGTCTATTTTTTGATAACTATTATACTTTCCCTGATAGGTTGGTGTAACCTTGCACGAGTAGTCAGGGGGAAATTATTGGAACTTAGGGAATTGGATTTTGTGACTGCAGCCAGATTAGCTGGAGCAAATGATTGGGATATAATATTGAAGCACTTACTTCCAAACTTCTCTAGTTATCTTATAGTGAACATAACTTTGGCTATACCGGGAATGATTCTCGGTGAAACCGCATTGAGTTTTTTGGGAATAGGGCTAAGACCACCCATTATAAGCTGGGGCGTTCTTCTTAAGAATGCTCAGAATATAAATACAATAGCTCTACAACCTTGGCTTTTAATTCCAGGTATATTCATAGTGATTACTGTACTTGCTTTCAATTTTTTAGGAGATGGTTTAAGAGATGCCGCAGATCCCTATAGATAGAATATACCATTAAGAGAAAGGAGCTAATTATGAGTGATATAAAGAAGAGAAATGTAAGAATTCTTGTTGATGCCGGTAAGTGGCAGGGGAATTTTTTGCATAACTGGAACTATATTGGCTACGACGAAATTAATTACACCCATACTCCAGAAGGAGAAGAGGTTTTGGAGAAGTTTATGAATTTCGCTGAGAAGCCTTATTATGTTAGAGCTCATCATCTTTTGTGTACAGGCAATTGTCATGGATTTTATAAATGGGGTTCTACAAATGTCTATACAGAGGATGAAAAAGGGAATCCTGTATATAACTGGAAAGTTATAGATAGCATATTTGATACCTATCTTAAATATAACTGTAAACCTTTTGTTGAGATAGGATTTATGCCTCAAGATCTTACTAGCTATGGAGGAGGTAATTATTTTGAGTATCGTCAGGAAGGATGGCGATATCCACCGAAAGACTATCAGAAATGGTATGATCTTGTTTATAATCTGGTTAGGCATTGCATAGAGCGATATGGAATAGAAGAGGTCAAAACATGGTATTGGGAGCTGTGGAATGAGCCTGATATAGAATATTACTGGAAGGGTTCATTAGAGGACTTTTGTAAACTTTACGATTATACAGAATCTGCTATCAGAAGTATCCTTCCTGATGCCAAAGTTGGAGGTCCAGCCACCACTGGCCCATTTATGGGTAGAAGATCATCAGAGTGGCTAGATCAATTTTTAGACCACTGTGTTAATGGGACCAACTATCTTACGGGATCTAGAGGGACTAGAATTGACTTTATCTCTTTTCATGCCAAGGGGGCTGGTTATAATTTTGATGTTCGGTATAAAAAACAGCTACCTTCCATAAAGAGATTACTCGGTCAGGTTCAGCTTGGTCTTGAGATTATAGATAAATATCCTGCATTGAAAGGGTTAGAGTGTATCTTATCTGAGGTTGACCCGGATGGTTGGGCTGCAGGAGGAAGGTTTGACAATCCTAACCTGAATTTTCGTAATACTGAGTACTATCCAAGTTATGTAGTAACTGCATTTACAAAACTTACAGAATTGGCAGAAAAGTATAATAGAGAATTAAAACTATTGACCTGGGCATTTATGTTTAGAGGAGAAAGATGTTTTGAAGGCACAAGAACTTTTGTGACACAGGGTATAGATAAGCCGATACTGAACCTCTTTAGGATGTTCTCCTTCTTAGGAGACAAAAAACTTTATCTTGAAAGTTCACAGAAGAAGAATCAGCTGGACTTTACTGATGACTGTGGTGTTAGTGAGGAATCTGAGATTTATGGCGTAGCCACAATGTCAGGAAGTAGGAGTATTGAGATTATGATATACTGCCATCATGACGATTGGGATATTAAAGATGAGTACGAAGTTGAACTTGAAGTTGTTAATGTGCCATTTGATAGTTCCAAGGTACAGTTAAGACATTACAGATTAGATAGAGAACATAGCAATGCTTATGCTGAATGGGTCAGACAGGGAAGACCGGACTATCCAACAGAAGGGCAGAGAAGAGCTATTAAGGCTAGAGAAGGCTTGGAGCTTTATGAACCAATAAGCGAAGTTCTTCTCTTCAATAAGACGTTTAGAAAGAATATCACTCTTCCGGTCCATAGTGTCTCTTTATTAATCCTTTCAGAAAATAAAAAATAAGTAAGGAGGTAATAGTGCTATGAAAAAGGATCTGAGCAATAAAACTATTGGTCTAATACATGCTTCTTCGTTAACTATACCTATAGCCAAACCATTCATACAGGAGATAATTCCTGAGGTTCAGGTGATGCATCTTTGTGATGATACAATTCAGAGAGATAATCTTTCTGCAGGTGTTGGCGTTATTCCCAAGATAAACTATTTTAAATTTGCCACCTATGCTCATTTTTTAGAGGAAGCTAGGGTAGACCTAATTGTGCTTATGTGCTCAACGTTTAATAGGGCGGTAGAATTTGCTAGACCTATGATTAATGTCCCTATGCTTCAGATAGATAGGCCTATGATGGAACTAGCAGTTAAGACAGGTAAAAGGATAGGGCTTCTTGCGACCCTACCTACCACAGTACCATCCTCGGAGAGGCTTCTTAGAGTCGTTGCTGAAGAGATGGGAAAAGAGATCGAGATAAAGACCATCTTAAGTTCAGAGGCATTTAAAGAGCTAGAAAGGGGTAACACTGAAAGACATAACGAGATACTTTTGGAAGAGATAGATAAACTAAGCAGGGAAGTTGATTGTATCTGTATGGCTCAGATTTCTATGTCTGTCCTTGAATCAAGATTAACCAATACAAGAGTCCCTGTCTATAATAGTGGAAGGACGGGATTTACAAGAGTTAGAGAGATACTGGAAAGTATGTAGAAGGCATTTTCTAGTGTTCTCATATAGAAGAACTTATGTAATAACTTTCTGAGTTTAACTTCTTCTCTAAGAGATTCCTTTCTGACTGAGATTTTAGTTATTCGTCTCAGCCAGAAAGGAGAATATACCTAAGAATCTGAAAGATTATAGCTTAGTAAATAAGGAATCGGTAGAAAAACGCTAGTCCTTTCTTTTTACTTCAATCTTAGCAAGTTTTTCATAGAAATGTACAATTGCGCTATGATCATTTAACCCTTCTCCATCAATCTTTAATGTCTGTAGGATTTCCATTATCTGGCTAGTAAGGAGTAATGGGACGCCAACCTCGTGTGCAGTCATTATGGCGTTCTGTAAGTCTTTTATATGAAGGTCTATTTTGAACCCAGGAGTAAAATCTCTAGCTAAAACTTTAGGCGCCTTGGCATCAAGTACTACACTTCCTGCAAGTCCACCTCTTATAGCTTTATAAATTGTTTCTGGATCTACTCCTGCTTTTGTCCCCAACACTAACGCCTCTGACATTGCAGCAATATTCAGTGCTACAATTATCTGATTTGCCAGTTTTGTTATGTTGCCAGATCCAACCTCTCCACAGTGGGTTATAGTAGTTCCCATTTTACTTAAGATTTCATAGCATTTATCAAGGACTTCTTTCTTTCCCCCCACCATTATGGAGAGGGTGCCATCTATAGCCTTCGGTTCTCCTCCACTGACAGGTGCATCGAGAAAATCTACCCCTTTCTCTTCTGCTTTCTTCGCTATTTCTCTCGATACAGCAGGAGCAATCGAACTCATATCTATTATTATAGAACCCTTCTTAATTCCTTCTAATACCCCGTTTTCTCCTAATATTACTTCTTTCACTTGTGGTGAGTCTGGGAGCATTGTTATTATTACTTCTGTTCTTTCCGCTACATCCTTAGGAGAAAGTCCTTCTTCAGCACCAAGACTTACTAATTCTTTAACCGGCTCTTTATTTATATCATATACAACAAGATTATAACTAGCTTTCATAAGATTTTTAGCCATCGGTTTTCCCATTATACCTACTCCGATAAATCCTATCTTCATATATTTACCTCCTGAGAAGTTTTAACATGGAATTTCTATCCCTTTAATCCACTCATTGCCATACCCTGAACAAAGTATCGCTGTAAACTTAAGAATATCACAAAGACAGGTAACATAGCTATAGCAGAAGCAGCCATAAGATACTCCCAATGAGTAAAACCTTCTGCTTGATATGCAGTTAATCCAAGCATAACTGTATATTTCTGAGGCGAATTCAGATATATTAGAGGGGAAAAGAAGTCATTCCATACTGCTAGGAATGTAAATATCGTTACGGAGACAAGTGCAGGTTTCACTAAGGGTAATCCTACATACCAGAAGACCTTAAATGGGCTGCATCCGTCTATCACTGCTGCATCAGCTAATTCATCTGGAATTGTTAGAAAGAACTGCCTAATTAAAAATATATAGAACGGGCTTCCAAAGAATGATGGGAGAATTAAGGGGAAATATGTGTTTATCCAACCAAGTTTAGAATACATTATATATAGAGGTATCATAGTAACCTGTCCAGGGATCATCATACAGGAAAGTATTAATAAGAAGAAGAAATCTCTACCCCAGAAATATTTCCTTGAAAAACCCCATCCTGCCAGCGTACAAGATATTAGTACTCCTAGTATGTTTAGGCTAGTAATAATGGTGCTGTTTAAATAGTATCTACCAAAAGGCTGGACTCGAAATGCTTCTACATAGTTCTGCCACCTCCAAGGATCAGGCCATAACCTAAAAGGAACAGACATTATCTGAGCAGGAGTTTTAAATGATGAAGTGATGAGGAATATAAATGGAGTAATAAATATAATAGCACCTAAAATTAGAAAGGTATAAGTCAATACTATGCTAAAAGATATTCTGATCTTCATCTTCTCCCACCAGCACTTTCATAGTATACCCATCTTCCAGAGAGTTTAAATTGCATAATTGTAAGTACAAGAAGCACTATAAATAAAAACCATGCAAGAGAAGAGGCATATCCCATCTCAAGCCATTGAAAGGCTCTCTGATATATATACATTACATATACCAATGTAGCATCCATTGGCCCTCCTCCAGTCATTACATAGGCCTGAGTAAACATTTGAACCATCTCTATTATGCCTATTACTATATTTAAGAATATCACTGGAGTTAAGAAAGGAATAGTAACATATTTGAACTGATGCCATCTATTACCCCCATCTAACTGGACTGCTTCATATAGGTATGTTGGGACGGATTGCAGTCCTGCTAAGAAGATAAGCATAAACTGTCCTATATTTAAGCTCATCATTATGATGATACTGGGCATAGCCCACTTTGGATCGCCTAGCCATGCAGGTCCTTGAATACCAAAGTGGGCTAAAAGACTATTAGCTAGCCCATATGTCGGCTGGAATATCAATTTCCATAGTAAAGAGATGGCAACTCCTGCAGTAATAGAGGGAAGATAGAATATTACTCTGAATATTGTAATGCCTCTTACCTTCTGGTCCAGTAGCACAGCAGCTATTAGAGCTATAATTAATCTTATAGGTAATGTAACCCCTACATAATAGCACGTATTAAATATGGACTTTCTCCATAATGGATCAGCTACCATAGTTTTGTAATTATTAAGCCCGATGAACTTGGGACTAGAAACAACATCATATCTTGTAAGGCTCAGGAATAAAGATGTTACCATAGGAATTAGGTGAAATATAAGTACTCCAGCTATCGCAGGAGCTATAAAGGCATAGTTAGTTAGCGTCTCTCTTAGATATCTTCTTCTTATATTACTCATAGTTACTTCCCGTAAATCTTCTGTAACTCTTCTTCTGCTACCTTTTGAGCACTTTGGAGAGCTTCTTCTACTGTAGCCTTTCCAAAGATTGCTTTCTGTAACTCTCTAGCTATAGCTCCTCTTACAGACTCCCATCCTGGATGAGTCTGGAAGGGTATTGTTTCTGGTAGTGAGAATTGTCTAATCATCCCTTGGTAAGCAGGATGTTGGAAGACAGGCAACTTCCAGTTTTCTTTCCACACAGAGAGATGTCCTTCGTAAGGAGCAACTAATGCTTCCATATCCTTTGATGTAAACCACTTAATGAGACTCCAGGCTTCTTCAGGATATTTTGTCTTAGTATTTATCATAAACTTATTATCCGCTATATATGTAGCTCTATTTACCTTCTTGGGCATAATGAATGAACTAAAGTTTAAGTTTGGTGCTCCCTTACGAAATCTAGAGATATGACCTCCATGTAGCCACCACATAGCAATCTGGCCATTATAGATTAATGTTTCCCAAGAGCCTTCTAGTTCTGGCGGCATAGTATTCTTATATACATAGATGTTATCAACTACAAATTTAAAGGCTTCTTTTGCCTCTTTGCTGAGCAGATTATAGGTTGGTTTTCCAGTCTTCTTGTCTATGCTCATTATCTGTCCACCGGCCTGTCTTGTCCATGTGTCTAGAACTGCTTCTACACATACTGGGTCTACTCTAGAATATGTAGAAAGTGCAAACCCCCACTGTTTTTTATCTGGATTTGATAGTTTATTAGCTACTGTTCTAAACTCTTCCCAAGTATTTGGAGGTCGTACAATACCCGCCTGCTTAAATAGATCAACATTGTAACCCGGAGTATACCAGTATTCTCCTCTAGGTAAACCATAAATATGCCCTTTATAAGAAGACCCTATCATTAGATGATTAAAGAAGAAACTACTGGCATTGAGCTCTTTTTGATCCCTGATGAAATACTTATGTAAGTCTAGGATTAGACCTTTGTCAGCAAATTCTGTAATCCAATAGCCTTTCCCATATAGAACATCTGGTGCAGTACCAGCTGCGAAGGCGGCAAGAAGTTTACGGTATAGATCACTCCATCCTCCTGGAACATTTGTAAGTTCTATTTTGATATCAGGATGAGCCTCCTCAAACCTCTTGATAACCAACTCGTAGCCGGGAAGTCTAACCGCATCCGCTTGTAGCCATACGGTTAGTGTCTTTGTAGCAGACAAAACATTAGGAGTAAAATACATACCTACTCCCAATACTAAAACTAATGCTAACAGTAAAGATTTTTTAACCAACATACTCTCGCCCTCCTTTTTAATTTTAGTAACCAGATTCTAAATCTGCTAATCCTAGAAGTTTCTCCCCTTTAATAAATCTTCTAAGATTCTCTCCAATATTGACAAGAGCCCGCTCCCTCGACTCTTTAGTAGCTCCGCTATAGTGTGGAGTCATTATAACGTTAAAATTATGCAGAGGATATTCTGTAGGATATCCTCTTTCTAGTCCTGTCTCCTCTATCTCCCACACGTCCAAGCCAGCTCCTGCAAGTTTTCCCGATTTTAATGCCAGATATAATGCCTTCTCATCTACTATGCCTCCTCTTGATATATTTATTAAGTAACTACCATCCTGCATCATATTGAATCTTTCCTCATCCATTAGATGATAACTCTTCGGGGTAAGTGGTAGACTTAATACTACGTACTTAGAGTTAGAAAGTAGTTTATCTATATCGTCTAATCCACATATTAATTCCAATTCATATTGATCTCTTGGAACTCTTTCTGGATGTAGAACACATATGCTAATATTCATTCCAAATGCTTTAGCCCTTTTATATACTTCCTTACCTATCGCACCAAAGCCTACAAGACCTAAAGTAGATCCGAAGAGCTCCCCTCCCAAACTTCCCTTCATCCTATCTTTTTTTCTTTCTTGGGACCAGCTCCCGTGAAATGCTAATGCCTCATGCATCAGGAATGCCCTTCTAGATAATGCTATCATACACATAATTACAAATTCTGCAATATTTACGGCAGCTGGATTTGCTTTTGCCACTATAATCCCTCGTTTTATTAGATCTTCCCGTATTCCTTCTTTTAATATGAAATCAATTCCATGCCCTAAGGTATGAATCAGCTTTAAGTTTTGAGCCTGTTCTAGCAATGTTCCATTGATCCCACCTACAACAACCTCAATATCCCTTATCTTATTCGGATTCTCCCTTATGTCTATACTATTTACAATTTCTACCTCTTTAGGCCATTTAGTCTTTATAATATTTACTTCTTCTTCAGTAGGATTCCAGAATAAAAGTACTTTAAGCATAATTTTCCTCCATTTTATGAACTTACTAATACGACAGCTTCGAAAAGATCTAACCTTGGTATAATTACCTTGACCTTATTATTCTCCACTATTATTGGTATCTCTTTACCTGCCTTTAATAGCTTGGCAGATTTAAAATTCTTACCTCCCACAATGCTTAATTCGATATTTGTTATAGGGATAGGTTCATGGTATGCAGTATTATTATTGCCAGAGAAATTAATCAAATGCACTATATAACTACCTGAAGGGGTATGCTTATATATTGTTATTCCTACTTGGGGTGGGGCATTAGTTTGGACTTGTCTGCCATTTCTTAATAACCTATCCACCACAGTATTGTATAGTCGAGTATAATCTTCTAATCTATGTCTGTAATATAGATAGTCAATCCTCCATGGTAAGTATGCGGTCTTCCCTTTTCCATACTGATACCAGATAATTCCTGGGTTAGATGTTTCTAGATCAGGGTAACATTTCTCTGGAGGTCCATATCGTTGGGGTGGAATAAGCTTTAGAGATGTCTTTACCCCTTCTTTCAAAGAAGTATAGATGTAATTCCCATCTAAGACAATAAGGCTAGTATCTTGAAACTCTTCAATATTATCTACTCTAAAGTATGAGGCCCTCATATCTTCCTTTATGAAATTAGCTGATACGCTTCCCAAACTTTTAAGAGCAAACTGCCCTCTCCAATCTCCTTTAGAAGTATATAAAGCAGTATTATCTGTTGCTAATATAGACCCACCATTTTCTACAAATCTATCCAAAATATCTGCTTCTATGTCATCTATGCATGCAAAATTCGGCATAACTATCAGTTCATACCTTGATAACTCCTCTATAAAACCTTCATCCTTTAGTATTGAAGAAGAAATAATGTCAAAAGGATGATGACTTTCGAGAAGCATTCTGTATGCTCCTCGAAAACTATATACATATCTATTCAGTGGATCCTTCTTTCCATAGTAATCTCTAGTGTTCTCTGAATATAGAAGACCTATCTTAGCACAAGATTTTAAATCTCTATAATAGCTTTGATTTTCTTTATGATAACTAAAGATCTCCTTAACTATAGGGAAACCTTTCTTATCTTCCTGATCTAGAGTACCTAATACATAGAAATCTAGATTTCCACCCTCAGCTAACTGTTGAGCAAATCTCAAACCCAGACAACCCTTTGACTCACTGACAAATCTATACGGTATATCAATGAAATATACTACAGCACTATGAAAAGGCTTACCTTTACCAAATATCCTAGCAAACTTGGCCTGTTCCCCCGACCAGTGTTCCCATTCAGGTAGTGGTCTGTCGATAGCTCTATTAACCTCCATCCTTATAATGTCTGAATGTCTAGAATTAAACATTACTCCAATATTAGGCCATTGCTCTTTTATAAAGCTATAGACTCTCCCACACAACTCCTCGACAGTTCTATGCCTAAACTCTATATAGTCTTTATAACTGGGGTCATCATAATCTTCTACTAGGGGAAGCTCTTTCCCATACATATCTCTGAATCTTTTCTTACAACTGTCACACTGGCAGATTCCATGATAATTCCCACTATAGTCATATACCTGATATCCAAACATATTAAAGAATACGCCATCTAGTTGGTATCTACTAAGAGCTTCTTCTAAAATCTTAAAGATATACTCCTGATAGTATCCTCCATTAATACATGTATGATAGAGGCCGTTATATACAACAGGTTTCCCATCTGTCCTCAACCAGAACCATTCTGGATGTATCTCGTATACTTCCCTATGACATTTAGAAAAGTCAAATCTGCCGACGACTTTTATACCATGCGAATGGGCTTCTTCTATGACATCTCTCACCATATCTCCCTTTAAGAAATCATTTCTGTGATGAAACTCAAGTTTTGTAGGGTAGAAGGCAACTATACCACCTACATTTATTAAAAGAACATTGGCATCAAAGTCCATTACCTTTTCTATCAAGTCTTTAGGATCCAAACTAGCATCTATCTCTCTCAAATTTGTCTGTATGAGTCTATAAGGTTCTTTCCACCAGTAGCTCATAGATTCGCCTCCATCTAATAATATTTTAGAACCATCTATCTAAGGAGGCTTTTCCAGGGATTATCGAAAAGCCTCCCATATTAACCTTTTAAACCTGTAAGAGTAATACCCTCTATAAAGTATCTTTGGAAAAAGAAATATAATAAAATACAAGGGATAACCGCTACTACAGAAGCTGCCATTAAGTAATGCCAATAATTTCCCATCTCGCTTCTAAAGCCTGCTAAGCCTAAAGGAATTGTAAATTTATCAGGAGAGTTTATAAATATGAGCGGTCGGAAAAAGTCGTTCCAACTCCCCATAAAGGAAAATATAATAACGGTTATAAGCGCATTTTTAGATAGTGGTAGATATATATTCCAAAATATTCTCAAGTAGCCACAACCATCCATAATAGCAGCTTCCTCAAGCTCCACAGGTATAGTCATAAAATATTGTCTTAACAAGAATATATAAAAAGCACCGCCAAAGAAAGATGGCACATAAAGTGGTAAATGAGTATTAACCCATCCGAGTTTTTTAAAAATAATAAATATAGGTATTATGGTGACCTGACTAGGCAACATCATAGTCCCTAGAAGGAGGAAAAATAAGAGTTCCCTTCCATTAAATGGAATTCTAGCAAAACCATAAGCAGCCAATGTACAAGATATAAGATGGCCAATAATAGAAAGAAGAGTAATTTTTGTGCTGTTAATAAAATATCTACCAAAAGGGAAAATGGTTAAGGCTTCTATATAGTTGTTCCATTTAATAGGATTTGGTATCCACTTAATTGGTATAATAAATACGTCCTCTATAGGTTTAAGTGAAGTTGACAACATCCAAAAGAAAGGAAGCCCAAAGGCTATAGCCCCTAGCGTCAGAAGCATATATCCTAATATAACCCTGTAAATATATTGGAAAGAAGGCTTAGGGGTCCTATTCATAATTATCCTCCTTCATAATATACCCACTTAGAAAATTTAAATTGCAATAAAGTAAGTAACATTATTATGAAAAACAGTATCCAAGCTAAGGCAGAGCCATATCCCATTTTTAACCATGTAAAAGCTCGTTCATATAGATACATGACATAGACAATGGTGGCATTTGCAGGTCCTCCTCTCGTCATTATATACACCTTGTCGAAAACCTGAAAAGACTGGATAATCCCTATCACTAAGTTGAAGAAAAATATAGGGGAGATGAGAGGGATAGTAATAGAGATATGTTTTCTAAAACTACCAGCACCATCTATCTCTGCTGCTTCATAGAATTGAACAGGAACATTCTGTAATCCAGATAAAAATATAATGACTTGGGTTCCGACCTGCCATAGAGCGACAAGAATAATACCTGGCATAGCCCATTTAGGATCTCCCAACC
>Ga0078972_1001303_pt2 | contig 46625 bp, 52 predicted proteins | sample YelNatPaOPGAMG01_FD_67568 | JGI IMG/M metagenome (GOLD analysis project Ga0078972, IMG submission 67568) | Hot spring thermophilic microbial communities from Obsidian Pool, Yellowstone National Park, USA - OP-RAMG-01 (SPADES assembly) (version 2) | ecosystem: Environmental > Aquatic > Thermal... | reverse complement strand
GGCGTCTTTTCGGACGAGGACCCGCTCAGTCTCGAGGCGGCGGACTTTGTCGGGGTGGGCCTTCACGAAACCTTCGAGCATCTCCTCAATGAGGTTTTCTGGACGGTTGATGAACTTCTTCATACTTCCTCCTCCTTCATATATCGTTGTTCAATTGCCCGAATCTTCTCCACTTTCGGGGTTGAACGGCCGCCCTGGAAGCTACTCGCAAGCCAGGCATCAACGAGCATCTTGGCGAGCTCCGGTCCCACAATGTGCCTTCCCAGGGTCAGGACGTTCGCGTTGTTGCTCTTCTTTGCCCGTTCTGCCGAGTAGATGTCATGGGCGCAGGCAGCGTAAATCCCGGGAATCTTATTCGCCGCTATCGCCATGCCGATACCCGTGCCACAGATGAGGATACCGTACTGGTACCTCCCCTCCCGGATGCCGAGACAGGCCCGAAGGGCAACATCGGGGTAATCCACGATATCCTCCTCTGAGGAAACCCCGATGTCCTCAAACTCCACACCCTTCTCCCTGAGGTGATCCACAATAACCTGTTTCAGGGGATACCCAAAATGGTCAGAAGCAATGATAAGGTACACGGTCGTCACCCCTTTTGAGCCCTTCTAAGTACTTCCTGAGCAGTTAAGCTATCGATAACAAGGGCATTCACAAGCTTCCCCCGCAAGGCTCCAAGGACTGCATTTGCCTTCTCCCGCCCCCCCACAACGCCAATAACGAGAGGAACTTCTCGTAGGGCCTCCAGCGGAAAAGCAATGCGGCGTTCATCTCCAGAGAAGGGGACGATATTCCCTCGAAGGTCAAAGTAGGTACCCATCACATCCCCGACTGCACCTTTAGCCTTGAGCTCTTCCACCTCTTCTTCAGTAATGGCACCAGTACGAATAAGGGTAGAATCAGGAGCAACACCACCAATACCCACTACGGCAATATCCAGTCGCTCAGAAAGTGTAGCCTGGATAGCTGCGTCACGAAGAATTGTGTCTCGAGACACTTTATCTTTTGTAAAGGCAGGTGCAAGGAGATATACAACCCGAGCCCTTAAAGTTTCTCCTAACTGCCTAGGGATTTCTGTAGCCATGAGATCTCCAGAAATGCGGCTCATACTCCCCATAACCTGCACTACAGTAAGATTGGGCATAGGCTCACGTGGACGAATAAACCGGACCATTTCGTAAATCGTCCGCCCATATGCGACACCAATGGTAGTTCCAGGCCTCAAAAAGCTTAGCAGAAAATCACCAGCCGCTACTCCCACGCTCTTTCGAACAAGTACGCTATTATCACTAAAAACCTCAACACACCGAACAGCTCTAAGATTAAAAAGACTTTGAAGCTCTGTTTCAAGCTCTGCTTCGATTCTCGAAGCAGGATCGATGATGCGGATCTGAACAATACCCCTATCCTTGGCTTTTTTGAGCAAACGGGAACAACGTTGCCGGGAGATACCGAAAATCTCGGCTATCTCGATTATTGAAAGTTCACCCTCGTAGTAGAGGCGAGCTATTTTTGCCATCATTTCATGCTCGTTATTCTTCAACAACCTTCCCATTCTGAAACCTTTGTTATTTAACAATTGTTAATCTATTCTCCCAAAAAACCAATTTCTTGTCAACACTTCCTTTTAAATTTCTACAGCCTCCAGTGTTTCTCCGTCAAACACTTTTAAGAACTCTGGGGGGAAACGAACCCACACTTCTTGTCGCAAGGCGATTTCCTGCCTGGGTATCTTTGCCTTGAGAACCTTTTCCCCCCTTTTCAGATGGACAACCAGCCGATTACCCACAGGTTCTACAAGGATTACCAGAAAGGAAATAGCTTCAGGAACGGGTTGCGTACTGACTTCGAGATTCTCTGGTCGAATTCCAAATACCACCTTTCTACCCGCAAAATCGCGAAGAAAGGAAGCAGGCATATCTGGAAGAAGAACCTTAAAGTCCTCAGCGTCAAGAATGCAAGAACCTCTCTCCTCCTCTACAGAACAGCCAATAAAATTCATCCCGGGATTTCCGAGAAAGTATCCGACAAAAGTGTTCTTTGGGTTGTTGTATACCTCTTCCGGTGAACCGTACTGGAGAAGGCGTCCTTCGTTCATCACAGCAATACGGTCTGCAAGGGTAAGGGCTTCACTTTGATCGTGCGTAACATAGACCATTGTCTGCCCCAGGTGGCTTTGGAGCTTCTTGAGAACAGTCCGCAGTTCCACTCTGGTTGAGGGATCAACGCTCGTAAGAGGCTCATCAAGGAGATACACATGAGGGCGACGGACAAACGTTCGAGCAAGGACGACTTTTTGCTTCGTTCCAGCATCAAGGAGATGAGCTTTTTTAGGAAGCACATCAAGGATGCCAAAGATATCCGCTACCTCCTCAACACGCCTTTGAATCTCGTTCTTTGGAGTTTTTCGAGCCACAAGCGGAAAGGCAATGTTCTCAAAAACCGTCATCCCGGGATAAACTACTGGAAACTGGAAAACCATCGCTACATTGCGGTCCTCAGGAGGAATATCTGTAACATCCCGATCGTTGAAATAGATTCTCCCCTCTGTCGGCGTTTCCAAACCCGCAATCATCCTCATAGTCGTCGTCTTTCCACACCCCGATGGCCCAAGGAGGCTGACAAGACCTTTATCCGGTATCTCCAGGGTGAGTTTATCTACAGCAACAACCTTCCCTTCAAAGATTTTTGTCAAATTCTCAAGGTAAACTCTTGCCATTACACATCACCCTTTAGAGTAACAAGTTCTTCCCATTTGCAGAGGAAAAGAAGTAGAGACTTTCGCGCCGAAAACCCACGGACACCTTTTCTCCAGAAGGTTTCCTGAAAATCTGCGGAACAAAAGCCCGCAGTGTCACTCCGTTCACCGAAAGATGCACAATAGTATCGGAACCTACAACTTCACCAAGAATGACAATCGCTTCAAAAGTAAAATCCAGACCATCTACACCTCCAAGACGAATTTCTTCTGGCCGAAGACCAAGCAGAACCGTCGTCCCCTCATACGTTTTTAAAAACTCCCAGGAACTAACATCAAGTCGCAAACCCCCGCTTTCCCAAAAGAGTCTTTCCCCAGATCTCACTATTCGCCCTTCGAGGATATTCATCTCCGGAAATCCAAGATACCTTCCTACAAAGACGTTAGCTGGTTTCCTATAAGCTTCCCATACATTCGCCAGCTGCTGTACTCTCCCTTCATGGAGTACAAGTACGATATCGGCCATAGAAAGAGCGTCAATCGGATCGGGAGTAGCGAAAATAATCGTTTGCCCGAATTCCCGTTGCATGAGTTTAAACTGCGCCCGCATATCCTCGCGAATCTTATAGTCCAGATTCACCAGTGGTTCATCAAAAAGACAAAGCGTTGGCTCCTTTACCAGGGCACGGGCGATGGCGACACGCTGTCTCTCGCCACCGCTTACAAAGCCGGGCAATCGATCAAGTAACTTCTCAATTTTAAGGAAAGAGGCGACCTCCAGAACCTTTTTGCGAATTGCCTCTTCACCTAAACCCTTCAATCGAAGTGGGCTTGCAATATTTTCAAAAACACTCATGTGAGGATATAAGGCAAAGTCCTGAAAAACGAAGGCAACGTTTCTCCTCTGAGGCGGTACAAGCGTTACATCCTGGTCGCCAAAGAAGACTTCGCCTTCCTCGGGAATTTCAAGTCCAGCAATAACACGTAAGAGGGTAGTCTTCCCTGCTCCCGGCTCCCCAAGAATGCAAAAAAAGGATCCTTTGGGAACGCGGGCACTGATTTCCTGAAGAGCTACTTTTTTTCCAAACCGCTTCGTCACATTTTGAATCCGTACTTCTTCCATACCGCCCCACCTAACCTCGAAGGTAAATTTTCACCAGGTACTTCCGGAAGAGCACAAGGATAATAATAGAGGGAATAATGGCCAGCACTGAAAGAGCTGCAATCTGGTTCCACATGATTCTCATACCACGGCGAAGGCTTGGCAAATAGGCCGTATAGAGGATAACGTTCCTTCCTCCAAGGAGATACGCTATGATGAATTCGTTCCAGATGAAGATCCAGCACAGGGCGACAGTCGCAGCAAGACCCGAGCCAATAAGGGGGAGCACAACACGACGTACCGTCTGCCAGAAGGAATAGCCGTCAACGTAGCTTGCTTCTTCAATACTCCTTGGGAGAGCGTCCATAAAGCCCTTCAAGAGCCACACTGCAAGGGGAAGGTTGAAGGCAGTATAGGTGATAATCAGGGCAAAGTACGTATCAAGGAGCCCAAACCGCTTCCACATCCAGAAAATGGGCAAAAGGAAAGCAATTGGAGGAAACATACGCACCGTTAGAAGGTTAAACTGTGCTCCCTCGTTGGTGAGAGGGGTAAAGGGATACCGCGAATACGCATAGCTTGCCATGGTTCCAAGGACAACAGCAATAGCAGTGGAGACTGCTGCGACCACAAGACTATTGAACAGGGCAACCCTTCCTGTGCCCTGGAAGATGAAGCGATAGGCATCAAGGATGAAGCGGGTAGGAATGAAAGATGGGGGAACCTTGTAAACATCGCCGATTTCTTTAAAAGATGTATTAACGGTCCAATAGATGGGAAAGAGAATAAAAATCCCGTACACAACAAGGGCGGTGATCCCCAGGCCTCTACCCCAGTTAATTTTCTTTCTCACAGTACCTCACCTCTACTGAGCCTTTGCTAAACGCCAGAAAATAAACATTCCCACAACGGCTATGATGCCGAAAATCCAGGACATTGCCGCACCATACCCCACCTTGAAGTATGAAAAGGCGGTCTGGTAGAGGTAAAAGGTAGGGAGCTCTGTAGCAGTTCCTGGACCACCATAGGTCATGATAAAAACCTTGTCCAGAAACTTATAAGAATCCATAAAACGAAGCAAAAAGGCAATGGCCAGTGGCACACGCATATACGGAAGAGTGATTTTGCGAAGAATCAACCACTTAGAAGCACCATCAAGCCTTGAGGACTCATAAAGGCTTTCAGGAATAGAAATCCTGGCAGCATAAGCAATGAGCAAAGGCAGAGCAGTCCACTGCCAGATATCTACAATCATAATAGTCGTGAGCGCCAGCTCCCTTGAGCGCCACCCTATCGGATTTAAACCAAGCCAAATCAAGATGTTATTAATCGTACCCGTATCGGTAATAAGAAGAGTCCACATCTGAGCCGCAACCGCTTCCGCCATCATCATGGGTAACAAAAAGAGCACAAGTAGAAAGGTACGCAGGCGCTCCGAGCGAACGTATTCCACAAGAGCCAGAGCTATGGCAGTTCCCAGCACAAGTTGAATCGTTACTCCTACTCCCGAATAATACAGCATCCGCAAAAGGGCACCTATGAAGCGCTCATCCCGAAAGACGTTTATGTAATTCTGGAGCCCCACAAACGTCCGCTCAGGAGAGATAGTGGGATTCCAGTCGTGAAAGGAAATATAGATAGCCCACAGAAGCGGAAAAATCACCACCACCCAAATCAGAAGTTGAGGCGGGATCATGAGATAATAAGGTGTTTTTGGAATTCTTTTTGACTCCTTACCAAACATGGCCGGTCCCCCTTCGTTAGCAAAAGGCCGGGCAGGCCTCAAAAACTCACCAGAATCCTAATTCTCTTCCAGCCCGTAAGAACTCCTGATAGTACTCTTTCTGTTTCTCTTTCCCCAGTTTGTCCCGAATGGCTTCCCACTCTTTAGCCGCATTTTCAATAGCCTCTTCAGGACTAACCTCGCCACTCATAGCCCGCTGCACCCAACGAGACAGAGACTCAGTGTACTCAGTTGCACCAGGCCAGTTAATTTCCGGGAACGCAACTTTAAGGTTAGCAAGGCCTCCATCCAGGTGTTTACGAGCTTCCTCAAAGGTAGAGAAGGTGGGATTGTTTTCTGGCCAATCCGGAGCCACATCCCGGAGCGGATTTGGCTTGGTGTATTGCATGGCCGCTTCGTCAGTGAAATGAGAATACAAGTAGGGATCCATCCCACAGTAGGTGTCAGCTACAGAGTAAATGCTATACACGGGGCTTGAAACACGTAGCATGACGTAGAATGCCGCTTCCTTTACCTTATCGGGAAGGTTCTTCGGAATAATCCAGTATCGATTGTAAGGAGCCATTGCACGATGGGTAACCTTTCCAGTAGCAGGATCACGATATCCAGGTATCAGGGCATTTGCTACGTCGCCTTTAACCTCGGGCTGACCCATCTGACCCCATTCGTTGATATCAATAAACCAGATCTGAAACGCTACCTTCCCTGCCAACCAGTAGTCGACCGTTTCCGTAAAGCCAAAGTTCGCCACTCCAGGAGGACAGTAGGGCGCTGTTTCAACCATCTTCTTCATTGCTTCGATGGCCTTATCTCGAGGCCACAGAGCATGCTCCATGTCTTCGCTAAAGTACATCACACCGTAGGATGCAGCAATGTCAAAGTAAAATGCTGCTCCATCAGGTGGTAAAAGCCACCACATGGTCGGGTACATATCTTTCGGCAGAACTTCCTTAAAGAACTTGCAGAGATCCACGTAATCATCCCAGGTTTCAGGAGGCTGGAGATCCTTCCCGAACTTCTCTTTGAACATCTTCTGGTACTCCGGGTTTGTGAAAAGAGATATGCGGTAGTTGAAAAGGTGAATGTCCCCGTCGAAAGGTATTGCCCAGTAATGGCCACCCCACTTCATGTAAAACTCTCGGTACGTCGGAATAATATCGTCGAGATATTTTTTAACGTCTTCTGGGTCGTACATGTCAAAATACTTGTCAAGGGGCTCAATCAATCCTGTGAGAGCAAAATCAGCAATGAAACGGGGGTTAATTTCAACAATTTGCCAGCTCGGTTTTCCTGCCAAGAGGTCACCCATGACTTTCTCTCGAAGCTTCGGCAAGTCCACCATTTCGGTACGTTCAATTTTGACGCCACATTCTTTCTCAAGGAGTGGAGCATACCATTCAAGGATTCTCCCAGCACCTGAGTCGTGAATGGCTCGAAGCGTGATACCACTGAAATCAACGTCGGGGTTTTTCTCGCCAGGGGGGAGAAAGAGCTTGATCTTCGCATCACCCAGGGCCACAAGGGACATAACAAGAAAACCCACTACAAGCACTACGCACCAGCTTCTCCTCATCTCTTGACCCTCCTTCAAAGTGCTTTATTTGCCTGCCCGGCCTTGAATCTCAAACCTCTTATGAGAAAAGGGCTTTCCTTACAACCTCATGAACCAAAGCAGCATCCATCACCTCCTGGGCCTTAACAAGGTTCTCAACATCAACCTTCTCAAGAACATGAAGTAGATCCAGGGTATTTCGAACACAGAGTTCAAGGGCCTTTTCTGGAGCTATGCGATATGGAAAGATGTCAAAACCAAGGTATCCGGAGTATTCCCATTTTCGAAGATAGAAGAGAAACTCAAGCGTTTCGTAGACATTGATACTTCCAGCGATAAGATCGTCATCCCACTCACGATAAGCGTCGTTGAAATGCACGTTAAAAAGTAAACCTTCTTTTGCCAGAAAGGTCACAACTTCGCCTGGGTTCTCCTTTGCCATGAGTGCGTGACCAAAATCAATGGTAACTCCAAGGTTTTTTCGATTAAGGGTCTTGGCAATGTATGCTGCTCGAAAAGCATTTCCCACAAAAAGGTACTGCCGAGGTTCTTTCAGTTTGTACTCCAAACTAATGCGTACCTGAGGAGCATAATCAGCAATTTCGGAGATAGCCTCAAGAAGAAGATCCCAACCCCTGTTGTAGTCAACCTGAAATGGATAATCAAAACCATCGACACCAAGCCACAGCCCTACAGTTGAACAGCCTATAGTGCCAGCCTGGTCAATGGCCCTCTTAGCTGCATCAATGGCTTCCCGACGTAGCTTCTCATCCCTGTTCGTAAGAGCACCTCGCTGCCATTTTGGAAAGGAATGGGTGTTTACATTAAGGCAACTCACTGCAATTCCAGAATCGCTGAGGATTTTTTGAACTTCTTGAGGAGAAATGCGCAAGAATTCGTCATCGAAAAGCTCGATTGCCGTAACCTCAGAGATCCTCTTCACTCGCTCCAAACGCCCCTTAAAATCAAGGGGCTCTTCATACCCTTGCGGCAAAAAGCGGTCTGCTACTCCTCCCATACACCAGATACCAACTGAGAACTTAGGAGTAAACAAAATTTTCTCCTCCTTTCCCGATAAGTTTAACTTTGCTTTTCCGGTTGCCCGTAATACGCTTCCTTTCCATGCTTTCTGAGGTAACGCCTGGTTAACTCTTCTTCAGGCATTCCTCTCTGGAGGGGGTTGAGTTGCAGAGTAATATAGGCAAGACGAGCTACCTCTTCGAGAACAGCACTATGGAAAACCGCTTGCTTTGCATCTTTCCCCCAGGTGAAAGGACCATGAAAGGCGACAAGCGCTCCAGGCACTTTTTGGTAATCTCTCCCCTGAAAGGCCTCAACGATAACCTTTCCAGTATTCTTCTCGATCTCTAAGGATTCCTCAGGAGTCAAGGGACGAGTGCAGGGAATGTCCCCAAAAAAGTAGTCGCTGTGCGTGCCTCCAAGGCAAGGAATGCTTCTCTGGGCCTGAGCCCAGGCAGTAGCCCACGTAGAATGAGTATGGACAACACCACCGATCTCGGGGAAGTGCTTATAAAGAAAAAGGTGCGTGGGGGTATCAACCGAGGGACGAAGAAACCCTTCAACCACATTCCCCTCAAGGTCAACAATAACCATGTTTTCGGGCGAGAGCTCTTCGTAGGGTACTCCACTCGGTTTGATGACTATAAGACCCTTTTTACGGTCAATTTGACTTGCATTTCCCCAGGTGAACAGCACAAGCCCATACCGTTGCAAATTCATATTCGCTTCATAGACTTCCTTTCGCAGATCTTCAAGCATGATTACCCCTCTCCCCGGAGACAAGTTGTCCGATCGTTAAGAATCCACAATTCCTGTAAAAACTCTCGAAGTTTACGGTACACTGCAAACCGTTCTCTATAAAACCGCGAGAGCTCCTCCCGAGGCTCAAAGACCTTCTTAATTCCAAAAACCTTTTCCACCGCATCGTATACATCTCTGTACATCCCTACTCCCACACCCGCGAGCATCGCCACACCCAGCGCTCCAAGTTCCTGGTTCTTGGGAACCACCACGCGGGAGTTAAGCATGTCGGCTACAAGCTGACACCAGAAATCACTTTTCGCTCCGCCACCACAGAAACGAAGTTCCGGGAAGGAAAGGGAGAGCGCCCGAAAACAATCAAGAATTGAGAAGGTTACTCCTTCGTAGACAGCTCGTAAAAGGTGGAATTTCGTATGGTGATAGCGAAGACCAAAGAAAACCCCCTGTGCATGGGGATTCAAAAAAGGTGCCCTTTCACCACCTGGACTAATGTATGGAAGAAACATCACACCTTCTGAGCCGGGAGGAACCTCGCTAATCTTCTCCTCAAGAAAAGTGAAAAATTCCCTCCTTGAGAGGTACTGTGATCGATCCTCTCCAAAAAAGTGCTCCAAAAACCAGTCAAGACTCAGAGTTCCCGACATTGTGGCCATTGACCGAAGAAAACTACCCGGAAAGAGATAGGCCACGGAAATGCCTACCTCTTGAGGCTCGAAAAGAAGAGGATCTTTCTCTTCTGTAAGGAAAGCATTAAAGCTGGTGGTTCCAAGAATAGAATATACCTGTCCGGGACGGATTATACCTAAAGCCAACGCGCACGAAGCCACATCCACTAAACCAGCAACCACCGGAGTCCCGGGTTGAAGACCTGTAGTTTCCGCTGCTTCCCTGGTCACAGTACCTGCAATCTCCCAAGCCTTGCGAACAGTCGGGAGAAACTCTCCAGCCTCAGGGATACCGAGAACCTCGAGGATAGATTCCACTCCCCCCCTGAGGGGTAAGGGAAACATAAAGAGATCAGAGAGATCGGTTGAAATCTCGCCCGTCAGTCGAAACTTTATCCAATCCTTCGCGAAGAGAAGGTATCTTGCTCGAGTAAAAACTTCGGGACGATTTTCCTTTAACCAGGCAAGGAGCGTTGCAGGAGAACCGGTGAAGAGGCTATTGCTCGAAAGGCGAAAAACCTCGGATGCTTTTCCTTCTTTCTTCCAGGTATCGAGAAGACCCTTTGTCCGACCATCAATCCAGATAATGGCATTTCCTACCGGCTTTCCTGAGCGGTCGATGAGCCAGCAGCCCGTCCCCTGGCCAGAAACACCAACAGCAGCAATTTCACCCCCTGTGACACCAGCTCGACTTAGGCACTGGGAGATGGCAAGACACACAGTCTCCCAAACACTGTTCATGTCCTGCTCTGCAAATCCCGACTCTGGAGTAAGAATTGGAACAGCCTGAGCCGATTCTGCCAGCACTGCTCCAGAACTCCTAAAAAGTACAGCTTTAACGCTGCTTGTGCCCACATCAACACCGAGCAGCAGTTTCTCCATGCGGCAGGCTTTCCTCCTCCTCGAAGTAGAGTACTGCTTTAACAATCCTCGAATTCTCTCGAAAATCCTGAAAAGCCCTTTCGAACTCGGAAAAAGGATACCGAACAACGGGGATTTGCCGAAAGATGTCTCGTCTTTTTAAAAGCAAAGAAAGTGCCAGACGGGTATCCAGTGGAGAGGCGGAATAGCTCGTTTTGACTGTAAGGTGAGAAAAATACAGGTAGAAAATGTCAACACTTAGTTCGCTTCCTGGAGGAGATGGAGCATAGATAAGAACAGTCCCTCCCCTGTCGGCTACTTCCACAGCATCGTTAACTACGGAGGGGAATGGAGGGGTCACAAAAACAATATCGGCAAGACCCCATTCCCTTTTCAACAACCGAAGAGCTTCCTCGGAGGCGTCAAAAACTCTATCCACCGCGCTTAGAGACCGGGCAATTTCCCTTCGATAAGCATTAGGCTCAATAACGACGACTGAGGATGCTCCAAATTCCCGGGAAAGTATAGCAAGAAGCAGACCATTAAACCCTGCGCCAAAGATTGCGGCCCTCTCTCCAATCCTAAGGGATGCCCGTTGTACCGCTTGAATACAACATGCCAATGGCTCAATAAACGTTGCTTCAATAGTCGAAAGAACTTCAGGGATCCTTATCAAGCCCTTGCGCACGTTCTCCCCGGGAACCCGAATGTACTCGGCAAACCCTCCCGGATCTATGGAACTTTTCCGAAAAGCATCGCACATCGAGTAATCTCCCTTTTTACAGTAACGACAAACCATACAGGGTACATGGTGATGAACAAATACCCTTTCACCTACCGTAAACTCTGAAACTTTTCTCCCTACCCTGGTAACCTTCCCCACTGCCTCGTGGCCGAAAAATGATGGTGCCTTAGGTTCACGATACCAGTCGAGAATATCGCTGCTGCAAATTCCACAGGCTTCAGTCTTTACCAAAACCTCGTCTTCGTCAATTTCTGGGATGGGAACCTCTTCGGCTCGTACTACTCCTCTGCTATAGTAACGCAATGCCTTCATAGCAGTCCTAAACCCCTTAGGTGATCCTTATTCGGAATTACACAAAGAAAGGCAAAAAGATCCTCGCCAGCATTGAAAAACTGATGAACTTCATTTCCTGGTATGTACACAACGTCCCCAAAACCTAACTCGTAGAACATTTCTCCAAGTCGAACTCTTCCCCTGCCTCGCAACACAAAGACTCCATGGTCATGAGGATGTCGGTCAAGAATCGTTTGCCCTCCAGGTTCTAATTCGAAATACCGTACGGCAAAAAAGGGGGCTCCTTCATCCCTACCTATGAGCCATTGTACACTTACCCCCTTAGGATCAGAAGGTCTGTTACCGGAGGGGTAGATTTTTCTCTCTACACCTTGCCACAACCACCGCTGTTCCTCAAGGAGAAACTTATGAATAACTGCCATCCCAAGACTATCTCCTTTCTCTCTAAGGCCGCAGGAGAACCTTAATCGCCCTTTTCTCACGAACCAAATTAAAACCCTCGCGCCATCTTGTTAACGGAAGAACACGGGAAATAAGCGATCGGAGAGGTAACCTTGTTTTTTCTAAAAAGGCAAAGGTTTTGTGCCAGCTTGACGAGGTTTGTGTTCGTGAGCCGGTAAGGACAATTTCAGAAGAGAAAAGAAACCGGTCGAAATCAACATTCACTTCACGATGAAGTATTCCCATCTGGACAAACATCCCCCGTTTCCGTAGAACCGAGAGACCACTCTGAACCGCCTGGGGAGCTCCTGAGCACTCAAAGACCACATCGGCCCCATATGGGCTCAGAACGTTTCGTACCACCCCCTGAACGTCCGAAAGAGTAAAGTCCACTACCTGGTCTATATTGCCCAGGAGCGCTACGCGAAAACGCTCTTCGTCTCCTGGGCCTCCAACAAGGAGAACCCTTGCCCCCAGTGCCTTGGCAACCCAGCTCACCAAGATTCCCAGCGGTCCTGGACCAAGCACCACTACTTTCTCGTCGCCCTTAAGCCCTGCCTGTTCAATAACCCCCCGCACAGCACAAGCAAGAGGCTCAAGAATGGCGCCTTCCTCAAGGGAAAGAAAATCAGGAAGTCTGTGTACAGCAAAACTCGGAACCACGATATACTCAGCAAAAGCCCCGTCTGCGCTGGACCCAATTCCTTTCCTCTCGGGGCAGAGATTGAATAACCCCTCCTGACAATAGAGACAATGCCCACATCGGTACACTGTGGTTTCGGAGGTCACAAGGTCTCCAACATGGATCCCCTGGACCTTTTCTCCAACCTCCACCACAACCCCGGAAAACTCATGCCCCAAAATCACCGGGGGACGCAACGAAGCAATACCATAAACGTCTGTGCCACAGAGCCCGGCAAAGAGAACACGGATCTTTACTCCCTCATCACCGCACCGGGGCTCCGGAACATCCTTAAGGCAAACACTTTCTTTGCTCTCGTTCTCTTGAACCAGAGCCAACATATGGGTTGTCAGGGCGTCATGATAACCTTAATGGCGTTTTCCAACCTCTTTTCCGATACCTCAATTGCCTTTTTCCATTCCGAGAGAGGAAAATCGTGAGTATTAATCTTGTCAGTCTTCACCAAGCCCGTCGCGAGATACTCTATAGCCAGAGGATATGTTCGAAGACCAAGATGCCCCCCTACGATTTCAAGTTCCTTGATATCACTAATAACACTGAAGTCAATGCAGGTTTTCTCGGCAAAAACTCCAAATTCTACCAATCTTCCTCGTTTGCGAAGCATGTCAACAGCGCTTTCAACCGCTTTCGGAGAGCCACTGGCCTCAAGGACCACATCACAACCAATGCCGTGAGTAAGGTCCTTCACGGCTCCGACAACATCTTCTTTCGCAGGATTCAGAACCACGTCGGCTCCCAACTCTCGAGCGACCTGCAAACGGTGGTCAACGACGTCAACGGCGATGATTTGCCGAGGGTGTTTGAGACGGGCCACCTGAAGCATAAAAAGTCCGATAGCGCCTAAACCCATCACAACAACGGTATCTTCAAGTTTTATATCTCCACGCTCTACCCCATGAATAGCGCAAGCCAGGGGCTCAATACTTACTCCAACCTCTGGAGGAAGATCGCGAGGAACCTTCCAGACGATGGACCCTCTGGGATACTTCATATATTCAGCCCACCCCCCATCAGGTCCAGAAACGCCAAAAATAGCGTGGACATCACAAAGATTGTACAGTCCCCTCCGACAGTAATAGCACTCTCCACAGGGAACAATTTGCTCAGCGATAGCTTGGTCTCCTATTTCAAGCCCGTATTTTTTCTCCGCTCCCTTCCCCAGCTCCACTACTTCCCCTATGAATTCGTGCCCAGCGATAATGGGGGCATGATCATAGACAACCTTGCTAAAGTATGCTTTCCCGTGAAAAATCTTCGGATCCGCAGCACAAATACCACACTTGTGGACCCTGACCAGCACCTCTTCATCCCCTACAACAGGCATCGGTACATCTTCATACCGAAAGTCTTCCTTTCCATATACAACGACGGCCTTCACCTTCTCACCCCTTTCTAATCTCGAAACACAATACCATCAAGAGAGAAGATACGTATTTTGTCGCCCGGGAAACCAACAAAGACTTTCTGTCCCTCCTGGATATCTCCCCGAGGAAACGCTTTTGCTCTTATTTCTATTTCCTCTCCAATGCGAATATGGAAAATCTCCCTTCCTCCAATAAACTCGACGAAAACACACAACCCTTCTATCGAACAGTTCTTCTCTCGAGTAGGAGAAATTAACACATACTCAGGGCGAATTCCAACTATACATTCAGAGACACGTCGTTTTTGCAGGAGATATTGCAACGCCGGCAAAGTGATCTCGAATCGCTCTGGTCCAATCCTCAGATATATTTGTTTCTCTTCTTCTACCTTAGCACGAAGAAAATTCATACCAGGATTCCCGAGAAACCACCCTACAAAAGTACTTTCAGGAAACTCATAAACAGTATCCGGATCATCGTACTGCACCAGTTGGCCATCTTTCATAACCGCTATTTTATCCGCAAGGCTCATGGCTTCTGATTGATCGTGGGTTACGTAAACAAAGGTTTGACCCACTTCTCGGGAAAGATGCTTAATAAGACCCATAAGCTCCGCCCGCGCCGTTGCATCAAGATTGGTTAAAGGCTCGTCAAAGAGGAATACTTTAGGTTTTCGAATAATAGCTCGCCCGATAGCTATTTTTTGTCGAAGGCCCGGGTCGATGCTACTTGCTTTTCTCTGGAGTACGTTCCCTGGTATTTTTAATTGTTCTACAACGAGTTCTACCCGCTTACGGATTGTGGCTGAATCTAATCCTTTCCCCCAGAGAGGAAGGGCAAGGTTTTCATAAAGAGAAAGATGTGGATATACCGTAGGAAACTGGAAGACCATTGCTACGTCACGTTCACTCGCTCGCAGAGGTGTCACATCTTCGCCATCAAAAAGAACCCTCCCCCTCGTTGGTTCCTCAAGTCCAGCAATGATACGCATGGTCGTTGTCTTGCCACAACCCGAAGGACCCAAAAGACACACAACCTTTTTATCATCGATAACCATGTTCAACTCTTTAACAGCTTCAACCGTACGGTTGAACACCTTCGTCACTCCCTGCAATTCTATTCTCGCCAATTCTACGAGCCCCCTTTGCCCAAAAACGAACCGTCGAGAGAAGAGTAAAACAACATTTTTTCCGGCTGGATTCCCATCTTCACATTCTCATCCAAGCCCGGCCGGCAATTCCTTTCGGCAAGGATACGGACTATCTCCCCATTCTCTCCCACCCGAACGTAAATAACGCTCTCCGAGCCGATAACATCAACCACAAAAACGCGGCCCACAAAAACAACCCCTCTGAAATCCTCTCCAACCAATGCAATGTCCTCGGGCCGGAAGGTACACACAGCCTTTTTATCGCGAGGAATACCAACTAAGGCGCATTTTACGGAAAAGAGAGGACAGGAAAAGATGCCCCCGGAGATTATCTCGCCAGGGACAACATTTGCCTGAGGAAAGCCAAAGTGCATCATGGTAAAGAGATTAGCCGGTTGACGATATACTTGCCTTGTATCCCCTGATTCTACAACTTTTCCCCCGTTGAGAATAATAATTCTCTCCGAAAGGGAAAGAGCTTCTACTGGGTCTCCAGTAGCATAAATAATAGTTTGCCCGAATTCCCTTTGAAACCTGCGAAATTCCCCACGCATATCCTCACGGATCTTGTAATCTAAGTTCGTCAGCGGTTCGTCAAAGACATAAATGCTGCTTTCTTTTACCAACCCTCTGGCAATAGCAACTCTTTGCTGTTCGCCGCCCGAAAGCTGTGCAGGTTTCCTGTCAAGAAGCTTATCAATCTTCAGAAAACGAGCAACTTGCAAGACCTTTTCCCGAATCGTCGCTTCAGGATACTTTCTCAATCGAAGGGGATACGCGATATTTTGAAAAACGCTCATATGAGGGTAAAGAGCAAACTCCTGAGCAATATAAGACACATTTCGCTCCTTAGGAGGAGCAAAGGTCATGTCCTTCCGACCTATAAATACTTCACCACTGTCGGGAACTTCAAGGCCGGCAACAATTCGCAACAACGTGCTCTTCCCTGCTCCAGGAGGACCGTAGATACAAGTAAAGGTCTGGTGAGGAAATTCTGCATCTACACCGTCAAGAGCAGGGACTACCCCAAACTTCTTTCTAACAGCCTTCAACAGAACTTCCATACTATCCTCCTGCTACAACCACTTATATATATGCGGCACAGCACCAACACTTATGAAGACAATAGCAAGAAAAATTGCCAAGCCTATCAGAAACACTCGAAAAGCATGTAACCAGTTTGCCTTAGGATCAAGGTTTCCCATGATAATCTGGAGCAGGGCTCCACAAATTAACATAATGAATCCAACTCGATACACCTGGAAGGATACTCCTTGTACACTACATACTACGCCCCCCGAAATAAGGAGAATCGAAAGCGCCGTGATAACCTTATAAGGCGTTATCCCTGTCAAGACCAACTCCTCCTCTATTGGTTACCGTTTCACCGTTCCAAAGGTCAGACCGCGGATAAGATACTTTTGCAGCCAAAAGATAATCACGAGAATTGGTGATACAAAAACCGTCGAAAGAGAGGTAACATACTCCCAATCAACCCCCTTGTCTGTGTAAATTCCCACCGCAATCTGGGCTGGAATGGTGCGCGTCTCAATACCAGTAAGGATGTAGGCAAAGAGAAACTCGTTCCAAACAAAGATAAGATTAAACAACAAAACACTTACTAGGGCAGGACCAAGCTGTGGCAGCACCACGCTGAAAATCGTACGAGGTACGGATGCACCATCACTCAGCGCCGCATCATCAAGGTGCCTGGGTACTTCATCTATGAAGCTCTTAATCATCCACATCGAAAAGGGGACACTAAAAGCAGTATACAGGAGAATCATGCCTTGATAGGTGTTCACCAGTTTTAACATCCGGTAAAGAAGGAACATGGGAATGACCACTACTGCTGCTGGCATCATGCGAAAGGAAAGGATAAGAAACATGACAAAATTCGATCCCTTAAAAGGCATACGAGACACTGCATACGCAGCAAAAATGGTCAATACCATTGCCAGAAGGACACTAGCAAAAGAGATGAAAGCGCTATTGAGAAGTGTCTGGAAGAAATGTCCTCTCTGAAAAGTATATAAGTAATTCTCCAAACTCGGCTTAAAAATAAACTTTGGAGGTATAGAGAAAATATCGATTCTACTCTTAAACGACGTTAATATAAGCCAAACGGAGGGAAAAGCATAAACACAGGTTACAATGATAGCCACTATGGTAAGCACAAAGGTTCGCCGCCGTTTCTTACGTTCTCTAAGGAAAAACGTACTCTCTACGGGCACGGATTAAACCTCCCTTTCTCCTTGCTTAGGTATAAGCATAAGATAAATGCTGGTAAAAGCAATCGAAATGAACAACATGACAATGGCCAAAGAGGAAGCCTTTCCAGTATTGAAAAAAATGAAAGCCATACGATACAGTGACATACTTAAAACTTCAGTCGTGTTTCCAGGACCTCCTCCCGTCATAACAAAGATGGTATCGAAAGTCTTAAAAGCATCAATGGTTCGGAGAAGAATACCAAGGGTAAAGACGGGACGAATCGCAGGAAAGACAACATGGCGAAATCGTAACCACCAGGAAAGTCTGTCAATCTCCGCAGCCTCAAGAAGATGCGTCGGTACCGCTTGAAGTCCAGCAAGACACATAAGAGCCATAAAGGGAGACCACATCCATACGTCGACAGCAAGCACAGCGGGAAAAGCCCAACGAGCTTCTTCAAGAAATTGAATGGTAATTCCAAAAAACTTCCGAAGAAAATAGTTGATAATGCCCCAGTGAGGATCGTACATAAACCGAAAGAACACACCAGAAGCAACCGGAGCTATCATCATCGGGGCAAAAAGGATTGGGAGCATGATTTTCTTCCCCCGGACATCCTGGCTATCAAAGAGAAAACCCAAAGCAAACCCAATCACGATCTCCAAGAAAACAGCAATAAGAACATAAGAAAAGGTGATTCGAAAACGATCCCAAAAGTAGCGATCGTTAAGAAGACTTAAATAGTTGTTCAGACCCAGGTAACGAGGTGGAATTCCGGAAACAAGGTTAAGCTTGTAGAAGCTCATCCCTAAAACCCAGAGCAATGGTACCAAGTTCCACGCGACCATGAATACGAGAACAGGCAGAAGAAATCTCCACCGCCACTGTGTAAGGTATGTTTCCCTGCGCAAGAGAGAATCTCCTCCCCTTCATGGGGGGCGAGAAATACAACTCACCCCCCTGTCTCTACCGTTTTCGATTATCTCAGTCCTTTAAGAACCCCCACTCCCGCAGGATTTCCTCCTGCCGACGTGCTACATTATCCATGGCAGTCTTAGCATCCTTAATTTGCCCAGATGCATAGGCCGTCCATTCTTCCTGCTGTACAAGAAGGAGTTCGGCATAACAAGGAAGGTGCCAGAAATCACGGCCACCAGGAATCATGTCCACATATGCTCTATTCCAGGGATTCAGATTTTTGAACTCTTCTGTGTCGATGATCGTCCGGATAACCGGGTTTCCACCCTCTTTAGCAAAGGCCCACTGTGCCTCGTCAGTGTACCACCACTTCAAGAAATCGATGGCCTCTTTTTTATGCTTCGAATAGTTACTAATAACCCAGGGCTGTCCTCCCAGACAGTAGACTCTACGTAAGTTTCCGTCTTTATCCCGCTTTCCAGGAGGCATGACAACCATCACTTTGTCCGCAACCTTAGAAAGCGCGGGATCAAAAATTGGCTTACCAACAGCTGCCCAGGTAAGAGTGGAAAATACCTGACCCTGCGCCATCGCGTTGATACACTGGTCAATACCGTAGGTAACTGCGCCAGGGGGTTGGTACCTAAGGAGCTTTACATAGTATTCTAAGGCCTCAATAGCTACATCCGAATTCATGATGCCATCCACTTTGTAAGTGTTCCAGTCGATAATATCCCCACCCCAAGTCCATATAAAGCTCATAACATGGTCAGAAATAAAATCGTATTCCTTTGAGTATTCAGCAGCAAAACCGTAGAAATTCTGATCCGGCCTTGTAAAGAACTCTATGACTTTTTCGAAAGTTTCCCAATCGAGATTGCGGAAATCCTCGTATGTCTGCGGAAGATCAAAACCATATTTGGCTTTGAAATTCGCACGCTCTGTAGGATCTTCAAGAAGATCTTTTCGAACATAGAGGACTAAATCGTCTCCCTCTTGTGGAAGACCCCAGTATTGATCGCTTCCATCTGGGTAGGTCATATAAGCAGCTCGATGCTCTGGGTACATGTTTTCCACAGCTTCCTTAAGCTTTGGGTCAGATTCGATAAGTTCGTTAAGCTGCATAATGTGGCCACCGGTAGAAAAGGCACCAAGCCACTGACTATCAACAATGACAATGTCATAAGCATCGGAGTGAGCGGCAAACGCAGCGGCGGCCTTTTCATAAAGGGCGGTAAAGGGAGCAAAATCTGCCTTAATATCAACACTGTAACCTAAATTCTTCTCCGCATATTCGTTGAAAAGCGGTGCAAGCTTAAGAGCTAATTCGCTGGGATACCACCCTCCGATTCCCAGAATTCTTAAGGTAACCTTTTCCTGAGCGGTTGCAACCGACACACTCCATACCAACAAAGCGACCAAACAAACTACTGCCCAAATCCCCTTCTTTCTCATCCTTTTCACCTCTCTCAAAGCTCTCAAAGAACTTAAGAATTTTACAACCTGTTTTTAAAAATCCTTGTCTTTTTATCTCTCACCCCCAATTTGAGAAATTGCTCAATAACGAAAGTTCTATTCCTGGCTACATTCTCTCTATAGGAAGAAAATTTGTCAAGAGCTTATATAGGTTTGATAGCGCCAATTCATTGTAAAGACGTTCCTTAAAATCCTTTCTGCTTCTGAACTCTCTCATCGTGGGTTTCTCCTCCTCAACCTCACCCATCCAGATTACAGTCCCTCATATCACAGGAACCCAGGACATACTCTGTACCAGGGCTTTGAGGGTCATACGGAGAGTACTCACCGGTTCTCGCATCACCGGGATGGTGTTTTACGGTTTCAGGGGAAAGGGCGAAGGGAGGAAGTCTACGCTTTTGGGCTCTCAGAACGTCGCGTCACACTGAGCACCGTTGAATTTCGGAGCTCGGAAAGATATCTGCAGCCTACTCTTCTCCTTCCCCATTTTATGGGGCGAGGGGAAAACCTCGCCAAGAAGAGAGGCCGCCCACCTTGGAACGGCGGTAAGTTCCCGGTTTCTGAGGAGGATGTTCTTCCTGGGGGAAGGACCAGGGCTTCCAGGAAAGGTCAATCCCCCTCTTTTTTCTTAAGCCAATCGGGTCATCGAGGAATTGCCGGCATCCTTGGGCTGACAGGGGTGCTCCAATCTTTCCTGCAGATGACCCGGAAAGAGGCCCTGCTTTTTCCCAGAAGATTCCCCTCTTTGGCTTCAAGGACAACCTACCCGAGACTTCCAGAAAAACCCGCAATACTTCCCTTATGGCTTCACGACCACCTTGAGGTACGGCCCCTTTTGAATTTCCCGGAGCATCTCGGGGAGTTCCTGGAGAGCGATGACCTTCGAAATGTACGCTTTGCCATCGATGCGTCCTGCACCCATAAGGTCAAGGCAGGTACGGATGTGGGCGGTGGTGGCCCCTGAGGTCCCGTGGATGAAGAGCTCCTTGTAGTGGACCGTGTTGCCATCGACCTGGACCATACGGTCGTCCTTGGGAAGACCTCCGAAGAAGTTCACCCGTCCCCGGGGGGCAGCAAGTTCCACCGCCTCTTCCTGGGCCTTACGGGAAGATGCAGCAACGATGACCACATCAGGGCCAATCCCCTGGGTTTCCGCAAGGACAACCTCTCTCAGGTTCTCCTTTGCAGGGTTTATGAGCCGGTCGGCACCGAAGCGCTTCGCCTCGGAAAGGCGGGCTTCTTGAATCTCGGCAACGAAAACCCTCGTTGCTCCGAGGACCTTAGCAAGCGCCACGTGCATGCATCCCACAGGTCCTGCACCGATAACCAGAACGCGGTCGCCCAGTCCCACCCTGGAGAGGAGCTGACCGTTCAGGGCACAGGCCATGGGCTCGGAGATCGCCGCTTCCTCAAAGGAAAGGTTTTCGGGGAACTTCACGAGATTCCCCCGCCGCACAGCCTTCTCCGGCACAAGGACGTACTCGGCAAACCCTCCGGGGTAGTAGTACCCAAAAGCCTCGGTCCTCTCCTTGAAAACAAGGCAGAGGTTCGTGAGTCCCCGCTGGCAAAAGAAACACTGCCCGCAGGAGACAATCGGGTCCACCACAACCCGATCCCCTATCTCGTACCCCTCCACGCCTTCTCCCTTCTCGGCAATAACCCCGGCAATCTCATGGCCGAGAATCTGGGGTCCGGTAATCGCCCGGTGGCCAAAGTGGAAAATGCGAACATCGGTCCCGCAGATGGCACACGCCTCAACTTTCACCAGAACGTCCCCTTTCCCCACCTGAGGAACCGGTCGTTCCTCAACCCGAAGATCCAGGGGTCCGTAGAAAACTGCCGCTTGCACGTTCCATCACTCCTTTTGTAAGCGTCGCCAGAATTCGTACCAGGAGATGATTCGTTCCCCCAGAGGGCTTGCAGGGGGAATACCACAGAACTCCTCAAGAAGAGGAAAAAGGCCTTTTTCCTTTACCATCTCCTGAAGCTGAACCGCCTCGGGATCCCCATGCCAGTCATAACACAGGGCGGCAGCGCACACGCAGGCGATGTACTCGGGGAATACCCCCTCTTCAAGGCAGAGCAGAGCACTCCCGATAAGGCGCTCAGAAGGAGCGAGCTTCCGAAGGGGATCCCGGGCAACCCGGTGCACGGTATCCCGAAGGAGGGGATTCCCAAAGCGTACCCGGATGTCTTCCCGGATCCTCCTGTGCTCTTCCCGGTCAAGGTCGGGGAACCGGCGAAAGAGCGCCTCGGTTGTCTCATCCAGAGCCTTCTCAAAGACTTCGTTAATCAGGGGGTCAGAAAACCCCTCGTGGACGTAGGTACGACCCCTCAGGTACCCGAGGTACGCCAACGCGGCGTGACCGAGATTGTGGGTGTGGAGTTTCCGGAAGAACTCGGCTTCGAAGTTCACCACCGGTTTCATGCTCCGAACGCAGGGCGGAAGAGCCCGCAAGGCCCTGGCATCATAAGGAAATTCACGGTACGCATCGGCAACCACAAGGAGGGGATCCTCAAGCTCCGGGAACGCTTCCCGTGACGGAACCATACGGGCCACACTCGTGGCCACAAAACCGATATGCTTCTCGGCCCATGATTGCTCTTCCCCGGTGAGGTGCTGGAAAACCGCTTTTTTGAGGAAGCTCGAGGCATCTCTGGCATTTTCACAGAGGTAGATGTCAAGAGGTAGCCCACCGCATTCCCGGCGTCTTTTGATTCCCAGAGCTATGAGGGGAGCAAGGCTTTCAAGGTTTTTCACCCCAACCGCAGTTCCGGAGACCTCAGCCTGAGAAAATACCGTAGCAATTGCTTCTGTGTCAGAAGCATGGAGCGCCTGTACCGGACCGATGGAGTACTCGACGGTCTCTTTCGTATACGCATCGAGAATACGGAGGGGATACACTTTCCGGGTGTTGAGGAGGTCGACGAGGTCCTTTCGGACATCGACGAAAACGACCTCGTATCCCGCCTCGAAAAAGAGCTGCGCCATGAATCCCCGTCCGATGTTACCCGCCCCAAACTGCAGGAAAATGCCCAAGGTGCACCTCGAGTCTTTTTTCCTATTGTACGCCCTTTTTCAGTCCTGCGGCAAGGTACTCCTCAGGGGTATCACGAACGATGAGAACAGAAAGCCCAAGACCAGCAAGCATTCGGGCGACTTCGTTCCCCTCGGGGAGGAGATGGTTTCTGGTGACCTCGTTCTGGGCATGGAGAGCATTGATGTGTTCTCGAGAAGCAGTGTGGAGAATGGCAAAGACCCCGCCATCCTTGAGGAAAGCACAAAGGTGCCGAAGAGTCCCCTTTTTGTCCTCGAAATGAGGAAAGGAGGAGTAACAGACGATAGCATCGAAAGTCTCGGCGAACACCACGTCTTTTGCGTCACCGTGAACGTACCGGATACCATCGTCCCCGAATTTCTTCCGGGCTTCCGCAAGCATTGCCTCGGCAATGTCGAGCTCCACGATGAGGGAAGGGGCAAAAAGTTCCCGGAGAAAAGGGACGAGGGCTCCCGTGCCCGAGCCGACATCAAGAATGACACCACCCCGGGCAATGGGAAGTTCCGAAAGCAATGCCCGGAGTTTCCCTTCGGGAACCTCCTGCATGGCGTCCCAGAAGGGAGCTTTCTCGTTAAAGAAGGCGCGGATATCCTGCGACATCCCTCTCCCTCCTCAGAATGAGCGCCGCAAGTCCCGGAACCGCCACAAGCTGGATGGCAATTCCCGGCAGGGAGACCACAAAGAGACTCTGGAGAAGCGATAGCACATTGAAGTCCCTCCCCAGGATGGCAAAGAGCACGGAGTACCCAGAGATTGCCACCGCACGGCCCAGAAGCATCGCTCCAAAAAGCGAAGGAACAATGCCCCACCGGAGGCGACGGAAAAAGAGGGAACTCGCAAGCCCGTACACCCCGAGTTCTCCCATCATGACGAAGAAATTGGGGAAAGGCGGCATGCCGCTTACCAGGAAGTTCACCGGAGGGAGAACCACACCGAGGAGGAAACTCTCTCCACTCCCAAGGAGGAATCCCCCAAGGAACACCGGGATGTGCATGGGGAGGAACACCTGCCCGGGGATACCTGAAAGGTGGCACAACGACGGGAGGACGATGCCAAGGGCAAGGAGCACTGAAGCCCTGGTGAGGTCGCGGGTTCGCAAGAGCACCACCCCTTTGTGGCACGATTATAGAAAATTGTAGCACGAACGCCCGCTGCCTGGAAAGCGGCTCCCTGGTATAATAGGGAACGTATGACGATGCATCTTGTGCGTTTTGGAGTTTCCATGGAAGCGCAGCTCCTTGAGGCGTTCGACAAAACCCTGGCTCAGGAAGGCTTTGCCAACCGTTCCGAAGCCCTGAGGCACCTTGTGCGTCGCTTCGTGAGTGAGCAGCGCCTTGAGCACCTTGAGGGAGAGGTCTTCGGGGCGATCACCATCGTGTACGACCATACGGTCCGGAACTGCACGAAGCGACTCCTTGAGCTTGAGCACGCCTTCCAGGATACCATCGCTTCCACTACCCACGTGCACTGCAACACAAAGACCTGTCTTGAGGTGATGCTCGTGCGGGGGGATGCAGCGTCTGTTGCTGCCCTTGTGCGGAAACTCAAAAACCTCAGGGGTATCAAAAGCTGCCATGTGACCTGCGTGAGTTCCCATGGATGAAAGAATACGATACATTGCGCTTCGCCGGATACTCCTCTACGTCCTTTTCTGCAATCTCGGCGTTGCCCTTGCCAAGGTCCTCTACGGGAAAATGGCGGGGATTGCAAGCATCACCGCCGATGGATTCCACTCTCTCTCCGATGGGGCCTCAAACATCATCGGGCTTTTCGGGCTCGCCTTTGCTTTCCGCCCGGCAGATGCCAGCCATCCCTATGGACACAAGAAGTTTGAAACCTTCGCTTCCCTGGGCATTGCCATGCTCCTTTTTGGCGCGGCTTCAGAAATCATCCGGGAAGTGTGGGCCCGCCTGAGCACATCCCGTGTCCCCGAAATCCGAAGCGAAAGCTTTGTCATCATTGCGGTCACTATTCTTGTGAACACCCTTGTGGTTTTCTGGGAAAAATCGGTAGGCCGAAAATGGCGCAGCGACTTCCTCCTTGCGGATGCCCTGCACACCCAGAGTGACATTTTCGTTTCTCTGGGAGTTTTCGGAACGCTTGTGGCGGTGCGGCTTGGTCTCCCCTGGGTGGATACCCTTACGGCACTCGTCATCGTCGGCCTTATCGTCAGAGCAGGAATTGCCATTATTCGCGAGAGCTCTCGTATCCTCTGCGACGAGAATGTGCTCCATCCGGAGGCCATCGCCCACGTCGTGCAGGGGATTCCCGCAGTCCAGGGGTGCCACAAAATCCGAACCCGCGGACGGGCCGACGACATCCACCTCGACCTCCACGTCCTCGTAGACGAAAACATGTCCGTTGAGGAAGCCCACCGGATATCGGAAGAGGTGGAACAGGCCATCAAGCAGAAATTTAACGGTGTGACTGACGTGACGGTCCACATTGAGCCGACCACCGAAAAGGAGGAACACCAGTGAAGTACCGCATCGATCCGGCGATTCTCGCCTCGTACCCCGGGTATCTCCGGGGCGTTCTCGTCCTCTCGGAGATGGCAAACCACGGCGAGCAGGAAGACGTGGTACGTCTTCTCCGGGAAGCAGAACGCACTGCCCGGGAACGTTACACCCTTGAAACCCTCCGGGACGATCCGAAAATCGCAAGCTGGCGTGAAGCCTTCATGAAGTTCGGGACAAACCCCAACCGGTATCCCCCCTCCATCGAGAACCTCCTCCGGAGAGTCCTCAAGGGGGGTACCCTTCCCTACATCAACACCCCCGTGGCCCTCATGAATACGGTATCTCTCCGCCATGGTCTTCCCTGCGGAGGTGATGACCTGGGAAAAATTGAGGGAGACCTCGTGCTCACCTATGCGCAGGGGGACGAATGGTACATCCCCCTCAACGGTACCGAGCCAGAACCTCCGCAAAAAGGCGAAATCATCCTTCGGGATAGCCGCAAGGTCCTCTGCCGGAAGTGGACCTGGCGACAGGGAGACGCAACGAAAATCACGGAAAGCACCGTATCCGCGGTCATCAACATCGATTGCCTTCCCCCCTTCACGCTTGAGGACCTCGAGGAGATCCTCGCCGAAGCCTCGTCTCTCTTTGCCCGGTACTGCGGCTGTCACGTCACAACGGGTGTCCTGAAGAACGATACCCCGGAACTTGAGATCCCTGTGGTACAATAAGGAAAAGGAGGAGAGCCTATGCGATACGCATTCTTGGCACTGTCTCTTGTGTTCCTCTGGGTTTCCCTCGCCTGGGCCGATGGGGAAGCCCCTTCTTTTGCCCCGTATAGCATTGACGTTCCCGAAGAAGGCTACGCCCAGGTAATGTTCGACCAGGGGTATAACCTCTACCAGGTAGGGAGGAAGGAAGAGGCCATCCAGTTCTTCATCGAGGCCGTCACCACCAAACCCGACTTCGTGAAGGCTTGGATCTGGCTTGCCCGAACCTATCAGGAAGAGGATATGTACGATGAAGCCATCTGGGCCTGGGAAAAGGTGGTGAAACTCGAACCGGAGAACCAGCAGGCCCGGTACTTTCTGCAGAAGGTCCGCAACTGGAAACAGTACGGAAAAGATGCCTGGGAGAACTACGAGCGGGGCATCGTGGCTCTGGAGCGGGGCGAGCCCTACGACGCTATAGAGTACTTCAAAAAGGCTATCGAGGCTAACAAAACATTCGACAAAGCCTACTACTGGCTCGGGATCGCGAGTTTCCGGACCGGCGACTACCACAACGCCGTGTGGGCCCTGGAGAAATACACGGTGCTTCGACCGGACGATGCCACCGGACAGTACTGGCTCAAGGAAGCCCGCTCGCGTCTTCCGAAGGCAAAATAACCGCCACCGCCCGTACTGGGGAGGCAGTTGCGGAGGAAATCTTCAGGGGAAAGCCGAAGAAGAGGATGTCTTTCCCCACAAGGTGAGCGACACCGGTGAGGTTTTCGTAAATCAGCACTCCTGCTTGAAGGAACAGGCGATGCAGGGGGAAGGGTGGTTCGTCAATGCTCTCTGCTTCAACCCCCACTCCTTTCACACCGCAGGCAAGGAGTGCCTGTGCGTCTTCCTCTGTGAGCTTCGGGTTCCCCACAAAGAGGACGATGTCCCCCTCCGCCACGTTGAGTTTCCGAAGTAGCGTCTCCTCAAGAGGACGGGGAAGTCTCTCGGGGTCAAGGGCTCGAGCCCGTCCAAAGAACCGTTCAAGAGCAATAGCTTCTACTCCCCAGGCATCCTTAAAGAAGTGCCGGGGAACATCCACGTGGGTTGCCGCATGCTCTGGAAGGAAAAGCACCTGAGTGGCGAACCCATGGATGTTGTGCTGGTGCCAGGGGAGAACGAGAAAGGGCGGGTCCCCAGAGAAGGAGGACTCCCCCGGAACAAGGGTCCGGGAGAGGTCGACAATCAGGTTTTCAGGCTTTCTGATACGCTGCAATGAACCTCCGAATGGAACGGTCATAGGTACGCTCAACGTCAGGCGGAAAGAAGCACCCCGGGATTTCTCCATGGGCGCGGTGGTACGCCACACACTCACAGCATTTCCCGCGCTTTGTACAGGAAAGGTACGTACAGGTGCACTGAGCAAGGTTTTCTTTCAGGTGACACTCGGGCATACGCGTTCCTCCTTTTCCTCAACGACTTTGGGATCCTTCTGGATGTGCCCTTCATAGAAGAGGTAGGTTCGAAAAATCTCCACGTACATCTTCAATCTATGGTACACCCCAAGGAACGGACCGTACTTTTCCTCCTTGTGGTAGTGCGCAAGACCCCAAAGCGGGACCATCTCGATATTGGCCGCGGTATCATGGGCAAACTTCGTCAGAAAGACCTCAACCCCGAAGCGAGTCCAGGAGAAATCGGGGAGATTCCGTACCCATTTTCCCCGCACCGCCCGTTGCCCGTTGAGAATGGGAAAGAACCGCTGGGCAAGGTCGCTCGATCCCCTTCCCCCCTTGAACACCCCAATCGTCATATCGAGGAACGGATACCGGACGAGGGGCTCAGCTAAAGCCAGAAGATGTTCCTTCTGGAGGTGCAGGAGGTCCGCATCGATGAAGAGGTAGATATCGCTGTCTTTCGTTTCCCGAATGCCAGAAACCAGGGCTTTCCCCTTTCCGAAATTCCTGGGATGGCGGAGGACCAGGACGGGGAAACGGGAGGCCACAGACGCCGTATCATCCTGTGAACCATCGTCGATGACCACCACCTGGTCCACGAAGTCTGCGGCACAGACCACCTCAAGGACTCTTCCAATCCGCGGAGCCTCGTTGTACGCTGGAACAAGAACAGTTATACTTTGGCCGTCAAGCATTGGTCTCACTCTTGCAAAGTGGCGTGAAAGCCTTAGAATATTATACATAAAACGCACGAAAGGGAAAGCCGCTTGCCAGAAACGCGAGAAGAAAAAGTCACCGAATGGCTGAAAAGGTTCTATTATCTTCTCATCCTTGCCCTTGTGCTGTACCTTGTGTACCTTCTGCGGGATGTTCTTGTCCCTTTTGTCCTTGGGGGACTTCTGGCCTACGCGCTCACTCCTGCCGCCCGGTTCCTCAATAAAAGAGGGTTTTCCTGGAAACTCTCGGTGGTTATCGTCTTCCTTGCCTTGCTTCTCTTCTTCGCCCTGCTCTTTTTCCTCATCATTCCCGAAGCCCTGTCACAGCTCAAGGCTCTGGCGTCTTCTACCCCCAGGTACATTGAGGACTTCGTCGGGAAAATCCTCGAAGCGGCCAGGGCCTTAGATGCCAGGTACCCTGAGCTTCGTCTTGCCGAGGCAGTGGAGGATTTCCTCCGGAACTTTCTGGGAAACTTCGAAAGCTATCTCCAGACCATCACAAAGAACATTCTGAACCTCGTTTCGCTCTTCATGAGCGTGCTCTTTCTGGGTTTCGTCGTCACCCCTTTTGCCCTGTACTACTTCATGGTCGATGCGGCGAAAATCCGGGGGGCACTGGTGCGAATCCTTCCCAGGGAACGTCACAGGGAATACGTCGAACTCCTCCGGGATGTGGACAGGGTCGTCGGCAATTTCATCCGGGGTCGGCTGATTCTCTCCCTCTTTGTGGGATCCACAGTAACCGTGGGGTTGCTCGCTATGGGCATTGAATTCCCCCTGGTTATCGGCATCATCGCCGGGATCGCCGATGTCATCCCGTACCTTGGACCCATTGTGGGGGCTATCCCGGCACTCCTTTTTGCCAGCACAAAGTCGCTCTGGCATGTGGTGGGGGTTGTGGCCCTTTTTAGTAGCATCAACTTCGTCGAAGGCGTGGTCGTCACCCCCCGGGTCATGGGGAAGGAGACTGGATTGCACCCGGTGACGGTGCTTTTTGCCCTCCTTGTGGGGGGAAAGCTCTTCGGGGCTCTGGGGGTCATCGCTGCCATTCCTGTGGCAGGAGTGCTCAAGGGTATTCTCCTCCACCAGAAAAAGGCGAAGCAAAAGGCGACGGAACATGGGAACACTCTGTAACGCTCTGGCTGTGGTCCTCGGAGGGCTTCTGGGGATAATCCTCCGGGGGAAGTTCCCCTTGCGCGTTCAGGAAGCCCTCATGCACATCCTGGGGCTTGCGTGTGTCCCCCTTGGACTTTCCATGACCCTCAAGGGGGGAAAGTTCCTGGCCCTGCTTTTGAGCCTTGTGGTCGGAGGTACGCTGGGAGAACTCTTGCAGCTTGAGGGACGCCTGGAACATTTCTCAAGGCGACTTGAGGAACGCCTGAAGACCGAAGCAGGGACATTTGCCCCGGGGTTCCTTGCCGCAACGCTGCTTTTCTGCATCGGTCCGATGACCATCATGGGATCCCTTGAGGATGGTCTGGGAAAAGTCCCCCAGATTCTCTACACGAAATCGCTCCTTGACGGTATAGCATCCATTGCCCTTGCCACAAGCCTCGGCATCGGGGTTCCTTTTTCGGCTCTCTCCATCCTCCTCGTCCAGGGGAGCATCACACTCCTTGCCCGGTTCATCGCCCCGTTTCTCTCGGAGGCCTTTGTCCGGGAAATGACCGCAACCGGGGGTATCCTCATCCTGGGGATTGCCCTGAATCTCCTCAACCTCAAGAAAATCCGGGTGGCGAACCTCCTCCCGTCTCTTGGCTTTGTAGCGCTTTTCATCCGCATCCTTTAGGAGGTGACCCCAGTGCGTATTGCCGTTTTCTCCGACATCCACGCAAATCTCCCGGCACTGCAAAGCGTCCTTAAGGATATCCGGAGGACCGGCGTGGATGTGATGGTGTGCCTTGGGGACCTCGTAGGGTACGCTCCTTTCCCTAACGAGGTCATTGAAACGGTGCGGGATCTTGAAATCCCCACCATCATGGGGAATTACGACCAGGGGGTGGGATTTGACCTTGAGGACTGTGGCTGTGCGTACCGGACCGAGAAGGAAAAGGCCCTGGGGCAGGAATCCCTTCACTGGACCAGGAACACCGTGACGCCCAAGAACAAAGATTTCCTTCGAAACCTTCTTCCCCGGTATGAACTCGAGGTAGGAGCCTTTCGTTTCCTCTTTGTCCATGGAAGCCCAAGGCGCATCAATGAGTACCTCTTCCCCGACCGGCCGGACTCAAGTTTCCTCCACATGATGGCCGGTGAAAGCGCTAACGTCCTTGTCTGTGGCCACACCCACATCCCTTTTTTCCGTGAGGTCAATGGACTCTTCATCGTAAACGACGGAAGTGTCGGACGGCCAAAGGACGGTGACTGGAGGGCAACCTGGGCCCTGCTTGAGGTCGAGGAGAAGCTTCGGGTTTCTTTTTGTCGCTGTGAGTATGACCTCACCCTCCTTAAGGAAGCCTATCCCCGGAGTGGGCTTCCGGGGGAATTCCTTGAAGACCTTCTGCCTTCTCCCGGAGCGCATTGACACCCTTTGGGGGGATTTGTATAATATGCTCAATTTTTAAAGAGGGAGGATAGTTTCAGGTTCATGGTGGAAATCGACAGCATTGTGGAAGGGAAGGTTGTGGGCATCACCCGTTTCGGCGCTTTTGTTGAGCTTGAAGACGGCAAACGGGGCCTTGTGCACATTTCTGAGATCGCCCACCACTTCGTGAAGGACGTGAACGACTACCTCAAAATCAACGACCGGGTGAAGGTCAAGGTCATCGGTATCTCCCCTGACGGAAAAATCGACCTCTCCATCAAGCGGGTGAACGAGGACAAGGAGTACCTTGAGAAGTTAGAACGAAGCCGGGCAAGTTTTGAACAGAAAATGAGCCGCTTCCTGAAACAGAGTCAGGAAAAGCTCTCGGACCTCAAGAAACATCGGGACGGGAAAAAGAAGCGCTGAGATGTCCTGGGACCCCGAAGAGGTTGCCCGGATCATCTTCGATCGTCAACCCTGGGTGGTTCTCACCGGTGCGGGGATTTCGACGGAAAGCGGAATCCCCGACTTCCGTACCCCTAAGACAGGCCTTTGGGAACACTACGACCCCATCGAAGTGCTCTCGGTGGAAGCCCTCTACCATCGTCCCGAGGTCTTTTTCCGGGTGGGCTTCGAGATCCTCATGCGCTTTCGGGATGCCCGCCCTAACAAAGCTCACAACATCCTCGCAGAGTGGGAAAAGCTCGGCATCGTGGAGGCCGTCATCACCCAGAACATCGATGGCCTCCACGAAAAGGCCGGATCCCGAAAGGTCCTTGAAATCCACGGGCACCTTCGTTCCGGCCACTGCGTCGTGTGCCATACCGCCTTCCCCATCGAGGTTCTGGCGGAAAAAACCCGCCAGGGAGAGATACCTCCCCGCTGCCTGTGCGGGGGAATGCTCCGGCCTGACGTCGTCCTTTTCGGCGACATGCTCCCTCCCTGTTTCGAAGAGGCGCAGGAACTGGCGCATCGCCTGCCCATGCTGGTGATCGGCTCAAGCCTCCAGGTATCACCGGCGAACTTCCTTCCCTCCTACGCCCCGCTCCTTGGCATCATCAACCTCATGCCCACACCCTTTGACTGGAGAGCCCGATTCACCATTCGCGAAAAGGCCTCCTTTGCCCTTGAGGCCATCCACCGTGTCTTAGCCACCAAATTCCTGTAAGAGGCTTTCAGTCGAACGCGCTCCGAGCTTTCGTACCGCTTCCCAGGATGCCTCGGTGCGCTTCCCCACCCGAGCGAAGAATTGGTTCTTCGCCGCCCGACTTTTGAAGGTCCTTTTCGCCCAGTCGCTCGTGTACCCTCGCCCTGAAGACATCTCAAGAACCGCATGACCCCAGAGCACCCAGGCACTCTCCAGGAAAAAGTCCGCTAAAGGCGCAAGGTAAGGAGAATCGAAGTCGTCAACGAACTTCTGGCCGTAGCGATTGAGCTCTGTGCCCACAAAGACGGGGAAATGGTGCTTCCGGGCAGTTTCCACAAACTCGTGGAGCTTCTGCACCTTGATTTTCCGCTCTTCATCATCGGGGATATTCCAGTTCCGGTCAGGAATGAGGAAAAAGGTCTCTACGCCGTTCGCCTCACAGAAAGCGATAAGTCTTTCAGGATCGGCCTCACCACTTCGGGTTCCGTCAAGCCAGGAGAAGGAGGGAATGGCGCCCGCTGAGAGAATCATCTCGTTCACTTCCTGAATCCGGGGGAAATCCCCCGCGTCAGGCTGAACGTATCCCACACCACCGAACTTCATGAGGCGTGAGCGGATGAAGTCGTAGAACAAGGCCCGGTCTTTCTCCAGGGCCCAAATCTCCTCCTCCCGAACGCCGAGCTTCTCCGCCCAGAAACGGGCACGGTCCCGGGGATTTGGGAAAACGCTCTCCGCTCTCCTGGCATAGGCCACAACGATGTGGCGCTCGGTGGGATTGTGGGAAGGGGTAAGAGGCAGGACATCGGCTTCATAGTCGATGGCGGTTTCTCGAAGATACGCATTGACCCGGGCGATAATCTTTGTATTCCGCTCCTGAGCGATTCGCTTGAGCTTCCGCAGGGTTTCAAAAGCCCGGGTTCCTTCTTCAGGGAGACGCACGAAACCGTTCCCCATGTAGTAGGCAATGCCGGGTTCGTTGGGAGAGCTTAGCTCTTCATTCCGGAATTCAGGAAGGTAAATCCGGGTCTCAAGACCCGAAACCACGGGAAGCCCCAGGGTGAATCCCCCGAACCGGAACTCCTCCAGGGCATCTAAGACGTCGAAGTCCACACTCCCCGCCACGCTGAGGCCCTCCTTTTTTGCCCGCCACACGATGTGGAGAGGCGAATACCCACAGGCGTTGAAGGAGAAGAAAGTGTGGAAGTGGAGGTTCACCACCGGGCGAGGTGGAGGGAAGGAGATCTCCCCTCTCCGGTACGCCTCAGAAAGCCTGAGAAACGCCGTTTTCCTTCGCTCAAAATCAAAGTCATCAAGCTGTGCCTCAAGGTCTTCGATCCGCACAGGTCACCGCTCCTTTCTCTTCAGGAATCCTTCTCCCTGTCCGAACAAGAAGTTGCTGGAACAGGAAAACCCCCAGAAGGGCACAGGGCACAGCGGCCAGAACCACCGCAAAACCAAACCGTCCTCCCACAAAGCCGAAAAGCCAGGGGAAGAGAAAGGTTCCAAGACCATTATTGAACAGCACCCAGCCCGAAGCCGTGGAGGATACCTCGGGAAAGGTGGTCATGGCATAGGTGAGCGTGAGAGGAATGAGTGTTGAGAGCGAAAACCCCGCGAAGAAGAGCAGGAGGGGCGCCGGAAAGGAGGAAGTTCCAGAAAGAAGAAACAGCGCTATCCCCAGAGCACCCCCGAGGGCGTTTGTCCGCATCAGGGTGAGGTACCCGGCCCGCTCGGAGAACGAAGCAAGGACAAAGCGACCTACAAGAAGCCCCAGCCAGAAGTAGGAAAGGTACACAGCTCCGACAACCTGAGGCAACCCCCGGCTTTTCAGGTAGGTCACCAGCCATCCGTTGAAGGTGCTCACCCCGGCTGCGTAAAGGAGCATCGTTCCTCCCAGGAGGAGGAAGGTCTTCCGGGTGAAAGCCCGGAAAACTGCGCTCCCCGGGGGAGCGCTGACATTCCGGGGGATGAATGGTAGAAAGAACAGTCCTGCAGTCACTGCCACAAGTCCTGTGACGAGCCCATACAGGCTCTGGAAACCGTATCCCCGGGTATGGAGGAAAGCGTAAAGCCTTGGCGCAAGGAGCGACCCAAGGCCAAAGAACGCGTGGATGAAGTTGAGCACTTCTCCGGGGCGCTCCGGGAAAAGACTCTGGGCCACAGGATTCACCATGCAATCCACAAAGCCCACCCCAACCCCCATGACCAGAAACGCAAAGAGAAGCCAAGAGAAAGACGACCCCACGGCGATGCCCAGGAATCCAAGCACTGCCAGGAGCAACCCCAGACGAAGCACCGTCCCCCTGAAAACAAAGTCTCCCAGGATACCCCCAAGAATCAGGGCGAGGAAGTACCCCAGGCCCTGGAAGAAGAATACCCTTCCGGAAAGGGCGTAAGGAAGGGAAAAACGCTCTGCAATTTCGGGAATCACCGATCCTGCTCCCGAGATGCCCACACCTATCACGACAAGGGCGAGGAAAAAGGGGGCAAGGAGAACGCCACGTTTCACCGTTTCACAACCTCCGCAATCATCGTCAGAATGCCCTCCTTTACAAACTCTACGGCAATGGCCGAAAGCAAAAGCCCGAGAACCCTTGAGAGCACCTCCACAATCCGCTCTCCAAGGAACGCCGCAACCTTAGGAGCAAAAAGGAGCAACACCCAGGTGACGAAAAGGGTGCTCACTAAGGCCAGGAAAGGAATGAAATACCCGTACTTTCCTGCAAGAACAATAATGGAGGTGATGGCTCCCGGACCGCAGAGAAGCGGTGTCCCGATAACCACGGCGATGGCCCTGGTGTCAGCCTCTTTTTTGGAAAACTGCAATCCCAGGATGTCCTCAATGCCAAGAAGGAGCAGGATTACCCCTCCCGCCACCATGAAACTGGAAAAGGAAATCCCAAGAAGAGCAAACAAAGCCTGTCCTCCAAAGAGGAAAACGACAAGGAGCACAAAGGCTACAAGAACGGCGAGGAAAGCCTGCTCCATTCGCTCTCTCTCGGACATTTTGCGGGTGAGGGTGAGAAAAGTCGCCATCCCTAAGAAAGGGTCGAGGATAACGATGAGCACCACAAAGGACTTCAGAAAGGTTAGAAATGCGCCCACCGTATCACCTCGCTTCCATTATAGGGGAATCCAGGGAATTGGAAAGGAGCTCAACGGGTTCTTCTATAGAAAATATACAGGAGGTGGTTTGCAGTGCCCCGGGTGGAAAAGGTGGGAGAGGTTTTCCGCTGTGAGGTCTGCGGTAACGTGGTGGAAGTGAAGGAAGTCGGCGGTGGAGAGCTCGTGTGCTGTGGACAACCTATGGTCAAGGTCGAAGAAGCCCCAAAAAGGAGACGCCAGTGTCGCCGAAAAGCCTCTGCCTGATGATTGGCCTTGCTCTTTCGGTCTTCGCAGGAAACTTAGCGCTTGCCCATCCTCCATCACAGATTGCGGCAAGTTTCGATCCCGAAACGTCACTCCTTACGATCCGTATTCTCCACAGCGTTCCCGACCCTCGAGGTGACCACTACATCGACGAGGTCCGGGTCTTCCTGAACGGGAAGGAGGTCATTCGCCAGTATTTCTTCTCCCAGCTCTCGGCCCAGGAACAGCAAGCCCAGTACCTCATTGTCGATGCGAAGAAGGGCGATGTCCTTGAGGTTTTCGCCCACTGCAGCAAGTTCGGTGACAGAAAAGTCCAGCTCACCGTGGAGTAAGAAGGAGGCGCCCGAAGGTACCTTCGGGCGCCTCCTGAACCTTTAGCGGAAACTCCGCTTAAGCCTTCGTTTCCTCCTTGCCCGCTCCAGGGCAAGCTCAATGAGGCGGTCAAGGAGCTCCCCGTAAGGGATGCCACTCACTTCCCAGAGTTTCGGGTACATGCTGATTTTCGTGAACCCCGGAATGGTGTTCACCTCGTTGACGAAAATCTCCTCCCCCCGCACGAAAAAGTCCACCCGGGCCATACCCTCGCACCGACATACCTTGAAGGCCAGAAGGGCGAGTTCCTGGACCTTCCTTGTGGTACGCTCATCAAGGGGAGCGGGAACAAGCAAGAGCGCCCCTTCAGGGTCCAGGTACTTGGCCTCATAGGAGTAGAACTCGTAGTGCGGAACGATTTCTCCGGGGAGTGAGACGAGGGGCTCTTCGTTCCCCAGAACTGAGCATTCGATTTCCCTCCCGGCGATGTACTCCTCAAGGAGGACCCTGTCATCGTACTGAAGGGCTTCGGTAACCTTGCGTTCAAAATCCTCCCTGCCTTTCACCTTCGCCGTACCTACCGAAGACCCAAGGGTTGCTGGTTTCACAAAAAACGGAACCCCCAGGATGTCAGCGACCTCAGAGAAACTGGGAATGGTGCTTTCCGTGATGCAGAGGAAGCGCACCACCGGAAGCCCTGCCTCCCGCAGGAGCCTCTTGGTCACCTCCTTGTCCATGCAGATGGCAGAGCCCAGAACCCCAGAACCAACGTACGGGAGATTCACCATCTCAAGAAGCCCCTGAAGCGTTCCGTCTTCGCCAAAAGTCCCGTGAAGCAGGGGGAAAACCACGTCCGGTGCGGCAACGACCTCCCTACGGGAGAGGCTGTAGAGCCTCCCTCCCCCAGAATGGGGAAGGAGCACAACCTCCTCACGGTGCTTGGGACACTCCCCTCGCTCAAGGTCCTCCCGCTCACAGAGCCGCCAGAGGCCGTCTTTGCCAACACCCACAAGCAGCACCTTGTACTTCTCAGGGTTCAGCGCCGCAACGACATTTCGAGCCGATTCCCAGGAAACCTCATGTTCCACAGACTTTCCGCCAAAGAGCACAAGAACCGCAAGCTCCGGCACTGTTTCTCCTCCTCAGAATGTCAACACCTTCCAGATGGTTTCAGCAAGAACCCTCTTTCCCTCAAGAACCTCCATCCGGAAAAAGACGGTCGCAGCGTGATGCAAAAGCGCAAGGGGAACGGCCACCTCAAGACCATCACATCCCAGGACATATCGCAGGGTCCCAGGAGATTCATCCTCTGAGGGAATCACGATGACCTTCCGCCCCTCTGTTCCCACCTCCACATCCACAACAGTTTCCCCACCCTGGAGGGGAACAACGGGCAGGAAATGGAAACGGTATGTCACTTTTCTCGAGAACAGGTGGTGAACGGCAAGATACAGGTACTCAGCGTCTTTCGCCATGGCAAGGAAAAAGGGCGAGGAGGTCTTCCGAGCTCCGTTTTGCCGTATTCGCACTTCTGGTGAGGAGAAGGCAATGTTTGGTCCATCCCAGTCATCCCATCGCCCATCAACCGTAATCCCTTCAAAAAGGGTGGGAATCCTGGCCTTGCGGGCCTCAACGAAAAGCTCGTTGGCCCGAACAAAACTCAAAGGATATCCTCCCGCAGATTGAGAACGGTATTTCCGGACTGCCCGCATTTTGGCGAAAACGGTGTCCTTCTCCAGGAAGTAGTACTGCCACCGGATGGTAGGCACAAGGAGTTCCCTGGGGGGAAGGAGCTTCACCCCGGGTCCGGTCAGGCTCCCGTGGGGCCAGAGGTTCCAGTGGACGAGGTACCAGAACACCCGGGTGTTCTCAAAGAAAGGGTCCTCATAGCGGAGACGCTCCAGCGCATACATGGTGAAGTTGTACACTGCCCGGTGGTCAGGGTGGGTATCAAAAGGGGATGCGGTGAGAACGAGGGTAGGCCGCACCATACGGAGAATTTCCTCAAGATCAGCAACCACACTCTTGCCACAGTACGGGCTTTCCGGCCTGAAGCTCGTATCCGGAGTGAACTCTCTTCGGGTAAGGCGGGAAAAGTAAGGGATGTCCGGCAACCAGTGTTCATAGAAGAGGAGTTCCAGACCCCGGTCAGGATACCCGAGGAAAAACACGTGGTCTTTTGGGACTCCCAGAACCTCAAGGGCCTCTAAGGTTTCTCTCTGCCGGCGGTCTCCAAGAAGGGGAGCCCGGCTTGGTCGACTCACGAGAAGCCGAAAGGCCTCGCCATTCGTCACCACAACCACATAGACTGTGGCCCCCTGCTTCACCGCATCGTAGATGAACCCTCCGGCCCCGAAGACCTCATCGTCACAGTGAGGAGCCACAACGAGAAGGACGTCCCCGGCTGTGCACGAAAGAGGACCACTGTTGGCAATGCTCAGACGAGCAAAAAAGGGGACAGAAAAGCGAACCTGGGCAAAAAGCAAAAATCCCGAAAGCAGTGTCACAACGGCAACGAGAATGGTGAACTTCAGGTGCTCTTTCGTCATCCTCATTCGGAAAACGTCCGTTCCGCCCTCATCGTGAAACTCTGAGCAATCCTCCGAAAGGTCGGGAAGACTGCGTCGAAGGCTTCCTTTGACGTCCAGCAGATAATCCGGTAAAACCCCTCATTCCTCATGAAGAGGTAGAGGATTCCCTGCATTTCCCGTCCCCATTCGGGGAAGGAATACACGTACCAGTAGGCAGGGACATGGTCGATCTCGGTCCTCCCCTCACCGAGAATCTGCACACCAGGGTACAGAAGGATGTCGCTGCGCACCTGTTCCCTGAAGGCGTCAAAAGAAGCGTAATACCGGTACTCCAGGGTCACCCATACCCGGGCCTCTCCGGAACGGGCCGAAAGCATGAGGGTGGGGTCAAAAGACTCCGGAGGATTTTCGACCTCCCACCCTTCAGGGAAAGCTATGACGAAACCGGCAAGAGGAGAAACATAGGACACGAACTCCTCAGCTGAAGCCAAAGAGGAACAGCACACCACCATGCACAGCACAAGAACGAGAACGCGCACCACCTCTTCAACCTCCTTTCCCCAATTATACCCGAAGGCAGCGTCGGGAAAACCCCAAACACCAGAAACTCCGTAGCGGGGCAGCATTGACACAGGGAGTATAATGGAAACACGATAGAGGAAGACACACAAGGGGTGGAGGCGCCATGCGCGATGTAGTCGTTGCCGGGCTTTTGGCCTTGAGGGACTACGTGGCCACGCACGTTCTCACCTGCCTTGTGCCTGCTTTTCTCCTTGCAGGGGGTATCGTCAGCTTCGTCAACCGGGAAGTGATCCTCGAATACCTCGGCGAGAAACGGTCGAAACTCTCCTCGTTCTCCTTAGCAAGCATAGCGAGCTTCTTTGTTGCTGCCTGTTCCTGCACGGTGATTCCCGTAGCAAGCGGCCTCTACTTTGGGGGTGCAAGTATCGGTGTCGCCTTCATCATCCTCTGGGTGGCTCCGGCCACCAACATCCTTGCCCTCACCTACACCGGGAGCCTCCTTGGGGCCTCCATGGCTCTTGCCCGGGTGGTCGCGGCAATCATCATGGCTTTCCTTGTCGGCAGCACCATGAGCCTTGTTTTCCAGAAAGAACATACGGCACCTGCACCCTCAGGAGAGAGCCAGCCAAAAGGTGCCATTCTTGAGAAGCGGAGTGCCCTTCTCCTCTTCCTCGTTCTCCTTTCGCTCCTTCTCCCCAATTACCTCATCCGGAGCGGGCCTTACCTCCACAAGGTCATCCTCTGGGCAGTACTCACCGTGCTCTTTGCCGTGTACGCGAAGCTCACCCTTCCCCCGAAAGCCATACGGGAATGGCTTCGGGAAACCCTCTGGTTCGTGCGGCTCATCTTTCCCTTGCTTCTTCTCGGTGTTTTCGTGGTCGGCGTTATCGGGAAGCTCCTTCCCGAGACGTGGATTCGTGCCTGGCTTGGAGGGAACAGCATGCGGTCGTCGTTCCTCGCCACGCTCATCGGTGCCATAAGCTACTTCGCCACGCTCACCGAAGCGCCTTTCGTGAGTACCCTCATGAAACTCGGCATGGGCAAGGGACCGGCACTGGCTCTCCTCCTCACCGGACCCGGCCTGAGCCTCCCCAACTGGCTGGCCATTGCTCGGGTCTTCGGGGGGAAGAAAGCCCTGGTGTACGTTACGACCATCGTGCTCCTCGGTACGGTGGTCGGCTGGTTCTTCGGCAACTTCATCTTTGCTCCCTGAGGAGGTGAATGCCAATGAATATCGCCGTTTTCGGCATGGGATGCCCAAAGTGCAAGGCGACCGAGCAAAATGTCCGGGAAGCGTGCAAAGCTCTGGGGATTGATGCAGAGGTGACCCATGTTGCCGACCCAAGAGAGTTTGCAAGAGCAGGAGTCCGTATGACTCCCGCCGTGGTCGTTGATGGAACGGTACTCTTCTCGGGGAAGGTCCCGACTGTTGAGGAACTCAAGGAAGCCCTGCAGAAACTCCGCTCCTGAGACCATGAAGAAGGCGTCGTGCCCTGCATGCCACGGTGAGGGTCAGAATGTACTGGCCCTCACCGTGAAGCACTTGGTGCAGGAAAACCTGAGGGATACTGTACACGAAAAGACAACCTACTACCTCTGCCTCAGCCCACACTGTCCGGTGGTCTACTTCGACACCTCCGGGAAGACCCTGAAAACAGAAGACCTCAAAGTCCCCGTATGGTACAAGGACGGAGCGTCTCCGAAGTACATCTGTTACTGCAGTCGGGTCACGGAAGAGGAGATACTCTCCACCATCCGCCAGGGGGCAAAAACCCTGGAAGACATCCAAAGGATGACTGGCGCTGGGAGTAAGGGGTTTTGCCTTACCGAGAACCCCTCAGGACGGTGCTGCCACAGAGAAATTGAAAAAATCCTCAAGAGCGCTCGCGGAGCGTCATCGCAGAGCCAGTAACCCTTGCAGGATTCCCCTTCAGCGTCTATAATGGGAGAAAAAGTGCATACGGTCCGTTGAGGGTGCCTTAGGGCTTAAAAGGGAAAGCGGTGAAAATCCGCTGCAGCCCCCGCTACTGTATACGGCGACGAATCCCAACCACTGGGGAACACCTGGGAAGGTGGGAGGAGGATGACCCGTGAGCCAGGAGACCTGCCCTCAACGATGCTAACCCTTCGGAGGGAAGGGCAATGGCAGAGATTATGCCCCTCTTTCGGGAGGGGCATTTTTATTCCTCAGAGGAGGTGGACCTTGTGCGTGTTCCTCTTGTGGTGCTCTGCAGCGTGGTGGGCCTTCTTTGCTTTACGCCTCCAGTGTACGCCATGCACATTTCGGAGGGCTTTCTGCCACCCCTGTGGTGCGGGGTGTACTTCGCCCTGAGTGTTCCTCTTGTCCTTCTGGGCTTTCTGCAGGTGCGAAGGATGCAGGATTCCCACGCCAGGATGTTCCTCGCCCTGGCCGGAGCGTACATTTTCCTCCTCTCTGCCCTGAAACTGCCCTCGGTCACCGGTTCCTGCTCCCACCCCACAGGAACAGGACTCTCAGGCATTCTCTTCGGTCCCGTGGTCACTGCTTTCCTCTCTTCCCTCGTCCTCCTCTTCCAGGCGCTCTTTTTAGCCCACGGGGGTATCACCACCCTGGGGGCCAACATTCTCTCCATGGGCATTGCGGGACCTTTTACGGGATTCCTGGTATTCCAGCTCCTGCGAAGGTACCGTCTGACTCCGGCCGTTTTCTTCGCCGCCTTCACGGCTGACCTTGCCACTTACGTGGTGACCTCTTTTCAACTTGCCCTGGCCTTTCCGGGACGGTCTTTCCTCTTCTCTTTCGCCAGGTTCATGTCTCTTTTCGCCGTTACCCAGGTTCCCCTGGCCGTCATGGAGGGACTTTTAACCGTAGCGCTCTTCGAATACCTTAAGACCCGAATGGGCGCTGAGCTTACCCGTCTGGGGGTGAGGATAGCATGAAAGGGAAGATTCTCCTGCTTTTCCTCTGCTGCGTGGTGCTCTTTTTCGTTTCCCTCCGCCTTGGACAGCACCAGGGAGACCTTGCGGGAGCCGATGAAGAAGCCCAGGCGATCATTCAGGAAATTGCCCCAGATTTCAGTCCCTGGTTCTCCCCTCTCTGGGAACCACCTTCAGGAGAAATCGAAACTCTGATTTTCGCCCTGCAGGCAGCCACAGGAGGGCTCATCATCGGGTACATCCTCGGGAAGCGAAGCACGCACTGATGCTCCGGCACGTCGTGATGTTCGCCTGCGAAAGTCGGGGGCGCACCATTCACCCGGGGGAGAAAATGCTCGTCGTGTTTCTCCCCATCATCCTCCTGGGGTTCTCAAGAAGCGGTGCGCTCCTTGCCGCAAACATTGGGCTTTTCCTTTCTCTCCACCTCTTCTTTCGTACTCCCTGGCGGTGGGTTCTGCGCTCCACGCTCACCCTCTTAGGTTTTGTCGGTAGTTCCAGCCTCGTCCTCCTTCTTGAATACCCCCTGGATTTTGTCCTCCTTGTGGTTCTCCGTGCCACTTTCTCGGCCTTTGCCCTGACTTTCTTCCTCTTCACCACCCCTCCGGGAGATATCTTCCTTTTTCTCTCGCGTTTCCAGGCGCTACGAGAGTTCTGCACCATCGCCCAGGGTATGGAGCACTTCATCCTCGTCCTTGAAGAGGAATGCCACCGCCTCGTGGTGACCATAGGTCTTCGGGGAGGATTCCGGACCTGGCGCCTTGCCGTCCGAAATAGCGGAAAGATTGGGGCACTCCTTTTCAAGAATGCCCTCACCCACTATGAGAAGACGAAAGAAGCCCTCGACTCACGCCTCTTCCCCGGTTTCATCCCCTCCTGGGAGAGGCCGTACACGTTCTCGGGAAGGCGCCTTGCCGTCATCCTGGCGTACATTGCCGGTCTGAGCTGTGCCGTGGCCTTCCTCCCGTGACGTCAGACCTCACCCTCTGGATCGAAAACCCCACCCAGGAAGAGGAGCGCACCTGTCCTGTCATCCCGTATGGCGAAGAAGAAAGGGTGGTTGGCCACCAGGGTGAAGGTCTCCCCCATCCCCCTCGACACCACCACAGCCGAGGCTGCCGAGGCCTCGGTTCCCTCCTCGTTCACCTCCACAAAAGCCCGGTGCACGACGCTACTGATGTAGGCCTCGCCCTCAAGGAGGTTACAGAAGTCTGCCCCGGGAGCCAGCGCAGGACCCATCCCCAGGCGTTTCAGCACATCCCGGAGCTCCTTCGCACCGTACGCGAGACGAAACCTGGGCAGGCTCACCGTCCCCTCCCGCTCCCGAAACCTCTGCACCAGAGCCTCCCAGCGTTCCCAGCTCAGGGAACGGATGAAATCCTCAAGGTCTACACCGGGATTGGGGAGGAAGAGGTACATGCTGAACCGTCCCTCCCTCCCGTAGGGGATAGCCACCGCCTGGAAATCCTCTCCCTTAAGGTACCGATAAACCCCCAACCGGGTCATGAACGGACAGGTTTTCGTCCCTCCCCCGGGAAGGAAAAATGGACCGGGCCTGGTTTCATCCCTGTCGAAAGCCACTGTCCAGGCGCCCCGGAAAAACACCGCACTCGTGACGATCACAAGCGTTTCCGGGTCGATACGCTCGAGAATCTGCTCGATCGTTCCTTTGGTGTGCTCCCGAACCCAGCCGTTCACTGCTTCAAGGACCTTTGGCTGGGTAAAGTCCAGGCTTTCCACCTCGGTGCCGTAGTACGCCCTGCTTTCGGAGAGGAACTCTTCTCTGACCGGCAAACCCTGCCTGACCCAGAGGGCACAGGCTTTGTGGAACAACACCCCGGGGTCGTCCTCACGGAGGCTTTCAAGAAGCGCTGCATGGCCTTCCTGGACTTCGCAAAGCCCAAGACCCTCAAGGCCAAGCGCCAGGGCCATGGACTTCTGGGTTTCCCCACAAGATCCGGCATAGCTCACGGCCAGGGGCAGGAAAAGGCCAAAGGGCGAGAGGACAACATTGCCTGCTTCCTCCTCGAGAAGCTCCGAGAACAGACGGAACCCGAAATCCCCCTGGGCAGCAACCACCCGCGCCTGAAGATCCAGGGCATCCCCCGCAAGGGGCAGAACACCCAGCTGCCCGTCGTTCTCGTTGTAGAAGAAGATGGCGCTTCCCCCGTACCGACTGAGCATGAGGAATCCGGGGGTGTAGTGCTTCAGAGAAAAGCGCTGCGGGTTCGGCTTGAATTCCGGCCGGGCCCATCCCCCCACCTCATGCTGCCAGCAGGTGCCGTCAAAGGAGAAGTGGGAGACCTCCACCGGAACACCTTCTGAGGCCAGCACTTCAACCTCTGGCCCTCCCAACCCCCGCAGGATACCAAGGCCTGGAAGACGCTCCTCCCGCAGAGGGTGAGAACCGGAGAAGGTCACAGCCCCAAGGTAACCGTCGTTCTCATTCCCCACAATGAGCCCGATCCGTCCGTACCGGGCTACAAGGAAGAAGAACATCCCGTAGTGGGGGATGCGGTACCGTTTGGGATTCTCCTGGAACTCAGGACGGGCATAGCCGGCAACCTCATCGTGGAGGTACTTTCCTTCCGCCCAGAGGCCCACCTCCACCGGTCCACCCAGGGAACGAACCTCAAACTCCTCCCCCACCCTTGTCACCCGGGCAAGACCATCCACCTCAAGCCCGGTGAAAGGACCTCCCCGGAAAACCTGGTACGTCAGGTACCCGTCGTTCTCCCGCAGGAAGACAAGGTACACCTTCTCGTAGCGGGCAAGAAGGAGCACACAGGTCCGGTAGTGCGGCAGGGGGAAATACTGGGGATTGGCCCGGAATTCCGGGCGGGCCCATCCTCCCACCTCGGTGTGGAAATACAGCTGTTTCTCCTCTTCCCACCCAGCGATGAAAGTGTTCCCCCGCACCTCCACCCCCTGCGAAGGCCTTTCGGGAGTGGCACTCCCTGCAAGGATGAGGTACGAAACCTCAACCGGCTGTGCAGGGTTTCGGGCCTCCACCTCAAGGACGTAGTCCGTAGCCCAGAAGAGGCGGTGGTCCGGATTCGCGAAGGCCACAAGGCGCACGAACTCGGGGTCATCGATGAGCACAATGTGCTCCCGGGCCAGGGCGAAGACCCTTCCTCCACCGTGAAGGGCAAGGAGAACCGAAAGCAGAAAAACCATAAGGAAACGTCTCATCCTCTCCCCTCCTTTTCAGGCTCTCCCTCCAGTATACACCACATGAGGTTCCCGTACGATCCGGGGCATATGTGGTACAATAGTTGGAGGAAACAAGCTCGCAAGGAGGGGAGAAGATGTCGAAGGTTTGCTTCTTGGTGGTTTTTCCTATCCTCTGTATGGTGTTTGCGGGAGTCCAGGGGCTTTGTGCTGCAGGAACCTCAAGAACTGCCGCACAGTTTTCCTCAGACGGTGACCTCATCAGTGGCTGGTACTGGCTACGGGACCCTTCTTTCAACCAGGTCGCCGAGTGGGTATTTGAGGGGATACCCCAGGGCACAGAAGACCTGGTGCTTGACCTTGAGGTTCTGGCCACCAGCCGGGCCGATGGCCCCCGGGGGGTTGACGCTCGTTTCTTCCTCTCCTACGGTATTCCTCCACGGGGAAGACAGGGAGGGCTCATCGTGGGAACAAAAGAGGTCGTCCTCAAAAATGTTTCGCCACCTCAGGACCCGGTGGGGTACACCTGCCGGGGACGCGTGACCATCCCCCGGAAGAACCTGGAAGGTGCCTCGGTCCTCTGGATACGGGCCCACCGGAACCCCGGGCCGTTCCTTTCCGGGAAAAGCCCCTCCACCGTCCATGTGGCTTTCCGGAAAGAGAGCGTCACGCTCCTTTTGGGAGAAGAGATGGAAGAAACCGGGGGTGGCTTCGTCGAAGCGGATGCCGATAGACGGGAAGATGCAGTCTTGATCGCGCCGGGCACAGTGAGCGGCGACCTGGGATATAGACGTGGCGACGGCTCCGTTGACTCGGCTGACTGGTACCGCTTCTCGGCAGAACAGGGGCAAATCATCACCCTCTCCCTTGCCTTTCCTCAGGGAGCTTCCTTCTCCCTCTCCCTTTATCCTCCCGGCTCAACAAGCAGTGTGGGGAATGTGGAGACCAGGGAGAATACAAAGTCCCTGGAGTATGTAGCCGGGGAAAGCGGGAAGTGGTCCGTGCGGATATATCGCTTGCGTGGCGCGGGAGAATACCACCTGAACCTTGCGGTAGCCAACCAGAACGATGCCGGAAGTGGTCAGGACGCCGGGAACAACCGCTGGGATGCCCTCCGCATTGGGGAAGGGACCTTCGAGGGATTCCTGAAGAGCGCTGACTCAAGCGACTGGTACCGCTTCTCAGTGGAGAAAGGGCAAATCATCACCCTCTCCCTCACTTTCCCCCAAGGGGCCTCCTTTGCCCTCTCCCTCTGCCCTCCCGGTTCGACAAGCAGTGTGGGGAATGTGGTGACCAGGGGAAACACGAAGTTCCTGGAATACGTGGCTGGGGAAAGCGGGGAGTGGTTCGTGCGGATATACCGCTCAAGTGGAGAGGGGGGATATAGTTTGACCATTGGGACAGGGGGAATAGTGGTATCGACGCCCACCCCCACCCGCACTCCGCAACCCACACCTATCCATACTCCTATTCACACTCCCGCGCCCACTCCCACCTCTACTCCTCAACCTCCACCGGAGATCACCCCTCCTCCAGACCTCTCCACACCTCCACCCTTTGCTGGATATCTGATTACCGTGGTCACTGGAGACAAAACGGGTGCCGGAACAGATGCCAACGTCTACCTCACCCTCTACGGGGAAAAGGGAAACTCCACAGAGCTCTTCCTCGATAACCCCAACCGCAACGACTTTGAGCGGAACCAGACGGATACCTTCACCATTCCCCCCTCCCAGGTCAGAGATCTGGGAGCCATCCGCCAGGTCTACCTTCGCCATGACAACAGTGGTACTGCTCCGGGATGGTATGTGGCGTCCGTCACCGTGACGAATGTCGCCACCGGGGAAAAGTACCGGTTCATCTTCAACCGCTGGCTGGCCACCGACGAAGAGGACGGTGCGCTGGGCGCTTTCCGGGAATGCCTCCCCACCACCAGACAGACCTTCACCCCTCCCTACTCCGACACACGGGTGTGGACTCACAAAGTCGGCAATGCCGACTGCAGAGCCTCGGCCAACAAAGCATCCGGTGG